>Ga0209434_1000140_pt1 | contig 38364 bp, 50 predicted proteins | sample ETNvirnome_2_300_FD_184068 | JGI IMG/M metagenome (GOLD analysis project Ga0209434, IMG submission 184068) | Marine viral communities from the Pacific Ocean - ETNP_2_300 (SPAdes) (version 2) | ecosystem: Environmental > Aquatic > Marine > Oceanic | place: Pacific Ocean | collected 2013-06-22 | reverse complement strand
TCGCCGCAACGACGTGGCTCACCAGTAACCCCCGCATTTTGCAATCGTCTCGGTGCTCCGCGAAAGTGCGGGGTCGCCGGAATAGAGCGCGAAAAAGGCGGTGAATCAGAGTCGCTGGGGTCATGGTTCACTCCTGTTCATTGAGATGTATCGTACTCCAGCGCCAGTTGTCCCACCTCCGCACGCCCCTTGGCATTCACGTCATAATCTTGGAACGAGACGAAGGTGTACGCCTTGCGGATTGCCCATCGCTGGAACTCCCCAAGAGTTCTATTGGCGAGGCGTTGATTCGTGCTGCCGAGAGGCAAGGTTCGGTGCCGATTCTCAAACACCATCGGGTATGGGCGGATGCCCAAGCTCGCCATCTTCTCAAATCGGTACATGACGCGCGCCCAAGTCTCCCGGCGGTCGTAGCCGACCAGCATGTAGACCATCAGACACTGCGGTGGGATGCCGTGCCGCTCAAGGGTTTCGACGCCGCGCATGAAGCGGTGCTCGTCGCCGAGGTTGTCCCAGGCGGTGTACAGGCGCCGCACCTTGAACTGATCGTCCCGGATCTTGATCGATGAGAGCGCCGAGGCGCTGGCGTCGTCAATCATGCGGATGTTGATCCCCTGGTTGAGACACACCTTGAAGGCGCCGTCGCGTATTTCCTCGATCCGCCTCTGCCATTGATCGCGAGGCTGCCCGAAAAAATCATTGTCTAAGAGGTGAAGATGTCGCGGCCGAGGATCGCCACGCCAGATGTCGGCGATGGTATTGACCGACGCGGGCTTCCCTTCCTTCTTGGGAACCACACAGAATCCACACTTGAACCGGCAGCCGCGCTGGGTGAATCCGATAGACCCATCAAACCTCGGATAGATCGAATAATCATATCGGTCAGGGTGTTCACCGATGAAGTCCTCGACCGTCGTCCGATCCACTGGGTTCCACGTCCCGCCCACAATGGCCTGCGGAAACTGGCGGCGAAACCGACCGACGCGCTCGGCGCTGAAACTAAAGATCGCCGAGCCGTAGACGCGGTCGTATTCCGCCTCCAACATGTCGCGCTCAATGTTCTTTGTGAAATGAACGCGATCGCCCTGGTAGCGGTGCCACGCCGCCAGCTTCATCAGCGCCAAGTTGGGCAGCTTGCCGTCAATCTGAGTGAGGCGAATGTTCACGCCGCGTCCCTTCCACAGTAGTGCGGCGGTTGGTGCCCTTGGCGGCGCCATGTGATGGCCGGGACCGCTCGGCAGGGCGCCTGTCTTGCCCTTAGTGGCCGCTGACGCCGCCGCTCGCCTGCTGGAACATCCCGGCCGGTTTCAGTTGTCTGGTGAGGCCGCATCCTCTCTGGCCTGGCGGCGCCGGAACTCGATGTTGCGCACCCGCTCCAGCTCCTCGGCCGGGATCGGCCCATTGTAGGCTAGTTCCAGATCCCTGTAGGTCTGCGGGTTCGAGATGCTCATGCCAGCCTCCTGTAGAGGCCGGACAGCGCCACGCGGAGGTCTTCGATGTCCCGGGTGTAGTGTTCGATCAGTTCGTCGTCGGGGTGTTCGTACAGGCTCTGCGCCTGCCGGCAGTACCTCGCGACGTAGAGCTGATATTCGAGGGTGTCGATGACGCGGCGCGAGGCGGTGCTGCCCAGCATTTCGTCCCATTCGTTTCGGCTCAGCGCTCTAGCCATGGTGTGCTCCTTCTCGGTGGTCTGGGTGGCGAAGGTGGTCATGTTCATGTTCCTGATGGAGGGAAAAAGGACGGGGCGCGCGGCCCCGCCAGTTGGGAGGTAGGTTACGCCGCCGCCGCCAGCTTGTCCTTGCGGACTGTGACCTTGACGGTCACGACCGTGGCGAAGGTGCGGAAGGGATCGAGAGCTTCGTCGCCGAACGCTACGACCAGCGCCTTCTGGTCCAGCGTGCAGCGGCTGGTCTCGGCGACGTTGACCTGGAACCGGGAGCCGACGCTCGTGCCGACGCCGCGATCCTTGAGCTCGGTCTTGAGCTCGCCGGCGGCAGCCTGGAGCGCCTTGATCTGCACGTCCAGGTCGCCGAGCCGGTCAGCGAGGGTCTCGCTGCGGAGGTTGTGGAGCTTGTTGGTCATGGGCTGTTCCTCGGTTTGGGTCAGGCGGCGCCCGGCCTCACGAGAAATAATAGGGCATCGAGCAGATATGTCCAGAGAAAAGTGAGCAGAAATGCTCTTTTTTTGCGGCCTTGACAAATGCCCGTTTTCATCCCGATCATGGCTGCGACGACGACGTCGGACCAGGAGGCCACCTGGTAGCTCCGGCTGCGGAGGCGGGCGGCTGGTGACATGATCCACCGGTCTGCCCCCTCCACCACCCTGCGTCGACTTGAGACGGCGCGCGATCATGAGGGCCCTGCCCATGGACTGGTATCCAAAGTCCCCAACCGATTACCGCAACGACACGTGGCGGCTCAGCCTCGCTGCCCACGGTGCCTACAACCTCCTCCTCGATCACTACTACCTCTACGAAGCACCCCTCCCGATCGACGACCGGGCGCTCGCTTCCATCGTCGGATGCAGCCTCGAGGACTGGCAAAACGTCCGCGACGAAGTCGTCCCGCTCTTCAAGAAACGTAACGCGTTACTAACGCACACCAGGTGCGAAGCTGAACTCGAGGCCGCGTACATCAAAAGACGCGACGGTGCAGCACGTCAAAAACGACACCGCAAGGCACTGACAAGTCAAGATGGTGTCACGCGTCCGTCACGCGTTAGTCACGCCCCTAGAGGAGAGGAGAGGAGAGGAGAGGACAGTCGAGCTTCGCTCGACATGCGCGCGCGCGATGAAACAACCGATTTGCCCGCGAAGGTGAACGGCCAGGTCTACATGACGGGCTTCGATGTCGGCTGGGAGAGCTGGAGATCGGTCGACATGATGAAAGGCTCGAAGCAGGCAGCGAGAGCGGCGTGGGAAAAACACGTTGTGAAACCGCAGCTCGATCCTCGACCGATTCTGCGCGCTGCTTCGGCCTACTGCCTCCAATGCGCCCTGACCGAGACGAAGACGCGACACATGGTGACCTGGATCAACCAGCATGGTTGGAACGACCAGTACGACGAATCGATCCTCCGGCGGGAGGATGCGATGGTCGCGCGCCAGCGAGCAGAAATGGACGCGGCTTGGCGCCGGCTGTATGATGACGACGCGACAACGATCGCAATCACGGAAGGAGAAGACGATGGGCAACCTAGTGCCATTGCTGGACCGGCGACATTTGGTCCGATCATTGATCTATGACCCACTCGAGGGCCGCGGCGATCCGCCTCGAGGCTGGACGCGAGACGCTTGGCTCGAGGATGCGGTCGGGATGCTTGACTTCCCCGAGGAGGTCCTGGCGAAGGCGGCGGCGATCGTGCGCCGCACCTGGGAGCGGAACACCTGGCCTCTGCCCTCGACGTACCGGAAGGCGTGCGAATCGCTGATGGTCGACGAGCCGCGGAAGATCAGCGCCGCCGAGCTCGGTGTGGCCCAGCGATCGACGAAGGCCTGGGACTACGTCCAGCGGCGCCTGATCGCGGGCCCGGTCGAGACGTGCCTGTGCCGGCGCCAGTTCAAGGAGCGCGGCGCCGGCGACATCAAGCGGTGGCTGTTCGCCGAGGCCTGCACGCAGCTCCGTGACGGCGCCGAGGAGGTCCACATCAGCAACGACCAGGTCGAGGTGCACATCGTCGAGCACGAGGCGCAGTGCCTTGAGCGGTGGGGACCAGTGACGGCGAAAGACAACAAGCTGGCGGGCAACCTGGGCGAGACGGCGAAAGCGATCATCGACCGGGTCCGTGGCCGCCAGGCCGAGGAGGTGGAGTTGTGAGCGCCTCCAAGGACGAGCGCCACGGCTTGATATGAGTCGTCAGAGCCGCACGATGTCGCTCGTGGAAGCGACCACCAACAGGCGGGTATTTGAGAGGTTCAGATGAAAATCTCCACGATCAAGGTTGGCCGACGCCATCGCAAGGAGCTGGGCGATCTCACGTCGCTCGTCGCCAGCATCCAGGAGGTGGGCCTTCTCCACCCCATCGTCGTCACGCCTGACAACATGCTGATCGCTGGTCAGCGCCGACTCGAGGCATTCAAGCAGCTCGGGCTCGATGATATTCCCGCCACCGTCGTTGATCTTGCCGAGGTGGTGCGCGGAGAGTTCGCAGAGAACGCCATACGCAAGGACTTCACGCCGAGCGAGATAGATGCGATCCGGCGAGCATTGGAGCCGCAAGAGAAGGCGGCGGCGGAGGAGCGTCGGACAGCCAACCTTCCAAACGCGAAAGTTTCGCACACGGCGGCAGGGCGGTCAGTTGACAAGATCGGCGCCTTCGCCGGGGTATCTGGTCGCACGGTCGAGAAGATCAAGGACGTGGTTGACGCCGCCGAGGAGGAGCCCGAGCGGTTCGGCCACCTGGTCGAGGAGATGGACCGGGCCGGCAATGTGACGGGCGCCCATCGGAAGCTCAAGCAGGCCCGCGATGAAGCGGCGGTGATGTCTCTCGAGCCCGTCGAAGGCAGGCACAAGACCCTCGTGATCGATCCACCGTGGGACTACGAGTGGCTGTCCCTTGCCGGCCGGGCGGCGCCGGGTTATGCCACCATGACGCACGAAGAGCTGCTGGCCCTGCCCGTTCCCGACTGGGCCGAGGACAATTGCCATCTTTATCTCTGGACCACCAACAACTTCATCACCCGGGCCGCAGATCTGATGAAGCACTGGGGGTTCGCCCACAAGACCGTGCTCACCTGGGTCAAACCGCGGTGGGGGCTGGGATCCTACTTCCGCAATTCGACGGAGCATGTCCTATTTGGTTTGCGCGGCGAGCTCCGAACCCGGGCCGACAACATCGCCACGCATTTCGAGGCGCCGGTCAGCAAGCACAGCGACAAGCCGGATATTTTCTACGAGATCGTGCAGCGGGCGTCCTATCCGCCCTTCGGCGAGGCGTTCCAGCGCACGGAGCGGGATGGGTTCAGCAACCTTTTCAAGGTGGTCTGATGATCAACCAGCAGATATCAAGTGGTGAATTGGCGGCGGTGCGAAGCCTCAACGACTTCGATCTCACCATGCTTCTGAGCGATATCCATGATCATGGCTGGGCAGTGGCAAAGGAAACGCTCCAACTGATTCTGGTGGCCGGGGAGAAAGGAAGGGCGGATGGATGAGCCGGTTTCATATCGACAACGCGGCGCAGCGGAAGGTCAGGGACCTCGTCCTCGGCCCGGGTCTATACGGCAGCTTCGCCCTCGAGGGCCGCTATGTCTACATCGACAAGGGCCGCTTGGCTGGCACTCTCCAGAAGCGTTATGCGGTGGACACCATCTTGCAGCGCGAAGGCGGGCAGGCGACGTGTGTCGAGGAGAAGATCGTGCGTGGCGAATACGCGGCCGTCACCCTTGAGACGACGAGCTGCACCGTGCCCGGTCGGGAGAGCGACGGCTGGATGAAATACGGCCAAGCTGACTGGCTGGTCTACGCGATGTGCTGCAAGAACCTGACTGTCGCCTGCCACATCATCGACTTCCAGGCTCTGCGAGAGTGTTTCTGGCCGGCGGTGGATGAATTTGAAGAGACCATTTCAAAGCAACTAAACCGCACGGCCTGTCGGAAGGTTCCCGTGGCTTGGATACGCGAGCGGGTTGGTCACACTCTGAAGATCATCCATCCAACGGACGAAGGCCGCAATGCCGTGCGGGAATACCGGGAGTCGCACTACCTTCGCACGCCCGACAGCTTGTTGACGCAGATGGACTTGGAGGTGTAAGGAGGGTCTGCGGAGTCATAGAGCCGGGGGCCGGGTCGTTTTTCCCAGGCGGCTCGGCCCCATCCTTTCGCGGAGAACCCGTGACACCGGATCTCGAGGAAGACTGGGGGAGCGCCCCCGCTGGGCTCCCCAGCCCCACCATCGCCGTGGAAGTGCGCCCGATCGGCGACGTCAAACCCTACCCTCGCAACCCCCGCAAGATTTCCGACAAGGCGGTCGCCAAGATCGCCGCCTCGATCAACGAGTACGGCTGGCGTCAGCCCATCGTGGTCGACGGCGCGGGGGTGGTTATCGTGGGCCACGGCCGGCTGCTGGCCGCCAGGTCGCTCGGCCTCAAGGAGGTGCCGGTGCACGTCGCCGAGTTGACGCTCGCCGAAGCCGCCGCGTACCGGATCGCCGACAACCGTTCGGGCGAGGAGGCGGCGTGGGACCTGGGCCTCCTCACGCTCGAGATCGGCGCGCTCCGGGGCGCGGACTTCGACCTCCGGCCGCTTGGCTTCGACACCAGCGAGCTCGCCCGGCTGAACATCGATGGGTACGAAGGCCTGACCGACCCCGATGCCGCGCCGGCGCTGCCCACGGACCCCCTCTCGAAAGTCGGCGACGTGTGGCTGCTGGGCGACCACAGGCTCCTATGCGGCGACTCGACCGATAAAGCCGACGTGGCGGCCTGTGTGGGCGACCATGCCCCCCACCTGATGGTCACGGACCCGCCGTATGGCGTGAACTATGAGGCGGACTGGCGGACGCGGGTCAGTAGGACCAAGGGATTCGGCGGCAGTCCGGTTGGGGCCAAGGCCGTCGGCCGCGTTGACAACGACGACCAAGCCGACTGGACGGCCACGTGGTCGTTGTTCGCCGGCGACGTCGCCTACATCTGGCATGCGAGCCTTCACGCCGATGAGGTGTTTGCGAGCATCAAGTCGGCTGGGTTTGCACTCCGCGCCGTAATCGTCTGGAACAAAAACCGCACCATCATAGGTCGCGGCAACTACCACTGGAGCCATGAGCCGTGCGCTTATGCGGTGCGGAACGGAAAGAACGGACACTGGCAAGGCGCCCGTGACCAGTCTACCGTCTGGGAAATCACCCATCGTGCCTCGGAGACCGGGCACTCGACGCAGAAGCCAGCAGAGGCCATGCGCCGGCCCATCGCCAACAACTCCGAGCGCGGCGAGGCGGTGTATGACCCATTCGTGGGTTCTGGAACTACCATAATTGCCGCCGAGATGCTGGGGCGGCGTTGCCTAGCCATCGAGATCAATCCAGTTTACGTTGACCTAGCCGTGAAGCGATGGCAGGCGTTCACAGGCCAGACCGCTACCCTCGAGGCCACAGGGGAACCATTCGGTGGCAGTAAAGTTCGAGCCGACGGCTGAACAGCGGGCCCAGGTCGAGACGATGACCGCCTACGGCATTCCCCAGGAGGTCATCGGCAAGCTGGTGCGCCACCAGGTCACCGGGAAGACGATCTCGCATCTGACCGTGCGTAAATACTTCAAGGAGGAGATCGCGTTCGGGCTGCACAAGGCCAACATGAAGGTGGCCCAGTCGTTGTTCCAGAAGGCTACCAGCGACGACAAGGGTTCGATCCAAGCGGCGATCTTCTGGCTGCGGTGCCGCGGCGGATGGAAGGACCGGCCGGAGGCCGAGCGGGCTGGGGACTTCGCCGACGGCAAGGCCGGAGCGGTCGGCGGGGAGATGCGCCTGGTGGTCGAGCTGATCGATCCGACGCGGCCCCGCGAGATCGAGAGCAAGTCGGAGCCGCCCATGATCGAGCTCACGCCCCAGACCGAGGTCAAGGAGATGCCCCTGTGAGGCCCGCCCTGGTGCGGACGATGGGTGCCGGCCTTCGCCGGGCACGGCATCGGAACTTCGTCGTCATGGTCCTGGTCATCGCCTTGGCCGTCGTGTTGAGCTACCTGATCCAGGCCGTGATCGGATGAACGTCGCCGGCGCCCCGTCCCGCATCATCCTCCCTGCAGGCGGCTGGCATTGCCGGGACTACCAGCGCCCCCTGTGGCATTTTATGGACGGCGGCGGCCTGCGCGCGGCGCTCAAGTGGCACCGCCGATCGGGCAAGGACACGACGGCGCTGCGGTGGACCACGGTCGCGTCGCAGCGGCGAATCGGGGCGTACTGGCACATGCTGCCGACGCTCCGGCAGGCGCGGAAGGTGATCTGGGAGGGGATCGTCGAGAGCGACAACCCGAACGAGCCGCCGCACCGTCAGCTCGATGCGTGGCCCGGCTGGCGCGAGCCTGACAAGCGCGACGAAGACGGCGGGCCCGTCGGCCTGGTCCGCCACGTTCGCCATGACGAGATGAAGCTCGAGCTGCACAACGGCTCGATCTGGTACTGCGTCGGATCGGACAACTACGACGCCCTGGTGGGCACCAATCCGATCGGCGTGGTGTTCTCGGAGTGGAGCCTGAGCGACCCCAATGCTTGGAACTATATTCGGCCCATTCTTTCGGAGAACGGCGGCTGGGCGATCTTTATTTGGACCCCAAGAGGTCAGAACCACGCCGCCAAGTTGTTCCGTAATGTAAAAGACCTCGACGAGTGGTTTGCGGAGAAGCTCACCGTCGACGACACCAAGTCGATCTCGCTCGCCAAGATCGATCTCGAGCGCCGGGAAGGCGCCAGCGAGGAACACCTCCTCCAGGAGTACTGGTGCTCCGAAGACGCGCCCCTGATCGGGTCGTACTACGGCGACCAGATGATCGCCGCCCAGAAGGATGGCCGCATCTGCCGGGTGCCGCACGACCCGGCGCTCAAGGTCGACACCTGGAGCGATCTGGGGCACTCGGATGCGTTCGCTACTTGGTTCGTCCAGCAAGCCGGGCCTGAGTTTCACGTCATCGACTATTGGGAGGCCAACGGGGCGCTGATCAGCGACTGGGCCTCGATGCTCGAGGACAAGCGCCAGGAGCGGTCCATGATCTACGGGCGGCACCTCTGGCCGCACGACGGCGGGCACAAGACCCTGGCCTCAAAGGGTCAGCCTTTGTCGGCGATGGCCGGCGATCTCGGCATCGATGTCGAGGTGCAGCCCCGTACCGACGTCCTGGTCGGCATCCATCGGGTGCGCCAGATACTGCCACGGTGCTGGTTCGACGAAGACCGGTGCGAGGACGGGCTGATCATGCTGCGGTCCTACCGGAAGGATCAAGACGAGAGCAAGAGCACCGAGGACCGGCCCTACTACAAACCGACGCCCCGGCACGACTTTTCGAGCCACGGAGCCGACGGCTTCCGCACGGGCGCCATGGCCCACCACGATCCACGATCGGCACCACGGAAGCGCCGCGATCGGTACTCCGGCGGCGACACCCGCACGCCGCGCAGCCCGTGGTCGGCATGAAGGGCCTGTCCAAGGCCCACCCGATCGGTCGGTTCATCCTCGAGGAGGCCCGCCGGCAGGACATGTCGCCGATCGAGCTGGGCCGGCGCGCGGGCGTCAGCGACTGCGTGATCTACCGGTGGCGGCACACCTCCGTGCCTGACCTGGTCAACGCCGAGGCGTGCCTGAACGTGCTGGGTTTCCACCTGGCGATCGAGCAGACTGTCCGCGCAGAACTGCTTGCGGTGGCCGGCGGCCGACACTAAAATGCTCGAAACACGGAAGGACCTACCCATGACCGCCTCCCTTGAGCGAGGTTTCAAGGTGATCACGCCGACGCTACGCACGTCGCCGATCATGCACCGCGAGTATTACGATGCTGCGCGCGTCACCTACGAGGCCCACGTCGTCGCCATGCCTAACGAGGGCTGCGGCCCGCTCACGGTGTTTACTGACCGCGACCAGGCGGAAGGGTTTGCCGAAGGCGCCGGCCATCGCCGGGTCCCGTTGCGCGTCGTGGAGTGCCTCTTCCGACGATCGACCGAGACCGACGTCTGGTATGTCGCTTCGCCCGCGACAAACGGGAATCCGGGATTCCGCTGGTCGGCCGGGGACTTGCCTGGCGTCGTCCTCGCCGACGCCGTGACGTGCCTCGAATGATTGTTTGCCCATAGAGCTCGAGGAGGCTATTTAGAGGCCTGTAAGCTGCGCCGTCCACGGAAGGAACCACCGAAAGGACGCAGTGTATGGCAGACGAAACCACCACAGATGATGCGCTCCCCGATGTTGTCCAGATGGTTCACCGACTCTGGCGCGACAGCCGCGACCACACCAGCGACTGGCGGGTCGAGGCGAAGGAAGACTACGACATGGTCGCCGGCGAGCAGTGGGCGTCGGACGATCTCCAGTCCCTGACCGACCAGCAGCGCCCCGCGGTCACCTTCAACCGAATCCTGAGAACCATCAACGTCATCGTCGGGTCCGAGGTCTCCAACCGCCAGGAGACCAGGTTCATTCCCCGCGAGGTCGGCGATGTCCAGGTCAACGAAGTGCTCACTGCGGCCGCAGAGTGGACCCGCGATCAGACCGACACCGAGGATGAGGAGACCGACGCGTTCGAGGACATGTGCACCACCGGCATGGGATGGACCGAGACCCGGATGGACTACGTGACCGATCCCGACGGTATCGCCATCACTGAGCGGCTTGATCCCCTCGAAATGTACTGGGACCCGGGTGCGCGGAAACGTAACATCGTCGATGCTCGGTGGAAGATGCACATTCGCCAGATGAGCATCGCGGAGTTCGAGGACGAATGGCCCGATGCCGACTTGGTGGCGGCGAGTTCACCGTGGGACGAGGGCGAGGACGACACCTCGATACGAACCCACGTCTACCCCCAAGATGCATACCGCGAGCAGCAATCAGGCGGGGCCGGCCCACGGGGACGCCCGACCATACGGGTGGCCCACGTCCAGTGGGCCGAAAAGGTCGGAAGCTATCGGGTCGGCAAGCGCGCGGCGTCGATGTCGAGCGACCAGTACGACAAGCTCAGGGGTAAGCTCGAGGAGCGGGGCATTCCCGCCGTGAGGCAAGATGGCGTGCAGTGGAAACGAGCCTTCATTGCCGGCGGCACCGTACTCGAGGAAGGCGACTGCCCCTACCCAGACGGGCCCACCTTTCGCTGTATGACCTACAAGCGGAACCGGAACAAAAACATCTGGTTCGGCATCGTGCGCGCGATGAAGGACCCGCAACGCTGGGGCAACAAGTTTTTCTCGCAAATCTTGGACATCCTCAACAAGGGTGCCAAGGGCGGCATCATGATCGAGGCGGACGCTGTCGATGACATGGCCGATCTGGAGGCGACCTGGGCGAGCTCCGACGCCGTTCACAAGTTTAAACCCGGTGCACTCAGCCAAGGCAAAATCATGCCCAAGCCGGTGGTCGACTACCCAGTCGGCCTCGATCGCCTGATGGCGTTTTCTATGGACGCCGTCCACGAGGTCACGGGCGTCAACCTCGAGCTCCTCGGGTTCGCTGATCGCGACCAGCCCGGTATCCTTGAACACCAGCGCAAGCAGGCGGGCCTGACCATCCTGGCGCCGCTGTTCGATTCGCTCCGAAAGTACCGCAAGGACCAGGGCCGGGTGCTCCTCCACTTCATTCAGAAGTTCATGAGCGACGGCCGACTGATCCGCATCATGGGCCAGAACGGCAACGAGCAGTTTGTTCCGCTCGCGAAACAGGAGGAAGCGGCCACCTACGACATCATCGTCGACGAGAGCCCGACCAGCCCGAACATGAAGGAGCGGGTGTTCGGGTCGATGGTCCAGATGATGCCGATCCTCGGCAAGATGGGAGTGCCGTTGCCGCCGGAGCTGCTCGATTACGCGCCGCTGCCGTCCTCGTTGGCACACAAATGGAAGGCTCTCATCGAGAAATCCGCAGGCGCTGACCCCGAGGCGATCCAAAAACAGATGGAAGAAGGGCGCCAAATCATCGAGAAGCTCCAGCAAGAGAACGCGGCTCTCAAGGACAAACGCGCGGAGGCCGAGGCAAACATCCAACTTAAACAGGCTGAGACCCAAGCCGATCTGGAGATGAAGGCAGCCGAGCAGCAGCACGAGGAGCAGCTCGCCATCGCCAAGCACCAAGCCGAGATGGAGACTCTTGAACGCAAGCACGCCCTTGAGGTGCGGGCTCTAGAACACAAGATGGCGCTGGCTGAGCGGGAACTTCAGATCGAGTCGACGATCGCCGGTGCCAAGGCCGACGCCGAAATCGAGCGCGCCGATCGGGCAGCCGAGGCGCAAGCGCGGAACAACGGCGGCGCCAGCGTAAACACATAGGAGGGCGCGGGCGCTACGCCTCGCTCTAACGGAGGGAAAAATGGGCGAAACCAGCGTAATCGACCACATCGAATCCGAACCGGATGAGGAGGCCCTCAGCGCCGAGGTGGATGAAGAAGTCGCCACGGGCGATGAAGAGCTTGCTGGCGAAGCTGAAGGTCAAGAGGAAGCTGCTGCGGCCGGCGAAGATGGCGAGGAGACGCCCACGGGCGACCACGTTCCGGTTGCCGTACTAGCCGAGCAGCGCCAGCAAACGCGGGCTGCACGGGAAGAGACCCAGGATCTCCGCGACAAGATCGTGCGCATGGAGACGCTGTTCGAGCGCTTTCGGATCGATCGCCAAGGGCAAGCCGCCGACGCCGCGGGGGAAATGCCCGAGGAGATTCCCGACTACGAGGCGGACCCGCTCGGCCACCTCCAGGCGACGAACGAAGTCCTCCAGAAGCAAGTGGCCGGCCTCATGGGGCACACCCAGGAGCAGTTGGCTGCCGAAGCCGACCGCGGCGTCGAGAACGAACTCATGGGCCGCTACGAGAGCGAGACGCGATCGTTCATGGAGACCCAGCCGGAGTACAGCGAGGCGTATAGGTGGCTGGCCGACGTTCGCAGCAAGGACCTCGAGACGCTCGGCTACGACAACCCGAAGCAACGTGAGCATATCATCAAGCTCGAGGAAGGGCAGATCGCGGGGCGTGCCTTGCAGGCCGGGAAGAACCCGGCCGAGGTGCTGTTCAACTACGCCAAGGCCCGTGGGTTCAAAGCCGCGCCGCCTAGCGGCAACGGCGCCGACGAATCGGCCGCCGGAGCGGAAACCGACGAAGATAAGCTCGCTCGGATCGAGGCCGGCCAGGGCGCCAGCCGCAGCCTCGGCGGCCCGAAGGGCGGAAGGGTGCCCGCCGTGTCTCTCGAGCGACTCGCGGGGATGGACGAGGACGATCCAGAGTTCGACGTGATGTGGAACAAGGCTCGCGATCGGGGGCTGCTTGGGTGAGCCTCACCTTCAAGGTGGTCCTGTTTTTGCCCCAGGACACCATCGATCACCTCGATGCGTTGGCACGGTCGATCGGCAAACAGAAGGACGAACAGCCGACCAGGAGCGCGGCCGTGGAGTACCTCACGCGCCAGCACTGGAAGAAAACCATGGTCAACCGTCTCCAGAAGAAAGTTGACAAACCGAAAGCTCTCGTCTAGAGGTTTCGGCATCCACCGAGTTGCTAGCCCCACCGCTGGGTACATGAAGCGGGTTCGGGTTAAGGCGTCCCAGCAAAAACGCCGTTCGGGTACGGCCCCTAGTTAGGCCGGTTCGGCAGACCTCCAGGATGGTCATCGCGGCACGGAGAATGAGCTCTGTGCCTGGACTCGCAACTGTGAGGACCTACGATGGCAACGACCGCTTATCCGGTCAACCATCCCCTAGCCGTCAAGATTTGGTCGAAGAAGCTACTTCGCGAGGCTCTCAAGGAGACCTTCGTGTCCCGCTTCATGGGCACGAGTAAGGACTCCCTAGTTTACGTCAAGAAAGAACTCAACAAGTCCGCCGGTGATCGCATCCGGGTCGGGTTGCGTATGCAGCTCACCGGAGCCGGCGTGTTGGGTGACGGGACTTTGGAGGGCAATGAGGAGTCGCTGGTGACCTACAACGACAACCTCTTCATCAACCAGCTTCGCCATGCCGTCCGATCAGACGGTGAAATGTCGGAGCAGCGTGTGCCGTTCAGCGTGCGCGAAGAGGGCCTCGACGGTTTGAGGGACTGGTGGGCCGACCGCATCGACGATTCCTTCATCAACCAGATCGCCGGGAATGTTTCCGTATCCGAAACCTATGCGGGTATGCAGGCTCCGACCGCGCCTACGGGCACGGCGTCGGCCAATGGCCGCATCATCTACGGGGACGGGACAACCTCGACGACCGCTTCGCTTACTGCCACCACCACCGCCTCGGCTTCGGCCCGTGGCCTGGTGTTCACGCCGCTCGCGATCGACAAGGCAATCAACCTTGCCAAGATCGCGAGTCCGCTGATCCGGCCGCTTCGGATCAACGGTCAGTACAAGTACGTCATGTTCATCCATCCCAACCAGACGCGGATGCTCCGGGCCAACAACTCGGCGAACACGGTCACCTGGTACGATCTCCAGCGTTCCCGCATCCAGGGTGGGGAGATGGATAACCCGATCTTCAACGGGGCGTTGGGCGAGTACAACGGCGTGGTTCTCCACGAGAGCACCCGTATTCCGGCACCGACCGCATCCGGCAACAACGACTTCCGCAGGGCCGTGCTCTGCGGAGCTCAAGCCGCGTGTTTTGGTACTGGACGACGGGACAAGGGCACGCAGATGAAGTGGGTCGAAGAGCTGTTCGACTACGAGAACCAGCTCGGCGTCTCCGCTGCAATGATTTGGGGCCTAAAGAAGATGGTCTACAACTCGATCGATTTCTCAACGATCGTGTGCCAGACCTACGCCCCGAACCCGCAGTAAAGGAGGTATGAACCATGTCAACATTTACAGCCTCCTTGCTCAACGCAAACGTCAAAGCCACGCATACGGGCATCATACCAGTCGGCGCTCATGTGTCAGTGTCCGCTACAGGCACGGCGTCGAGCGTGGTTTTGCTCAACTTTGTCCCCAGCGGGGCGACGCTCGTCGACTGGTGGTATCGTTACCAGAGCGGCGCAGCAGAGCAAAGCATCGAAATCGGGACGTCGGCTTCGCCCAGTGGCATCCAAGCGATGACCTCGTTGTCGTTGACCCTCTCACACTCGGGGTCGATCCAGGTGATCGCGGGCACCTTCGGGCGTTCGTATTACCGAGCGCCGATGGGCGGCGACCTCATGCCGGTTCGCATCTCGCTTTCGGATGATGTGCAGCCGGCGACAGCCCGGATTCAAATGGTTTTGAGGACGGCTATCTCCGCGAGCCTTGTGCTCACCTGGATGCTGTTCTACACCATGGATGGGCTTGCTGGGCGCTCAACTATCCGTTAGACGGTTCCTTCCGTGTACGGCAACTCGCGGGGCCGTCCATAACCACAGGGCGGCCCCGTGTTTTTCAACGGAGGCATCGGTTGGAACTTGTACTTGCGGAAGACGTCTTCAACGAGGCGAAGTTCTCGCTTGAGGGCCGGGACGACAAAGGAAATCCGTATCCGGTAGACCTCGACAAGTCGGAGCGTCTCCTCAACGAAATACTGTGCCAGAACCTGGGGCACCCGATCGTGCTCTACGTCCTGGCATCGCTTCATCTGACGCGCGGCAACTACGGTCTCGCGATCCAGCTTTTCACCCAGATCACGCAAGCTGAGCCGACGTTCGGCGAGGCCTGGAACAACCTCGGCATGGCGTTCCGCGGCGTCAACGAATGGGACAAGGCCGCCTACTGCTGCAAGAAGGCGGGGAAGTACATCGACCACCCCGACGTCCCGACCAACGTCAGCGGCCTGCACCTCAACCGGGGGACGCCGGAGATCGCGCTCGAGTGGGCCGACAAGGCCCTCGCCAAAGACTCCGACCACGTCAAGGCGCAGTGGCACAAGGCGATGGCGCTGCTCGAGATGTCGCGCTGGGACGAGGCCTGGGAGCTCCACGAGACCAGGCTGATTGGCGGCGCCAACGAGAATATCTGGGAGCGCAACTACCACGGACCCGACGGCATGACGCCGATGTGGGACGGCGTTTCACATGGAACGGTCGTCATTCACGGCGAGCAGGGCATGGGCGACGAGATCATGTTCTCGAGCTGCATCCCCGACGCGCTCGCCACCGGAGCCGACATCATCCTTGAGCCGTCGCCGCGCCTGGAGCGCCTGTTTGTGCGATCGTTCCCCGACGCCCACCTGGTGCATGGCACCGATCACGTCGACGGTCGCGGCTGGATCGAGAATCATGAGAAGCCTGACTTCAAGCTGCCGCTCGGATCGCTGCCCAAGCTGTTCCGGCGCAACCCGGCTGACTGCCCGCGCACCCCCTACCTCAAGGCCGATCCCCACGCGGTGGCCGGTTGGCGCGCGAAGCTCAATAAGCTGGGTGACAGGCCCCGCATCGGCCTCGCCTGGCAGGGCGGCGTCCCATCGACGCGCAACGAGGCGCGATCGTTCCACCCGCTCCTGTTCGAGCCGTTGTTCAAGGAGTACGACGCCACCTGGGTATCGCTCCAGTACGACGCCACCGCCAGGATGAACGTCGACGAGGTGCTCAAGGCCACGGGCACCACGCTCCACCACTGGCCGGAGGCGGTCGAGGCACGCCACCCGGAGACCGGCAAGCCGAACGACATCGATGCCCTGGTGTCGCTGATCGCATCCCTCGACCTGGTGATCTCCGTTTGCCAGACGACGATCCACGTCGCCGGCGCACTGGGCATCCCGTGCTGGTGCCTGACGCCCTCGCAGCCGTCATGGCGCTACAGCGCCGATTCGGGCGAGGTCATGCACTGGTATGGGTCCGTGACGCAGATACGCCAAGCCAAGGACACCAGGGACTGGACGCCCGTCGTCGAGGAGGTCAACGCCCGCCTGGCCGTGTTCTTGCGGGAGCGGGAAGGGAAAGCCGCCTGATGCCGCTGCTGAATGAATACCTCGACCAGTACCAGCCGGGTCCGCAGGCGATCCTGGGCGCGCTCGGGCGGCCTCCGGTGCCAAACCAGCACGCCGCGCTTGTGAAGGCCCTGGGCGGCGGCTACGCGCCCCCTGGCAAGGTAAACCCGCTGGCGGAGGTTCAAAAGTTCCTGGCACCGCCGCCACACATCAAGGAGGCGATGGACCGGAACGCCGCCGCCAGGGCCGCCGCGCCGAAGGGGAAGATCGGCATGGGCACGCCCGAGGACATGGCGCTGGAGGCCCAGTGGCACGGCGAGAATATGTTCGGGGCCGGCATCATGAAAACCGTCGGCAAGGGCGTGCCGGCGCTGCTCGGCGCCTACCGCCCGCGGGTGCCCGGCGCCCTGGAGGCGTTGCCGCAGGAGAAGATGACGGCGGGTCAAGCGCGGGGCGTTATCGCGAAAACTCCCGGCGGGGTGAGTGCGGACGAGTTGGAATACACGGGCGTCGGGAAGATGCTTGAGGGCGAGGGGCCGGTTACCAAAAGCGGGCTGCAGGCCCAGGCGGAAGCCAACCCGATGCGGTTGGTGGACGAGGTCAAGACCTCGGAGCCAAACCTCGAGGCTGGGCTCGCGGAATGGAAAGAGACCTATTCGCAACAGGCGTCCATACTGGAAGGGGCCGGCGTACACCCGGTTGTCGACGACGCCTCCACAATCAGATACCGGATTGACTTCGGCCCGGGCGATCCGCGCACGGGGGCGATGTTCAGCGCCGAGGAGGTGGCTAGGATCCCGAGCCTGAGCACAGAGGCCAAGCGGATTGTCGGCAGCCTAGACGAAATCTACGACACAACCCACTTCGGCGGTCGCAACTCAACCGAATATTCCTCCTACCAGTACCCGGAGCTGCCCGGCGGCGAGAACTACGGGGAGGTCGCGGTGCGGCTGGAGCGGGCGCCGGGGACACCGGGCCGTCCTCCCAGCCGATCCCAGGTTCGTTTGAACGAGGTCGAGGAGGAGCTCCACGCAATAACGGCGACATATCCGAGCATCCATGAACGACCGCGTGCGGTGCAGCAGCAGGCCGAGGCTCTTTACGACGAGCAAGACCTCCTCCAGTCGACCCTGCGGGCGGCTGAGGAAACGCGGGGCACTGGGGGGGATTTCGTTGGCAGCCACTATTCAGAGCACAAGAACGTCCTTGGCTGGTTCCGGCATGATGAGCGGGAGGTTTTCGTCAACGGCGTCAAGGGCCGCGCCTACAACGCCCTCGAGTTCCAAAGCGAGCTCCACGAGAAGGGCGCGAAGCAGGGGTATGGGTCGGATGGGGGAATGAGTGCGGAAGAGGTTCAAGAACTAACAGCACTTCGCACACAAGACGCGATGGCGACAAGAGAAACTAGAGGAACCCCGCTGACTGAAGTGCAGTACGATAGAATGTTACAACTGGAAGACCTCGCTGATCCTACTCGCCCTAGCGGCACTGTTCCCGACGCCCCCTTCAAGAAGAACTGGCCTGACCTCTTGTTTCGCCGGTTCCTGTACGGCGCGGCGAAGCGGGATAAGGAGCTGCGCGCGGCGGGCAAGCCGGGCATCGATTACGTCACCTGGGTGCCGGCCGAGATCCCAATCAAGAAGTGGGGGAAGTCTAAGAAGATTGATGCTGTCCGATGGCGGTTGAATGATGATGGGACCTACGACGTCAACGGGTGGTCCGCCCCTCCGGGCAACAAACACGTCCTCAAGGAAACCGGGTTGACGACCGACCGCCTGAGCAAGCTGCTGGGGGATGAGACGGCACAAAAGATGCAGGATATTACAGCGCGTCCGGGCGGCGGCCTCGCGGATCGTGCGCGCCGCAACACCCTCGACGGCCTCAACATAGAGGTCGGAGGCAAGTTCTTCCGGGACCTGTACGACAACCGGATCGCCAACGCCGCCCGCAAGGCCGCGAAGAAATACCGCAAGGGCGGCGCGGAGGTGACGAAGGGAAGTGCGACCAAGCCCGCGATGCCGAGCCTCTGGGCGCTCAAGGTGACCCCGGAGATGTTCGAAGACATACTCAAAGGCGGTGTGGCCCTCGGGGGCGCCGGTCTGTTAGGGTCGCAGCTATCGCAGCCCGGCAATGAGCCGAGCGGCCTGCTCAACATGGAAGAAATGTAAAAATGCTCATCACGGAAGATTACCGGGAGCTTAACAAGCAGCTCCACGCCGACCGTCCCGACTACGGCGCGGGCGGTTCCAGCGGCAAGCATACGCCCCAAGTGCGCGAACTCGCCAGGGTTCTGGGGACCGAAGACATCCTCGACTACGGGTGCGGCAAGGGCTACCTCGGACGCGCGCTCAGCCACATGCTCATCAAAGAATACGACCCGGCGGTTGACGGCAAGGATGACCCCCCGGAACCCGCCAACCTGGTCGTGTGCTTGGACGTGCTTGAGCATATCGAACCCGACTGTCTCGACACCGTCCTCGACGATCTCCAACGCTGCACCAAGGCTGGCATCTTCATGACGGTCGCAACCCGCTTGGCCGTCAAGTTCCTGGCCGATGGGCGCAACGCGCATCTGATCGTACAGCCCTCCCAGTGGTGGCTCCCGAAGATCATGGAACGATGGGACTTGCGTCTGTTCAACGCAGTCGACGGCGAGTTCGCGGTGTTTGCCCTGGCGAAGGGCCCGAACGGGGAAGACGCATGAGTATCACCGAACGCGTCGACGCCATCACCCATATGCAAGAGCAGCACCGGATACCGGCGCCGCCCTGCCCGAAGTCGGTCAAGATCGAACTCACCGCCCGTTGCAACCTTCAGTGCTCGTTCTGCGCCACGGCATCGAACCTTCGCGACAAGTCGGACATGGACTGGGAGTTCTATTCGCAGAAACTCCTACCCGAGCTCCGCGCCGCGGGCGTCGAGGAGGTGGGCATGTTCTTCCTCGGCGAAAGCAGCATCCTCCCGTGGCTGGACGAGGCGATCGCGGAGGCCAAGCGTCAGGGTTTCCCCTATGTGTTCCTGACGACGAACGGCACGGCGCTCAACTACGAGAAGATCGAGAGCTACCTGGCCGCTGGCCTGGACAGTCTCAAGTTCAGCCTCAACTACGCCGACGCCGAGCAGTTCGCCGAGATCACCAGGGTGAAGCCGGCGCTCTTCCAGCGTCTCCTAATGAGCATCCGCGAGGCCAAGGAGATTCGCGACGGAGGCGACTACACGTGCGGTCTCTACGCCTCCTACATCGACTATGACGCGGACCAGGGGCGCCGTATGCGGGCGCTCGTCGATAAGGTCGCCCCCTACCTCGACGAGGTCTACGCGCTGCCGCTCTACAGCCAGGCCGATCTGACCGGCGCCGATTCGTCGGACAAGGGGTGGGCGGTGCGCGCCGGCAACCCGGGTCGCGCCGGGAACATGCAAGAGCCGGTGCCGTGCTGGTCGCTCTTCACCGAGGCCCGGGTGACCCACGACGGCCGCCTGGCCGCGTGCTGCTTCGACCACGACGGGCGCTTCGACATGGGGAACCTCCTCGATGAGAACTTCATGGGCGCCTGGCACTCAGACAAGTTCCAACGACTCCGCACGGAGCACCTCAAGGGCGACGTTCGCGGCACGGCCTGCGAGCACTGCGTCGCCTACGCGTAAACGGAAGGAATGAAAATGCGAAAAATCGACAACATCAAGGTCTATATCGGGTGGGACCCGCGCGACTACGCGGCCTACCAGGTCGCCGTGGCGTCGCTGATGCGGCACGCGACCATCCCAGTCCATGTCGTGCCGCTGATCGATCGGGACTTGCGGAAGCGGGGCGAGTATTGGAGGTCCTACCACGTCGACCACCGCGGCCAGATGTGGGACGACACCGACGGCAAGCCGTTCTCGACCCAGTTCTCATTCACCCGTTTCTGCGTGCCGGGGCTCGAGGAGTACGGCAGCCGCTGGGTGCTGTTCACGGACGCCGACATGATGTGGCGGGCCGACATCGCCGAGCTCGTGGCGCACGTCGACGCCCAGAAGAGCCTGTTCGTCGTCAAGCATGACCACCGACCGCGGGAACGCGAGAAGCTCGACGGCGTCCTCCAGACGACCTACGAGCGGAAGAACTGGTCGAGCGTCATGCTCATGTGTCCCGAGCGGTGCCGCACCTGGACAAAGTTTGCCGTCAACAACTGGGACGGGGGCTCGCTGCACGGTCTGCAAGGGTTCGAGGACGACGCGATCGGCGAGCTACCGGAGGCGTGGAACTGGCTCGAAGGGCACTCGTCGCCCGATCTCGAGCCGAAGCTCGTCCACTACACCCGGGGCACGCCAGACATGGAAGGCCACGAGGGATCGGCCTATGCGAACGAGTGGTGGGGGTACTACGAGGAGGCCGCGAACAGCCAAGTGGTTGATTACCCGCTGCAAGCGGCGAGCGCATGAACAACCCAGCCGTAGGAGCCTGAGATGCGGCGACGTGGGGTTGTGAGACTCAGGTCAGAGGACGAAAGGAGAGCCAAAGATGGGCACCTCAAAGACGCACAAGAGCGGACCCGGCTGGCAGGGTCGGAACACCCCGGGCAAGGACGTGACCCCGAGCGCGGGGGGCCACTCAACGGCCGAGGGGACGCATATGGGCACCGGGACCATGCGGACGGGCCTGCGCTCAGACGCCAGGCAGAAGAGCCGAGGCGGGAAGACCAGCGGCAAGAACCCGGGCCCGCATGGGTACAGCTAAGAGGCGTATGCCCGAACTGTGGCGAGCACGTCGGGCGCGGAATCGCTGGGCACATGAAACGCTGCACAGGAGATTCGGATGACATGGAAGCATGAGGACGCCCCAAGGTTCACATTGAAGGCAACCACTGCGGCGAAGAAGAGAAGGTGGGCCGAGGCGGCCAACAAGGCGCTCAAGGACGGTAAGACCGCCGAGGAGAGCGTGAAGATCGGGAACACCGCCCTCGTTCCGAAGAAGTAGCCATGCCCGCCAAGACGCGGCGACAGCAACGCTACATGGCGATGTGTTCGACGTCCAAGGGGCGGGCGAAGGCCAAGGGTAAGTGCCCGCCCCTCAAGGTGGCGAAGGAGTTCCGGCACATGGCGAAGAGGAAACGATAGGATGTCCCACGAGCAGTCCATTACGATCCGCGGCCGCGGCGGAAAATGGGTGAACATCAAGGGCGTCGTTGACGGTGAGTTCAACGAAAAAGCTGCCACAGACCTTTACCGCCAAGGCAAGAGGAAGCCGCTCAGTGGCAAGACGTTTGATTCCGTGAACGACGCGATAAGTGCGGCGAAGAAGCGTTCACACTCGTTTCGGCGAAACGAACTTGAACGCGAAACAAAAGGGAAATAATGCCCGACACTAACGCACTCAGGCTCCGCATCGCTGACGAACTCGACCGCCAGGCCTCGGACATCATCGGCTCGCCCTCGCTGTCGGTCGGCTATGCGATAAACCGCGAGATCAACTCGGCGATTCAGCACTACGAGAGCGCGCGGTTTCGGTGGAACCAGGTGCGCCAGACGGCGCTGTTCACGACGGTCAACGGCACGGCGATCTACTCGCTGCCGGCGGATTTCGTTCGTATGGATTCGCTCAAGATTTCCTATGCGGGCGCGTTCGTCTTCCAGCGCAAGCGGGCCTGGGAAGCGGTCGAGGAGCGCGATCTCCAGGTCTCCGGCTCGCCCGGGGTGCCGTCCGAATACGTCATCTACGGCAACGTCATCCGCTTCGGCCCGATCACCCCGAACGGGGCATACACTGCATTCGGCTCCTACATCCGCCGGTTCCGGCCGACATCGCTCACGGGGTCCTACTGCGCGATCATCACCATGGGTGGCGGGTCGTTGACGGCCACCTCAAGCGGATCGCATGTCAACCACCTCGATGGATGGACCACCGATGGTGAGGAACTCATCCGGGCACGCGCCAAGGCCGGGTTCCAGATCAACTACGCTCGAGACCAAGCCGCCATGCTCGACATGAAGATGCTCGAGGCGCGCGGTGAGCCGTACCTCTCGATCGCCGAGAAGATCGCATACGGCAAGCTCTCGGACGAGACGGCCGACGCAGTGGCGACGGGCCGCATCCGACCGTATTTCATCTGATGGGCGAACTCACCCTACCCTTCGGTCAGCTCGCAACGGACCAGCCGCCGTTCGGTGGCCTGGAAATCATCACGGCGCGTAACGTGATCCCCCGAGCGAAGTCGTATGGACCGTTCCGAGACCTGACGGTGATTTCAGATGCGATGACGGCAAGAGCCCGTGGCGCGATCTCGGTGCGCGACAACAACTCGACCGTCTACATCTACACGGGCGATGCGACCAAGCTTTACGAACTCCCGCCCGGCGCGACATTTACCGACGAGAGCCTCTCCGCATACACAAGCATCGACGAGGACAACTGGGAGTTCGCGCTCTGGAACCAGAACGACAAGGTCATCGCGACGAACTTCCAAGACGCCGTCCAGTCCATCACGATCGGCAAAGGGACCACCGAAAACTTCGCCAACATGATTTCCTCGCCTGTAAGCAATGCCCCGAAGGCGAAGCACGTCGGCATCGTCCACCGGTTCGTGGTCCTTGGCTGGATCAACGACGCCGACGGCATAAACCCAAGCCGCATCCGTTGGTCGGCGATCGGCGATGAGACGGACTTTGCCCCGAGTGCCACAACCCAATCGGACTACGAAGACCTCGTCACCGGCGGCGGGGTCCAGCGGATAATCGGCGGCACCGAATATGGGCTCATCTTCCAGGATTCGATGGTACGCACTATGCGCTACGTCGGCGGTGGAACGGTATTCGAGTTGTTCCCGATCGAGTATGCGCCCGGCACTCCGATCGCCGGCTCGGTGATCGGCCACAAAGGAGCGGCCTTTTACATCTCGGAAGATGGGTTCATGTCAATCGTCAACGGCGCCGTCCAGCCGATTGGAAGCGACCGCATCGACCGCTACTTCTGGGACCAGTTCGCCATCACCGACCGCCGCTATGTGACGGCCGCCATCGATCCTCCGAACAAAATCGTGGCGTGGGCCTTCCCCGGCACCGACAAGACGACGCTGCCCAACCGGGTGCTCATGTGCAAATACGACGAGAACAAGTGGGCCGAGGCGGTCATCGACACTGAGGTGCTGCTGACCACCGCCACGCAGGGCGAGACCTTGGACGGCCTGGATGCCGCGGTTGGCACGGACATCGACAACGCCAGTCTGTTCCCCGAGAGTTTCGACAGTGATCGCTGGAAGGGCGGCCAGTACCGCTTCGGCGCAATCAACCAAGCGCACAGGCTCGGCTACTTCACCGGCGCCACCCTCGCAGCGACGATCGTGACCGGCGACGTGCAGCTCTCTCCCGGTCACCGATCCCAGGTCAACGGCGTGTCCCCCCTAGTCGATGCGGGTGATGCCAATGTTTCTCTGGCGGCTCGGCAACGCCTCAAGGATACCGTCACCTACCGTAGCGCCGCCGCCATGAACGCTAGTGGCACTTGCCCGGTGCGCGGCGATGGGATGTACCATCGCTTTCGCTTGTCGCTGAGTTCGAGCACATCGTGGTCGCACGTCCAGGGACTGAAACTCGATTTTGAGGGACCGTTGGGGAAACGCTGATGGCACTCTCTAGCCCTCGCAAAGACTTCCGCGGCCAGCCATCGGTGCCGCTCGCGTGGCCCAATCCACGCGAATGGTTGGTGCTCGTCTCGCAGGCAATCAGGGTCCTCCAGGAGAACACCCGCAAGCATCCGGTTGGGACAACGACGTGCAGCACGACCTACACCATGATCGACCTGGACAGCCTGATCCTGGCCGGTGCCACCGCCGCCGATCTGAGCGTGTTCCTGCTGACGGCTACCGGCCGCCAGGGCCAAGTGGTGAGCGTCAAGAAAACGGACGCGAGCGAGAACCTCGTGGTCATCGATCCGGTCGGCTCAGAGACGATCGATGGCTCAAGTTCGATCTCGCTCACTCAGCAAAACGCCGTCCGCACGATGCAGTCTGATGGGACGAACTGGAGATTGATCGGCTCGATTGGAAACGCTACGGCACTATGAGGCTAGTACATGCAGACCTTGATCAAATCCCCGTTTACTGGCCCCGCATCGAGGCATGGGTCGCTGCGGCGCTCGACCACGGCATCGGCTACAAGCCGGAGGACGTTCTCTCAATGTGTCTCCGTGGCGAGATGCAGCTCTGGATCGCGGAGGACGACGAGGACGTCCACGCCTGCGCGATCGGGCACGTCGTCCAGTTTCCTCGGGCAAAGGCGTGCTGGATTCTGGTTGTCGGCGGCCAAGCGGTCGAAAACTGGGTTCACCTTGACGCCGGCATCAGCGAATGGGCACGGGCGCAGGGGTGCGCCTTCATCGAGGGTGGCGGCCGCAAGGGGTGGGTCAGGCTGCTCCGCGATCAAGGCTACGAGGACGCATTCAGCATTTACCGAAAGGTACTGACATGACGACTGGCGGATCAAGCGCGCCGGCGGTAACAACGCAAACGGTGAACCAGGACCCGTGGGGGCCGCAGCAGGACTATCTCAAGGCGGGATTCGGGGCGGCCAAGGAGCAATACGAGGGGCCTAAACCGCAGTATTTCCCGAGTTCCACGGTCACGCCGTTCGCGCCGGAGACAGAAGAGGCAATCGACATCCGCACGGCCCAAGCCCGCGATCCCGGTGGCCTCATAGGCGGTGCCGAAACCCAGCTCGGCAAGACGATCAGCGGCGACTACTTACAACCCGACAACCCGGTCTACAAGGGCCTCCTTGAGGGCGTGACATCCCAGGTGCGACCGGGGGTGGACACGCAGTTTGCCCGTAGTGGCCGGTTCGGATCGCCGGGCCACGCCGAAGCCATGGGCCGTGGGATCGCCACGGGCATGTCGCCGTATCTGAACCAGGAGCGCGGTCGCCAGCTCGGGGCCGTCTCAGCGGCGCCCCAAGCCGCGGCGTGGCGGCCGGGCATCCTCAGCCAAGTCGGCGCCCAGCGCGAGGGACTCGCCGGTGCGGAACTCTCCGATGCGATCGCGCGCCATGATTTCGAGCAAAACGTGGACGCCGCGAAACTCGCCCAATACATGGGCAACGTCACCGGCGGCTACGGTAGCGGCGGCATCACCAATACGTCGCAGCCGACGTACTCCAACCCGCTTATGGCGGGCCTGGGAGCCGGGGCCGGTCTTGCTGGCATCGGCAACGATCTGTTCAACCCGAAGACCGGCCTGTTCAAGTAGGAGCGCGCGATGCCGATCCCTCCGTCGAACTACTGGGACCCGATCACCGGGGAGTTCATCATGCCCGAGGGTCCGCCTGGGTACAAGCCGAGCCTGACGCTGCCGTGGGAGGACGAGTGGGACAATCCCGTGACGCCGGCCGCACCGAACCCCGTGATGGCGCAGGCGATCCGCCTCATCATGGAGGAGGGCGAGAACGAGGACTCGCCGTGGGGTGGGGGTGGGGGCCGCAGGGGGCCGGAAACCTCGCCAGAGGGCATCCCCTACGACTGGATGGAGAACCCGTACGGCGCGGTGAGCAGGCCGAATGTTGGCACGTTCTTGGCGAATCGGGCCCTAGGGATCGGCGGCGGTCATATCGACCGTTACGGGAACCCGTTGACCGGCGAGAAAGAATACGATGTCACCTGGGGGCCGGGCCGCCTCGTTGGCAGCGTGCTGGGCGCCGGTGCCGGCGCGGCGCTGGGGGGCATGGTGCCGGGTGGCGGCGACGTCGGCGGTGTGATCGACAAAAAATATGGACTGGAGAGGGGCGTGGACGTTCGCGAGGGCGACATGATCGGCGACATGCCACCGCCCGGCGATCTTTACCCCGATGGCTGGAGGACCCCGACCGATCCGGTAGCCCCGTCGCCAGGGCAGTACTCCGGGGAGGGCGGCGAAGGTACCGGCCCGCAGCGGCCGGGGCCGATTACGCGCGCGATCAGCGACTTGCTCGGCGGTCGGCGCGCCGCGTCGGTGAGGTCCAACATCAGTCCATACTCGTCGGGGTTCGCGGGGCCGAGCACTCGGGATTTCTTCGCGCCGAGGAGCGGCATGTACGAAGAGACCAGCGCGCTCAGTGGCGGCGGTGCCCGCCCTGACATCCTGGATCAAGGCGGTGGTGGCGGCGGCCCCCCTGGTCTCGGCGGCATCGCGGCCGGTCTCCGCAGCGCCATCGAGCGCGACCAGGGCAGCATGGCGGGTGACACGGGCGCGGGAAAGGGGTAGGCCATGGCATTCGACTTCCTTCAAAAGCTCAAGTGGCCGTCGCAGCAGGGGTTCGGGTCTAGCCTCGGTCTGCTCGGAGCTCACCTGATGAGCGGCGGCGCGCGAACCACCGATCCGGCCGCGGCGCAGAAGGCACTCGCCTCGGGACTGAACGCGTTCCAGACGAGCATGAAGCAGGACCGGCTCGACGAGCGCGACCGCCAGCTACATCAATGGCGGATGGAGGAGCTCCAGTACAGGAAGGATGCGCGCGCGAAGGAATTGAAAAATCGCGATCGCATGTACGCGGCGATCGGTTCGCCGTGGATAGACCCAGACGGCGGGCGAGTGCGGACGGCGTACGACACGCCGCCGTCGATGGACATCGCCGGATACGAGCGTGCCGACCCCGGCCAGCCGCAGGACGCGGTGAGTGGCGGGCAGTGGGAGATGTACGCGAACATGGACCCGATGCAGCGGCGCATCGTCGCTGCCCAGGCCCAGGCGGACCCCATGAAGGCCACCGAGTCCCTGATGGAGTTCCAAAAGACGGCCAGCAAAGCGCCGACCATGACGTCGTGGTTCGATCCCCAGGGCCGCGAGCAGAAGGGATACTGGGACAACGGCAAGTGGGTTTCAGTCGGCGGGCCGAAGGCGAAAACCCTTACCGGTCGGGGCAACATTGCTACGTTGGAAGCTGGCCTGGCGAAAGCGCAAGAGGCGCTTGCCGCTGATCCGACAAACCCAGCTCTCCAGAAGTCGGTGTCTCGATGGCTGGGCGCTCTCAGGAAAGCGACCGAGTGGAAGCCCGACACGCCCGACGATCCAGATGATCCTAATACGAGCAAGGCCGAATGGCGCATACGGCTTCCGAAGAATGAGGACGGCACGCTCGGCCCTGTCGTCACGTCGTGGTGGGACCCCACTCAGAAAAAACGGTTTTACCGTGATCCCGAGACCCAAGACATCAGGGTGAAACCAAAGGGCGCGATCTTTACCAGTCCGACCAACACCGGCCGAGAGCGAATGACGGCAAGCGGGTTGTACGAACTCACGGAATCCATGGGCGAGGTTGAAGGAGAGGTCAACCAGATCACAAGATACTACGAGGAGGTGGCCGGAACGCCTTACGGCTGGAAGCTGGTTGCCGATGCTTGGGGCGGTGCCGTCAAGACCATCCTCGGCCACATCCCCGACAAGGACGAAATCTCGGTGATGAAACAGAAGGGTCAGGTGGAAGGCCTGCTCGGGCGAGTGCGGAAGGACATCGTGGGCGGCGGCCAGTTGAGCGACCGGGAGGCACTACGCCTGATCGCAGCGTTGGGCGGCGAGCCAAACGCAACGCGCCACCCAGAAGTTGTGCGGCAACTACTCCACGACATCGTGCAAGAAAAGATTCGCAAATACAATCGAACCTCCTTGCCTATGTTCAACAACCAGGCGGCCCTTTCTGGCGTCTACGAGCAACGCCCGGAGTTAAAGGTTCCTGACATCTTCAATAGGCCCATGGTGCCGCCGCCGAAGCCTGACAATGTTTCCCAGGAGGACTGGGACAATATGCCAGATACGGACAAGGAACTCTTCCGATGAACCCGGAACAGCAGGCCGCCGTTAATCGCGCCCGGGCAAGGCGACTGCCCGGCCCACAGCGCGGCGTGTTCAGGCGCGTCGATGACATCGTGCGGTCCATCGCCTCCGGCGTGACCGGTTCATACATGGACGAGATCGCCGGCGCCGGCGACACCGCGGTCGGTTGGCACGGCAAGGCCGCCATGGGCGAATCGCCACTCTCGGGCGAGCAGCCGCCGTCCTACGCGGAGAACGTGACCAAGCAGCGGGCCCGCGACCAGGACATCCCCCTCGGCATAAGGCTCCCCGGCGAGATCGCTGGCAGCGTGCTGTCAACCGTGGCGACGGGTGGTCTCTCTCAAGGCACGCGGATCGCTAATGCGTTCAGTCGCCTGCCGGCGTGGATGAAGACCACCGGCCTGGGGACCTTCTGGGGCGGACTGTTCGGTGGCGGCTCATCGGACCCCGACCCCGAGGGCAGCTTCATGTCGGGTGTCACCGATCGGGCGGTCGGGACTGGCATAGGGGCGGCGCTTGGGGCTGGTACGGCGGGCCTGATCCACGGCGTCGGCGTCTACGCCCCACGGGGGTGGCAGAAGGCGAAGAGCCTTTGGAAAGGCAGATCGGACCCCGAGGCCGAAATGCAGCGCATCATGGGCAACGCGTTCAGGGCTGACCAGGTCTCCGCTCCCCGGGCCGAAGCACGGGCGCACGAGTTGGGCCCCCAGGCGGCTGTGCTGGACACCGGCGGCGAAAACGTATTGGAACTCGCCAGGCGGACTGCGGGCCCGGTGGGACCCGCCCGCAACCGTATCATCGGCATGGTCGAGACCAGGGCCGACGGGGCGAGCGATCGGATCACCGGGATCGTGACCAAACACCTGGGGCCTGGAGACTTCGAAGGTGCCGAGCAGGCGTTTATCGCCAACCTTCGGAAGGGTGGGGACGAGGTTTACACGGCGGCAAAAGAGGCGCACCCGGTCATCGCGATGACGCCGCGGCTCCAGGCGATCCTACAGACGAAGCAGGGAAAGAAGGCACTCAAAGAGGCCAGCGACATTGCCGCGCTCGAGCGAGCTGGTGGCGAGGTAAAGTGGCTGGGGCCGGTTGACCAGGAACTCACCCAGGCGGCTCGGTACGCAAGGGAGGTCGGCCTGATGGACCCCGTGGCCCGTCCCGGGGTGGCGAAGGGCCTTTCCCTCGAGACCTGGGACTATATCAAGCGTGGCTTCGATGCGTTGGGCCAGAAGAAGGCCTACCAGAACGAATTAACGGGCGCCCCGACGCACATGGGGCGGGTTCTCCAGGGCGCGGCGCGGGCTATCAACAAGGAACTCGATAGGCTGACGGGCGGCGCGGAGAAGTCCCTGTACGCGAAGGCGCGCAGGCAGTACGGCGGCGACGCCGAGGTGCTCCAGGCGTTGCGGGACGGCAAGAACTTTCTCAACCTCTCGCCCGAGGCGAACGCGGCGAAGCTGGACGCACTTTCGAACGCCGGCCGCGTCGCATATCGCAACGCCGCCTCGAGGACGCTCGTCAATATGGTGGAGAGGGTTGGCGACAACTCCGCGGCCGTGAACCGCATCTTCGGCAACAAGGCCATCCGCCGCCAGATCGCGTCGATTTTCCCGAGTCGCAAGGCCTATACCGACGCGGCCCGGCGCTTGGTCGCCGAGCAGAAGTTCGACCAATCATACCGTGGCGTAGGCAGGGGATCGACGGCGCCCCTCGAGGAGGACCCGAGCGGTGGGATCAGAAAGCGTTTAGGGCATCTCGGTGCGGTACTTGGCAGCAAAGCACCCTTCGGGAGTTCCCTGGTGCAGGCCGGTATCGGGCGCCAAGCTGCGAGGGGCCTGGTCCCCACGGGCACGCCGCCGGAGGTCTACGACGCCCTCTCGAAGGCGCTCGCGAGCCGTGACCCGGTGGTCCGCAACCAGGCCCTGCTATGGCTGCGCGCAAACCCGCCGACCCGAGGCCAACCGAAGCACCCCCTGATCCGTGGCCTGGCGATCGGCGCCGGCGAACTTTCTGGCCGTGGGTCCGGTGAGGCGACGAGCGCGGTTCGCGGGCTCATTGAATAGGAGGCGACCTTGGCTGAAATCCACGACCTCGACGTAACGGACGCCTCGAACACGGGGCGCTTTCCCGAGAACATGGCGCCGTCTGCCGTCAACAATGGAGCTCGCGCACTCGAGGGGCTGCTCGCCAGGTTTTATTTCGACCTGGCGACGGCGCCGCTGGCGACTCTTTCCGGCTCGGTGATCCAGTTCACCTCGAACAGAACCTCGCTGACGCTGACGGGGACGACGTCGAACTACATCGCGAACACGCTCATCGGGTTCACGATGGGTGCCAACCCAATCACGGGGCCGGCGTCGATCAACATCAACTCGATCGGCGCGATCTCGCTGCGCGACAACCGTGGGGCATCGTTGTCGTCCTCCATGCTCTTGGCGGGAATGCGCGTCATCTTGGTGAAGGACGGCACCAACGACTATTTCCGCACCCTCCTCCCCGACCTCGATGTCGCAAGGACCGACGCGGGGCTTCTGAACATCGTCGAGGATACGACACCACAGCTCGGGGGCCCGCTGGATGCGAACAGTCAAATCGTTCGGTGGGCGAAGGGGGCGGACCTCACGACCGCGACTGCCGGTGCGCTCACCCTTGGCACCGACGGCAACTTCTTCGACGTCAATATGGCGACGGCGATCACGAGCATCGTCACGCAAGCGGTGGGAACAGTTGTCCGCCTCCAGTTCGATCAAGTGCTGACGCTGACTTACAACGCGACGAACCTGATCCTACCCGGCAACGACGATATTACGACCGCCGCTGGTGACATCGCGGAGTTCGTTGAGGAAAGCGCGGGCAACTGGCGGTGCACGAACTACCAAGTCGACGCAACGGCGCCGGGCGCGGGGGGTGGCGGTTGGGCATTCCTTACCTCCACCGATATATCCAACGACGCCACGGCTAACTTCACCGCGTTCGATGCAAGCGAGTACGACGCCTACTTATTTGAGTTAATGAATGTAGTTCCGGCAACGGACAAAGCGTTTTTAGACCTAACGACCTCGACAGATGGGGGTTCTAGTTACGATACTGGTGCATCAGATTATGCGTGGAACGCATGGCTTTTGTATGAGACTGTGGACAGACAGGACTATGATGCGGCCGATGCTCACATCGGACTGACTGGCAACACAACTGCCAGTCAAGGAGTCGGCAGTGCTGCCGGTGAGCATGGGGTTAGCGGCCAGGTGTGGGTACATGGTCCACATCTGGCGGAAAATACCTCTATCACATGGCAGTTGATGTGGCCAGGCGGGGCGGCGGCTGCGCAGCCGAATATAATCTTTGGCGGTGGATATCGTATAAGCGCCGCTGATGTTGACGCGCTCCAGTTCCTGTTCAGTTCCGGTAACTTAGAAACTGGCACCATTAACATGTATGGGTTAAAAAATGCCTAGAACAAAGACGATCAACGGCGAGAGGCTCCCCTTAACACCAGCAGAAGAAGCCGAAGCTGATGCAAGAGAAGCGGCACACAACCATCCTGATGCCGTTGCGGCGAGAGCCGCCGCAGAAGTGGATAGCATGGCTGTCGCTGAGCGGGCATTGACTCTGGAGAAGATTTGGGCGGTGGTGAAGGCCAAGAACCTTAACATCACGGATGCAGATTTGCCCAGAAGGAAGTGAGGGCGTTAGATAGGATAGGATTATGGTTGATCCCTGTGACGACTGTCACCTCAAATCAATAAATGACGGGATGCTGCGGCACGTCCCCGCGCCGATAATCCGGCACCTCCCGCTTACTGTGGTGATATCGTTGCTAGGGATTGCGTTCATCGCTGGGACGACTTATCTCCAAGCCGAAGACGGAGCAAAAGTGAACGCAAGACAAGACCTTGCCATCCATGCGGCCGAGAAGACTCAGATAAAAATCGAAACGACTGTAGGCATCATTCGCGAGGAGCAGAAGGAGGTGCAGCGGGATATTAAATCCATTCTGCTTGAGTTGCGGCGGCAGAACGGCAGCTACACTGGTGAGCAGTGATGAAGTGGCTCGCCGCCCTGGCCGTGATGCTCGTCACAGGGCCGGCCACGGCGCAGCCAACTATACCGATTCAGTGCATGAGCCGCGCCACCATCGTCACGCAGCTCGCTGAGCATTATAAGGAGGCCCCAATCTCGCGTGGGCAGGCGAGCGGTGGCGCAATGCTTGAAGTCTTTGCCAATGACAGCCGCTCAAGCTGGACCTTAGTGCTCACGACACCTAACGGGATGGGCTGCGTGGTGGCGGAAGGGAGTGGGTGGTCAACGTTGCCTCCTCACCCTGGGCGAGAGGTCGATGACCATGGCTGACGCCGACATCCTGGCCCGCACCATCTACGGCGAGGCGCGCGGCGAACTCTACGGCGGCCGTGTGGCCGTCGCCAACGTGGTCATGAACCGCCTGCTCTCCGGCAAGACCTGGTGGGGCGTGACGATCCCGGGCGTTTGCAAGGCGAAGTATCAGTTCTCATGCTGGCTGGAATCCGATCCGAACCGGCGGGTGATCGAGGCCGTGACCGAGGACGATGAGGACTTCGCGGAGTGCATCGAGATCGCGCGCGAGGCGGCCGCCGGCAGCCTCCCAGACTTGACATTTGGCTCGTGCCACTATTGCGTGGCGAGTTTGAACCCCGGTTGGGCGAAGGGAAACACGCCGGTGATCCGCATCGGGGGCCACAAGTTCTTCAACGACGTGGAGTGAAGGAGGCGAACGATGGATTTTCTCAAGGGCAAGAAGACCTACCTGATCGCCCTGGCGGTCGGCCTGGTTACGGCGGCCCAGGTGCTCGGCTGGATCGACGCCGACACCTACAAGGTCATCCTCGGCTTCCTCGGCGCCGGCGGCCTGGCGACGCTGCGGGCGGGCGTCAACAACACCTGATGCCGTGGGGTGGTTATCCCTGGCGGGCGCGCTGGCGAAGGCCCTTTCCAGCGTGCTCGACCTCCTTGAGCGCAGGCAGCTCATGGACGCTGGGGCAGTCCGCGCCCGCAAGGCCGACCTCAAGCTCCTGGTCTGGCGCGTTGACCAGGTGCAGCGCGCTCGTCGTGATCCTGCTAAGCATAAGCGGGTGCTGGAGCGGCTCCGGGGTCGTGAGTGATTTCTGTCTGATCTACAGCCCGATACCGGCCGGCTCGCTGGGGAGCGTTGAAATCAGCAAGCCGGCACTGCGGGCGATCGGCGAAAACGAGATTGCCTACGCCGAACTCTGCTCCCCGTCATAGATCCACTGCTTGGCGATCTCGCACAGCGCGATGAAATACTCCATGGTCAGGCTACCCCACCAACTCCTCACGCCGCGCGGTGAACGCCGTCTCGACCGCCTCGACCGCAGCAGCGAAGGTGTCACCGAGCGCGTGGTACTCGGCGAGGGTCGCGGCGTTGTTCTTGCGCGCCGTCTCGAGCATCCCGACGTCGGGGCACCGACTGAGAGCTCCGCTCACCGCGGTCACCCACTTCTCGAGGTTCTCAAAGGTGTTCTTGCGGCCGTTGGTGCTGGTCCAGACCAGGACCGCGGGGGGCGTCGGCGGCTCGTCTCCCCAGGCCTCCTCGACCTCTTCGCCCTCGGCCACGGTGTCGTCGGCCTGCGGCTCGGGCTCCGGCTCGGCCGGCTCTGGCGCCGGATCGGCCGTTTCCGCTGCGGCGGGCTCGGGCTCAGGTGCCGGCTTGTTGACCGCGGCGCGGGCCTCCTTCAAGCGCAGCCCGTGGAACTCCCGTAGATCGGACACGCGGCCGGTCTCGCCGTCCTCGGCCATGGTGGCGATCACGGCGTCGTTGTTCTCCATGATCTGCTCGAGGCCCTTGACGTTCTTGGCCGTGCCGAGCCGGTTGATCGCGCCGCCGATCTTCTTGTCGAAGTCCAGCGCCGAGAACGAGCCGAGCACCTCGCCGACCTCGTCGACCAGTTCGTAGACCGTCGTCGGTTGCTCTGGTTCAGCCGGGGCACTCCCGTCGAAATCCTCCGGCCTGGGCCGCTCCCCCGTTCCGGTTGACGGCGTGATGTCGCGGGCGCTCTCGGGCCCGCTGAACTCCATCGCCTCGTCGCGATCGAAGGGCACCCCCATGAAGAGTCCCGGGGCGGCCACGTTCGCGAACCGTCTGACCGCGGTGTAGCAAATCTGGGTCTTCGGATCGGTGGCCCAGAGGGTTGAGTTGCGCGGGTAGGCCTGGACCAGGTCGAAGGACCAGGTCCGTGGCTCGGCCTCGCCGACGACCTTGGCGCTCACGGTGACCCCGCAGCCCTTGGCGTCGGTGTCGGTCCAGGTGGCCTTGGCGAACTGGTTGCCCTTGCCGCTCGTGGCGATCTCGAACTTGCCCTGCACCTTGGACCAATCGCCGTAGTGCTCGAACGTGACCGGCCCCTCGAGCTTGCCCGAGTTCTCGAGGACGGCCTGGCAGAGCTTGCCCTCGAACCCGACCGAGCCACCGGGCGTCTGGTACGTACATGTGGCGACGGCAAACGGGTCGAGCTTCCATGTGATCGACCTAACGACGACGGCGAAGCAGGCCTCGGACTTGCCGATGAGGTGCCTGGGGATCATGCCCTCGGCCTTCGCCATGTAGGTGGCGATGAGCTTGGCCCGATCGAACAGGGCCGGGTCGAGCATGATCTGGAGCGCCGGCGAGGCGTGGCGCCCCATCAGCGCCATGTTCCAGGCCTCGTGGATCGCCGCCTTCGTCGCCGACGTGGGTGCTGGGGTCTTGTCGTTCATGGTTCTGTCCTTTCCGTGTTTGGCGGCTGCGGGCAATGCAGATGGGGGTTAGCCCGTGGCCCAGGCAGGAAGCCGCGCTGCCCAATATCTGCCTGATTGTGGGTCGCGCCTTCTGTTCTCTACATCGTCCGCAACCATAAAACTAAGCGACGCTCGTCACTTTCTCGATCTTGAACCCAGGAATCCGACGCCGCCCGCCGCGGGCGTCGGCGCTGGCGAGCCGCAGCAGCAGTTCGGTGAGGTCCGGGTGGTCACTATACGCCGAAAGCGCCAGGGACAGGTCGGTGATGGCTGTGGCCTTCCATGCGCCGCGGAGCCCCGTGGAGCGCGATGAGACCTCACCCTTCACGCCGGCCCGCCCCCGAGCCGTGGCGTCCGCCTGTGCGGCTTTCTCCTCGGCCTGGGCGGCGAGTTCGTCGGCTGCGACCATTTCCTCCAGGTTCTTCGCCTCGTTGGTTTTCTCGCGCGCCTCCTGGGCCAGCCGCTCCGCTTCCTTGGCCTCGGCCTTGGCCTGGGCGACCCGCTCAGCCTCCTTCTTGTGGAGCCAGGGCCCGAGGAGCCCCTTGAGGGCGCTGTTGGCCTTGTCGAGCAGCGCGGCGAGGCCCTTGTAGCGGCCGTTGATCTCCTCGACCTGGTCGCGCAGCGGGGCGCCCTCGATCTTGCGCTGCTCCTCGTTCTTCTTCTGGGCCTCGCGGATCACGTTGAGGAAGTCGCTGGCACGGCCGGCCTGGTCCTCGCTCTCGATCTCGTCGCACTGGTCGATCCACACGTTGGCGTTGGCGATCAGTTCCTCGGTGCGGATTTTGCGCTCGTCGAACGGTGTCGGCGGTCGGTTGTCGCCGATGCCGGGCTGGGCGCGGCCGATCTCTGTTTGGTCTACGTCGTTCATGGTCGGAATCTCTCCACGTTGATGGTGTCGAGGTCGATGGGCTGGTCGGGCCGGGCGCTGCGATCGCCACGTGCCCGGTCGTATGCGAGGGACTGGACGATGTAGTCGTGGTGGGCCTTGGTGATCTCGCGGCCCGAGGTCCACACCCGGTACACGCCCACGGGCTGGCCGTCGATGGTCGCCTGGAGCCTGGGGTAGCGGTCGCAGCTCTCCTCCCAGGCGTGGACGTCGGGGCCGTTGATCGTGCAGTGGCAGTCCTGGTCGATGCGCGCCGGCAGCCAGGGGCCGCCCTTCACGCGCTTGACCTTGAACCAGCCGGGTCGCGGATCGCTGATCTCCCTCACGCCCAGTGCTCCCTGATGGCGGCCAGCGCCTCGCCCAATGTATGGTGCCAGGAGAGTTCCTCGCCGTAGAAGGACACGCAGGCGTAGCCGTATGCGAAGCCTTCCGCGCGCTGCCGGAGCTCGATCGAGCCGACGCGTTCGCCATCGATGACGACGGGCCCACCCTTGTGGGTGACCTGACATTGATACACTTCGGCCATGCCGTGATCATGCGCATATCTGCTTGGCTGGTGCAAGCACAAATGCTTGACAGCGATCTCTCGCTCTGCGCATTCTGGTTTTATGAACAGATCAGAGTTTTGGCGTTTCTGGGCGCAACCGCTCGTATACGTCGAAGAGATATGCAAAGAAATCGATGTGCCGCTCAAGGACATCGTCAAAGAGGCTGGGGTGGATTTCAGCTCGTGGCGCCGGTGGCGCCGCGGGGAATGCGAGCCATCGTTCCGAAAGTTCCAGGAGATCGTGTGGGCGCTGGCGAAGCACACGGACCAAACAACGGAAGGACAGCCGCCAGATGCCGGATGAAACCCGTGAGCCCCTGACGAACGTCGGGGCCCTTAACACCGCGATCCAGGACGCATTCCAGAAGCGCCTCGGCATCGAGACCCAGATCGACGTGCTGATGGCTCTGCACATCACGCCGTTACAGAAGGCCCGCACTAGGCTCATGCGCGAGCTCAAGGCGGACACGACGATCGCCGACATCGACCTGGGGGCGTTCTTCAAGCTGTGGAAGCGCCAGGAGGAGGCGAAGGACTTCGAGGACGAGGGCCAGCGCGACACCGTGCTCGACAACATGCGCACGCTGTTCAACGCGCTCTCGGTCGGCGAGATGCTGGACTTCGTCACCGTGCTCAGGATCGGCGAGGCCGACCTCCAGCCGGCTCACCTTCGCGTGGTCGACGACGCCCGGGACGCCGCGGCGGCCGAGGATGAAGTCGCCACCGCTGAAACCCAGATCGTACCCTGACATGCTGCCACTGGTGAGCCTCGAGCCCAGACCGGGCCGGGGCTCTCTTCTTGCCCTCGACCTGGGGACCAGGTGCGGCTGGGCGATCTCCGACGAGACCGGCAACATCCGATCGGGCGAGTGGAACCTGGCGAAGCTCGGCCGAGCTCGAGAGGGCCTCCGGTTCCTCCTCTTCCGCTCCTCGCTCATCGACGCGCGCGACACCTACGGCGTCGACCAGGTGACCTACGAGGAGGTCACGTTCCCCTCGTCGGGCTGGCGCGCCACGCAGCTCTACGGCGGGTGGAAGGCAATCCTCCTGGCCTGGTGCGAGACCCACAAGATTCCCTGCGCGCCCGTCCACACGGGAAAGCTCAAGAAGTTCTGGTCGGGATCGGGACGGGCCGGCAAGGAAACCATGATCGACGTCGCCAGGGCGCTCGGTCACGCGCCCGCCTCGGACAATGAGGCGGACGCGATCGCGATTCTGTACTGGACCCTGGCGAAAGAGCAGGGGGCGGCGCGGATCTCGGCTTAGACGTTGGCGCCGATCATGCGGACTTCAATCACCATCCCGTGCTTTTGTGCTTCGTCCATCGCGCCCTTCATGCCGTCCGATATTCCATAGTCGTAGTAGACGACCATCACATCAGCGACGGGAACCCACGCGAGGCCAGCGGCGATCCCCAGCGCCCGCTCTTGGGGGTCCTCGTCGCGCAGCACGTTGGGCTGGGTGAACAATAGGTGCGACGCGATCGGCGCCTCGTCGCGCTGCAAGCAGTCGCGGACGCAGCGGCGGGCGTAGGCGACGTGCCGATCGACGTCGCCAGCGTAGGGGCTCTCGAGGATGACGCGTCTCATCTGCAGGCTCCAATCAAGGCAGAGGGATGATGAGCGCGGCGAAGATGGCGCCGGCAGCGAAGCCGGTGAAGAACGCGGTGCCGGCAAACCAGAACGCGCGACGGCTGGAGGCGCGGAACATCTCCTTCATCCTAGAAAATTCTTCTGGGGTCATGGTCTGAGCCACCGCGTGCTCGTGGTCGCCGCAACGACGTGGCTCACCAGTAACCCCCGCATTTTGCAATCGTCTCGGTGCTCCGCGAAAGTGCGGGGTCGCCGGAATAGAGCGCGAAAAAGGCGGTGAATCAGAGTCGCTGGGGTCATGGGATAATCTCCCTATT
>Ga0209434_1000139_pt1 | contig 38452 bp, 63 predicted proteins | sample ETNvirnome_2_300_FD_184068 | JGI IMG/M metagenome (GOLD analysis project Ga0209434, IMG submission 184068) | Marine viral communities from the Pacific Ocean - ETNP_2_300 (SPAdes) (version 2) | ecosystem: Environmental > Aquatic > Marine > Oceanic | place: Pacific Ocean | collected 2013-06-22 | reverse complement strand
CAAAAGAAATTAGATTTAAACTTTACTGGTGAAGATTGGAACGTTTCTGTTAGCAATGTTACCGCTAACTTCCTAGAGAATACAGGGTTTGAAATAACTAGTGGAACTTGGCAGGTAGACGACTCAAGTGCTGGTAAGCAGATTACATGTGTAGGGACGGGGATTATATCCACTCCAAGCCAACAAGCATTTGGAACGTGGGAATTTGAGTTAAGCAAGGATGCTGCATCAAATCCTTTAATAGGATTCATAATGGATTCAGTTCAGGCAGGGAACGCTGCTCTTGGTTATCAGATGACCGTAACGGTAGATGAAGCCATTTTCTTGAGAAGAATTACGGGTGGAGGGTCCACGACCATATTCTCTACGGCAACGGGTGCCATTGCTACAGATGAATTTGTAAGGGTGGTTATAACCAGAGATGCGTCGGGAACTTTTGAGATTTTCGTGAATGAGACTTCTATTGATACAGGAGGAGACACTGCTTATGTCGATTCTTCATTCTTGGTTCTGCAATTAGATAATGGAGATGCAATAAGAAATATAAAGTTTTGGCCAACTGTGAGGGATCCGACAGCATAATGGCAGAAGAAAAAACTTTCCTTAAAATAACGAACAAGGACATTTATGATAAATTAATAGCGATTGAAGAAAAAGTAACAAAAACAAACGGAAGTGTAGGATTACATAGGAAATGGTTATACGCAATATCAACAGTGTTAATGACTGTTATTGGTGCAGCGTTATCTAACGCTTTCAGATGATTTAGTTAGAGTAAAAATTAGTTTATTGTGAACAAGTGGGGGTAATAAAATGAAAGTAAATGAAGAAGTATTAAAACAATTACAAGCAAGAAGGAACGCATTAGCTAGTGTGCAAACATTAGTGCAAATGGCTAACAGAGAATACAATTTATATCTACAACACCAAGTAAAAGAAGCTGGTACTGACATGAGTAAAAAATGGGTTGTAGACGAAAAAACAGGAGAAATTACTGAACAAAAAGAAGAAGTTAACCCTGAAAAGAAATAATTAATAGGTGATTAAAATAGCTTATGCAACAACTTTACAAGTAATACAAAGAACAGGATTAGGAAAAGAAATCATAGATGAGAATGTTGGTACTGGAGATAATTCAGAAACTGATTTTGATTTAGATAATACTAGAATATTCGCTGGAAGTTATACAATATCTTATGCTGCAAGTGGTAGTAATACTTTTACAGCATTAACTGAAACTACTCATTACACATTAGATGCAGATAGTGGTAGAATAGTTTTAGAAGCTGCAGGAGTTACAGCAGTTGGAACTAATATACTTTATGCTAGTTATTGGTATTCAGATGATTACACTAATTCAATTATTTCAAGTATGATAGATAGTGCTGATGATGAAATAGATTTAAGAACTGGTCAGAAATGGGATAGTGCTACAAGTAAAACTGAATACAGAAGTGGTAGAGCGAGTTTAAGTTATCCAACAACTGATAGACCTTATCAATCCGATTGGGATCAATCAGATTTTATAGTATTAGATAACAAACCAGTTACTACAGTTGATGCTGTTTATTTCTTAGCTAGACCTCAAAGTGTTGCAAATGCTTTTAATTATGATTTAGGTACAACTACTTTTACAGCAATTGAAGATAATTTAAATTCAACAAGTGAAGCTCCAGTTGGTGTATTTGATGATGCTCCAGCTACTGGTGATATTATTTATATTGGTGGTGGACTTAGATTTCTAGGAATGACTATTAGAATGAGTACTGTTGGAGTAGATAACGGAAGCACTGCAGTTGATTGGGAATATTATAATGGAACATCTTGGGTAGATTTAACTGAAACTGCACAAACTACAGGTACAGATATATTCACAGCAAGTGGAGATTTAACTTGGTCTTTTCCGTATGGATGGACCGAAACTACAGTTAATAGTGTTTCAGGATTTTGGATACGAGGTACTCTTACTGATGATTATTCAGTTGATCCAGTTATAGCGACTCTTAGTTTAAATGATAGTATTTCTACTATAGTAGAACCTTACCAATGGATATTGAAGGCAAATAATATGTTGAATTTTGCTGGTCTTAGTGTTCCAAACGGTACTGATAATATTAGAGTTGATTATAACTATGGCCGAACAACAACTCCTAGTTATATAACTGATTTATCTATTGCTTTGGCTTCTTTGAGAGCCTTTGTAGGTCTTTCTGGTGGATCTTTTGATGATGCTACAAGTTATACCTTAGGTAGTAAATCAGTTACAATAGGAGAGGTTTATGTTAATATAAGAGAAGTTATCGCTCAGATCAATAAGAGAATTGATAGTTTATACAATTTAACTGGTAAGAGGGCAAATGTGGTGGCAATATAATGGTACGAACTCATGCTCAAATAAACAGAGATTTACTTACAACTGCTATGAATATATTTGGCAGAACATTAACTATTAGGGTAGTAACTAGAACTATTGATAATTTTGGTCAATTAAGTGCATCAAGCACTGCTGACACTTCTTTTACTGGAGATTTACAATTTGGAGTAGATTTAGATCAGAGATATATAAGCTCTGGGGTAGTGGAAGTAGGGGAAGGCGTTCTATACATTCACCCCCAAGCGTTAAGCACCCTTCCTTTACCACAAGACCAAATAGTTGATGGTAATAGTATTTGGGAAATTGTAAGTCAAATAGAAAGTCCAGAATTAGGAGGCGTTGTAACTCATTACTCTTACAGATGTAGGAGGAGAATAAATGTCTCAGATAATTGAAGTTAATGGGCAGAAAGTTGAAATAACTAACTGGGATGAGTTCAAAGATAAACTATTATTTGGTATTGGTAAAGAAATCACTAATGCCATAGAGGATCAAATATTTGATATGCAACTTAAACGATCAGGTGGTGGAAAGGGTTTAGTATCTAGTTATAAACATAAAGTAAAAGGTAATAATATAGTAATAACTTCAGACGCAGATTATGCAGTTTATATTGAATATGGTACATTTGATTATTGGAAAAGTTATGGTAAATCGAGTTTTCCTGATCCTGGTTATCCGACAATACCAAAGAAATTTGAATTGACACGTGCTAAACGTAAAGGATTACCAAAAGGGATGCAACCTTTTGCTCCAGTTCGTAGAGTATTATGGAATAAGAAACGAATGGAGAAAGTAATCAATAACGCTGTGCGATCATTATAATATTATTTAAATACTTTAAAGCTTTTATATTATTAAGTCCTAAGATGGGATATACTTTTAAGTCAAGATGACAAATACTAAATCATGTGAAATATGTAATATAGGTTTCAGACCTAGTAATAATAACACTAAATCTTGCTCTAAAGATTGTATGAAATTATTAATGAGTAAAAATAGAAAAGGAAGGAAACAATCAAAAGAACATATTGAAAATAAAGCAAAATCATTAAGAGAATATTATAAAAAACATCCAATGATTGGGGATAAAAACCCTCATTGGAAGGGTGGATTTTATTTTAAAGAAGGTTATAAATATATTCATTCTCCTGATCATCCTAATAAAAACAATATTGGGTATATAAGAGAAAATCGTCTAGTAATGGAAAAACAGATTGAGAGATATTTAACTAGAGAGGAGATAGTGCATCACATTGATTTTAATAAAAACAATAATAATATAGATAATATAGATAATTTACATTTATTTAATAACAATACCGAACATAATATATATCATCAATTTTTAATAAGAACTGTCAAGGAGGGGTTAGAATTACAAACGTAAAGATTGAACCATCTAGAATACTTGTAAACTTCCTTAGAAATACGTTAACTGATATAAATGGTAGCAGATCTGGTCAGTGGATATTTGGTGATTTTCCACGAATTTCCTCTCTTGGTGATACTTCTTACCCTCGTGTTGGGATTACTGTTCTTAACGAGTCTAGTGATAGCATGGGGCTTTTCGACGATACTCAATACGAAACAGTAAACTTTCAAATAGATGTTGTTACTAAGAAAGATCAATTACACACTTTAACTATTACAGATGAAGCATTAGGTACTATGGCTTCTAATTCTAATTCAGATAGAATGACTTTTGATTTTGTTCCTGCTTCAGTAACTAATATTCAACATGATGGTGTTTCTTATGGTATAGTTACACGAGTTAATACTGATGCTGATTTTACTACACCTGCAAGTCTAGCTACAGATACAGTTGAGTATTCAGCTAGTACAGGTAATTTAAATTTTAGTGCAGGAGATATAAGTGGTGATGTTGGTGAAGCAATTACTTCAACTTATACTGTGGCTTTAGAAGGTAAGAAAGCTGCACAACATATAGCAAGGAATATTGTTAAAGAAATACGAGCTAATTGGCGAACTGATACAACTATAAGTGGTTTATTTTATCCTAATAAAATTTCTAATAATCCAATTCCAATAGATGAAGATTTAGGGTTATTTAGACAGACTCTTGAATATCAATTTAATGCTTATAATTTAGGTGAGGATATATGAAAAAATACAAACGGACTAAAAAAGGATTGAAAATTAATAATAAAGAGTATATTACAATGTTCAAAGGTAATGTAACTTTATTTTCTAATGGTTTAGTTGTGGAGGATTAGAATGGCAAAAGAATACTATGATGGTAAAGATAATTATTTAATTTATGCAGAAAACACTGGTTATACTGGATCGACAAATACATTTGATGGTGGAACTCCAGCAATAAGTGAAAACTTTGGTAGATTACAATCAGTTACACTTAACATGAATAACAATCTTCAGATTGCACATGGAATTGGAGATGGAATAACAGGATCAAGTGTACAGTACGGAAACTTTGATGTTAGTGGTACTATTAACTGTGAACCAATTGATTTTACATTTTTACAATATGGTGTTGGAAATATACAAACAAGTGCAGGTACAGGACCTGGAGGAGAAAATGAAAGTGAATTAGTTGAATTACCTAATGTAGGGTATTCTGATGGAACATATTTACCAACAATTAAATTAGAATTGGGAGCTAAAGCTTTATCTAATCACCAAGAAAAAACAATAAATGGTGTTGTATTTAATTCATGGACATTGAGTGGAACAAATGGAGAGAAGTTACAATGTACTATTGATTTTACAGGTTCTACTGTGACCAGAGGTACTACTATAGAAACATATTCAGCACCAAGTGGAACTTCTTTTACTTTTATCAATGGTAGTTTTAAATGGAACGCAGAGACTTTGACTGTTACAGATTTTAGTATTACATGTGATTTAAATCCAACCTATCCAAGAGAAGTATTTAATAGATTTGGTAAATTACCAACGTTAGGAGTTAGAAGATATACTTGGTCCGCAACAATTTTAATGCATTATGATAATACAGCAAATACAGTTTCTTCAAATGAATTACTTTCTGAGTTTTTTGGTGATACAAATAGTCCAGATAGTAGTGGAAATCCAACTGGAAGAGCTTTAGTTGTTACTGTATCAGAAGGGTCATCATCAGGAGATAAAGTTTTAACTTTACAATTTGCAAATGCTTTTATTACATCTTGGTCTGAAAATCCTAGTTTAGAAGGTGGACAAGTTCCTATAACAGTTAGTGGTATAGCATTAGCAGGTACCACAGAAGGATCTGATGTGATTCCAGTTACTTGGTATACAACAGCTTAAAATTAATTAGGGGGTAATTAATTTGGAAAAAACAATAGAAGTACAATGGAAAGGTAATCCTGAGAAAGTAACAGTTAGATCACTTACTTATGGGGAATATAAGAAAATAAAGAGAAAAAGTGTAGTATTGAAAGAGTATAAAGATTCACCAATGCAATTCAGAGACATGGATTTGTATGTTGACTTAAAAATTTTAACTTGTATTAAAGATGCACCATTTGAAAAAACTCAAGATAACTTATATAAATTGAGTTTAATTGATGGAGAAAAGTTAGAAGTTGCAGTTGAGGAAGTAAATGCAATTCCAGAAGTGCAATCTAAACAATGAAGATGTAGAATATCTTGAATTTGAAAGATATTTTATTAAAAATTGGGGATTGACTTATACAGAGTTAAATGATTTACCTTTTAATAAATTATTAGGTTGGAAAGATTTAGACATAAAAGAAGTTCAAGAAATAGAACGTATGCAAAGAGTAGATAATATGAGGAATCAAAGATGGCAACACCAGAGATAAAAGCAAAGTTAGTATTAATGACAGAAGGTGGGTCTATTGGTAATACTCAAAAAAATAAAATAACGCAAGAAGAACGTAGATTTAAATTAGAAGAATTTAAGGCAAACAGAACTACATCAAGTTTTTTACCATTAATGGCAGCTGGTTTTACAAAGGCTGGATTAGCAGCAATGGGTTCTGCAATAGCAATAGCATTGGCCGATAAAGCTTTCGGCAAAGCTCCGTTGCCTCCACATTTACAACCTGAAAATAAAGGAAAAGATATTATTGACCAGGCTAAAGATGATATTAGAGATGTTATTGATAGAACAAAAAGAAGAGTTGTTGATGTTATTAAGAATCCTGAAAAAACACTCGATAAATTTGCAAAAGGATTAGAAGAATTTGCAAATAAAACAGAAAGACATGTAGATAAAACAAAGAAAATATTTGATATTAAAGAAGGTACTATTGAAAAAGAATTTTCTTTACTTAGTAGTACAACTCAAGCGTTAAATAGTAATGCCGGAAGAATATTATTAGGTTTAGGACCAGTAGGGTTTGCATTTATTGGAACAATGATTGGGACAGCAGAGGCAGCTGATAAGTTAGGAAAAGCCGTAGATGGTTTAGCAGTTTTTATAAGAAAAACAACAGGTAGCACACAAACTGGAGGAGCATCATCATCAACACCTATAAGGGATGTTACTGATAGAAATTTTTCAGTATCAAGACTACCAGGTGGAAGAACAAGATATGGTGGCGTAGGTAAAAGCCCAGATGGAGCTTCTAGATTTCAAAGAGTAAATATAAAATCAATTAAATAGGTGAGATGAAATGAGTACGCCAACATTAGGAAGTATGACTGAATTTAATTCAGTAAGAAATACAGTTACACAAGAAACAAGTAGCTTTGACGCTAATTTATTCCATTTAAGTATTCCGGGTACAAATCCAGATCAAACAAATGGTATTCTTCCAGGTTCAATTAGTTTACCTTTCTTTCCAAAGAAAAGAATATTATTGGTTAATGGAACTTATCAAGGAACTGAAACTCAAATTAGAAGTTTTATTACTGAAATAGAAAATCAAACAAGTTCTGATAACCAACAACCACGACCATATACTAATGGTGTTGCAAAGAGTTATCCAGCTGTACGAATAAATAGTTTTAGTTACAATTTAAGTTTTGGTGATGTTAATAGAGTTGAATATACTATTGAGTTATTTACAGAGGCGAGTTAATGGCCACTGTTAATTTTTTCACTAAGGTTACAGTTGATGAGACTGATATTTCGAGTTACCTTCTAGAATACGAAGTTATTGATAATATTAAAGATATGACAATGTCTACTGTTCTTTTGAAAGAGCAAGTGGTATCTTTTATTGATATAACAAAAGACCAGGAAATTATTATAACAAGAGGGAATGTTACTTCAACAGATACAACTATTTTTAAAGGGAATATAAGCAAAGTCAGTAAAAATAGAGGAGTAAATATTTCAGTCGAATCACTAGATAAACTATGGATTCTTAAAAAAATAACAGTTACAACTTCTTATGATAGAGTAATTGATACTCAAGCAGGAGTTATAAGTGCAATTGCTAAAGATTTAATAGAAACACATGGTGGTTTAACTGCAAACGTAGAAGCGAGTGGATCGTTAAATGTTATTGATAAATTTATTTTAAGAGGAGATGATATACTTACTAAACTTCAAGAATTAGCCGACATAATAGATTATTGGTTGTACTATGATCCAGATAATGATGAAGTTGTATTCAAAACAAAAGGATTTTCGACCTTTGGTACAACTTTAGAAACAGGAATAAATATTACTGCTATCCCCGATTGGAATTTTGATTATACTAAAATTGTAAATGATGTAACATTAATAGGAGATTTACAGGAATTAGAAACAACACAAGATGAAACTGGAGATGGCGCAACAACACAATATACTCTTTCATTTAAACCTGAATCTGTAAAAGTATTTGTAAATAGTGTTCTTAAAGTTGGTGGAATTACAGGACAAACAACACCTTTTGATTATTCAATGGATAAAGAAAATAAACAAATTAATTTTGAAGTAGCTCCAACTAATACACATCCAATAGAAGTTAGATATTCTTATTTCACTCCAGTTAAAGTTAGAAAAAAGAACCCAACAAGTATAGCTGCTTATGGTACTTATCAAATTACAAAAAGATTAGATACTTTACAAACTACTGCTGATGCAGAATTAAAAGTTAATGAAATTACAGAAAAATTTTCCGAACCAATATTTAATACAAACATCAATGTTTATGGTGTGTTTGGTATGCAGGCAGGAATGAAAGTGACTATTAATGATACGATTAATGATGAAAATAGAGATGTATTCATCAGGAGAATAAGATATAAATACCCTGACATAATCGATGAAATAGAAGTAGATAACGAACCATTATATGAAGATTACATTTTACAAAATGAAGTTATAAGGAGAATTGAAAATCTAGAAAGAAAAAATACAAGTGATACTGATCTGATTACTCAACTTATAAGTTTTAATAGAGATATTAAACCACGACGACGATATTTTAAATTATTGAAAGATGTAGTAAACTTCTCAACTTCTTTCGTATTAGCTCATCCTGATGGTGGTGTTTTAGGAACTGATAAATTAGGAGAGAATTATGTTACACAAGATGTTGTCACTAAATTAATACAAGGACAAATGACTTATGAAGAATATGCTTATGATACTGATTTCCACGACGCTGTTAATAGTACTGCTACATTTAGTACAGTTACAAATGATATAAGTTTTACTGCTGGACAAATTTGGTATAGTGATATTATTGATTTAGGTACAACTTTAACTCAATGCAGATTAAGCGTTGGTACTGTTGTTGGTACATTGAAATATGAAATAAGTTCAGATAATAAAAGTTCTTGGCAAGAAATTAGTATTGATACTTTAGAAAATGTTTCTAGTTCAGATGGGTTAGGAACTTATATTAGAATTACAGAAAATGCAGCAGGAGTTGCAACATTAGATTTAACACAAGATAGTTTTGGACAAAACACAGAACCATTAATAAAATTAGAATTAATAGAATGAGGTAATTAAATTGGCAAATGGAAGTATTATAACAGATTCGGGACGAAAGATAATAATTAATAGAAGTTACAAATCTACACCAGATTATACAGTTCCTAGTTCATTTAAAGTTGGTATAAGTAATAGTACACCTAATGTTGCAAATACAGATTTGGATAATCCAGTTCCAATAACTGGAACTGAAGCAGTAGATGATTGTGAAACCGCAGATTGGACAGATAGTGCAGACATGGGATCAACTTTAAATGCTGTTACATTTAAAGAGGGTAGTAATAGTTTAAGTTTAGAAAAAGATGGAGCAGGTAGTGCAACATATTCGACAAGTAAAACAACAACAAGCAGAGATTTCACAAGTAAAACTTTATTTGTTTGGTTATATTTAACTGATGTTACCGATTTAGTTGCAACAGGAACTGATGCAGTTACTATAAGATTTGGAAGTGCAGCTGGACATTATTATCAAAAAGGTTGGGACATTAGTGTTTTAGCTGCAGGCTGGAATTTATTATATTTTACTTCAGCAAGTGCAGATTCAACAACAGGTGCTCCAGCATTAGGAGCAATGGATTACAGTTATATTGCTTTAACTTGTGATTTAGCAGCAGATACAATTGCAGCTGATAGAATATTAATGGATGATTGGAAAGTAGCAAGTAGTGATGATTTTACTAAAACATTTCTGACAAGTTATCCAACGATTAATGATACTACTTTTGAAGTTGAAATAAGAGGACAATTATTAACAACAGAAGCTAATGGATATGATATTAATGGATTTGGATTAATTAATACTGATAGCACAGTTTTGTTACATAGTGAAGATACATTCACTGCAGAAAGTAAAAGTGATACAGATCAATTTACATTTATTGTAAAAGATCATTTAATTTAGGAGGATATAAAATGACAGATAAAATGAATACATGGATTGATGGGAATATTTTAGATGCAGATGATCTAATGGATACTATCAGTCATGTTAGATTTATTCCAGTTAAATATACAGGGGCAGCAACAGATGGAGCTAGAGTTATTGCTTGGAGTACAACAGCTTGGACTACAGGTAGAAGAGAAACTACCGATAGCGGTGCAACTTGGTCTAATGATATGGGATTAACAAGTGTAGCAATTTTAGCTCAAAGTGATGTTACAGCAGGAAGAGCAGTATCAATAAGAGCAGCAAGTGGAAATAATAGATGGAGTACGAACATAGGAAGTACATGGACTGTACCAACAACTCAACCAGCTAATTGTACCACAATTTTTGAATTAAGTTACCCAGTTGATGCTTATGTTGCAGCTTTTGGAACTAGAAGTGGAGGTAGTTTTGGAGCATGGTATAGTGTAAATGGTGGAGATGATTGGACACAAGCAACAGGTACAGATACAGCTAATTTCGTTGGTGGTGATTTCTTTGACGCTAATACTGGTTATGCGGTTACAAATGCAGGTGCTATTTGGACAACAACTAATGGTGGAACTAATTGGACTGATACTACTAATACTATAACAACAGGTGGTGGTACTAATAGAGCAACTGTTTATACAATTACTACAGATACAGCAATAATAGTTACAACTGGTAATGCAGGTAATGCTATTTTAAATATTCATACTTATGTTGATAGTACAAATACAGCTACAGAAGTATTTAGTACTGAAGGTAATTATGGTAGACTTTCTAAAATAATCAAATCAAGTAATACTAATTATTATTTTATTGCAATGATTTTTGGTGAAGATACTGCTGGGGTTCAGAAGTGTAATGGTTATCATATTTTTAAGAGTGATGATGCTGGTGCAACTTGGAGTGTTTTTACAATGTCTAGTGCATTTATTAATTTTGGAGAATTATCTGATGGATTTACAAATGCAAATTTTGCAGAATATGATACAAATAAATTTTTATTAGCTGATGATAAAAATGTTTGGACTTTAAATTTAAGAGATGATGTGAGTTAAATGATAAAGTGGTTAAAAGATTTATTTGGTTTAACTAGCCTTGAAAATGAAATAGAAATACTTAAAGGTAATTTAGAAATTGAGAAGCGTAATGCTAAATATTTAGAAAACCGATTATCTGTTTTAAAGAAAGATAATGTTCTGGCAATAAAAGAAAAAGAACAGATGATTGAAGAACTGAATTCTATGATCAAATCTTTTACTGTTGATCTTCCTAAGTCTAAATCTATTAAATATATTGATAGAGTTCTCGACGACATAAATAGATCAATGTATAAGAAACGGGTTAAGGTTAAGAAGATTGTTGCAGCAGAAGAATTACCAAGTCCTAAGGTTGATTTCAGTGCTTTTAATGCAATTGATATTGATAGATTTAGAGTGAGTCTTGGGGATGATTATGAAGTTAAGTTAGGAAACCATACAAATAGTATGGAGCCTTTGATTGATAAAGGACATAGATTGTTAATTAGAAATACAGTTAATGTTCACAAATTAATGGTCGGAGATATTATTTTGTTTGATAGAATTTTAGATAATCAACCTTTTGTTTTACATAGAATTGTAGAGATAGGTAAAGACAAACAAGGTTGGTATTGCATCACACGGGGGGATAACTTAGTGTTTAACGATCAGTTAAATGGTAAGTTTACTAGAGCAGAACATATTCATGGGAAACTCGTGGGTATATTTTATTGAGGTATTTAAAATGGTAAAGAAAAATATATGGTTTAATCCTTGGAAAGAAATTCCAAAGATGGCAGTACATTTAATAAAACAACGTAGAGTATGGGCAGCTCTATTATCAGCAATCGCAGCAGTAGCAGTAGTATATGATAAAACATTATGGGTAGAGGTTTGTGTGATAGTTGCAGGAACTTTAAGTTTGAGTAGTTTTGTTAAACCCAAGAAGAAAAAGTAATGACTATACCATCAGAAGAGATTACGGATTATATAAGGGATAACCCTAAGGATCCTTTTCTCACTAATTTTAATATTTATCTAGATAGTGTAGTTCGTGGTACAGAGAATAAATATACTAGATATTTAATTGATAAGATTGTAGATTATGTTAAACATAAACCTGGTTATCCAAAAGATCTTGGTCCATTCTTAGAACATGCTAAGAATAATGTTTATCTAGCTTTCCCTAATCCCTATAAATAAAAATATTTTATTTCTTATCATATTGACAAGCATATACAGTCAAACTTTGTCCTATTAATTTGTATGTCTTATCAAAGTACTTACAAGGAACATCTCTTTGACCTAATGCACAATATCCAAATGATCCTATACTTAACCTAAGTCTAGCATTTTCAAATACACATTCCTGTACAATTGCCTTTAAATCAGGTTTATCTGTCATTTACTCGCCTTCTTGTTAATGCTTATTAACTTGATATTATTACTTCTTTTGAAAATTTAATTTCACCACTATCATAAATTAAATGATGCACATCTATTTTACAGGTTGGACAAACTCCAAAATCCCCTCTTCCACTTGATACTAGTTTAGTACCACATTTCTTATGTATAACTGTCATAGTTTCACCCCTTCTTGTTATGCTTATTAACCCGACACTTTTCTATTTTCTTTTTCCAGTTAGGCAGTTTAAATAGTTCTTCAAACTTCTTTTTGTTTTGTACTAAATAAAATAAATTAGCTCTCCATTCTTTTTTATGCCATCCACTTAGTCGGTTAATTATCCAACTCCAAATAATTGTTAAAATTAAGAGGATAATGCTTATTGAAAACAAAAATCCTCCTATGTTCCAAATCCATTGTTGTATTAATTCAATCATTTTTATGTCCAGTTAATGTAGATTAACTTGATCAATCATTATCATTTTCTAGGTATTTAATACAACAATAATCCTTGAATAAATCCTACAACAAATGCAAGTACCCAGATAATTCCCATTACCCAACTTGCTACTACTGCTGTCTTTAAAGGCCAAGTTAAATCACTAAATCTTATTTTATCTTCTTCACACATTTTATTTTCCTCCATATTTCATATAAACATTGTTAAATAAATTCATCACGTTTTCAAATTCTTCCACATCAAAATGTAAATCAATCATACCTAAACCTAATTCAATATCACAAATTTCTCCATTATCACTAGATATTATAATACGTGGAAAATCTTTTTTCTTATTTAATAAAAAATGTTCTTCACCTCGTATTTTAAAAAATTCATCTTTCATTTTTCATTTCCTCCTACACCTTCTTACATATTGGAACTAATTTATTACTAATCCATTGCAGTTCACAAAACATTCCTTCTTGACATTTCTTAGTATATGTTTGATTCCTAACTAACCAAGTACAACTTCTTTTAGTTTCATCAGATTCACAAGATTTCAATAAAAAGTCTCCACTCATTACATACTCTGTCTTGTTCTCATTTAATTTAGTCTCAGTTAATGTCGGATATTCTTTAACACAAGTGTTCTTAACTATTCCACACCCAGTTAGAAACAATAACGAGACTAACAATGTAATTAATATTCTTTTCATTTTTCATCAGTCCTCACAAATTTATCACAGTTGTTACATACAAAAAATCTTAACCATTTAACTCTATTTCTTAATTGTATGTATCTTCTCTCACAACACTTATTGATTTTTAATCACCTCAAACAAAAGATTCGGATCAGGTTTTAGATCTCCTGTAACTGGATGCTTCTTTCTACAATTACAAATCTGTCTAAGAAAATCAAAATCTTCCACATGTATAATCCCATTACAATGTTTACATTTTATCATTTTTTATCACCTTTAACTTTATCATATATTGCCCATCCAACTAAAGCTGCAACACCAACCCATAAAGCTCCACTAATAAATTTAACTTCATTACAAACAGGTATTGCTCCTAATAATGGGGTTGAACATATAGATGTCATTTGATTTATTGTTATTTTTTTAACACCAGCATCAAGCCATGTTAAATCCAATTCATATATAGGTATAAACCTTAATACAAATAGACCACCCGCAATTAATACTTTATATTTTGTTTTCATTTTATTGAACCTCCATAATACTTAATTAATTAATATATATTTAAATATTTATATTCTTAATAATATATATATTTATAAATATTTAATATATATTTATATATGGTGATATTATGAAAGAAAAGATATTGTTTAAGAGAAAAGTCGGTTTAAAAGGAGATAGTATGGCTATTGTTATCCCAAAAGCATTGGTAGATTATTTAGGTTTAAGTAATGGAGATGAGATGATGATTTGTGCTGATGATGGTAAGTATGGGAAGTTTTTAAGTATGTGGACAGTTAAAGAATAAATCTTAAAAAGAGGTGTTAAGATGAATGATCAAGAGAAATATATTGAGGTATTGAAAAAAGTAGGTGCAACAGAATTACAAGTAACTGTTCTTACATTTAAGTCAAGTATTGGTGAATATAAACCCGGAAATAGATATAACTTGGGTAAATTCAAAATGCACGACGACAGAACTGTATTTCTTAATGAAGTTATATTTGATTTCGACTGGGGAAGTTATGTTAAAAATTTTACAAATGCCAAAGCAGTTGTTGAAGTTCTAGAAAATAGAAATATTCCATATTATATATTTGCCTCAGGTGGTAAAGGGATTCACATTCATATATTCTTTGATAAAATAAATTTAACAGAAAAGAACGATAAAGAATTAATGAAAAAAGCGTTCTCGTATAATATGTCTTGGAAAAATATCAGATTGTGGATTTATAACTCAATTCTCGACGAGGCTGGTATTGAAAGTAAATATCGTGGTCGTGGTAAAATGGTCGATACTGCACCAATATCATTTAATTATTTCGCAGGTAGTAGTCATTTAATAAGAGATTGTGGTGGAAGAAAAATAACTAAGAAGTCTAATGGTGAATTTGAAACTTTATATAAAACATATTTAACTAAAGAAGAATTTAATAAAAAGAAACCAAGAATTGTTAATTTTGAAAATGTAAAATATCCTCAAGAAATAAATACGTTTCACGTTGATATTATTGAACTTTGTACTATGTTAAAAGAGTTTATTAAATCAGCAGAAACACGAGAAGATCGACCATTGATCAATGAAAGACTTGATATTAATTATTTAGATATAGATGGAGTATTAAAAATAAAAGAAGGTTTAGGTACAGGTCAAAGAACAACCGGAGCATTAATATTATCAGTTGCTTGTAAGATTGATCAATTAAATAAAAATACAGCAAAAGAAGTTTTAAACTCTTATGTTGATAATTGTGAACAATCAGGACATAGATTTACTTATGGTGAAGCGGAACAGTGGATTAATTGGATATATGCTCAAGAGCATGTATTTTGGAATTGTGGACAATTAGAAGAATTAGGTGTTCATGATAAAACCATATGTGAATTTTGTAATGCAAAGAACAAAGAAGCTATTGATTTCCTAAATAATTCTGAAATATTAACTAAAGTTAAAAAAGTATTAGATGAAGAAGTTGTGGGAGAGAATAGTATCAAATTATTGATTTTTTTATTAATGCTTAGTAAAGATTTTCCATCAGAAACAGGAAAACCCGGATGGAATATACCTTCTGATCCAATGAGTCAGAATATTATTCTTGCTTCAGATTCAAGCTCTGGGAAATCATATGTTGCTAAACGTATAATGAAGTTATTCGGTAAAGAAGATGAAGATTACATAATAGTAAGTAGATTAAGTAAGAATGCTGTTAATTATTTCACAGAAATAAATATGGACGGAAAAATCATATTTATTGAAGAATTGCAGGGATTAGACGAAAATACCAGTCAATTAAGAGTTTGGATGAGTGAAGGTAGTTGCAAACTTGCAACTGTTGAAACAGTTAAAGACCCAGATGGTATCGAACGTAAAGCACTTGTAAATAAGAGAACTATTGGACATCCTGTATTTGTATCATGTCAAGCTGAAGGTATAGTAGAAGATCAGTTATTGAATCGTGGGTGGCAGATCAGTATGGATGTGAGTTCTGGACAAACAGAAGAAATACTTGACTATCAATGTGAATTAAATAAAGGTTTAAAGAAGTTTAATAAGAGCGATTTAAGGGTTATTAGGGATGCTTTAAAGCAACTTAAACAGTATCACTATGTAATCCCTTATTTAGAATTAAAAGCTCTTAATATACCCTTAAATGATGTTAGAGCAAGGAGAGATTTCCAGAAGTTTGCTACATTGATCAAATGCTCCACTTATCTACATCAATATCAGCGAGAAAAGACAGAAATAGATGGTGTAGAGCATTTAATTTGTAGTATAGATGACTACAACATTGCTAGACAATACAGTGAAAGTATCTTAGGAGCTACATTTACAGGGTTGACTTTGAATCAAATTGATCTACTAAATATGATCAAAAAGATGACATGGAAGGCAGAATTTAATGTTTATGATGTTATGAGAATCATGGGAAAGTCGCATACTCACTGGCATGGACTGCTTTCACACCTTGAAAATCTTGGGTTTATCACAGCTGAAAAAAGTGCAGGAAAAACTACTACTTATGCGTTAAATGAGGATAAAGCAGTCAAATTGATTGATCTTCCAACAGGAGAAGAACTGCTTAAAAAAATAGCTTTGCTTAAAGTTGAAAACGGTTCTAATATGGATTTTTCAAAATGGAAAATTTCAAAAATCCATGTCAGCTCCGATTTTCACTTTAAGGTGAATCCGTCAGCTGTCCGAATTCAAGGGGTAGAGCCGTTTTGGACCTTAAACAAAATCCCAGATCATAAACGTAAAAATGATCACCACATAAATAGTGATCATTTATTACTCTCAAATATGGGAAAAAGTTTAAGGTATGACGATGTAATACACTACCTAAAAACGTCAAAAAATCACTTGATTTGTATCGAAGAAGTGATAAAACATTTCGGAGAAGAACATCGTGAAAAGATTGATGAAATGGTCAAGAAAATGAGCAGGGATGGAGATATTATGATAACTAGAGGTAAGATAATGTTAATATAGTAATTAGTATATTAATATATTTTATATTCTAGAGAATATAAATATATATAAATAAGTAAGATAATAAGTAATATATTAAGTAATTAAGTCGAGTCGGTTCAAAGAACAAGACAAGACGGAGAAAAATAAAATGGCAAATATGAGTTATTGTAGATTCGAAAACACCATGAATGATTTAAAAGATTGTGTACAGAATTGGGAACTTGATGAAGATGTTAGTGATTATGAGAAAAACGCGAAAGAAAGAATAATTGAATTAGCATATGAAATTGTTGATATGGAGAACGATTAAGATGAGTATAGAATATTGCGAACAATGTGATGAAGCCTTTTGTAGTGATTGTGATGCATGTGGATATTGTGAATCATGTGATTTAACATATTGTGAAAGCTGTACTGAAGAGTTCAATTCAGATAATATATGTTTTGATTGTAGTCATCCTGAAGAAGATAGAGATGCACAATTAACAGACGAAAGACAAGAAGCAAAAGGTGAACCAAAATGAATGAAACATTAATCAAAGAACAACCACATAGTGTGAAGTTTGCTGTGAACGCAAAAGGACAATGGAGTTCTGAAGTAAAGGTGTATGCTGACACACCTGAAAATGCTTTTACTAAAGCATTAGAACTTGGACAAAAAATTGATTTATTTATCAGAGGTAAAAATGGTTTGGAGTAATATTTTTTCCATAAAACCTAAAGAGATCACTAAATCTCTTTATTTTTTTAATAAACAATGGAGGCAGAAACATGAAAACAGTAGTATTACATTTAGAAGATGATAAATATGAAAAGCTTAAACAAGTTAAAGCAGATAAAACATGGAATGAATTTGTTGATCAGTTAATTGAATAATTAAGTCGGACCAAAGGTCATGACAAGATGGAGAAAATAAAATGACAGAAAACGTAAATTGGGACGAAGCAGTAGCTTCAAGTGGTTTTATTAGTTTGGAAAGTGACAAAGAAAAGAAATTAATTATCAGAAATATTCAACTTTTGAAAGTTGAGAAATTTGGTAAGGAAACAATCGAACTTCAAGCAGACTGTATTGAAGAAGATGGAGAGAAGTGTGAGAAGATGTTTACAACATCAAGCAGAAGATTAAAACAGAAACTAAGACCAATCTTGGAGAAGAAAGATCCAACATCAGAAGTTAAATTGTCAATACTTAGAGTTGGGGATAGGTTTGACACACAGTATAGTGTGAAGGAGTGGTGATTTATCACCCTCTTTTTTTAGAGGTGTAAAATGTTAATAACTAAAACAATTGAAATAGATATGGGACATAGGATTCCAAATCATAAAAGTAAATGTAAAAACATTCATGGTCATAGATATAAAATAGAAGTTGGTGTTAATGATAAATTAATAACAAAAAAAGGAGATAGTAGTGAAGGAATGGTTATTGATTTTGGTGATTTGAAAGAAATTATGATAACACAAATTGATAATAAATTCGATCATGGTTTCTGTATTTATGAGAAAGATGAATTTTGGATATTCTTTAATCAATTAAGGAAAGAGTATGATCAAAAAATAATAATTACTGATTTTATTCCAACTGTTGAAAATTTATCAAAACATTGGTATGAATTAATAAAACCAAGATTAAATGATTTAGGTATTAAAATTAAATATATTAAAGTTTGGGAAACTCCAACATCAACAGCGAGGTATGAAGAATGAGAGTTAATGAAATATTTGAATCTATACAAGGTGAAGGTAAATATGCTGGTTATCCTGTATTATTTATCAGATTACAAGGTTGTAACTTGAATTGTGATTTTTGTGATACAGAATGGAAAACAGGGAAAGTTATTTCAGAAGATGATATTGTAAGTAAAATTTTATCATTAAATAGAGAAATAATAGTTTGGACAGGTGGAGAACCATTATTACAATTTCCAGCAATAAAGAAAGTTATTGATAAATTAAAAAAACATAATATTCAACATCATATAGAAACAAATGGAGGACTATTAAAAAAGAAACATTTTGATAATTTTGATTATTTGGCAATAAGTCCAAAAAATATTAAAGATGCAAGACATGTAATGAGTCTTATAATTGATAATGATATTGAATATGATAAAAGAGATATTAAAGTTGTAACAGATGGATTTAAAGTAGGTGTTTATTTAATTCCATTTGCATCAATGTTTATGCCATTAACAGTTGATGGAGGTAGAATAGATAACCAGATAGAAAAAGATGTTTGGAATTTATCTCTTAAACATAATAAGAAATTTTGTTTAAGACAACATATAAAAGTATGGAATATAAAAAGAGGTGTATAATTTGAGAAGAATTGAATATAATGAATGGATTAAGTTAGTTGAAAGTATGAGTATTGGAGCACAGAACTTTTATTTAAAAGGACCAAAAGATGTTGAATTTGTATATGGCGTTCCACGTGGTGGTATTCTTTTAGCAATGAAAATTGCTGAATTAACAGATTTAAAATTTACAACTGAGTTAAATGATAAATGTTTAGTTGTTGATGATCTTATTGATTCTGGTAGAACAATGGAGAAATTTAAAGATTATCCCTTCTTTGCTTTAATTACTAAAAAAGAAAATGAATGGATTGAATTTTGGTATGAAAACACTAATCAAGATACTGAAGATTTAGTTGTAAGACAATTAGAATTTATTGGTGAAGATCCAAAAAGAGAAGGTTTAATCGATACTCCAAAACGTGTAATAAAAATGTGGAAGGAATTATTTAAAGGTTATGACAAAAAACAAAAACCAAGAATGGCAATATTTGAAAATGGACATGATGGATTACAATATGATGAAATGATTATTGATTCAGGTGATTATTACAGTCAATGTGAACATCACATGGTTCCATTTTTTGGGAAGTATTGGTTTGCATACATTCCTGATAAAAAAATATTAGGATTAAGTAAAGTAGCAAGAATGATAGATTACTATTCAGCTAAACTTCAAATACAAGAAAGATTAGTGAAAGAGGTTTTAGATGAAATTGAAAGTCAAATTAAACCTTTAGGTATAGCATTAGTTATGAGAGGAAGACATTTATGTAAGGAGATGAGAGGAGTAAAGAAAAAAGGTGAAATGATAACTTCTGATTTGAGAGGTGTGTTTAAAGATAAACCAGAGGCAAGAGCTGAGTTTATGAGGTTTGTAAAATGATAGAAAAAGGGTTAGTAATATTAAGTGGTGGAATGGATTCAACAACATTACTGTATAAAGCGATGGATTATTTTGGTTCAGGAAATGTTCATGCTATTAGTTTTGATTATAGTCAAAAACATTTGAAAGAATTAGAATGTGCAATAGAAAGTTGTATGAAACTTAATGTTCCACATAAAATGATTGATGTAAGTGTTTTGAATGAGTTAGCACCATCAGCATTAACAAGAAAAGATATTGAAGTTCCTGAAGGTCACTATGCTGATGAAAACATGAAACAGACAGTAGTACCGAATAGGAATATGGTATTGATAAGTTTAGCAACATCTTATGCAATATCGGTTGGAGCAAAAACTATCTGGTATGGTGCTCATAGAGGTGATCATGATATTTATCCAGATTGTAGGAAAGAGTTTGTTGAAGCAATGAAGAAAGCAGTTAGTCTTTGTGATTGGGCTGAAGTTAAATTAGAAGCACCATTTGTTGATATGGATAAAGGAGATATTGTTATTCTTGGACATAAATTTGGTGTTGATTATAATCTTACTTGGACTTGTTATAAAGGACAAGACAAAGCCTGTGGAAAATGTGGATCATGTGTTGAAAGGTTAGAAGCATTTCAAAAAGCAGGAGTAGGTGATCCAATTGAGTATGTCTAAATTTCAAAAGTTCATGAATGAAGGTTTTGAAAAAGGTAAAACCATTTATGGTGATAAATACCTTTCAAAATCTCATAATGAACTTTTAGTGGATATGCAAGAAGAATGTAGGGATATTGCAAACTATTGTTTTATGTTATGGGAAAAAATAGAGAGGTTGAAAAAATGAAAATGTTCTTTGCTGGGTCGGAAGCGTTCCATGAATTGGTAAATAAACATAATGGTAATATGCTCATGTCATATTATCATATTAAGAAGGATTGGAAGCAAAATCCAAGGATTAAACAAAATCTTGGGGTTAAACAGTTATTGTTTATTGATAGTGGCGCATTTAGTGCTTTTAGTTTAGGTAGTAAAATTGATATTGATGAATATATCAAATTTTGTAAAGAAACAGATGCAGAGTTTTATGCTGTATTAGATGTTATTGGTTCAGCACAGGGTACATTAAAAAATCAAGAATACATGGAAGATAATGGGGTTAACCCTGTTCCTTGTTTTCATTATGGAGATGATTGGAAGTATTTAGAACATTATTGTGAAAATTATGATTTTGTTGCATTGGGTGGTATGGTGCCAATACCAACAAAGAAACTTATTGGATGGTTGGATTCAATATTTTCTAAGTATCCTAAACATAAATTTCATGGATTTGGTTTGACAACAACCAGATTGGTTAACCGTTATCCTTGGTTTAGTGTTGATAGTAGTTCCTGGATTATGGGTGGTAAAACTGGAGCATTGTTTGATATTGTTTTAGGCACCAAATATTTTAAAGAAATCAATGATAAATGGAAACAAGAAATTATTAGTAGAGGATTAACTGTTGAGGGTATTGGTAATGATTATAATATAAGAAATGAATTTAACATATTAAGTTATTTAAAAATGCAGAATGAACATAATGTTAAAGAGTTCAGGATCAGACAAAATCAATTAACAGATTTTGGATTAGAAAGTTCTCATATACAACCATCGAAAGAACAGTTATTAATTGAAGCTCGTGATCATTGGATTAAAGATAATTATGGGGATATTCCAAGAGAATTAGGTTTAAAATTATGGAGGCATCATAATGACGCTTGTGTTTGATATTGAAACTGATGTTGTTGGAGCAAAACCAAATCCACTTAAAGATAAGTTTAGGTTTATGGGTGCGTATGAAGTTGAAGCAAAAATATATCATTTTGTAGAAACAAAAGAAGAAGTTATTAATTTGTTAAAAAAACATAAAGTTATTATTGGTTACAATTCAAAAGAATATGATGAACCAATACTTAAAAGACATGGTATGTTTCCTTATAGACATCTGCATATTGACTTATTTGAAGTGATTAAGAAGAGAGCAGAGGTACTTGGATGTAAGAATGAGAGCAAATCAATGCGTAATATGGCGAAATTCTTTGATTTAAAGCAAGTTAAGAGTGAATTGGACTATAATCTACTTAAAAAATATAATCTCTTAAAACATGAATATGAGGAGATTAAAGCATATACTTTGGTTGATATTAGGATTACTTATGAGTTATTTCAGAAGTTATGTGAGTTTTTTGAGCCGTTTAAGGGTTTTATGTCTAATTATGATAAGAGTAATTATAAATGGTTGACAAGTTCAATCAGTGTTTATTCGTATAAAGTAATCTGTAATGCTGTTGGATTAAAAGAGAGATATAACGATAATGTTGAGCATAAGGGATATAAAGGAGGGTTTGTTGCTGAGCCTATTAAAGCTGAAGAACATGATGATATTTATTGTTTTGATTTTAATAGTCTATATCCCCATAATATGATTCAGGGTAATTTATTTTCACATAGTTGTAAATGTTGTAGAGAAGATGAAAAATGGAAAGGTAATAATTTGTTTCCTCTTGTTGGTGGATATTGTTCAAAGAGATTGGGTGATATTGAAAGAAAGATTCATAAGATATATTGTATGAGGAAAGAGTTAAAGAAAAATAATGATAAACGTGAATATGCATTGAAGATTGTTATTAATACATTGTATGGGTTGACTGGTAATCCTGTATTTGAGTCATTATATAATTATAAAGCGGCACATGATTGTACTTTGATTGGTAGGGAGTCAATTAAATTAGCTAGGAAGAAATTCATTGATTCAGGATATTATGTGTTATATAGTGACACAGATTCAGTATATTTGAAAGATGTATTCAAAGACAAAGATAGACTTCTAATGGTTAAAGAATCAATTATTAAAGAGATCAAAAACAACTTACCATTTCCTATTATTACATTTGATATGGGAATTGATGAAGAAATTAAACATATTTGGTTTTTTAAGAAGAATGATAAGTTCTTGAAAAAACATTATATGTTTGTAACTAACAAAGGTAAACTTAAAGTAAAAGGGTTACCAATGATCAAAAATGATTCTTCTAAAATTGGTTACAAAATATTTAACAAATATATGAATGAAAGAGTGATAAAAGGGGATATTAAATTCACGTATGAAGAAATTAAAAATTGGTTATATAATGAACTTACAGAGGATATATTGATTGCAGCAAGGAAGTTTAATGTGAATGAGTTTGATTATTATAAAAATCCAAATCAATTACAAGCACAAATAAGTAAAGAACATGGAACAGGTGTTCATATATTACTCCCAAATAAATATTTAGGAGTTGGAAAATCAGTAAGATATTGCACAGTTGAAGAATTTAAAAAAAGAGGGTTAAGTTTGAATTGTTTAGTGTTGAACAAGTTTTGGAGCGAGATGGATTGTTTTTCTAACTACGTTCCAAAAGCATTCAGTACAAAAAAAGATAACAGTCAAATTGAATTATCAGCATGGACTATACAATAATAATCGATACAAGAGAACAGAAACCACTTTGGAATAAGAATGTTGTAGTTAAAAAGCTCGACGTGGGTGATTATTCTATTGAAGGGTTTGAAGATAAAATTGCGATAGAAAGGAAAAGTCTGGGTGATTTATTCGGAACTTTAGGTGGTGGACATAAACGATTCAAGAAAGAACTAGAAAGATCAAAAAGTTATGATTACTTCGCTATTGTGATCGAAGGGAGTTATACAAACTGCATCAATAAGGATTTTCCCAATTCTTATTTCTCTAAAATGCGTGGATATGTTATCACGTCGATATTATTCACACTTCATGTTAAATATGATATTAATATATTTTTCGCAAACAATAGAATTGAATCAAAGAAAATAATTAAAGAACTATTTAAGAGTTATTATAAGTTATATAATAATAAGTCTAAAAACTAACTAAAATTAAAAAATACGTTCAAGTATTTAAATAATATTAAAAAAATTTATATAGTAGTTATATAATTAATTAAATTAGAGGTGAATCATGGGTCAAAACGAAATAATACAGATACTAAAAAAGAATGGTGATAAATTCTTTAGTGCAGATGAGATTGGTCGGATATTAGAAATAAATAAACAAAGTGTTAGATCCAGTTTAAAAAAGTTACATGCTGCTTCTGATGTTGTTGTTACTACTATTACTGTAGGAAAAACTAATGTTCCGTTAAAATTATATAAATATAGTTATCACCAGAATTATGATGATGTTTTGGAAGAGTTTAATATTATAAGGCAAATGCCTAAGTTGAAATACTTAGATACAACTGCAGTAACGAATTTGATGTTGTTGAAGGAGATGAGAAAGAATGGTAAGTAAGAGTGGATTTAAACATGATTGTGGGGATGATTTATATTCTAGTATTAGATCAGATGACATTTGGGTTTGTGTTAAATGTCAAATAGATGTACCAAAGGTAAAAAAGAAGGTGAGTAAATATGGACGTAAAAAATAGTTTTGTATGTGTAGATAATGGTGATGGAGTAACTGTTGAACAAACAGTAACTAAAACAATGGATTTTATGGAGTCACTTAAAGAGTTAGAAAAACTTAAACAAGATAAAGGTCAAGTGGAAACGCAAATTAAACAAATTAAAGAAGCAATTGAAAGTAAGAAGATGGAAACAGATTTAGCTTCTGCTGAAGAAAACTTAAAAACTATATTAGACCTAGAAGAATCGTGGAATAATGCCTTAAAATCGAAGTATGATGCCTTAAAAGGTAAATTAGAGAAGTATATAAGAGTTCAAAAGACTAAACATAGGTATAAACCTAATATGAAGCAGGATAGTAAGTTAAGTATTATGAACACAATACTTGGTGGGATGATTGCTGAACATTATTTAGATTGGAAGATGCCAATAGTTAGAGAATTAAGAACTACGTTTGATGAGATATGAACTGTTTAGATAACTTAAATAAATGTGATGCGATGTGTTGTAAAGTCATAACCATTGAGTTAAGAAATCCAACCATTGATTTATTAAGATATTACAAATTTCATAATTGTGAAGTGTTTAGGAAAAGCAGAACTGATTATACTGTTGTTGTCCCATTGGAGTGTAATAAATTAGTGGATAATAAATGTAGTATTCAGGATACTAAACCTGCGGTGTGTAGGAACTTCAATGAGAATAATAGTAAAGGTTATTTTATACCTGAAAATTGTTTGATAAAATGGAAAAAATAGTTAATTTAATGGATAAGATAAAGTATCATTGTAGAGAAAATAAGATTAAAATAGATTTACATGCGACTTTTAAAAAAGGTAATAGTACAGAAGTTTATGATTGGGTAGAAAATGGGTGAATTTCCAAATAAAGCTACGCAATTTAAAACCGGTATTTCAGCGGTAACTGCAGGTCGTAAAGGTGGTGAAGTAAGATCTTTAAAGAAGAAATATTCTGCAAAAATACGTGCATTAAAGGAACAAGGATTGAAAGATAAACATATTGAATGGATATTACAAACTATGTTAAAACCTGAAGCTAGTACTTTTGATATTAGAGGAGATATTGAAGCGTTAAAAGATCAAATGAATATTAATGATTATATTAGATTAAAACAAGTTAATCATAAATTACATCATGGTGAGTTTCTTAAAACTGAAAACGTACATCATATTGTTAATTGGAATAATTTATTGAATCCGAATGAAAAAAATCAAACAAGCAATGACGATCAAACAGAAGATTAAGATAATGTTTAATATAGAATTATATGATTTTCAAGATAAATTCCTTAAAGATTGTTTAATGAAAAATAGAGTTATTGGGTCATTTTGTAGACAGACTGGAAAGTCATTAACGATTTCTATTCTAGCTATATGTGAAGCATTAAAGAATCCTGGTGGTCATATTGTCATTGTTGGACCAACTGATAGACAAGCAGGAGAACTATTTAACAAAATATTAGCACATGTTAAGAATGCACCAATTGGTTCAGAGATTGCGACGTCAACACAACGTCAATTAATCATGCGTAACAATTGCAGGATTAGTGCATTACCAGTCGGAGATTCTGGTGATACTATACGAGGAATGACAGCTAATGTTTTGATTATGGAAGAAGCTGCGTTCATTAAAGATACAATAGTTAATCAGGTACTGACACCAATGGTTGCAGCAACACAGGGTAAGATAATTAAGATTAGTACACCGTTTGCAATGAATCATTTTTATAATAGTTTTCAGTCAGATGATAATTACATAAGTCATAGGTATACATGGGAAGATGCACTTAGAGTTGGACATTTCAGTGTAGAGTTTATAGAGGAACAGAAGAAGCAGTTAGGCGAAAATAGTATTGAGTTTCGGACAGAGTATAATGCTGAGTTCATTCCCGACGAGGATTCATACTTCCCATGGCAACTTATTGACAAATGTATAAGTGATTATGAAATGTTGGGGGAGATATGAGATGGAAGGAATTATATTTAGATTATTTGCGACATTTACATTAATATTATTTTTTTTATTTTGTTCAGTAGGTTGGTTTTTTTGTATAAACACTGAAACATTAGGTGGAAAGATAATTATAGGAATTTGTTTATTTTGGGGTTTTTGTGGTTTTTTGATATGTAATTATATGATATGGATGGGATTTCAATAACATACTTACTAGGTGCTGACTTGGCTAGGCTCGGTCAAGATTGTAGTGTGTTCATTATAATTAAACAAGAGGAAGAAGTAAACAAAGTTGTGTTCATTAAAGAGTTAAAGAAGAATACAATGGATCAGGCTATTGATTATATTTTATATCTTCATAATCGTTTTTCTTTCGCCAAGATAGTATGCGACAGCACTGGACTGGGGGCTGGTGTTGTTGATGTACTTGCAAAGAAACTTAATGCACACAAAACAATTAATCCTACTAATTATAATCAACGTCCTAATGACAACGATATTGTTGTTGGTGTTACTTTCACCCAAAAGAATAAGATGGACATATTTTCTAACCTTAAATTATTAATGGAACAAGGTAAATTATTAATACCTAATAATAAGAAACTAATATATCAGTTGAAAGATTTCAGATATGAAACAACTGAGAGCGGTAATTTAAAGCTACATCATAGTGAAGGCGGACATGATGATTTTGTAGATGCTTTAGCATGTGCTTGTCATGGGATCAGAGGAAAACAGGTCGGTTGGTTCTTTGGATAGAATGAGTAGCGTACAAATAACAACAGGGAAACTTACTTCTTATTATACAATAAATTGTCCAGCATGTGACCAATATTTAGAATACACTATTGATATTATTTCTTATAGAGTACGTTGTCATTATTGTAAAAAGCGTATTGATTTATAATATTATTTAAATACTTGAAAGGGATTAATAATAGTATTATTCACAATCACCTCTTTGAAAAGGTTGAGAGCTAGTTCAAGGTACCCACAGCCTTTAGCATATACCTTTAGTGGGTTTTCAACTTATGGGATTTATAGACTTTATTAAGTCAACACGAAACAAGCTCACTAAAGAGATACGTCTCTTTAATCCGAGTGATATGGCTCCACAAGAGTCTTTACCTGTCTTACCTACATGGTTATTCAACCCACAGTTAGGTATGCCACGTAATATTAATTTACCTGAGGTCAGACAATATGCAAAAAGTCCATGGGTACAGATGGTAACAAATGCTATTTCTAAACAAATTATGACAACTGAATGGGATATTATTGTAGCAGATGAGGAAGATCAAACTGATTATTCTGCTGATATTGAAAAGTTAAGAACTTTATTACAATCACCTAATCGTAATGGTGCAACCTTTTGGGATATTTGGGTGCCATTCTTAAGAGACGTACTTGAGATTGATGCAGGTGTTGTATTCAAGGGTAGGAATTTAGCTGGAGAACTTGTTGAGTTATTTACACATGATGGTGGAAGATTTCTAATTAATGTTGATGAACATGGTATTATTGGTGGAGATGATGAGAATGGTGAAGAACGTCCAGCATATTATCAATATTCGTTTAGACAGATACAAGGTGCACCAATTCCATTTAAGAGAAATGAAATTATTTATGGTAGAGTAAATACTAACACTGAGTTCGCCCCTTATGGTTATTCACCACTTCAATCAATTCAGCAAGAAGTAGAAGTTATGATACAGTCTACTCGTTATAATAAAGAGTTCTTTAAGAACAATGCAATGCCAGATGGTATGATTACTGCTGAGATGACATTGGACAATCTTAGAGATTTCAAACACGCATGGGAACAAGAGATGAGAGGCAAGGCTCACAAACTTGCCTTCTTAAACAGTGATGCTAAATTTACCCCAATGGCTTTAAGTAATAAAGACATGGATTGGTTAGAAGGACAAAAGTGGTACTTTCATATTGTGTTTGGTGCTTATGGTTTAAGTCCGCAAGAAGTTGGGTTCTATGAAAACAGTAATAAAAGTACTGGTGAAAGTCAGGAGCGAATTACAATTAAAAATGCAATCAAACCTTATCTTACTTTAATTGAACAGAAGATTAATTGTGAGATTAGGAATGAGTTAATTGGACATGATAAGATTAAGTTTGAATGGTTTACTAAAGATGATGCAGCTGAAAAGGTTGAACATGAACAAATGATGGCAAAGTTAAATGCGAGTGTACTTACTATTAATGAAGTTAGAGCAATGGAAGGTTTAGATCCAGTTGAATGGGGAGATCAACCTATGAGTATGGTTATGCAGGATCGAATGATAGAACAAGGTGATTTTGATGATAAAAAAGATAATCCAAAAGATAAAGAGAAGGAAGATGATAAAAAAGATAATCCAAAAGATAAAGAGAAGGAAGATAATAAACGAGATAATCCAAAAGATAGGGATAAGAAAAAAGAAGAAAGAGAAGAAAAGAAAGAAGCGAAGGTGGATATTCAGAAACAAATAATTGATGAAGGAGAAGATGTTATTGAGGAAGCTGAAGATTATGCTGATTTTTTAACTAAGAAGTTTAATGGTTGGGAGAAATCAATTTTAGGATTCTTAGAGGAGACAATTAAAGATGAGATACAAAAAGATTATGTTGTTAAGTCTTTTGGTGAGTTTATTAGGCGGTTACTTAATTCTGTTAATACTACACGTTTTATGACTGGGTTACAGAGAGTTATACGTATAGATGTTAAGAAGGGAGTTGAAGCAGCAGAAGAAGAATTAAACATGGATATTGGTATAAGTTTAGATTTTAATCGTGAAATTAAACAATTAGCTGATAGACAATTAGAAGGGTTTACTATTGATGGTAAAAGATGGAAGGGAATAAAAGGTGTAAGTATAGATGTTCAGAATAAAGTCAGCAAGATTGTTGCTGATGGAATATCTGGTAAACAAAGTTTAAGTGATATTAGTAAAGAGATTAAAACCATGTTCACCAAGTTAAAAGGTGGTGAGGTTAATGGAAAAGTAACTAAAGGTAGAGTTATGAAGATAGCGAGGACGGAAAGTAATCGTTTCATTAATCATGGTAGATTAGAATCATATAAGAAATCAGGATTAAAAGGCAAGAAGAAGTGGCGATCATTTATTGATAAAAACACTACTGATATTTGTAAAGAATTGAATAATCAAGCAATTGAGTTAAATGATGTTTTTGAAACTAAAGATGGTAAACAATTTGACCAACCACCACATGGTCCAAATTGTAGAAGCATTATTCAATTTGTTGTTGATTAAATATTATTTAAATACTTTAAGAGGTTAATAATACTATGAAAGAAGAAATGATAAAACTATGGATGCCGTTACAGAAGGATATTAATGGTGGTTTTGTCGGAATTCTCTCTGATAATTCTATTGATAGAGATGGAGAATTTATGACAAAAGAACTTTTACAATCATGGGTAAAAGATAATAGACCATTACCAATGTTAGCTAATCATGAGAATAAGTTAGAGAAATTAATTGGTGGATGGACAAATAAAGAATTAAAATCAAATGGTGATAATACTGCCATGACAGCTGAACCATTTTTCTTAGAAAGTAATCCGTTAGGAAAACAAGCTAAGGCAATGGTTGAGGAAGCATTAAGTAAAGGATTAGGGATTGGAATCAGTATTGGTGCAATACCGAAAGGTGAAATGGTTGAGAAAGATATTAACGGTGAAAAGTTTAAAGGCTATACTGAGGCGGAAATATTAGAGGCAACTATTGTGCCAATTCAAAGTAACAGAAATGCATCTTTTGCAGCAGTTGCGAAATCATTTGATATTAATATTGAATCTAAGGAGGAAATTAAAGTGGATAAAGAAATACAAAAGGAAATTCCTGTTGAAGCTCCTATAGTTGAAGAAATTAAAAAGGAAGCAGAAGAGGAATGTAAGAAAGAAGAAGAAGCTCCAGTAGCTGAAGAACCAGCAGCAGAAGCAGAACCAAGTGAAGCTGAGAAATCATTAGCAGTAGAACTTAAAAAAGCTCAAGAGGAAATTGAGAAATTAAAGAAACAATCAGTTTTAAAAGCAACAGTAGAAAGTCAGGTGGTAGTTAAAAAAGAATTTAAACCGACTATATTAAATATGCTGAAAGCAAAATATGGAGGACAATAAAATGGGATTTATGAATAGTAATACAAATGATTCTGATGCAGGATATGCTTTCGAACAAGGATTTGCTAAAATGGGTGTTCAAGAAGGAGAAACTTATTATGGTGGATTAACTTGGGGAAAGAAAGACTGTGATGAAAGATTAATTAAAATGGGTGAAGCGTATGAAAGTACTTTAACAAAAGCACCATCAGTAGATACAAATACTGGGGCGACAGTCACTGTACAAGGTTTAATGCCTTCGTTTTTCGATCCAAACTTAGTGGATAGAACAGTAAGACAAACACCTTTGTTAAGATTATTACCTAGAAAAGCAGTAAGAGGAAGATCTTATGTTTACAACGCATTAACTGCAAAAGCAGTTCCAACAAACGGAACAGCAGGATCAGGATTTAAAGGCGATGATGCAGCACTTGCAGACGACGTAGATACCTGGACAGCAGTAAGTACAACCATGAAGTATGCTTATGTAGTTGGTAGAGTTACAGGACCAGCATTAGCAAGTGGAATGGGTTACTTAAATTTGTTAGCTGAAGACATCAGAGTTAAAACAGCAGCAATGAATGAAATCTTAGAGAACGAAATCGTTAATGGTGCAACTGCAACAAACGCTTTAGGTTTTCAAGGATTAAGAGCAAGCATTACAACAAACACTACTGCTAACGCAGGAGCGGCAATTACATTAGCACAAATCAGAACAGATTTGGCAACAATGTTTAACGCAAACGGAAACGCAGATATTGCAGTAACTGATGCAGCAACTTTTAATACAGTCAAAGGCTTGCTCATGGATTTCCAGCGAAATGTGGAACAACCAAGTGGACAAATGGATTTCGGAATTCCAGATGCATTTATGTTTGATGGTGTTTTATTTATCAAAGATAGATTTATGCCTACAACTGCAGCAAGCAGAGAAATAATGTTTTTAGATCTTCGTTACGTATTCTTAGCTGTATTGCAAGATATAACTTTTGAAGAATTAGCAAAGAACAACGACAGCCAGAAATATATGTTAAAGTGGTACGGAAGTTTAATCGTAACTGCAGAAGCATTAATGGTTGAAAGAACAGGTTTAGCATAAGGAGGTAAACAAAAATGGCAGCAACAAGTATATTAAAGAGTTGGGAACAAGCTCCTAATTCAGGATTAAAGAGATTGCTTTTTATTACTCCAAATACAGCTGACGCAACAGATACCTTAGCAATTACATTAACTGATTATGGTATTTCAGCAACAGGTTTGTTAGCAGTTCAAAGTTGGAAACATACAACTGATGGAAGTGTTATTGTAACAGAAGCAAATACAACTGCAGTAAGCAGTGGTGTTTTAACTGTAACAATTCCAGCAGGAACTGATAACGATATGAGAGTAGTAGAAGTTATTGGGAGAGCGGATGCAGGAGTGTTTGCATAATGGCAGCTACTTCAATTTTGAAGGCTTGGGAATTACTTCCCAATTCTGATCTTAAAGAAGTTGTATTCATGACACCCAATACTGCAGACGAGAACGATACATTTACAGTAACATTAGCTGATTATGGTATAAATAATACTGGACTTCTTACTATAAGAAGTTGGGTACATACCACAGATGGTAGTGTTATAGTAGATGATATTGCAACATGTTCTGTAACTGCAGGAGTAGCAACAATAACTGTTCAAAGTGCAAATACAAATGCACCGAGAGTAGTAGAGTTGATTGGAAGATCAGACGTAGGTGCATTCTCTTAATTGAGGATGTTATTTTTTTATTTTTTTAATTAATATGATTTACCCGCTTTTAATTTGGCGGAAGGAGGAAATATAAAATGGCTTTTGGAATACATCAATTAGAAGATAGAGAGTGGACATTTAAACAAGATGTCACAATGGAAGGAGATTTAACAATCGAAGGTGATTTCACTATTGGTGATGCAGCTTCAGATACCGCAGCAGTAGCTGGGGATTTAAGAGTTAACGATGATAGGTTTCTACATTTCGGTACTGATGAAGATGTAAGTATGGAATATGATGAAGATGGAACTGACACTTTATTAGTTACAGGTGCAGCTTGGGCAATAACCCCAGCAGTAACTATTACAGGAACTTTAGCAGCTACTAACGCAGCTACTGTTGGTACAACTTTAGGAGTAACTGGTGCAGCTACTTTTACCGCTGGACAACAAAGTGCAGCTGTAGCAAGAACTGCAACAGGTGATGGTTTAACCACAGGAATTATTACAGATGGAACAACTTATGTAACTGTTACAAGTGCAAGTGCTAATAATATTATTACTTTACCAACACCTACACCTGGAAATGTTGTTTGGTTAAATGTTGGAGCTAATGGATATGAACTACGTTCAAGTGCCCCTTCTTCAGTAGCAATTAATGGTGGAACTGGTGCAGGTGTAGAAAGTGCAGTTGGAGCTAATGTTTTAGTAAGATGTGTTTGCACAAGTGCAACAACTTGGGTATGTAACACCTTTACAAGCACAGGAACTGAAGCAGCATTAGAAGCAGCAGCTTAAACATAATAATTTTTTTTATTATTTTTTTTATTATGAAATCAGGAGGAAATCAAAAATGGTAACAATCAAAGGCCCTATTAAGTTAGGAAAAGGGAGTAGTGATGAGGACTTAGCAAAACTAAGTAAAGCAATCGGTAAAAAGATTACTCGTTACGGTCAAGAAATAGAAGTTAAAAAAGAATAATAATTATATACAATTGCGTGGGAACCTCAATACCAGCAAATTATAATTAATTAGGAGGATTAAAATGGTTGAAGCATTAAGCGGAAGAAAATTCGCAAGTTTAGTAGAAGATAATAAAACTGCAGCAGAAGCAGATATTAATACAGCTCATGGTAATGTAATAGCAGGAATATATACAAGTTCAGATCCAACATTAGCAAATAATGATTTTGGATTTCTTAGATTAACAAGTGATGGAAAATTAATGGTTGATACAGAATTGACTATTGATGGTGGTAGTTTACACATTGACAATATGTTTGTTTATTCAACAGATAATACTGCAGCTAATGCAAGGTATGGTGATATTGATGGAAATGGATATGTAAGTGTTAATGTAATGAGTATGTCTGGTGTAGTAACAGATGATTCGGCACAAGCTGCTACGCCTCAAATGATTAATGTTGGTGGTGAATATAGGTCTGGTGCTCCAACGACTTATACAGATGGTGATGCGACCATCTTTCAAACTAATATGAACGGTTATTTAAAGATTGATGGTGCTGGTTCTCAGAATCAAGCGGTAGGTGCTTCCTCAATTATGCAGGGAGCAGAAGCCAAAGCTTTTAATGACAGTGCATTACCTAACACTGTTTCAACTGGAAATGCCATCAGAGTAGCTGCAACCTTATCAGGTGTACAATATTTCTTCCCAGTTACTGAAGATGGTGCAGAAACACCAATAACTAACGAAGATGAGGCAATGAAGAATAATCAAGCAGGTTATACTGTTCATGGTCAAGTGGCAGATTTTGATGGAAGTGATGCACTACCTACAACAGGAGATACTGAAGGGAAGGCATCAAGTTTTGCAGTAACCAGTCAAGGTGTTCAATTTGTAACTTTAGTGAATGATGATGGAAGTGATTATGGGCAAATTAAAGGTTATGATTCAGGTACAGACTCATTAAAAGGTTTTGAAGTAAGTCCATTAAGTTCTCATCATGTGGAAGAAACTTTAGCTGATGTAACTAATGAAACTAATGCTACAACTAGTTATTATATGGATATGGATGGGTATAAAACTTTTGCAGTTCAAATTGAAATTAATGGTGGTGCTACTGATACAACTACAGTAACTGTTGAAGCAAGTATTCAAGATGATGGAACTGCAGCGGCAAGTGCAACATATCAAGATGTAACAAATGAGTGGTTTGAAGCAGCTAATTTTACTGAAGATACAATACTTGAAAGGAATGTTCCAGTTGATGTTAAATTTGTAAAAATAAAAACTGTAACTGCTGGTGGGAACAATGATGCTGACTATGCACTGTATAGTAAGAAAAGTTATTAGGAGGACGAATTAAAATGGGATATTTAGATGGAAAAACATTAAACGATTTAACTCCAGTTAGTCAAGAAGGTGGTAAGAGTAATCTTATTGAACCTACTGATGCTGAGAAATGGTCAATGGTAGAACTTTTACTTTTAGGTAAAGGTCCAAAAGAAATTAAAAAGAGTGTGAGAAGAGTTGTTGGTGAAGCTAAACTTGGTTTTTCTTATGCACAAATAAAAGTCGTTGAAGCTGAATGGAAAACTAAACTTGCTGAATTAACACCAAAACCTGAAGAGAAGGAGGGGATATAAAATGCCATTAACAAGTGCAGTAAGAAGGGATGATTCCCCAATTAAAATTTTAGAACAAACAAGTCCAGCAAATTTACCACAATCAACCGCAGGAGCTATATTTACCGTTACTGGTATTGTTGAAGTAATTGCAATATTTGGTGAAGTAGATACAGTAATTCAAGCTCAAGCTAATGCAACTAAACTCCAATTTAATAATGGTGGTACTGCAGATTTATGTGCAACTCTTGACATTAATGCTCATGCTTCAGGTTCGGCTTATTATGTAACTGGAACAGCAGCTGACCCAATGGTTAATGTAACAACAGGAATATTGCTTAAACAAGATGTTCCTTGGATATTAATTGATGGAGATATTGAATTAAATTGTGCAGCAAGTAATACTGGAACAACACTATGGGTGATAATTTACAGACCATTATTCAGTGATTCAAGTGTAACATTGGCATAAACATGGTATATCCTAGAATAAATGACGATTGGATTTTCAGAGAAACTTTTGATAGTGTAAGCTCTGCTACCGAGAATGGTGCAGATACGATAGTTGCCACATTTAATGGTAATCAAACGGTTACTTTGAATGGCACTACTCAACATCTTACTTATGGTACATCAAAAGATTTACTCAGGTTTACAGCTACGGAAATGACTGCAATGGCTTGGATAACTACTGGTGCAATTTCTGGTGAAGTTATTGCTAATTTTTCACAAAGTAGTCCTTTCCAGGGTTTTTCTTTCTCTATTAAAGGTGGAGGAGCTACCAATGGTAAAATGTCATTGTATGTTGCTGATACTGGAGATGGTGTTGCTTGGGTACAAGATACAGGTTCGGCTATTAATGATAGCACACGAACTCATGTAGCTGTAACTTTTGATGGTAGTAATGCTAGATTTTATACTAATGGAGTGTTAAGTTCTACGATAGCTCGTTCTGCAGGTATTGGCACTTCTGATAATCTAATGAGTATTGGAAGAGATACTAACGCAGCCCCATCAAGATATTTGAATGGAACTTTGGAAGATGTGAGGTTGTATAATAGAATGTTAAGTGCAGCGGAACTTCTTGATATTGTTGAAGGAGATACTTTTACTGAGATTGATGATAGCAAAGCGTTACTCGCATTACCTTTACGTTCTACTTATGATGATGGTAACGATGTTACTGAAAATATTGGTTCTCTTGGTGGCACTGTGGATGTTGATTCGGGAGTTACTCAATTGACACCGAGAGGTATGAATTTCCCTGGAACAAATAATACTTTAATCATTGGGACTTCAGCATCTTATCCCTCTGGTGCAAGTGCACGAACTGTATTTTTGATATTGGATACAATAGAAATCACGGGACAAACAAGATTTGGTGGATGGGGAAGTTCTGGTAGTTTTGGTGAGTTTTCTTTTGGTGTTGATACGAATACTACAACATTAGAATTAAGTAGGTATGGTGGTGATTTCACTCTATCTGGAAGTAATTTACCAAATGGTGGGATACATTCTGTTGCTTATGTTTACGATGGTACTGATGTAAAAGGGTACGTTGATGGTATTAAGAGTGGTAGTGATTCCACTCAAGCATTGGATACTAATAATGCAGGTGCTGCTCAAACTCCAAGTATAGGTTCCAGGTCTGGAGGAACTGTTGATGAGTTTATTGGTGATATGTATGTTGTATTAATATATGACTTTGAATTAACACCTACACAAATAAAATATTTACATAATAAATATATGAGGTTGTTGAACAAATGACGATAAAAGATTCACTTAGCTCTAACATTGTTGGACACTGGGATTTCAGGAAAGGGACAGTAGCAGACCAAACAAGTAATGGTAATGATGGTTCTTTTTCAGGAAGTCCACTATGGCGTAACACATCGAAAGGAAAATCGTTAGAGTTCCAAAGCACAAATATAGTTACGGTATCAGATTCAGTTGAATTACAAGCTACTAACATGAGTGTCATCATATTTGGTGATTTTCAGGATCAAACATCTGGTGCGAGGTTCTTTTCAAAGAGAGATGCAGGAGGTACACATATTGATTTCTTCAACTTTAGTGCATCTAACTTAGGAGTGTTTGATGGTACTAGCACTTCGGATTTAGCTGCAGACATTACTAATGTGCGTATGATTGGATTTACTTTAACTAGCGGTTCTGCTCCAGAATTCTTTTTAAATGGCGTTAAAGAAGGTAATGGTGATGTTACTATAACTATCTCTGCTAATGATGCACCGATTGCTATTGGTAACTTTCATACAGGGAACAATCCAGCATTAAATAAATTTAATGAAGTATTATATTTTAATACGGCATTAACTGAACAACAAATGTCTGAATTGTATAACGAATGGTTACAGGAAGCTCATTTAGATACTATCCCTAGAGCAACAGTTCTCCCTGAAGAAACTGAAGATATACAAAGTGCAAATTTACAAGGTAAGTGGAACATGAATGTTAAAGGAGATACAGTATTTGATGTAAGTGGTAATGGTAATGATGGAACAATCACACACCCTCTTCCATCTACAGCAGGAATATTTGGACAAGCATTAGATTTTCAAGGAACTACTGGGGAAATAGAAATCACTGATGCATCCACAATTCAGAACATATTTGATGGAGGTGGTTCCGCAAGTTTTTGGTGTAAACCAAGGAGTGATGGGGGGGTAAATAGGGGACATCTTTTTATTAAAGGCTCTCATAACCTTTCGGTTAGAAATGAGGTGGCTGGTTTTGTTAAAGTTTTATACGAGCAAGTGATGAGTGGTACGAATGGCCAATGGAAAACAACAGGGGTTGAGGTAGCATTAAACACATGGAACCATGTTGCTTTTACATACGACGCAGATTCAGCAAGTAATGACCCTATTATTTACATAAATGGACAATCTGTTCCCATTACTGAAGATTTAACTCCAACAGGAACAAGAAACACTGATGTTGGGGATGACCTTTTTATTGGGAACAACACTGCAGAAACAGCGACTTTTGATGGTGCGATTGACCAACCACAATTATGGGACACTATTCTTACCGCTGCACAAGTGACACAATTATATGCACAGGGACAAAAGAAATTAGATTTAAACTTTACTGGTGAAGATTGGAACGTTTCTGTTAGCAATGTTACCGCTAACTTCCTAGAGAATACAGGGTTTGAAATAACTAGTGGAACTTGG
>Ga0209434_1000138_pt1 | contig 38709 bp, 88 predicted proteins | sample ETNvirnome_2_300_FD_184068 | JGI IMG/M metagenome (GOLD analysis project Ga0209434, IMG submission 184068) | Marine viral communities from the Pacific Ocean - ETNP_2_300 (SPAdes) (version 2) | ecosystem: Environmental > Aquatic > Marine > Oceanic | place: Pacific Ocean | collected 2013-06-22 | reverse complement strand
TTCGGGATATGATGGTGAGGTGTTCGTCGATCTTCATAATATTGGAAATGAATCTCAGCTTATTTATCCCGAAGATAAGATCGCACAATTAATTTTGGTACCGGTAGTTCACTTTCGTCCACGCAAGAGCCCAACTACAAACTTGTATGAGAATCAAGGACTTACAATAAGTAATCGCGGCACTTCTGCTTTGGGGAGTACGGACACGATAAAGCATACACATCCCTTGGATAATATACCCGTAGGCGGCTTCTAATGAAAATTAACAAAGAACAGTGGCGCGGAATAAGTGGCTTAGCAGATTTACATGAAAGAGACTTAAGGGGGATCCCCCGAGCCCGCGAACAAATTAATCCACTACCAGGTGTACAACTAGGAGATGAAATATACGATCCCAAAGTTAACCACCCAAAACACTATAATGGTGGCAAGTATGAGACCATTGATGTAATAGAAGATTGGAATTTAGATTTCCATTGCGGAAACGCAGTTAAATATATTTCTAGACACAATCACAAGGAGAACCCCAGACAAGATATTGAGAAGGCAATTTGGTACCTGAAGAGGTACTTGGAGACCCTTGTTGAAGACTCTTGATCTACACAACACCAAGCACAGCAAGGTGGAAGAAAAGTTAATAAAGTTTGTTAATCATCGTCTTCCTCTTGACCTACCGTTTAGAATTATAACTGGTAAATCAAAACACATACATACCCTGGTGATTCAACTGTTAAAAAAGAATGAACTATATTGGAAATACGAAAATTATACTAATATTGGATCCATAATTATCATGGACAAGCCTATCCCGGGATATAATTGATATGACATTTAAAATAAAGGAGAGTCAGTGAAAGAAGTATTATCATATGATGATGTATTGTTGGTGCCAAAATACAGCAATATCGAAAGTAGAAATCAGGTTGACATTGGTAGCAAATTAGATGAAAGTTTAAGTTTTAAATTACCAATTATATCAAGCCCGATGGATACCATCACAGAAGATAAAATGGCAATTGCAATGTCAAGGTGCGGTGGGATGGGAATTGTTCATCGATATAATGAAATTCCCGAACAAGTGAGAATTGCTGCCCGGGTACTTTATGAGAATGGTAAATTAAAAGTCGGTGCGGCGATTGGAATGACTGGTGATTTTGAAGAACGCGCCATGGCATTGAAGATGGTTGGCGTACAAGTATTGTGTGTTGACGTTGCTCATGGACATCATATTATGATGGAACGTTGCCTCAAAACACTCAAAGATCGTTTTGGGGATGAAGTTCATATTATGGCTGGGAATGTTGCCACTCTTGAAGGATTTGATGCTTTGGCCTCCTGGGGTGCCGATTCAATTCGTGTTGGCATCGGAGGAGGCTCTATATGCTCTACGCGCCTAGTTTCTGGCCATGGCATACCAACATTACAAAGCATTATGGACTGCGCGAAAAGTGAATATGATACAAAAATTATTGCTGATGGGGGAATAAAAACTTCCGGCGATATAATTAAATCATTGGCAGCTGGCGCAGATTTTGTTATGATTGGCTCTTTGCTCGCTGGTACCAAGGAATCTCCTGGTGAAATATTCACAGCAAACTCAGGCAAAAAATACAAAGTCTACAGGGGCATGGCATCGTCCGAAGCGCAAAATGATTGGCGGGGCAAATCTTCCGCACCGGAAGGAATTTCGACTACCGTTCCGTATAAAGGCAGTGTTAATGCTATTCTTAAAGATCTTGCTGGGGGTATACGCGGTGGTCTCTCTTACTCAGGTGTACGAAGCTTGCAAGAGCTTCGATGTAAAGCAACTTTCATCCGACAGACATATTCTGGTCAATCCGAAAGTTCCACCCACATTTTGAGGAGGAGTTAATGGCTAAAGATCCGGCGCAGCCTAGGCCCGATGATCGTAAAAAATTAATGTTTTGGGATTCTCCAAAACGACAGGCTGATTTAAAAATAAGATTACAATTAGACGGATTTACACAGTCTCATTTTTTTCGCGCAATGATCACTGGCTACCTAGAGAAAGACGAACACATAACCAAATATTTAGATGAATATAAAGAGAAGCATGTGACGCAGGGAGTTCAAAAACGCAAACAAATTGTAAAAGGTCTCAAAAAATATAACGAAACCAAAAAACAATTCGCTCTTAATGAAAATGAAATTGAAGATATATTCGATATTATTGCGGAGGAATTTCCAGAATTATGAAATGTATTAAATGTTTGAGGAAGGCGCGCCAGGAAAAAAAACCCTGCGATGATGCAGATTGCCGCCAGTGGATTGACTTTCCGGAAGATCTGAATTGTGCCCTACAAACTATTGAGAGCAGTGGTAATCGACCACTAACTCTACGTGAAGTTGCGAAAAGACTTGGCATTAGCTTTGTAAGGGTAAAACAAATCGAGGATAAAGCGTTAAAAAAGTTAAATTTGGGTAACCCACAGCTGCTTGAATATCTTTTAAAAGATGACTTTTAGTTTTTTTTAAACTATTTATTTTTGATATCTATTTTTCCAGGAGTTTTACAATGAAAAAGAGTCTTCTAACTGAATCAGAAATTCGCAAATTTATGAAATTTGCGGATATAATCCCACTTACTGAAAATTTTCTCGATCGTATAAGCGAAGAGAATCTAGAAGAAACTATTGATGAGGATCACCCGGCCGACTCGGGGTCGTATACTGAATCTGATCCCGTCACAGAAGAAGTACTGGAAGAGGCCGAAGTAGAAGTAGAAGACTTGGTTCGTGATTTAGTAGATATTATCTCAAAGCACACGAATGTTGATATTTCGGTTGAAGGCGAAGCTGGCGAAGAAGAGTTTGGCGGTGAAGAAGAGTTTGGCGGCGAAGAAGAGGGCGACGAGGATGTTGAATCTGGCGAGATGCTTCCCGGCGAAGAAGAAGAAGAAGAAGGGGGAATGGTCGTTGAAAACATCGTACAGAAAGTTACTCAACGCGTCGCCGCACGCCTTTTGAAGGAAAGTAAAAAATAATTAATATTTAAAACTTGAGGTTTTGAAGGCAAGGTTTTTAAACCTTGCCTTTTTTTTTGAATGAGGTTATAATGGAGAATGTAATGTTGATAAATTTACTTTGGTTTTTGGGAGGTGCCTTGATCTATAAGTTTGGGGCTCACCTTTTTGGCTTAAGCATATCGGCTAATTTATTTGCTCAAACTATGATGGGCTCCTTAATTATGATTAAGAAAGCTGATGAACAGATGCTTCTTGTGCTCGAAAAACAACAAGATTTTTCAGGTCAAGAGGGGATCGATGAAGAACAGATGAGAAATGCTAGAAACATAAATTTGCAAGCTCATGAACTTTGGAGAACAATGATTATAAGTACAATTATTTCTTGTTGTCCCAAAAATATTCGGGGTATTTTAAAATTTAAAGACTGGCGAACTGCGATGCAATTATTAAAAAAATAGGAATTTAAAGTGTTTGGTACAAAAAAAGAAAAAAAAGAGAAGAAAGAAGAAAAAGACAATGTAAAAGAGCCCGAAACAGGCACAGAAGATTTATCTTTTCTTGTTAATTTGGGAGATAGTATGAATGAAAATACTCCAAAGCTACGGACAACTGGATTATATGGTGACATTAACGAAGAAAGATGCTCTGAAGTGTTGTATTCAATATTGTTATTGGAGCAGTCTGGAAAACAATTGGAACCCTCTGATCCTGATGATCCAGAATCCGAATTAATAGAGGTATACGAACCATTTGAATTTTATATTTCTACATATGGCGGCAACGCGCTAGATATGTTTGCGATATATGATGTGATGAGGCAGATTAAACAAACAATGCCTATCCATACAATTGGAATAGGAAAAGTCATGTCAGCGGGCGCGCTACTTTTGGCCGGCGGTACTAAAGGTGAGCGACGAATTGGAAAATATTGTCGTGTGATGATACATGGTGTCGTATCTGGTCAACATGGCCACTTAGCTGATATTGAAAATGAATTTGATGAAGCCAAGATGACACAAAAGATGTATATACAGGCGCTAGCCGAAGAAACAAATATGACCGAAAGATACATAAGAAATCTAATTAAGAAAAAGAGCAATGTTTATCTATCGGCTCAAGAAGCCGTTGATTTGGGAATAGCAGATACAATAATATGATGTGGAGAAAAATTAGATATAATAAAAAATCATCCAAAGAATTGGGATGGTTTCCTTCATGGTTGGAGGCTACTGATTTCAATCGTGATTTGATTGAAAAAATTATTCAATTTCAAGAAAGTCATAGCTTAAAGCCCGATGGCTATGTTGGCACTAACACATTTCGGCGTTTAAAATTATGGCATGAATTACAAGAAAATACGGATCAGTCACCGAATAAAATATTAGTGAATGGTGAACTAAAGTCGATTGGCTGGCACAGAGTAAAGCGTGATTTTTTACCATCCAGTTGTTACAAGACATCTAGAAAAGAAAGAAAGCCACACGTTATTGTGACTCACTGGGATGTTTGTACTTCTGCTGATTCCTGTAAAAGAGTCTTAGAAAAGAGAAATATTTCTACACATTTCGTGATTGATAATGACGGAACAATTGTTCAGTTAGTTGATCCAAATGATGTTGCGTGGCATGCCCGGGGCGCGAACAACGTTGGAATAGGAATTGATATATCGTCAGCATATTACACAAAATATTTCAATACTTACACCAAGAAAGGATTTGGTCCCCGGCCGTTGTTGTCAAACAGTGTTGTTCACAATCGCAGGCTGCCAACTCATTTGGGATATTATCCAGTTCAAATTCAAGCTTACACTGCTTTGGTACGCTTTTTGTGTAGTACATATGATATTCCACTTGATTATCCAAAAGATGAAAATGGATTTTTATGTACGACAATTTACAAACCAGCTATTGAAAATAAATTCAAAGGTATTGTCAATCATTATAACTTAACTAAAAATAAAATTGATACGGCTGGTTTAAAACTTGACGAAATTGTTGATAGTATTAAGGAACTGGAGGCCTAATTATAGTTATGGAATTTAAAATGACTGAAGCGTCCATCGATAACGCACTCAAAACAATTAAAGAAAACAAGAAGACAACACCGTTTAATCTGTTGCTTGAGCTTGAAACAAGAATGAGAGAATTTACTGAAAGTAATTTTCTCTTTGAGGGGGCCAAAGAAAGACAGCGAGCTATTCGTTTACCAAGTATGGCCGCGACTGAAATTTCAGTTGGACAAAAGCCTTCTAGCGCCGAACGCGCCGACTTTGAAAAATGGATGACGAATATTGGAGGTGAAGCCAGCGTTAATGATAAACTAACAATTATTAGCGAGTATTTTGAAAATCCAGGACCCCAAATTCAAGGCTCAAGTATTCCAGAAGTTTTATCTTATTTGATGTTTTTAAATTACTTTACCTGGATGCTGAAAGAGTTTAATGCGTCTGTTGCTGGTTTCTTGTGGGAACCATTTTTGGCTTCTCTATTTGGTGGCAAATCTCGTCAAGTTCCAACCAGCGAACACGATATTGCTGATATTCGTATTGATACTCCGATGGGTAAAGATGAGCCAATTAGTCTCAAAATTCTTAATAAGGACGGAGACGTCAAAGGAAGTTTTACAGATCTAGTTAATCATTTCGCTAAAGGCGGCCAAAATATGCGCTATGTAATTGTTGTTAAAGATCAGAGTGGTAAAAACAAAGGTGTGTCTGCTGTTACTTTTTATGAATTTGATATCAACAATGATACCTTCTTTGATTGGATTGGATATTTAAAACACACCGAAACAATTGAAAAAAGCGCGCCGAGAAAATTTAAATTGTTTCTAGAAAAAGGCAAAAAAGGCCCATTTAAAAATACTGGCGAACGCTTTCTGGTCAAGCACGCAAAGGTCACCGGCAAGCACACGGCTACTAAAGAGTGGTACGCCTTGGCCAAAAAAGCTAAAGGCGGTATTTACGTTATAAATCCCGAGGTAGCAGAGCTAGTTAACCTTCAAGGTTCTGATGGTCCGGTGAGAGAGGGGACTTTGGATCCTGGTGTAAGTTATACTGTCGATTTGGCACAGTATACTGCCGGCGGCTTTGGAGGAGCAACCTTACAAAAAGGTTATGAAGAAGTGCCCGGTCTCGGTGGAAAATCTACTGACAAGATCTGGGGAAGCCCAGATGAGCGGTCTCGTTGGCTTGGTCTGGCCCAGGATCTTCCGCGCAATGAGTTTTGGGCCAAAGTTTCGACCGAAGCACCAGGATACAAGACAAATCAGCAATTCCATATTACGCCTGTTCACTACAAAGGCAAGGGAGAAAAAATTGGATTCTTGAAAATTACAGATCAAAAGGTTAAAGACGTTTTTCAACTTGGTGCTGATCAAGTTGGCCCCCAGATGACAGAAATGTTCAACGCTATGGCCGAACTTACTGATAATATTGGTAGATTTTTCTTAACCGACTGTGGTGGAAACAAGTGCAGCAAAAGAGATGCGCAGAATCAAGACAAGCACGGCCAAGCCGCAATTCAGAATTCCATGATATTGAAAAGTGCGGTAGAAAAATCGGTTGCGCAAATGAAAGGAACAGGAGAAACACGGATGGATACGACAGTTCTTCCGCATGCTCTACGTCCCGCCGAAGAATAATTTAAAAAATGCAAACTTTATCCTTGACAATTGTATTGATTAGTCTTATATTATTAGGGACTATTATAGGTATATATTTACAAAGTAAAATAAACGAGATGCATCGCCACATGGATGCTGTTTATAATGAGTTAAAGCTCGAAGCGGCAGTGCTTCAAACAAAAGTCACAGAATTAGAACGAGGTGTGAATGACACAAGAAATAACGTCAAAGCAATATCAGAACGGGAACAGATTACAGACCCAAATATTAGATGGGGTAAATAAATTAGCAGATGTTGTTGGTTCAACACTTGGGCCAAAGGGACGAAATGTTCTCTTACATAAAAAAGGATTAAATCCGATAGTCACAAAAGATGGCGTAACAGTTGCCAAATTTGTTGATTTTGACGATCCGTTTGAAAATGCTGGAGCACAGCTAATCAAACAAGCTGCTTCGCAGACTGCAAATTTAGCTGGCGATGGGACAACCACTTCGACAATATTAGCCCGAGCAATTCTTAACACAGCTCAGAAGTATATTTCTACTGGTGTCTCTCCTGTGGAACTTAAACGAGGTATGGATAAGGCGCTAGAAGCGATTGTAGTTAAGCTACAAGATATATCACGTCCCATTGAGTCTCAAGAAGACATAGAACACATAGCGGCCATTTCTGCGAACAACGATGTGTCGATTGGTAAACTTATTTCAATGGCTGTTGAGCAGGCCGGCCATGATGGTTCAATTAGCGTAGAGGATGGTAAATCATTTGAAACGACCCTAGACGTAACCGAAGGTTTTCATTTTGATTCTGGTTTTCTTGCGAATGCCTTTGTTACAAACCAGAGGAGAGGATCAGTTGAATACGATGATCCCTACATCTTGGTGACTGATCACAAAATTGACAAGGTACAGGACATCCTTCCAATACTAGAATTGGTAGCCAGAGAGAGCAAACCTCTTGTAATTGTTGCTGAAGATATTGAAGGACAGGCCCTAGCAGCCCTTATCATGAATACAGTGAGGGGCACAATGAAGATCGTTGCTGTAAAAGCACCGCGATATGGTACTGAACGTCGCAAAATTCTTAATGATTTGGCACTCTCTGTCGGCGGTACATTTGTTAATCGTGAATCTGGTAAAAAACTATCCGAGGTTAAGTTAGTTGATTTTGGTAAATGTAAGAAAGCTGATATTCTGAAGTATAATACTACTTTTATCGGCGGTAATGCAGATTGGGAAAAGGTCGAGGAAACTATCGAAGACCTCAAGGAACAAATTAAAACAAACGATAACATACAAGATTGCGAAAGGATGCAAGAAAGGATAACTAGACTTGCCAGCGGCGTTGCTGTAATTCGAATCGGTGCTGCCACAGAAGTTGAAATGATTGAAAAGAAGCATCGAATTGAAGATGCCCTTGAGGCAATCAAGTCAGCACAGGAAGAGGGAATTCTTCCCGGCGGCGGAGTGGCTTTTGTACGAGCAATAGAAGATTTAGAAGTCGAAGTAGACAACGAGGACCAGCATCTAGGTGTTGAAATTCTCAAGAAAGCCGCATATGAGCCGATCAGACAGATGGCCACAAATGCCGGCGAGTCGGCCGATATTGTCGTCAGCATGATTGAATCTGAAGTGGGCAATTGTGGCTATAACTTTAAAAATGGTGAGATTGTTGATATGATTGAGGCAGGTATTGTTGACCCGACAAAGGTCGCTCGAATTGCTTTGACAAATGCTGTTTCGGTCGCATCAATATTAATAATAACAAACTATGCAATAGTGGAGGCATAAATGAAAGTAACAATACAACAAGTAGTTGAGCTTGAAGAAGTTCCCTTTCGTACGAATGGGATACTCTTACAGGCGATCGAGCAGCTTAAAGCTTTATCACACGCAGCAGGCGCGCTTGATGTCACAAAGATAGATGATTTTCTGAAAAATTTAGATTTTTTGAGAAAAAGAATGTTTCAAGTTGATGCAAGATTTGAGGAGTGCGCTTCTCTGATTTATGCGTATCAGAAGACTCTAGAGCAAGCAACAACAGAAGAAAATAAGAATGAAAATCCTGATGAGCATGCTGGTGCAAGTGATTTTGTGGCCGACCCGAAACAACAAAATGTTGGTGAAGTTACAAAAAATCTACCCACTCTCGAATCTTTAAAGAACACATATAATAAATTACTTGAGGAAAACTATTTTGATACAAACGAGCCGCTGCCAACGTTTCCGAATATCGATTTGAGTTCGCTTACAGCCGGTAACAAAGTAGAGGAAATCCTTAAGGATGAATAACCCGGTGGGAAAACTAGTGTATATTCCTTCAGATACAAATTTGATGAAATACACCGATGGACGTCCCAATAAAGTTGTATGCTTAGAGAAGCCAAAATATTTATTAGTGAAAGAAGAACAGGAAAATGACCTTGGTGTTTATTTTCAAGGCGATGTATGGTACGTAGAAAAAAGAAAGGTGTATGGTGTTTAAATTAATATCGTTGGTTGAAATACAAGAAGATAGACAAAGATTATCTAATGAAAATAGAAATTATTCTATAAAAGAAGTTTTGATTAATCGCGACTTTATTGTGGCTATCAAGCCAAATCATGATTTAAAACAAAAACTTATAAAACTTAAGAAGTGGCCGGATAACCTAAACGAGAAAGCTGAATTTGTAAAAATTCATTTGTCGGGGGTAGGCAATGGCTCACATACTATGAATATTATAGGTAACTTAGAGATAATACTGGAAAAATTACGAGATTAAAATGAATAAAAAATTTATCCTTTACATAAAGAAAGAATGTTGTTTTTGTACCAAAGCAGTAAAAAAATTACGAGATGAAAATATTGATTTCAAGACATTTTTACTGGATTGGCGCCCACTGGTTTGGGAAGAACTAAAAGATATTTATGGATGGCAGACTGTACCTATGGTATTTGAAGTGACTGATGAAAAAACCTATAAACTCCTGGGAGGCTATACCGATTTGATTGAGCGTCTGGATATGAAGGAGTGAGATATGCCTGACAAAGAAAATCCAAATCTGTATACGCTAGATGAATCAATTGTCATTTTGATGATAAAAATAGCCGATGAACAAATTGATATTTTAGCGGATTTAATTAGTGATAAAGCCGCGGAAGACCCACTAGATTTAAAGCTGATGACACTATTGTGTGATTCATTCTCATCAAACTATCATATATGGAGAGTTTTAAAATCAAACTTGAACTCCAATCTTATGAAAGATGATAACGAAGGTAGTGTTATCGCATTAAATGAGACAGATATTATTTTAACAGAGCAGGCGATATTGGCAAGAGCCTTCACAAAAAAAGAACTTCTAAAATTAAATTGTTCTTTGTCCCTTCATTAAAAAAATATATTTTCTTCTTGACTGATTCTTGAGCGTGCTTATTGTTTAGATATAGCGAGTGTCGCCTGCAAGGGATTCTCGCTCAAATACTTGCTTTAAAAGGAGAAAATATTATGACTAGTACAACACTTGCAACTTATCGTCCGAGCCTTCTGGGTCGGAATGTTTTTGAGGACATCTTTGATTCAATGCTGGATTTTCCACAGTTGATGCAGAGAACAACACAGGGATATCCTGTAGCCGATATTTATCGGGAAGACAATGGAGATACTGTAATGGAATTTGCTTTGGCTGGATTTTCAAAGGAAGATTTGAATATTGAAATCAAACCAGAAAAGAACAGTATCACAGTTAGTGCGAACACTGAGGATATCAACGCACGAGAACGCTCCAGGCGCGTAGCACGCCGGAACTTTTCTAAGACGTATGTTAATTATGATAACAATTTAGATCTTAATGCTACAACAGCAGAATTTGAGAACGGCCTGCTTAAGCTCGTTGTACCAACGAGACCTGAAGTTAAGCCGTTGTGTATTAATATTAAGTAATCTTTTAAGATCTTAAGTTTCTAAAGGATACCCGTTGGGTATCCTTTTTTTTTAAAAAGACGTTTGAAACGTCTCTTGCCCTAATTACTATAAGGAGAATAAAATGGCAAAGATTAGAGGAATTGTGTATAGCATCGGTAGCATTCCGAAAAAAACCTCACAGGGAAATGGGACTTATTCTAGAACCCCTCATTCGGGAGGTGAGACATTTCACAATGGCCATCGCGACGGCACCCCGCCGAGCAACGCTCGACGTCGCAAAAAGCCCTACCGAGGCCAGGGAAGGTGAAAACACATGAGCAGGAATTAAAAGATCTGAAAAACAGATACGATCTTTTAGTTCAAGCTGTTCACGAAATGAATGAGTTGATTCATGAATTAGGTAGCGAAAATCAACAGTTAAAAGGAATAATTGAGGAGTTGAGTAATGAGCGAATATGAAAGATTGTACGTTCGGGTACCTTCACCACAGGAAGAGCAGGAAAGATATGTTCAATGGCTTAAAGAAAATGTACAGCAACAGGAAGAAGAAGATCTTGACGATGAGCGTGGTGTTATTATAATTGATATATGAAAGGACACAAGATGAAGTTTCGCAAAAGACCAAGAAACTTCAAGAAACTCAAAGAAAACAAGAGGCCCAGCGTTTATGATATTAATCACGCACGGCATGGGTGCTATGAAGTTCTTCTTAAAGAAGATGAGAAGCTAATTTATCTTACAAATTTCAAGAATAAGAAAGCAGCTCAAGAATTTATCGAGGCTCACAAAAACAACGAAGTCACAATCGATCCAGAAACTTGTGTGCCAACTCCAGATTTTAAGTAATATTATTTACTATTTTTTATCGGTGCGTATATTTATACTTCATGATTTCAAAGGAGTATATTATGAAAATCACATTTGCAATGATTTTGTTAATGATTACAGCTATCCAAGGCTGTACTACGGATGACTCAACGGTGTTGGAACAAGTGACCGACGATGTTGTCGTTGGCGATATTCTAGTTGAAGAAGTGACTGAGGACACATTTGAAAGTGTCGATGTTGATTCTGATCTAGAAGTGTCCCTTGACACCGCCGATGTTGTTCTTGCTGTTGAAGAAGACGTAGAAAACTAAAACTTTTTTTAAGTTTTGTGCGCCTTCGGGCGCTTTTTTTTGATCATTTTAAATGAGGAAAAATGAATTTTGTCTTTAAGAAGCAGTCTCACACTGGTCGCCTGAATGTTTGGCATGATGGAATATTTATTGGAGAAATTTTTACTCTTTTGAAAGAGAACAGAAATATTGATTGGGGCCCCTACCGTGCAGATAAGTCATTGAAAATGGCACCGGGCGAAAGATATATTGTTACATATATTCCAATCGTTAAAATTGGAAACAATCCTTCAGCTAATTTGAATGGACATGCAACTAAGCTGCTCGCGGCTGAGACTATGTTAGAGTTTCATAGGAATACATTTCAAGATGAATATGAATGATAAAGAGCGACTGAGTGCTTGGAAATATAATGTGACTGATGAATATAAGTCATGGAGCATCGAAGATATCAAAGAAGATTTATGTTCAAAGGCTCATCCATTCGCAGTCTTAATGGAACATTGGAAAGGTGACTTTAATATCAGCACAATGATTAGAAACGCCAATGCTTTCAACGCATCTCAGGTGTTTTACATTGGTCGCAAGCGTTGGGATCGACGAGGCGCTGTTGGTACTCATCACTATGTTGATTTAAATTATCTTAATGATTTCGATGAGTTACTTAAACTTAAAGAGAAGTATGTTTTTGTTGCGCTTGATAACAACTTAGATTGTTGTGTTCCGATGGAAACATTTGAGTGGCCGCCCAACGCGTTAATGATTTTCGGCGAGGAGGGAGAAGGAATTTCTCCTTTACTCTTAAAAGAATGTGACTATTGTGTTAACATAGCGCAGTTCGGCTCTGTACGAAGTTTAAATGTTGGTACCAGTTCTGGTATTGCGATGTACGACTGGATTGTAAAAAACTACAAGTAGCCTTAAGGAGACCAATTATGAGCAACATGCTCGCGATTATGAAGGATATTCAACGAATGCCCTATTATCAAAATTATGCTGCGTCAAGTGGAAATGTCCACAATGAAGCTAAACACGAGGATGCTGTTCAAGATCTGCTCGTTAAACATCATTTGGTCGAAACATCGATGCCCACACATGCGCCCAAAACTGGTCTAAGAGACTTGTGGTTAGATGGAGGGGACCATTCGGAACTACCTGATAATTCTTTTATTCCGCAACCATGCGGAACTCACAAAAGTCCAGACTTCATAGTTAAGTCTGAGGGCAAGCTTTATTACCTAGAGTGTAAGAGCGCCCAAGGAGTTTACCCAATTTATAATAGCGGTCTCCCTAATCCGAAATATATTTATATTTTTTGCTCTGACAAAACCGACGAAACTACTGTCTATCGAGGGCAGGATATCCTTTCTTGTGAGCAAGGAAAGATGTTAAGAGAACATCTTGAAAAAGCAAGAAAAGCAGACGAAGAACTTAATCAAAAATTAAGAGAGAGTGATGAGTTTAAGCGTGGATTTCAATTTTATACGCGGGCGATGTACAATCAAATGGGCGGCAAAGATTATGTCGACTATTTCTTACATTCTATGCGCACCGCATGCGAACAAAAGGTATTTGATTATGTCTCATAGGTTAATAGTAGGAAACTGCTTGGGGGCGATGAAAGAGTTGCCCGATAATAGTATTGATGGCTGCGTTACTGATCCTCCGTATGGCATGGGAATGGAAGCGTGGGACCATTCGGTACCGACGTCTGAAATATGGGTCGAAGTTAAGAGAATTCTAAAGCCAGGTGCCTTTTGTCTTAGTTTTTGTAGTCCGCAACTATATCATCGGATGGCCTGCGCCGTCGAGGACGGTGGATTTTTGATAAAAGATCAAATTATATGGATGGTGACAACTAAAATGCCCAAGAAAAATAAGCTTAAGCCGGCCCACGAGCCTATAGTTGTGGCTCAAAAACCTTTCAAAGGTTCTTTGAAAAAGAATCATGAGGAATGGAATGTGGGGCTAATTGATACACAAAATACTAGAATTCCATGGGATGGGAAACCTCCAACCGGCTGGGTAAAGGGCGGTTTACAGAGGCTTACCTTTGGAAAAGATGGGAAAACAACTGGAACCCAAAAAGAATTTGGCAAAGAAGATGCCAACCCAGCTGGACGCTATCCTTCTAATATAATTGGATATTTTGATAATCCGGCTCATCAAAAGTATTTTTATGCTCCTCGCGTAACACGCAAAGAAAGGGGAGAATACAACGATCACCCAACTCCAAAGCCTATTTCTTTAATGTCCTACTTGGTCAAGGTTTTTGTACCCGAGGGAGGTACTGTTATCGATCCTTTTTGTGGATCGGGAAGTACCGGAATAGCATCTCTTTTGGAGAATAGAAAGTTTATAGGAATTGATTTAGAAACAAAATATATTGATATATCTGAAAGAAGGATACGCGATTATTGTATGCCTTCTTAGCTCAACGGTAGAGCACCACTCTTGTAAAGTGGACGTTCGCGGTTCAAATCCGCGAGAAGGCTTCAAAAAAATACTTTCCTTTCACAAGGAAGTTACTATATATACAGTTCAAAAAGGAGGAAAATAATATGAATAGTTTTTCACGCTATAGCGGTGATGGTCTTTTCAAGAATCTCATGATATCTAGCGCCATTACTTATATCGCACTTATTGTTATTATTTGAGAGCTGCCCCGCAAGGGGCTTTGTGCGTTCGTAGCTCAGATGGATAGAGCATCGGCCTTCTAAGCCGAGGGTCACAGGTTCGAATCCTGTCGAACGTACCACAAGGAATTAAATTCTTTACAAATTAGTATTTTGTTATTATAATTATATTATATGTTTATAACTCGATTGGTTAAGAACATCAAGAAGGATTAGACTAATTATTAATTGTGAAACTCCTATTTAAAAATTGGAAAAAATTCCTTTTACAGGAAGATATCAATGATTATGTATTTTCTAACGAAAATATCAAGCTATATCACTTTTCAAAAGAACAGGGAGACAGCTTAATGCTGGATCCTCAATATTTTTTGACAAAAAGACAACATTATTCCCGCAATGATTATAAAGTATCAGACATGCCAAGAGTATTTTTCTATATGAAAAAAGAACAAGCAGAAGAACAGGTCAAACAAGACTCTGCTTTGTACTCAGCAACTGTACCTGCGGAACAGATATACGATTTAACGACGGATCCGCTGGACCTGAAAAATAAATCAATGTCGCAATTTCGAGTGACACCGGATTACGATAGAATATTGAGAAGTTTGGCCAATAAACCACGACAATCCAAATATGGTTCCGAGCCTGAAAGCTTGTTGAGTCCCGAAGAATCAAACTATAAAGGTGCGCGTTACAAGACAGGGGGCATGGATATTGTAGTGTGGTTTGAGCCAATTGAAGTCACAAAACATAAACTTGAAGGAGGTTTAAGTGAAAGTTAGCGATATTGTATTTCAGAATTATCAAGGCATACGACGTTATGGTGTGGTAACAAATCTGGAAGCAAGAAAGAACAATTGGTCGTTTGCAAAAGTAAAATGGTTTAACGATGAGAAGTATGAAAGTGCGATGGATTTTATAAACGAAATGCGCGGAGGCGATCACTATTATCATGAATATCGAATTGATGAACTGGTGGTTGTTGAACCAAGTCGGGAAGTTGATTCTCTAAAGAAGTGTACTGAATATGCAGAGAGAAATCTATGAAAGATTTGCTCGGTAAATGGAAATCATTTCTCAATGAATCTTCGCTTTCAAGAGTACATAAGTTTATTTACTCGACAGAGACGGCAATATTGACAGCTTTTCGTAACGATCCCAACGATATGTCTAAATGCGTAGACGATGCCTTGAGAGGCGGAGAGGATTTACCACCCGAAGTAAAGGGAAAAGGTGGCAGAACAGGCGTCCAACTTCGCGTCAACAAGCAAAGAAATCGAGATCTTAAGGCCACACTTCTATCATTAAATTATGGAGTTACAAGAGTTGGCGGCAACTACGTTGAAGATTTTGATACCCCACAAGCCGTGGAAGTTGGAGAGGAAAGTTATATAGTTGTTAATTTACCAGAAGCTTCTGATTTTATTGATAATATTATAATGCTCGGCAAGAAATTTTGTCAAGATTCTGTTTTAATTATCCCCGCTGGTGGTGAAGGCGCACACTTGTATGGCACAAATTACAGTGAATTTCCAGGTTTAGGACAAACTGTACAGGTTGGCAATATCAAGCCGGGCGAAGAAGCAGAGTTTATGACAAGAGTTAATAGCCGGCCATTTACTTTTACTGAGGGTTTAGAGACTTACAGGGATTTGTCTCGCAACGAAAGGATGGCAGTCAAAAATATAGCGAAAACTATTCTTGATTAGCGGATAAAAGCAACCACCAAGATAAGCCCTCTTAGCTCAGTTGGTAGAGCATCGGACTCTTAATCCGCAGGTCGTAGGTTCGATCCCTACAGGGGGTACTAAATAACAAAGGAAAAAAATGTTAGCTGACGTAGTATTAGGAATTCAACATGGCGACGAGGCCAAAGGAAAAGTTACACACTACTTATCCAAGAACAAAAATTATACTCATGTTTTGAGATTTAATGGAGGCTGTAACGCTGGTCACACAATTTATCACGAAGGTAGGAAATTTGTAACACATCATATTCCTGCCGGCGTATTTTATGGGGTTAAATCAATTATTGGACCTGGATGTGTAATCAGCCCTAAACATTTTTTTGAAGAAGTAAGAGAGCTACAAGATGCTGGAATTAAATTAGATGGTACGCTTTTTATTGCGAAGAATGCTCATGTAATTACCGAAGGGCATCTTCTTGAAGAAGCAGCAGAAAATAAGATTGGTACCACGCGACGTGGTAACGGACCAGCTTATCGCGATAAGTATGCCCGCAAAGGAATGCGGGCCGACGAGGTAGCTTCATTACGATCTTATATCATAGACTTATACGAGGAATTTCACAATGATAAAACAATTAAAGTATTATGCGAAGGAGCACAAGGATTCGGTTTGGATATTGATTGGGGCGACTATCCATATGTCACTTCTAGTCACTGTGGTTTAGGCGGCGTATTTTTGAATGCCGTTAGTCCACGATGGCTTCGTGATGTATGGGGTGTCGCAAAGATTTATGAGACCTATGTTGGAGCCAAATCTTTCGAGCCATCCGATCCGGTGTTTCAAGCTCTGCGTGATTTAGGCGACGAATACGGTGCGACCACCGGCCGGCCGCGCCAATGTAATTGGCTTAACTTAGACGAGTTACAAAAAAATATTGCCCTTAATTCTGTTAATAAACTTGTTATCAACAAAATGGATGTATTGCGAGAATTGGGACAATGGAAAATATATCACAATTCACAGCTTATTGATTTAAAAAACGAAAAAGAAATGTGTAGTTATATAACTTCGCAACTAGCTAGTAATATAGAAATTTTCTTTTCTGATTGTAAAAATAGCATATAATACACATGAAGATGGCTATTCAAAAAAAACTTCTTCTGTTAGAAAAAGCACGCAAATACAGTCTAAAAATGCAAAAAGGCTCTGTGTTCGCAACAGATTTTACAGCGATGCGTCTCATTGATGAGCTGACCGGTGTGTTACAAGAAATACTAGCAGAAAACTTAAAATTGAAAGAAGAAATTAAATCCAATAAAATTTTTAACAAACGAAAAAAGGAGTAGTTCGAGTGAAAGTTTATGTGCCCTCAAAAGCCGGCGAGTTGCTTGAAGAGGCGAAAAAACAATTGTATCTTTTAAAAACTGCAATTTTAACTGAAAATGAACAAAAATTAAATATTCGCATAGATAATATTAGAAAACTATTAGTTGAGGCGGGTACAAACTTATGAATGACGAATGTGAAATTGCTGAAAATCTTGTAAATAATATTCTGGCAAATGTTAAGATATTACGTTGTCACTATAGTTCATGTTTGGAAGACAGTGATTTTGAAAGCCTGATAGAAGATAGTGACTTCCAGTGGCTTTTAGATGAGCTAGATGAATATGAAACTGAAGAATAATGGAGTGGTACGCAATATTATTATTTCTTGGGTGTTTGGCAATTAATTTGCTGTCTTTCGCTGCCATACGCCAGGTCTTCAAAAAAAATAAAAAAGACTCTTGACTCGTGTTCTTCTGTAATTATACTAGGTGTGTAAGCCAGGAGGTGGACACTATGTCCAGTGTACTACAAAGCTGAAAAAAAAGCGATGAATAACGGCCAACATTATCATTTGGCCGCTATCTTACGACGAGGCAAGAGTGTCGTTCGTGTTGGGGTCAATACACACAAAACACATCCCCGTTTTGGACGTCGTTATCCTGACGGAAAACAGGGCCACTGTATGCATGCTGAAATGAATGTGCTTCGTTTTGCGAAACCCGGTGATACAATGGAGGTTCTTCGCTTTAAGAAGTCTGGTGGCTGGGCAATGGCCAAGCCATGTCGACATTGTATTAAGTATATTGAGGAAGCGGGTATTAAAAAAGTTCGCTATACAAACTGTGATGGTGATTGGGAAATAATTAAATTTTAATGGTGGATAATGGGCACACAAAGTAATTTATATGTTGAAAAGGAAGACGGAAGCTACATTGGAGTCTTTTGTTACTATGACGGATATCCCGAACATATGCTAGAACAAATAGGACATTGTTCTCCTAAAGAATTACATGATAATATCATTATCGCAGGAACAAAAGGCGGCTATCGTCTTTTTTCGCCAAAAACTGGCGCATCTGAATTCTTGGAAGACTCTCAACCGGATTACATATATAGCCCAGACGATGATGGCCACTTAGGAATAGATTATCTTTATGTAAAACACCTAGATGGAACAATTAGATGGCGCAAATGTATGTCCGATAAGTGGCACATAGAAAAAGAAGGAGAGGGCAGGTGAAATTGGTTAGAGATTTAATTCCTCGTATCATTGAGGAAAGTGGAAGAAAATGTGATTATCATGTGGCCACCGCTGATGAATATGAGATGCGTCTTTTTGCTAAAATGAAAGAAGAGATGCAAGAGTTCATAGACAATCCGTGTTACGAAGAAGCCGCTGATGTTTTTGAAGTTTTCAGGTCTTTGTGTATACTTCATGAGTTAGATATTGATGGTGTGGAGAGCACCGCCATGGACAAAAGAGAGTGTCGCGGCGGCTTTTCTGGAAGAATTATTTTGGAGAAAGTTGATGAAGAATAAGTTTTTAATTGTATTATGCTCAATAATTTTTTGCTCCTGCACTCGCGTGTATGTGGACACAAAGCCAAATATTCCATTCGATTCTTTTGTACAAATTAAGGTGAAACGCTATAAGGCAAATTGTATTACTTGTGTACTGGAAGCCGGCTTTGGCTCTGGAACTGTTGTAAGGTCAAACAAAATTTTGACGGCTGGGCATATTTGTGCTGGGGTTCGTAAAATGCTTGATAACGCAGCACAATCTGAAGTTCTTGATAAAGTTCTTGTGACTGTTCACGATGACAAAGATAATGTATATGCCGCAATTGGATTGGATATTCATCCTTCAAGGGACATTTGTTTAATGACGACCGGCCGGAGCCTGTTAGCCGATCCGATACCTATAGCGACGTCGAGCCCCTCGCGAGGTAAAGTGGTGTGGAGTATGATGGCCCCCGATGGAGTAGCCGGAAAAGGTTTAATTCCGGTTGTTTCTGGACATTTTGCTGGCGGCGATAGTTTAACGTCTGTTTTCACCATTCCGGCTTACCCCGGCTCATCTGGAGCCCCGATTCTTAACATAGCTGGTGAAATCATTGGTCTTGTTTCGCGAATCAACAAGAGCTTTCATCATATTGTTATCTCGCCCTCTCGCAGATCTTTGCGAAATTTTATCTTTTCCCTTGATTAAACACTGGTTTTTATACGTTTTACTCTGCTCCGATGGTTCTTACTATACTGGTGTGACAACCGACGTTAAGCGACGTCTTAATGAGCACAATACTTCGCCAAAGGGCGCAAAATATACGAAGACGAGGAGACCTGTTGAGGTGGTTTATTGGACAACCTTCAAAGATAGATCTTCTGCTCAAAAAGCCGAATATAGGTTCAAGCAACTGACGCGAAAACAGAAAGATGAATACATTATACTACGAAACCCCGAAGACGGGTGATATTATTGGTTGCAGAGATGGCGCCGTCGGCGTTGTGTTAAAATGCTACCATGATGAATGTTATCTTATGATCGAGGTTGCCTGGAGTTCAGGCCAGATATTGTCTGATCCCTGGACTTCTGAAGATTTTTGTACTGAAGATACTCTGTTCCATGTCATGAGCCGAGCATGAAAGTCGGTGATTTGGTAAAGGTTGCTGGTGGATTTTGGTCGACGTATGAACGTCAAGATCAAATAGGCATCGTGATACGTTGTGCTACTGTTCGCCTAGGCGCGCTAATCTTGTGGAAGGATGGTACATCGTTGTTTGGTCGACCAGACCATTTGGAGGTCGTAAATGAAAGTCGGTGATTTAGTTCGTGTATTGGATTTAGATAATACATGCACTCCCAATCGCGAGGGAACCGGATATTGCGGCTGTTGGTTTTGCTCTAGCAAGAGTACCCGACAAGGCATCATCATAAAAAGATTGAGCCCTGGAGTTGGAATCGGATCCGAGAAGGGATACTGGTCTGTCGTGTTTGATGCTGGCGAGTGGAGAGTTTACGGCACAGAAATGGAGCTTGTCAGTGAAAGTCGGTGACATAGTTCTGCTTAAAGAAGAGTACCAGATAAAATATGTTTACTATGGTCCTGGCGTCATTACATCTATAACTGACTACCCCGAAGAGGGGTTTGTCTCTCACAGAGTACATTGGAACGACGATTTTTCCTTCCACGGAACAGAAGAATTGGAGCTAATCAGTGAAAGTAGGTGATTTGGTACAATATGTTGCACACAAGAACGACCCTATCGACAGTGGCATCGGCCACGTACTCGAAATCAGACCGTCTGTCGACAACACCGGACCACAATGGAGAGTCGTGTGGGGCTGCGATATTATTGATGGACAACTTGGCGGCTCTTGGTTTAGTTTAGCAGACGTCGCCGACGGCGCAATCGTGGTGTTATAATGAAAGTTGGTGATTTGGTATTATATCGGGGCGACCCCGTCACCATCGCGATTGTGATATCAGAGCCGACAAAGGTTCCTGGCTGTACTTATGTTTCTATTTGTTGGCCGCACACTGGACGCACTAGCGACTATGACGTTGAATATCTAAAGGTAGTTAGTGAAGACCGGTGATGTTGTTCGATTACGTTCCGGCGTGGTCAATGTGCTTGGCGTTGATTTCAAATACGGTATTGTTTTAGACTCTCATGAAGATGAGTACGGTATATTATACTACGAGGTCTGCTGGAGACAAGAGATTGGATGGTGGCATGAATGCGAACTGGAGATGGTAAGTGAAAGTCGGTGATCTCGTACAAGTTTTACCCGCGAAGATTGGTTACTATATTATAGTCGAAGGAGCAGACGACAGTTCTTGGGGTTATTCACGAACATGGATTCTGGCACCCGTATGCAAAGCGAACTTTCATTCCGGCGGCAAGATGGCCGAGAAGTTTATCGAGGTTGTAAGTGAAAGTTGGTGATTTGGTTCAAGATACGCATGACGGCGAGATAGGTCTTGTCGTGTCCGTTGGTCCTGGCTACGAGGTAGGGGACTACGTGGACTACCCAGATGGCATTATGCCTTCGTGGAAGATAGACTGGCCGAGTATTTCCTACGTCTGTGACCTTGGCGAAGATGCCTTGGCTGAAGGCTTAGTAACAATAATCCAAAAAGCCTAGACTTTAATTTTTTGGTTCTTATGGTTGTTGCATGAAAGTCGGTGATTTGGTAAAGTTTAAGAGTCATACGATTGATTCAGGCCCTCTCGGTATAGCTATTCACACGCATGTCGGAGGTTCCTTCAAAATCGTATGGTGTTGTAAGTACACAGCAACCGGCTATTATCAAGCATCTATGTTGGAGGTAGCCGATGAAAGTCGGTGATTTAGTAAAAAACACCTACGCCAACGTCCGTTGCGATTTGGGGATTATACTTGAGGTCGACCAGCCGCGAGTTGACGACTGGCGAGTAGGATATTTGATACGCTGGCTAAACCCTCCAGCGGGCATCGCAGAGGTGTCTTGGAACAGCGCCAGTTGGCTGGAGAAAGTATGAAAATCGGTAACTTGGCAAGAAGTATCGACGCATGGGGTCCAGACGATATTGGAGGCGAACAATACTACCCGATTGGTATTGTGTATCGGCAACACAAGCAGCGTGTTCATCGCTGGTGGGTTCGTTGGGTTTCACCGGCACACCTAGCAAAAGAAGGTGAGGACCGAGATTGTATGCTCGCCGGTTGGCTGGAGGTTCTAAATGAAGCCGGGTGATTTAGTTCATTGGACTGGTCGACCCGTCGCACCTTCTAATGAAATATGGCTTGACCATTTTGCTTTGGTTTCTACTTTAGAAACAGAAGATGGCCCTGACTGGATTTTGGTACATTGGATTAGCCCTCCAAGGGGAAAAAGCATTGAAAATAAACATAATTTTGAGGTTTTAAGTGAAGTGTGATTATTCTAATCTTGAAGATTCTATACGCGAGGCCATGGCTGAAAAATGCGCTGCGCGCTGTCTAGATGATAAAGGTGACTTCGAGGCCGTAATGGATGTCATTGGTGACATAATCGAAGAGTGGCTTCAAAAAAGATGTGAAGGCTGTAGATGAAATCAGTAAAGCCGAAAGATTGTCGAACAATCAAGCCGGGTGATTTAGTGGAGTATAAGCGTGATCCGACCTTCGGTGGTGAGATTTTTTATCACACCGGACTTGTTATCGAACGAGGTCAGGCCGGCTTTCGAATTCCTATTGCTCGCATCCAGTTTACCGATTATTTTCTCGGCTATGGTCCTGTTTGGATTGACTGTAAAGACCTGTGGATTTTTGAATGAAAGTCGGTGATTTAGTAAGGTGGACTAACTCTCAGCGCCCTTATTTATTGAATAACCTTGGACTAGTCCTCAAACTAGAGGCGGTTAGTTCAAACCCTGGAGCCTGGGTTCATTGGCTAGCTAGCGAATATGGTCCACAAAAAGCCTGGACACCATCACAATGCATTGAGGTTGTTCGTGACGAAGTTTGAAGTTGGTGATTTAGTTAAGCTTTCTGCCAACGAAGAAAAGAACCTCCTCAATGAAGGGGGCTGGACGCCTGAACAGGGAAACGATTGGGAAATAGGAATCGTAATAGATATTGATTTGAGGTTGGCCGATCTTCCTTATTACAAAGTTCATTGGATTCCGGCAAACGAAGTGATTGAAGAAAGCGACCGCTCGATCGTAGGTGCTGGTAGAAAAATATGAAGGCCGGCGATTTAGTTACTTTACTTGAACAAGATGGTTATTACATTTTAATTGAGAGAGACAAAACTTATGGATTTGGCAACCGCTGGTGGAAAGTTCAATCTCTGACTTCTGAAAGAGAGGTTCCCGTGTGGACGGTTGAGCCTCGTATGGAGTTAGTCAGTGAAAGCAGGTGATCTGGTAAGATACGACCACCCCACCTGGGGACACTTGATGGGGCTATTATTGTATGCTGACGAGGAAGGTAACTCGCTGCGAGTTCTTTGTGGCAGTGAGATTAGGTGGTTTGTAACAAGCGGCTGTGAGGTAATCAGTGAAAGTCGGTGATTTGGTTAAACTTTCCTTGCGAAAGACCCGCAAGGGTCGAGCATACGAAGACACGATAGGCATAGTCACACAGGTATACCCAGCCGATGCGGCCGGCTTCACCTTTGTTAAGGCAGTTTTCGATACTGAATACACATTTAATATCAATGACTTAGGGGTCGTCAGTGAAAGTCGGTGACTTGGTTATACCAGTCCACAATCCGCGAAGAAATGATGGATATGTGGGCGTGGTTGTAGACTACGATGAAGATAATGACCCTGTTGTATTATGGAACAAGTACGATCCAGAATGGACAGACGAAAGATGGGCGGTGTCATATGGAATGCCCGAGTACCGAAGTAGTATAGAGGTTATCAATGAAAGTCGGTGATTTAGTAATACCTTCAAGTTACTCAAACTACAAAGAAATCTATCCAGCCAAGATGATTGTTGAGGTTATTGAAAGTGAGCGAGATGGAAAATCCGTTAGATTATATATACTTGAAGGTGAGGAACACAGCCGACGAGAAGAAACATTACTTCTTGTTTCTGAGTCTTGACTAGAATCTTTTGGTTCCTATGGTTATAGCGTAAATAGATTACTGACCCGTAGCTCAGTAGGTTAGAGCGTCATCCTTATAAGGTGGGAGTCGTGGGTTCAAGTCCCACCGGGTCAACCAAAGGTTTTTAATGATAAAAAGTATTGTAGTGATATTGTTGGCGATTTTCGTTAGCAGTTGTTATGTTCCAATGCCTTCAGTTGGTATAACGCCAACTCGTGTGCTTCACAAGGAAACGTGTAGACACGTTGGCTCAACTGGCGAAGTACGATGTACTCACACTCGTACTTACCTAAAATAGCAGGTAGAAAAATTGCAAGCATCTTGGATCTTCAAGCCCAGATATGGCAAGGATATTTACGAGAAAGTGATTAACTGCTTTACTCACAGATATCTTAACTGGTATGACAATGGAGTTGATATACAACTCATCGAGATTAAAAACGGCTACGTTGAAATGCAGGCCGTCATCGATGATCCATCATGCCATGAGTATTTTACGGAGAACTGTTTTTCTGACACTCCACTCGATGGTGAAGAACTAACTGAGCATATGATGATTTTGTTGGTTGAATCTGGAGTTGCCCATAACGTCAACGAAGAGGAGCCAGCACTCGAAGCTGAATATATTTTGGAAGACGTTGAGGTTTGTCAGGTTTTGGGAGTTCTTTCCGAAGAAGGCACAAACATTTATAGTCCATGGGGCTCAAAGTGCTGGGTTTATCCAGTGGGCGGCGGACTCCCAAAAACTGTAGATATGTTGGACGCGCTCTTGACTCTTCAAGCTGCGTAACTATACTTATAGCGTAAACGACAACAACGGAGGGTTGAAATGTCGTATAGAGTAGATGAGAAGACCGGTAACTATGTGCGTACCGTAACGTGCGGACATTGCTATGAACAAGGCCACAATCAGAGTAGCTGCAAGATGCGCAAGGAAAAGCTGGCGAACACTATCGCAGAGTATGAGCGCAAGGTCGCAGAGAACAACTTCGACGATGATTGGGACCGTCGTCATACTGAGCGCTGGCTGGAAAATAACAAAGAACAACTTAAAAAGATAAACAATCGTGGCAAGAATCGTAAGTGTTCTTACTGCTCTGAAGTTGGCCATACTCGTCGAACTTGTAAGTACAAGAAGGGCGATATGAATGACTTTGCTGTAAAGACTCTCGAAGCACGCGAAAAGTTTGTTGATAAGTTTGTTGAGCATGGCCTCGGCGTCGGTACTTTGGTGATGGCCAAGAACTGGAATGAGGAATCTTTGGCCATGATTAAAGAGATCAGGTGGAACAACCTTACGCACGAAACTGCTCTCGGCGCAAACAATGAATATATAGATCTGCTCGTTTCCGAAACATTTGCTGGTCGTCGATGTGGCAGCATGCTTCCTCGTGCGATTGCTGATATTCGGGATATTTCCAAGGATAACCATGGTCGCCGGGAGTCTAGCATAACGATTGTTAGTCCAGTTGATGTATCATACCCCGAAGATCTTTTAACTATGGAAGGCTGCCTTTATGCTGCGAAGGTGTACGGTGTTTTTGAGAAAGAGCGCCCCTATTCGTACCATGGCATTGATTATGATGATGAGTAGTTTTACTCTCAGTATTTTGTTCCTATAGTTTTTTACGGAGGTTTTAATGGACGATTTAATCACGATTCCTCGCGAATCACTTGAGACTTTTCTTTCTGTTGCGAACAATGTCCTTGGAATGACGGAGCCAACGGCACCAGATAACCTGGAAAGGGCAGAAGTTGTATTTACAAACAATAAACGTAAGCAACTAGCAGAAGCAGTCTATCAAGCTGAAAAAGCTATTTATGATGTTGACACAAAACCTCTAACCGTTGAGCAAATGAGCATCAACGCTGAGAAGCGAAGGTCCATCGAAGATGGTTTCTCGGATGATAAGGCCTCCTTCATCGAGGGCCGCCGTTAGTGAACCTCAAAGAAGCAAAGAAGTTAGAACCAGGCGCAATCGTTAGAGAAGCGTGGCATCCAGATTCCAAGGTTCAGGGCATCGTTCTTTCCAAATGTCACATTAGGCAAAAACATCTTGCTAAAATGCTTTGTCGTCGAAAAGAAGAACGCTATGACATCATTGTGCATTGGCTCGGACCTTCGCGAACGATTCCTCGCAAGCAGTGGGGAGATAATGAGCCTCATCGCGTACAACAGCGTGAAAATTGGGAACTAATGATTATTTCTCATGTAGATTCTTGATTTAAGCAACACCGTTCCTATACTTTAACTGTACCCGAAACGAGGAAATCAAAATGGGATACTATTCTGGCAGCCGACGAGAGACCGTTATGCGACAACGCAGGGAAAAAGCGAATCCTGAACTTATTGCGCGCATTGATAAAGTTCTTGTTAATGGCGCTGGTCTTTCTGATTGGGAAAAGAGTTTTCTCGCTTCCGTCAAGGACAGTGTGAATCGTTACGGAAGTTTGACTGCCAAACAAGAGTCTATTATTCAGCGTATTGAAAATAATCGTGACCCTGCCGTACAGGCGGCCAGAAAGTTTTGGAGTGATAGCTTTACCGAGGAAATGCGCGATAAGATGCGCGTCGCTGCTCGCTATTACTTGAATAATCCTCCGTATTTCGCGGATCTTGCTCATCGTGTTTTGAACGACAATGGTCATATTCCTACTGAAAAGCAGTATCGCGCAATGGTTGAAAACAAGTACGTTCAAAAAGTGCTTGACAACATGAATATGGTTCCTACTTTTCCTGTAGGAACAATGGCGAAGATTCGCCAGACTGCGCGCCCGGTAAAGGCGTGTTTTATGAACAAGATGGTCATGATTATTGATTATCCCGATAAGGTTGCTGGCGCTGCAAAGGGTGCTATTCCCGTGATTGTGCTTCCTGTCGGAACTGCCGAGACCATTGAGACAGAAGTCCGATGGCTCAAGAAGGCGAGGATTTAGAATGTGGCCCCCGCTCCCGAAGAAGAAAGAGAAGCCCCACAACTACTACTGTGGTTCATGTGGCTGTAAATACTACAGAAAGCCACGCTCCTCCCGTCCTGCTTGCGACGCCAACTGCGTGGCTTGTGGCAGCAGTCGCATCATTCGATACGAATGGGCCACTGATTAGTAGCTTTACTTGCCCAGACTGGTTCTTATAGTTTGGGTGTTGAGGCATCGTGGCGGAACTGGTATACGCAACGGACTTAAAATCCGTCGCCCTTTGGGATTGAGGGTTCGAGTCCCTCCGATGCTACCATTTACTTTTAATCCACAAACTATAGGAGTTTATGATGGATTTTGTTACCTTGACTGTTTGTTACGCTGTTTTTACTGGCATTAGCCTAGGCCACGCGATTTTGACTCGCCCGGTCTAAAAAGTTCCTTTACTCTGATTCAACCGTTCTTATCTTTGAAGTGTAAGACGAGCCACTACTTATTATAGGAGAGTAAAATGGCTGTTGATTTTAAGACATTCCGAAATGTTGCCCCGCACGTTATCGCGGTTCGCAAGCCTGTGCTGCTTCGTGGTCGCCATGGCGTTGGCAAGTCCGAGGTCGTATATCAGATTGCAACAGATCTTGATATGCCCGTCGTCGAGCGCCGAGCATCTCAGATGACTGAGGGCGACCTGATTGGTCTTCCCAAGACTGACGGCGACGTCACTTCTTTCTGCCCGCCTGATTGGTTTCAGGAGGCTTGTGACAATCCTGTTGTCCTCTTCTTTGATGAGGTCGACCGGGCAGTCAATGAGGTCCGCCAGGGTCTCTTCGAGCTTACGGATTCCCGCAAGTTGTTTGGCCGGCCTATCCACCCAGATACCGTCATCATTGCTGCCGTCAACGGTGGTGAGCATGGCTCGCAGTATCAGGTTGGCGAGATGGACCCTGCCGAGCTTGACCGCTGGACCGTCTTTGACGTTGAGCCCACGGTCGAGGATTGGCTTGACTGGGGCAAGAACAATGTTGATGGTCTCATTTGGGACTTCATCAATCAGAACCGTTCGCACCTCGACCATGGCGAAGACTTTGAGCCTAACAAGGTATACCCGTCTCGTCGTTCTTGGAAGCGCCTGAGCGATTGCTTGGTTGCTGCTGGCTTTCTTACCGAGGACCGCAAAGGAGATGCCAGTGTCTATCACCTGTCCGCTGCTTTCGTTGGGATGGAGGCTGCCGTCGCATTTAACGATTTCGCTCAGAACTACGAGCGTCAAGTGACTATCGAAATGATCTTGGATGATGGACAGGTCTCCAAGACAGATGATTTTGGAATCAATGAGCACTGTGCCTTGATTGAAAAGATGGAAGCGAGTGACACATTTGAGACGGAGTTGGCCGAAGACAAGATTCAGAATCTTGCTGACTACTTTGTCACTCTGCCCTCCGAGGCTGCCATGAAGTTGTGGACTGTGCTCGGAAAGGGAAGCAATACCAACGTGATTGGCCTACATAAGGCCACTGCTGCTGATGGCACGAAGGTCTCGGCGCGCATGGTTCAAATGCTTACGGGCAAGGATTCTTAATCATTATGTGTTTGTGAGGTTTTAGAGTTGGTGACAAGGGAGTTTTTAACTATACCTGCCACTTTGCTAGTTTCGGCGGAGGCTGCATACGATAGCCGCTAATCAAAAAACTAGATAGCAAGGCTGCGATGCGAGTAAACAGCCCCCTTGTCATCATTTTTCTTTACCGTTATTCGATCGTTCCTATAGTTATAGCGTAAGACGGAGGTCTTCATGTTTGTTCTAAACGACCATATCTTTCGACTCCTACAGCGTGAGCCTTTCTTTGCTGCGCTTTCTCGTCGTATCGAGAAAAAGGAGTTCAAGGGCATCCCGACTGCTGGTGTGCGTGTTAATCCCGACACCGGATATTTCGAGATGATGTACAATCCAGACTTCTTTGAAGGTCTAACTGATGCTCAAAGGTCCGGTGTTCTCATTCATGAGTTTTATCACCTGATTTTCGAGCATGTCACAGGTCGTCTGCCCGATGAGCTTGCTGGTGTTTTTACCAACAATGGTAATGTGCCAAAAGACAAGATGCAGCTTTTCAAGTTGTGGAATATCGCGACGGACCTTTCAATCAACTGCTTGATTGGTAAGGATAAGTTGCCGGAAATGTGCTGCTTTCCCGGCTCTGGACCCTTTGAGGATTTGCCTTCCGATCGGACTGGCGAATGGTATTATGAGCAGTTGAAGCAAAAGGTTGATGACGACCAGAATGGTGGAGGTGACGACGGTGAGAAGGGCGAAGGTTTCGACCCTGATAATGCCGGTCAGTTTGACAGCCATGCCGAATGGGGTGGCGAGTCTTGTGACGAGGCTACCAAAGAAATCGCGAAAGAACGCTTGAAGGAGGCTATGAAGGATGCCGTCAACGAGGCATCGAAGTCGAACTCATGGGGCACCATGTCTTCGTCTGTCCGCAAGGAAATCATCGATAAGCTATCGACTAAGGTCGACTGGCGCAAGGTACTTCGATGGTTCGTCAAGTGCTCTCAACGGTCCAATAAGCGCAGCACTCCGCGACGCTTGAACAAGCGTTACGCCTACGTTCATCCTGGTCGCAAGGTTGAGCGTGTTGCCAATATCGCAATCAGCATTGACCAGTCTGGTTCCGTCTCGGATGAGATGCTGGCAGCATTTTACTCCGAGCTTAACAAGCTATCTGAGATTGCCACGTTCACTGTGATTCCGTTTGACACAAAGGTTGCCGAGGACAAGGTTTACGTTTGGAAGAAAGGCGAGAAGCGCAAGAAAGAGCGTGTAATGTGGGGCGGCACTGATTTCAATCCACCGACTGATTTCGTTAATAAGGGCAAGTACGATGGTCATATTTGTTTGACCGATATGTGCGCGCCAAAGCCTAAGCCGAGCAAGTGTTCGCGAATGTGGATGACTGATAGCCGAAACGGAAGCAACCCCTACTTTCAAACAAACGAACGAATCGTTATCGTGGATAAGTAAATGAAAAGACTAATCAACATTCTATATTCTTGCGCCGCCGGACTCGAACAAGCGTGCTTGACGTTTGAGACGATTAGACAAACCCACAAGGCTGCCGTTGTCGCGGCTGTTCACAATACACCGGCAGCCAAACAGCCGATTGGATTTGCAGCAACTGCGCGCAAGAGTGCTGAAAAGACCTTTACCGACGACGTATCGTAACTATAGTTGTGGTGTAATGAACGATGATGACTACAATGGTTGGGCAAATCGCGCTACGTGGAATGTTAATATCTGGTTTGCCAACGATAACTACACTCATGAGCTTATGTCGTCTCTCAAGATGACGGATTCAGATCAGTTTGAAAACTTTTGTCACTATATCTGGAAAGATAAGACCCCTGATGGCTGTTTGCTGTCTGAGGTAGACTGGCAAGAAATCGCTGAAAACTGGTGCCATCGCGAATGAAAAAGTTTAAGGTGAAGACCGGTGATTTGCTTCATGTAGACGAAAACAAAACCATTGGCATTGTTTATAGAGAAACACCCAAGAAGATTTGGTATTATGCTTTCGGAGAGAATGGCATGGGTGGCCCCTTCGGCGTTAGCAAAGATCTTCTCTATAAAAAAATCGATGAAGGCTACTGCTTTCATCAAATAGGAAAGACGAAATACCGTCGAGAAAGAGAATAAATGAACAGTATTAAAAACCTCATTGTGTGTTTGCTTTTCGCACTCCCGCTAATAGGTTGTACGCTTGAAATCGATCCTGGCCCCACAACACTGGAGCCAAGTGGCTACTACGTGGAATATGAAACGTCATACGAAAGTGACGGATATTATTACGATGACTACTATGGATATTGCGAAGAACCCTATTGGCATGGCGCAGATTGGTGCGACTACTATGACGATGGGTCGATTTGTTGTGTCTGGTATGTCGACGGATGGTACGAAGAGTGGTGTCAATGGGACTACGATTGGTGCTGGGAATACAACGGTTCCTTTTAAGTTTTACTTCTCAGATTCAGTTCTTATGGTTTGGATATGAAGCGAAGAGACAGAATAAAGAATAGGCGTTTATCTGCCGATGACCGAGTGCAGTTTGCGCGTGAACGACAAGCGCTTGTCGGTTCCCTCCTAACTCAGGAAGGTTTCGAGGGCGCACTTGTACTTGAGCACATTAGAGGTTCGCAATATCTTCTTCGTATGCCAGACGGCACCGAAGCATATGCTTCGCATAAGAAGCAACGCAATCAAGAATCCTCAATCAGTTCGGCTGGTTGGGCTCGCTGGGAGGCTCGTCGATAATGGGTTATCGCTCTGACGTGGTACTAGCTATTACACCCGAAGCCGCTTCTGCTTTCATGGCCATGTTGGCTAAACACCCTCAATCAATGGCATTGTGTAATGATGCTGATACTTTCCAGTCTGGCTATGAACGCGAAGGTGATTGGTTTGTATACTGGTCTTCTATCAAATGGTATGACGGATACGAAGACGTTGATCCTATTCGGCGGTTTGTCGAGGCACTTGAATCTGACGATATGACAGATTATGGTGAACCCGAATGTCCAAAAGACGGAGAGGGCCGCGAATGTACTTGGCAGGAATGGTTCAAGTTTATCCGCATTGGAGAGAATAATGACGATATGGAAGATTGTGGCTGGGGTTTTCCCGATATACGTCTTCACCGTTCAATCTCTTTTTAGCTTTACTTTGCTAAGCCTGTGCCTATAGTTAGGGTGTCGGAGGAACAATGAACGTGAAACGCACAACGATTGACGCACGAGTGATGCACGCTGGCAAGGCTGGTGCCCATCACAAGCGAGCCGATGACTTTCGCAAGGGTCGTCGCCGCAAGCCTAAGCACCAGAAGCCAAAGCACCTTCGATGGCGCGGCTAATGGTCAAGCCGAGGGTTGGTGACTTGGTTAGGTTTGACGATGAAGCAATAAAAAGAACGGCTTATAATGGTTCTTTTGTTGGCGACGTCGGCGTAATCATTGAGTGTATCGGAATCCGATGTAGGGTCTTTTGGGCTGGTGCACCAGATTACCATGGTAATAACACTTCATTACCAGAAAGAGACGTGTTAGAGGTTGTCCATGCAAGTCGGTGATTTGGTTAAGATTCGACCAGCGGTTGCCCCTCCGCACTTGTATGGAATCGGCCTCGTTATAGAGATCGAAGGCACCCGGTGTTTCGTCAGGTGGCCCACAATGCCAGACCGTGAACTGAAACCCTGCGCCCGATACGCCCTGGAGCTTGTCAGTGAAAGTCGGTGACATTGTTCGTCATGGCATGGATGGTACGCTGGGCTTCATTGTGGAGGTCAACTTTCATCAACCGTGTACCATCGATTTATTGTTTCCTTATCAAGTTTTTTTCATTGATGGCGATATTGACTGGTTTGGTATAGGTGCTTTGGAGCTTGTCAGTGAAGGTCGGTGACTTGATTAGGGTTATCAGTCCCAAAATCGATCGAATGTTAGGTGGCGAAAACCCCGGCATTGGAATCATCGTCAGTGTTAGCGACAACATGGTCAAAGTCCAGTTTCTCATGGAAGGCCGCTGGTGTGGCAAGGTCAAGCCTATGGCGAAGGGATGGGTCGAAGTCATAGAATGAAAGTCGGAGACCTAGTTCAAGTTTTACCTGCGCGAATCGGTTACTATATTATTATCAGAAAAACGAAAATGCGTTCAGATTGGGATGGCTACTCAAAGTATTGGGACTTGGCTCCCGTCGCAGGACCAAACTTTGATCGCGGCGTCCCAATGAGCCAGGCGTTTATCGAGGTAATCAGTGAAAGTAGGTGATATTTTAGTTCTTTCTGGAAAGACACGCCATGGCAAGAATCGTGTTAGAGAACAAGGCGAACTTTGGAAGGTTAAGAACATCAAAGGCGCAATGCCGCATGGTCGCTTTCCTGCTGGTACGGAGATTGCCGAACTTGAAACACTGAATGGAAAGCACTGGCGTATTATTTCAGTTACCGGTGATAACGATTTTGATTTTCACCCGGTGTGATTTTTTGCTCGCATGCGAGGCGTATAATGAACGTCGGTGACTTGGTAAGGATGAGGCCTTCAGTCCAACCTCCACGCCTGTATGGCATTGGCCTTATCGTAAAGGTCTCGCCCCCGAACACCCGAGCGCAACGGTGTTATGTTCGCTGGCCGACGATGCCAGACCGCGAACTGAAATCCTGCCCTCAATACGCCTTGGAGCTTGTCAGTGAAAGTCGGTGATATTGTTAGACTAACACCCGAACCCTGGCGCACTGGTCGCCTAGGCGTTGTGGTTGCCAGGGAGAACGACTTGATATTACACGTAGTTTGGGCCTCTCACGAGAACGACTTAGAAAGAGTCAATCAGCATTATCTGGAGGTCATCAGTGCAGCCGGGTGATTTGGTAAGGATTACGAGGGCTTCCATTGGTATACCAAAGGATTCAATCGGCCTAATCGTGAAGGTGAGAGACACCCAGGTCGACGATATTGACCCGCGCCCCTTCCCGGTCTGGCATGTACAGATTCTGAATGGACCACTGAGGCGCTATCTCACCCAGGACTTGAGAAAAATCAGTTGAGGGCTTTACTCTTCAACGCTTGTTCTTATTGTTAAGGTGTCCCCAGAAAAGGAGAGGACATTGACGCTCACTCGACAACATTTTCAACTTATTGCCAACGTCGTTTCGCAGGTTGAGAACGCACATCAGCGTGAAATCATTGCGCTTAACTTCATGAAGGAACTTCAGAAGACAAACGCACACTTCAAAACTGCTTTGTTTCTCAAGGCTTGCGGAGTTTAACATGGAATGGCGCGTTTACATCGTTGTCCGTGGCATCGCTGAAGTCGCTGGCACCTTCGCAACCTTCGAGGCTGCTGAAGAAGATGCCATGTGGCTCAAACGTCACGGATATAAAACGGAAATCGGATACCTAGGCCCGAAGCCGTAAAAAGTTCTTTACTCTACGCCCCCCGTTCTTACTATTAAGGTGTCGGAGGAAACGATGAGAGAACGAAATCCATACGCAAAGCGATATACTTTTGATACCTTCAGGGTTAAGTATTTCGGCACCAATCATAATGTTCCTAATCGACTCGCCCGCGAGTTCTGGAGCGATTTTAACTATGCCTTTGTCGGTGGGCTAAACCGATATATCAAAGAGTCGACGGAGACCCGATAAAATGATGACACTTGAAGAACTTATTGAACATCGTGATGACCTCAATAACCTTAACAACCGAGCGCGAGTAACCGACGACGAGTCGCAAGCCCTTGAGGTTGCAGCACAAATGCTGTCGGCGCTGATTACTCAGCTTGATTCTCAGAGTATTTCCTTTACTCCCTAAAAACCGTTCTTATTGTTTGAATGTAACCGAGACAAGGAGCGTTACAATGCGAGACATTCAGAATCCAATGTTGTGGGCCGACGCTGTTATTTACTTCGAGAATGAGATTTTACCTCAAATCCGCATGACAGAGGCCGAGAGAGGCGATGGCCGCGACTGGCCAATGCGTCGCGAGGCGTGGAATAATTGGACCGACGCTCTTTGTAAGGATGGAGAAATCAGCGATTGGCAGTATGAAAATTGGTCGCAGCCGCTTAGTTGCGGAGATTAGAGCAAATGAAGAAAACACAAGCATTTTATGACCTTATACGTCTCGCAGAGGCCATTTCACCTCGCGCACAATACTGTTTGAATCCCACAAAAGACGACCTTGAGCCATATCTCTCAACAAATCAAGAGGTTGAGCTATATCACAGCCTTTTGCTTAAAGCCGAGTTGGCTTACCTTTTCGGCAAAAATCCAATCAATCCAGAGGCTTAGGACTTTTCTCTTAACCTTCGTTGTTTCGTTCCTATAGTTATCGTGTACCAGGGAACAGGAGCCCAGACAATGAGATTCGGCCAACTCGTTCGCGAGACCATCACAGTCCCCAAGCCGCTCACCGAGGTGAGCATCGATGTGCGATATGACCGCTCGTCAGCGACCTCTTTCACGGTCGTACCCCCGGAGGACATGGACGAGAGCCTCATTCACCTCTTCTCTTACCCGGTCACAGAGCACGAGTCCTATCGGCCCCAGTGGGCACCAGACCACGAGGCATATGGTGACGAGGTATGTTGTCAGTGGGTCATGGTGTACCGTTACTACCCGCAGAACGACCCCGAACGCAGCGAGGCCATGGCCGAGTTGAACGAGTGGCACGCTAACATCCCGTCGACATTCGAGACGATGGGAAAGCCGAATGATTCCGAGGGCTTGTAATGAAAATCGGTGACGTTATTTACTACGTGTTTGGTTGGGGCCTCGCTTTCACAATCATGGGCGGCATCGGTACGATGGCCGTCATTATTTTTTGCTCGCACCCGTAAGGTATTGGAATGACTCTATATTTCGCATATAGTTTGATGACCGTTTTCGCCCTTTTCTACAGTTCGATTGTGCTTCATTAAGAAAAAACCTTAACCGAGCAAAATCCGTTCCTATGTTTCAGTTGTACCAGGGAGCACGGAGCCCAAAATGGTTAAGCAGTTCAATGTTGGCGACCTCGTTCGATTTCAACGTCCTTTGCCCGGTCACGTTAGCGCGGACGGAATCGCCGCGCAAGAGCGCTATGTGCGAAAGCATATGCCGTGGAACTTTGAGATTGGCATCGTGATTGCCAACGATATCGTTCAGGGCTGCGTTGTCTCTTTTCCGAGTAGGACCACCGCCGTTTCTACTCTCAGCCTTGAGGTACTCTAATGAATCCGCAAGTGGGCGATATCGTTCAGGTAAAAGAGGAGCACTGGCCCACTGTCGGTCGGCACGGTGGCCTAGTCACTCGACTGGTCCGGTGGCCCGAGGAACTGCGCCACTTGGTTGACTGTGTTGTCTTCCTAGACCCGAACCTAGCCAACCCGGTCCAGTTTCAGACACGATATATTGAAGTGATATCAAGGGGTTAGGATTTTTTGCTCGCACACGTGAGGAAACTTCTTTACTCCACAATATCCGTTCCTATGTTTCAGTTGTACCAAGGAACGGGAGTTCAAAACGTGAAATACGGCGACCTTATTCGAGAGACACACACAGTGCCAACGCGCCATGGCGCAATCACCGAGGAGCAAGCCATTTGCTTCTTCGACCGTTCTTCGATGTTTTCACAATATGTCGACGCTAAAGACGTCGACGAGAGCCTAGTGCGAATGTACGCACGACCTAACTTCGACCACCCGACCCACGATTATCGCGCCGATGGTCTTGAGGTCTGCCAGGAATGGGTCATGGTCTATCGCTATTACCCGAAGGCTGGCGGCGGACAGCGCGGATACCTTCGCCTGTCATAAGGCGAATCATTCCGAGGGCTTATAATTTTTTGCTCGCGCCCCCGTGTATGAGGGGCGCATAATTTTTTGCTCGCACACACGTAAGGAACCGAAATGATTGATTTTTTTATTGCTGCCGGTATTTGGATGCTCACCGGTTTCGCGATTGGTTTCGCCGTGGTTTACATTGGCGACAAAAAAACCGATTAGTTCCGAGGGCTTGTAAAAAAAATACTTCAAGACCTTTACTCGACTCGAACCGTTCTTATTGTTTGAATGTAACCGGGTAGCAAACCCCACAACGGAGAAACCAAATGGCTTTCGGCAACCGCATGACCCTCGGCAAGTCCAACTCTCAGCGCGTAGAGCGCACCCGACGCAACTTCGGCCAGCGTTTTCACTCGCGCCCGATGCCCGTTCAAATCCACCTTCGCGCCTGGACGCCGGAAGGCGAAATGGTTGGTGTCGCACAACGCAACGATGAGTTCATGGTCGGATTGTTCGACCAGCGTGAAAACGCTCTCGCCCCGCCTGTTTGCTTTCATGGCTCACAGGCTCGCAGTCAGGCGGCTAGACTCGCCAGCCAGTTGACCGGTCGCAAGGTCAGCTTCTAACGACGCAAACATATCAACCACTTACAAGGGAGAACACAAAAAGTGCTTTGTATTTAGGGTGTTCCACAGGCGCGGCTTGTGGGCGTATCGTAACCCTGCGATATCGAAGCGGATTCACCCCCCGTTCTGATTTACATAACAACTTCAACCGGTTAGGCCAGTGCGAACCATAATACGCACCTGGCCCAATCATTTCAAGGGGTTAGCCCAGGTGCGAATGGTTCTACGCGCCAAGTTGGGAAGCATAATGCGCGCTGGCGACGCTAACCCCTTGAAATGATTGAGCACACGAAGTTGGCACAGGACTTGCATATATATAGGGTACACTTTTCGCGTTTCGAGGGGAGACGACCCATGGCAGCAGAAATCACAGAAATCGCAATCTTTTCACTAACTTTCGGCGTTTCGCTGGGCTATCTCATTGGAATCATTAAACATCTTGCTGCTAACGGTTGGCGCCTTGACAGCATGGACCTCATTTAGCTAATCATTCCGAGGCCTTAGAAGAAACAAGGGGGAGGGTGAAAAAACATCCTCTTTGATTCCGAGACCTTAGAAATTATTTTCAGCCGACCCCTTGTCCAGCCCTAAACGGTTCTTATTATTTAGGTGTAGGACAAACCGATTCGAGGAGAATCAAAACATGACCAGCGCCCTTTTCAACTTGCTCGCCACGACTCACATTCTCAGCCGCTCCGCACAGATTGACCTCGTGCGTGAGGCTCAAAACTCCAACGATAACAGCGCTTTGGACGCGCTCATCAAGTCCAATCTGCCGATGGCAGTTAAGATTGCCAAGAAGCACGTCCGAAAGGGCATTGATATCGAGGACTTAACAGCCGAGGCAATCACGGGTATCATCCGTGCGACCGAGACGTTCGACGCAGAAAAGGGAGCAAGTTTCACAACTTACGCCGCGCAATGGATGCGTGCGAAGGTTCAGGAGTTTGTCCAGGCAAACTGTGGCACTCTCCGAGTTGGCACTCGCTCCGCAAAGAAGCTGCACGCAGGACTCGCCCGCGTGCGTCGAGAGTTTGGAAGTGACGTTGATAATGCCACAATCGCTCGCGAGTTGGGAATCGATGAAACGGATGTTGCTGATATCGTTCCGCTTATTAGCTCCCGCGCCACGAGCCTGACCGCGCCGATTGGCGAGGACGGTGGCACTTTCGGTGACACTCTCATGAGCCGTTCCATCTCGCAGCACGAAGCGATGGAGCGCACACACACAAGTCAAGCCATTCTCATGGCAGTTTCCGAGTTTGCCGACGCTCTCAAAGAGCGGCAACGTGCTATTTTCATTGGCCGAATCCTTGCGGATTACCTCGGCAATGACAAAGTGCCGGCCACCGATTTCGGTGTCACAAAGCAGCGTGTCGGGCAGATTGAGAAGGATTTGACCGTCAAATTGCAGCGGCACTTCACCGCATGCGGTCTTGGGTGCTAACATGACGAAACCAATAGAGATTTTGCCGGATTCGTTCGAGGTATCATCTCAGAAAAGAGTTAAACACACCGTGGCACTTCTCATAATCCTATGTGCCAGCATGTTTGTCGCTCTCTGGGGCCTGACTGTCATTTAACTCCTGACACTTTCTATTTACTATGTGAAATGGATTGTGCATTATGTAATCCACAGGGATGAAATAGCTTTTTTCAAATGCGTGTTCAAAGAGAATGCCCTTGAAATGCTAAAGGATTTACTGGCAATGGGATATTGCTGCTGGATTACCGAGGATGAATCAGACTGATGGGTATGTTTTGTAACTACCCGCAACCCTTTGGGAAAGCCGGCCCTGCCAAATAGGTAGTTTGACAGTACCACAAACCCTATAACAGATAGAAACTTTGTAAGCCTGCGGGATTGTTACGACTTAGTATAGGCACCCGAAGGCAAACATAAACTCTTTACCGTGTCACTTGCGTACCTATATTTTAAGTGACAATAGACAAAACACGCTTTTTCAAAAGCGCA
>Ga0209434_1000137_pt1 | contig 38739 bp, 46 predicted proteins | sample ETNvirnome_2_300_FD_184068 | JGI IMG/M metagenome (GOLD analysis project Ga0209434, IMG submission 184068) | Marine viral communities from the Pacific Ocean - ETNP_2_300 (SPAdes) (version 2) | ecosystem: Environmental > Aquatic > Marine > Oceanic | place: Pacific Ocean | collected 2013-06-22 | reverse complement strand
CCCTGCACTTGTGAAAATCCGCAATCCATTTTCCGTAATCTCTCCAAAAGGTAGGTTTAACCATGATCAACGTAGAAAGAACTAACGAAAACGAGGGTGCGCTACTAGGTGGACGCGCTCAGATGATTGAAACCATCGAAAGGGTAATGAATGAGCAGATCGTCCCGGTTGAGGACTTAAAGGACTACGTTGAGAACACTGCTGACTGGAGATTCCGCTTGAGGTATCTTCCGTTTAACGTACATTCCTATGTAGGAACAAAGAGCCTTATAGGGTTTGAAGATGTCATTAGGGGAACGGTCTTTGACTCTATTCGCACCATTTCAATCTTTGCTAAAAGCGGGTCTTGGGGAGTCGCTGCCTGGGAACTGACGGACGCTACGGCAAAAGAAGGGGTAAAGGTAAAGAACGAGGACAAAGCTTGGACGATTTTCGACGGGGGCAGCAGCCCACAGAAGTTCAGAAACGAATCGCGTGACGTTGAATGTCTAAAGTTGACGGTTTGTTTTGTAGATGTTTCCAAGAGCCCAGAACAAGACGTGCTTCTTGAAAAGACAGGAAGGAAAGGGGCAATCTCCCGCTATTTAGAGACACGAAACTCAGAGCGTCTTCCGCAGAACCTCAAAAAAGGGCAAGGTTTATGTATGGACCTTATTCGTCGCAGAGCTAACATAGAAGAACCCCAGAAGGACGATGGGCTCTTTCTCTCTGAGGCTAAGCTCGCTACCGTCAAGCGTCTAAGAGACAGTGGCGTCAAGTGGACCGATTTAGGTAGTATGATGGATGTAGACTGGAGAGAACTACGCAAAACGCTCAAGCTTTCAGAAGGGGGCAACGATGACACCAGCACAAGCGAAAAAGCTGTGTAGACCAACCGAGATCCTACTTCCAGGGGAGGAGAAGCGCGAAGCTGAGTTCTGCCGTCTTTACATAGACATCCTTACCAGACTGTCTGGTTCACCAGTAGAATCTAGCCAGTTGGAAAGGGTCTTAGCCAGGTCCATTACCGCAGATGTTTGGCGCTATGACAGGGAAACTAGCGACGGTGAGGCTCTTTTAGAGCGAGTTTACAACACCTCCTCCTACAACGAGTCTCGCAGGAACGCTTGGAGAGAAGCAGACGAGAGAACGAGGATGAGGTCTGTATTTGTCGAGAGCGCTAAGCAGTCCCTGGACATGCTTGTCACGCTTGACCATGCAGCGAAAGGTCTTAACCAAAACAAGGCTCAACTGATTCAACTGCAAGAGGTGGATGGTGGCAAAAAAAGGAAGACCAAAGTCGGCTAGTAGGCTCATAGAGGACCTAAGCAAGAGCGAAAACCTTACCGTTGACGATGCTGCGGTTGGGCTTTTGCGCTTCTGTCTACAAAAGGCGACCGAAGACCCCGATAGCGTTGCGGTGAGGGACATTGGCGACGTTCTACAGGGGGCAGCAAAGCTTCGAGCGGCAGGAGCGGGAGGGGATGACGATAACCATGACATTCTCTCCTTCTTCCTGGGTGGTGGTAATGCCTAAAGTGCCGAGAGTTCTTAAACCTCACTGGCTTAAACGAGCAAAGACTTACTTCTTCCTAACCCCCATGAGCTTTGAGCGGATCTCTGCCTTGGAGAAGGAGACTGGCTTTAGAAGGCATGTGATTGTGGACGCTCTGATTCGTTCCTACAACCAGAAAGACGCAGTTTCGAGAGTTCAGAAAACATTGGCATCAGACGTGGAGGCTCTTTGTGCGTGGCGTAACCAATATTGAGGAACTTCGGAGGAATATCCGAGACCCCCTTTGGTACGTTCCGCGTATGGGAATCATTGACAAGCACGGCAAGCAGAACACCCTTATGAATCTCCAAGCAGGGCAAAGGGAAACGCTAGAAACGCTTAGGGATAACCAGAGAGTCTGCATCCTCAAGCCAAGGCAGATTGGCGCAACCACCATTGTCTGCGCTTTTCTGTACCATAAGGCTCTATTCTCAAAAGATCAGTATGCGGTCTACAGTCTCACGCACGAGATGAAGGCAGGGGGTCGCATAAACATGATGATGCGTAACTATTGGCGCACTACACCCTCCATCTGGCGACCAGCGCTCGCAAAAGACAACTCCCAGGAGATAGTTTTTGCCCATAACGGTTCAAGCTTCCGGCAATCTATGGCTGGAGGACGGTCTCAAGCTAGATCGTTCACCTTTCGTGCCATTCACGCTACCGAAATGGGGCTTTGGCCTAAAGGTTCCTCAGCTAGAGAGGGTGCGTCCGTAGATGAAGACGTTTGGGCCTCTGCGTTGGCTACAATCCACGAAGATGACGAAAGTCGTATCATTATTGAGTCAACAGCAGACGGTCCCGCTGGAATCTTCTGGAAAATGGTACAAACTGCCCGCCTGAGCGACAGGTGGTCCTTTCTGTTCTATCCCTGGAGCGCGTTTGTGGACTATCAGGCAGATCCGCCTCCAAACTGGGAACGAACGGACGAGGAGCAGAAGCTTGCAGACCTTCATGGGCTAGAGGATAGCCAACTAGCCTGGAGAAGAATGAAGATCGTAGACCAGGGCTACGGTGAGAACCGATTTAGAAGGGAATACCCCCTTACCTGGGAAGACCCCTTCCTGCTTTCGGGGGGAATGTGGTTTGATACTACAAACCTTACGCAGATGCTCGCCTCAATCCCAACTAGAAGGCTAAACGACAAGCGGGACCTGATTGTCTACGAAGATTACGAACCGTGGCGCAAATACTACATCGGTGGCGACCCTTCTGGCGGAACAGGTAGGGACCAAGCGGTATGGCAGGTACTTAGGGACGATCTAACGCAGGTTGCGGTGTTTTCCTCCCGCACGTCTAGCCCTGATCAGTTTGCAAACATTGGAGCTAAGCTGTCAGCCAAGTACGGCAAATGCCCGCTTCTGGTAGAATCGAACAACTACGGTAGGGCAGTCATTCACAAACTCACTTCGCTTGGGGTCCGCCTTTGGAAAGACACAAAAGGAAAAGACTGGTGGACCGACCCCAGAACGAAAGCGATGGTGTATGATTATGCGCGTAGTTGTGTCGATAATGGTTATGTAGAGCTAAACGATCCCTTCTCCGTCCAAGAACTTCTCCACGTTAGAGAGCAAAAGAATGGCAAAATCGAGGCAGACGAGGGCTACTCTGACGATAGAGCAGACTCTCTTGCACTTGCGCTCTGGGCAGCGAGGAGACATTATCAGGGAAGGGAAACTTCTGAACGTCAGCGGATTAGCCGCTACAAAGCCAAGCGGAAACGCTCATTGGGGCTAACATGATTGATCCAGCGGACCTGTCTAACATCATTTACAACCATGATCAGTGGGTGTCTAGGTCGAGGGAGCGCTGGAGAAAGTTTCGTTCTGCCTACGAAGACCGATTTTGGGACCGTCACCAAGCAATGTGGCGTCAACGCTTCCGCTCTGACCTCTACATGGAGGTCAATCTCATCCGTCCGTGGGTCGATAGCTATGTTTCTTCCCTTTTCTACAAAGGCATTAGAACCTCTGTAAGACCAGACGATGTAAAGGTAGATCACTACCGAAGGGAGACATCTAGGAGCACAGACGCGACCAGCGCTCTGCTAGATCGCTTCCTGGCTACCCGTCACGCTTCAGAACTAACAGAGCAAGCCTTTACTATGGGTATGCTTTACCCCGAAAGTGCGTTCAAGGTAGGCATTGACCCCGCAGAAGAGTCTCCGCTTGAGGCTCTTTTTATGGAAATCATGCCTCCGTGGGAATGTGTTTGGGACAGACAGGCTAGAAGCAAGCGTTCTCTGCGCTACATCGGTCATATCTACTACGATAGCGTAACCAACGTCACTGAGAGGTTCGGAATCTCAGCGAAGAAGCTTAACCCCGTAGCAAAACCGGACATCGTGGAGGACGGTCTTCACGGAACTACTGGAGTTAGGAGGCAAGAGGCTTACGTTCGCCTGCTAGAGTTCTATGACTACACGGCAACACATACCGTTGACGGTCTTAAAACCTCTGGCGAGTTTCGCGTCTATCTCGTAGACGATGGCAAGCAGATGAAGACCAGGGAGTTGTTCAAGGGACCCATTCCCTTCACAAAATACAACGGTCAACCCCTTGCACCCATCGTTCCCATCGTTTTAGTCAACGTTCCTGAGTATCCCCTTGAAGGAATCGCGCCAGTTGGGACCCTATATGAGCTAAATGCAGAGCTAAATATGGCTCACACCTTCATGGCGAGAGCATTTAGAAGGGATATTTCACGAGTTCTGCTCTATCTGAAGGACCGGGGGCTGGATGATGAGACTATCGAGCAGATTATGGCTGGCGACGATTGGGCGATGGCTGGAGTTGAGGCAGAAACACTCGATGGGATGATGAAGTGGGTAGAGCAGCAGCCGGTAAGCTCGACTCTCTTTCAGTACATGGAGATGCTGAAGTCTGGGCGTGAGGAAACGCAGGGAACTGCCCCCTTTAGCCGGGGAACACCACTTCAATACGCTACAGCAACAGAGGTTGTGCGCTTAAACGACTACACAGAGACTACTTTAGGCAGACTACGCAAGCGAATGGATGCCGTTCTTATTGACGTGTGTGCTGTGTACCTGAGAGTCCTTCATGCCGCCATGTCAGATGCAGACACAGACGAGATTTACGTTAACTCAGCCAACAAAGTCCACACCCTACGCCTGACAGACCTCGACCAGCGCTGGGACATCACGATGGCTGACATGGCTTCTACGCCAGTCGCTGAGCAGCAGAGGCGAATCCAGTTTCAAACCGTACAGCCGATGCTCCTTCAACTGGCTCAAATGGCTGACCAGCCTGGGATGACTGGCTCAATGGCTAAGGCCCAACTACGCTACGCGAAAGACCTGTTTGAACTTCCCGAGGACTTCATGTTTGAGCAGCTTCAGATGGACGCAGAGTCTCCAACTGAGGAGCAGCAGGCTCAAGAGCAACTGCAAGCAATGGCTCAAAATCCAGAACTTCAGAGCGCTCTAAAGGAGGCTGGCTAATGGCAACCATCGAAACACGGCTTTGCAAATGCGGACATATCTATGAGATCCTGAGTCACGGTGGAGAGTCTATAAACATGGACGATGACACCAGGGAACCTATCTGTCCTAAATGCGGGAAAGATGACTTCAAGATTAAGGTATCAGTAGGGACAGGCATCGAGTTAGGCGACGAGGGAGGGTACGGAAAGCACTATCCTTACTTCGATAGAGCGCTGGGTGTTCGTGTTAGTAGCTCAGCGCACCGTAAGAAAATCTGCAAAGAGCGAGGACTCACTCCCGTAGATGGCGACTTCAACCCAGAGAACAAGAAAGAGACTGCCTTTATTGAAAGAGCAGACAAGCGCTGGAAAGATTTACAAGACCGATACGACAACTCCCCTGAGTTTGCGGACTTTCGCAGGCTAAGGGACAAAGGCTTCTATAAAGACGAAGCAAGGAGACAGAAAAATGCCGGAAGGAAACCCTGAAGCATACGCGATAGACGAAGCAGAAGCAGAAATAGAAGGACAAGTAAACGCCCAGGCAGCAGAAGAGGCACCTGTCTCATCTGTCCCGCTTGAACCGACAAAGGTTAACAGAATGGCTAAAGCGCTAAATGCAGCGTTCGACGCCATAACTGGAGGCGAGATTGCAATAGAGGTTGGCGAGGTTCAGGAAGCGGTTGAGGTTCTTCCTCCTGAAATCTACGGGCCACTGGCTGCTATGGCGGAAGGTCTTACGTTCGCCGCCGAAGCGGGAGTTAAAGATGCAGAGGAATACATTTTTGACCCACAAGCCATAGCTGGAAGTCCCGATGGACTGACAGAAGGCTACGGTCTTTTTTCCCAGATGGCTAAGGATAAGGCTCTAATCGACGCTCTTTCTGAGCCTCCTCCAATGGAGGAGACAGAAGATGTAGTCGTTGAAGAGGCACCTGTGCCGGAAGGCGAGGAACTTGTCGAGCTAGTTTAGAACGGAGAAACCCCGGCTCGCAACAAGCCGGGGCTAACCCGAAGGTGAGAATGGATTTGTATGCTAGGAGACATACATCACCACTATAGCGAGGATTAAATGGAAAATCAAGAGGCAGCAACCGAGGCACCAGAGTTAGCAACCGCAACCGACGCCCCAGAAGCCAAGGCAGCAGAAGAAACGCCAGAACCAGCGCAGGAGAAGCAACCTGAGCCAGAAGAACCACAAGAAGAAGAGATAGACTTTCTTGGCGACGATGTTCCTCAGTGGATGCGCGACTTTGATGCGAGAGACAAACCCTTCAAGGTCAGTAAAGAGCAGATGGACGAACTTCCTATGGAAGCTAAACAACTTATCCACAACCTGCGGAAAATGGCTCTTGATAAAACGCGATCAATCGCAGACGAAAAACGGGAACTGGACAACCGACGCTCGACTCTGGAAGAAAAGGGCGCAGCACTAAACCACGACAAGGCTAAGCTTTACGAGATTTTCCAGAACCCAGAGTTACAGAAGCTTCTAAAGCCCCCCACTGGCGCGGCACCTCCAGCGTACACAGAAGAGGGACAGCAGTGGCGAGCAGAAAAGCACGTCAGCGATATGATGAGCAAAATCGTAGGCAAGATGACTTCGCTCAGCCGGGATGCACATGACGAGTATAAAACCCAAGAGCGAAAACGAGGAATAGACAAGCGCATAGGGGAACTTAAAGAGTTCTCGAAAGAGAATCCAGACTTCCAAGAGTATAAGCCACAAATCATTGAGTACCGAAAGAGTCACCCAACGGTAGCAAGTGAAGATGTTTATTATTTACTGAAGGCTAAAAGCGGAAAGCTAGTCACCCCAGGCAAAGCAGAAGATCCAGTTGACACAATCAAGAGAGCAAGGCGGGAGGTGCGTTCGCGCCTTACAAAGACCACTTCTTCCGATGCTGCCTACGGAACTCTTAGGCCACCGACCGGACTAAGCGCCCGCCAAAAAGCTCAGTGGTATAGCCAAAACCCCGAAGCGGCTAAGCTTGTGATGAAGCAAATACGAGGCAACTAACTTGCGCGATGTCAAGTAAAGGTGTAATATTTTATTGTCACGGTCTTAACCAGACCCAGCGACCCTACGGGCAATCGTTGAGGAAAGGCACTCCGAGTAAGCGTGAACTAATCATACTTTACTTTTGGGGAATACTATGCCTACCACCTCCTTAACCTTCGACAATCAACTCCTTACAACTACGTTGTATGCGATCATTGATGAAATGAAGAGTCAGATTGACCGTCCGGTCCTGTTCGTCGATAACATCGAAAAGAACATGGAAACTGAAGACGGTGGTGAACGACTCATCATCCCTCTCAACTTCGACCGTCATTCAACTACAACTCAGCTTTCGACTGGTTATGAGCCGATCAACATGACGGTTCAGCCTCTGGGAACTCCCGGCTTTACGACCTGGGGCGACTGGATTCGTCCTGTTGTCATCAGCGGGCACGAGGAGAGAATCAACCGTGGCAAGTACAAGGTGCTCGACATCTTGGAAGAGAGAGCGAAAGACACCTACAACGGTATGCGCCTGGACTTTCAGCGCCAACTGGTAACAGGTGACGTTGCTACTCTGAGCGACTGCAATACGATTAACGGTTCAGGAACTGCCACAGCCGCAGCAGACACTACCGGCTTTCTCGAAACGGCGTCAGTTGGTAGCCAAACCAATACCGTCGTTAACGTAAGCAAGACGGCACACCAGACCTCTCTTGGCTGGCAAAACCAATCCATTGACCACGGCGGAGCACCAGATCCAACCACCACTGACTTGATTGACGCTCTGTACGACCAATGTATTCACATCCGAGAACTCGCTGCTGAAAATGCTACTAAGCTTTGCATCTATGGCTCGCTGGACATGGGCATCGCTCTAAAGGCGCAGATTCAGACTTTCGAGCGCTACGTTGATAGTAAAGAACTTGACGCTGGACGCATGGTTATGATGTTCAATGGTCTTCCTATTGAGCTTATCCGCGACGTTGGCAACAACGGAAGCGGGGCTACAGGGTGGGGCTTTACCATTATCGACCATGCTTCGATTAAGTGGGTTTCACAATCTGGCTACCATTTCAAGACTGGCGAGTTCGTTACGCAAAGTGGCTACGATGTTCGCGCATCGTTTCTGCATCTGATGGGCCAACTTAAAACCAACTATCTAGGTAGCAGTTCTGTTATCTTCAACGTGACATAGGGAGATTATCATGGCTTTCGGACCACAGTTTGCTAAACTTGCTGACCCAGATGGACTTGCTGGCGAGGGTAGTGCCCCTCGCAGGGAGGGCGTCTACTTTAACAACAGCGGCAGCGACATCGCTGACGGCATGGTCGTTATCGTTGACCTAACCGCTATTGTTCCTGCCGTTCCAGGTGTAAGCCCTGAAGTCCTTAACGGTGCGATTTTCGGTTTTGGTGCCGCTATCCAACTGTCTGCTGGTGAGGGTGCCGGAACAGAGGCAATCTACGGGGTTGCTGATGAGCTAATCGCGGACGGAACCTGGGGAACTGTTTGCACCTACGGTGTAAAGCTTGGGGTTCTCTGCGAGGGCGCTATCACAGCGGGTGATCTTATCTGCGGAGGAGATGATCCAGGCTCAGTTAAAACGGCAGCGGTTGGAACTAACCGAGTTATCGGGTTCGCCGTTTCCGATGGCGTTGACGAGGCCACCGTAGATGTCGTATTGCAGTTAGGATAAACCATGTCCTTTGGCCCGCAGTACATCAGGCTGGCTGAACCTGAAGAAGACGAGCACGCTGCCCCACGCAGGGTGTCCGTCTTCTTCGGCTCATCCGTTTTAGGATAGCTTATGATTTGGAGGGTCCGTGAAACTCAGCGAGCTAGTTACCGAAGTAGCGACGGAACTCCAATACAACCCAACAGCAACCTCGTACATTGATAGCGTTACACGAACTATAAACGCAGTCTACGAAGAGATTTGCACCTCTCAGCGCTGGCATTTTCTGGAGAAGATAGCCGAGATTGAGATTAAGCCAGAAGTTAGCAACCCTATGGTTTTCGAGCTTCTGCATTATGGGTTCTACGATGAGGCTGACTTCCCTGGAGACTTCATCGGTTGCACCCTTGTCGGTCCTGATGGGGATTACACCGTAGTAAACCAGAATATAGACGGAGCAGCAAGCAAGGCTTACTTTGAGCCTGACTATGTTGGCTCTCTTGTTAGCCCAGAGACTACGCTCAAATACACGAACTACCTTCTTCCCATTGACTGCGATTCTGTTGAGGGGGTTGTCTACCGCACTGAAAAGCTAGATGTAATCGAGGTTACTCGCTCCAGAGAAAAGCGCTTAGCGTTGGACCTGAACAGAACAGGATTACCGCAAGTCTTTTTTGAAGAAGACACCAGAACAGTGAAGGGCATCGACCAGCCATGTACGGGTGCAGTTAGCGCACTGTCTGGAACCTTTGGGGCAACTGGCGTCTATCGTTGGTTCTATACTCTCAACCAACACGGTGCTGAAAGTAGCCCATCGACTATCATCACAGGAACTATCGCTTCATTGACTGACAAGTTTACCCTCAGCGATATGGAGAACACGCGGCATCTTTGGGAAGATGACACCGACCCGACCAACCAGGACCCAGGAATCTACAAGACAATCTACCGAGAGTTTAACGGTAGCGGGATTTTCTACCCGATTGTGGTAGATCCGATTTGGGATGACGTTACCACCTTCGTTGATACAGGGTTTGCCGTAGACGTTACCAAACCGTTTGAATACACAAGTGGTCGCCGCAGCATCAGATTGTACCCTCTCGCGGACAAAGCAGGCACTTTGGAACTTAGGTATAAGTTCCGTCCTCAAAGGCTTGTACGGGACGCTGACACCCCCGTACTGCCCCCTGAGTTCCACAGGATGCTCGTCTACCGTACTGTTGCCATCCTCGCCTCTCAACATGATGGGGAAGCTTTAGCCAGGGTACACACCAAGCTTGCAGATAAGATGATGGAGCGCATGAGAAGGCGCTACCTGGGCGGAAACGCTGCGACCTTCAGGCAGCGGCAATACTGGAACGATGTTTACAAGAGGGTCATCCAACCTGACATTAGCTGGAATGGCTAATGAAAACTGTAGATTTAAGACAGGACCTTATGGGGGGCATCGACCTTACGCCTCGTCCTACTCCTGGCAGCGCAAGAGACATCGTAAATATGTCTCAAAACGAAAACAACGCTTGGTACGAATCGAAAGGGTTTGAGCCTTATTACCCGGTCACGGGGTTAAGCACTTCTCTCAGGTGCGATACCCTGCACTTCTTTAACCAGCGCGGCGCGAGAGACTGGATCCTCATGGAGTACAACGGCACCCTTACAGCCATTACGGGACCACGGGCGCAGACTCTGGCATCAGGAAGGCACCAGTCAGAAACTCCCTGGTCTAAAACGCAGTACATAACAATGGGTCGCTGGGTTTATTTCATTAACGGAGTAGACGCACCTCAGCGGTGGGACGGCAAGAGACTGTCCGCTATTGGCTTTACAAAAAAACCAGGATCACCACAAGTGCTTGGGCCAAACGAAGGCTTTAGGGAGGTAGACCTTTCTCCCGGCAGCGACCCTTATAGGTTTTTGACCGCTTCCAAAACAAAGGGTTTTGCAGACGCAGAAGGTCTTGGCTCAGCGGGTAAGAACAAGAATCTGGAAGGGGCAGAGTGGTTAGTCCATACCGAACTAGATCGCTACAACTGCTATGTAGAAGACAGGGGGGTTGGCGACTATCCAGCAGACCTTACTCTTCCTACAGTATCCGAAGAAAAAGGCGAGTTTCTATGGGGCCTTGTAACCGCCACCACAACCACTGAGAGTCTACCACAGGTTGTCCCGCAGGAAAGGTATCCGTGGGTGTACGGTTATGCGGTAAGCTGGATAAACGATAGGGGAATGGAGTCGCCACTTTCCGATATGGTAATAATAACTGGAAGTAATCTGCCGTGCCGTCACCCATTCGACAAGACGCCACTGAATCACCATGACTTAAATAGCTCTGGGTCCGTTAGCTACAAGGTCAATATCCAACCAAGTCCTGGGGGTGGGGAAATGGCCGACTCTTGGGAGGGTTATTATTCTGTCTACGATAACAACGGAACGGGCAAGGCATTTGTTTCAGTACAGGTCCCTGGTGCCCCCTCTCATATTAGAGCTATCCGCGTCTACAGGACAGAAAACCTGAACCCTCTCTCGTCAGACGCAACGACAGGATGGTCAAGACTTGAAGAATCTCAGAGAAGGCAAAACCTGTATTTAGTTCACGAGTCAAAGTCTTGCGCTCCCTTTTCCCTCGCGGACGGCAAGCCAGATAAAGAACTTACTCATCTATATTCGGGAGGGGATGGACTGTTTAGTTCAGACGCATCGTTAATGGCAGTCTTCCGTGGAACAATGTTTATCGCAGGGATGGCTTCTGAGCCTGACCTTCTGAAATACAGCAACCCTCTTTTCATCGAGCAGTTTCCCAAGGATAACTACTTTCGGCTTACGGCAACAATGGACGGACCCATTACTGGTCTTTACGCTACAGATTCAGTCTTATACGTCTTCAAGCGAAGGTCTATCTATGCCATTTTAGATTCTGGTGGCGAGGGATTTAAGCTGCAACCAATATCGCGCAGTTTAGGAACTACCTCACCTAACGCAATCGTCGGTATGCCAACCGGAGGTATCCTTTTTCTAAGCGATAGCGGCATCTACGAGATTAAAGGTGCAGCCATTAAAAAGATTAGCTCAGAGATAGACAGATACTGGAATGAGAAGGTTGTTAAAACTGCGCTGCTAAAAGCTGTAGCAGTTACGGACGATAAAAACGCTGAAGTCTGGTTTCAGGTTCCAACCGGATCGGGAGGACTTGAGGGCATCGTCTACCACTATCCAAAGGGCGCTACAAAATCGAAAACCAAGATAGGTGGAGTCGAGGTCGAAAGGCTAGATTCTTCTTCCACCGGAACGTGGTCCCGTAGAGAGGGGTATAACGCCCAGTGCTTTACCATTATGAACGACCATAGAGACAACCTCCTTTTCGGTTACGAGAGGGATACGCTGGGTCAGGTTTTGATGGTCTACAATGGAGGAATAGAAACGTTTGACGGAGATCCGAAAGTTCAATCCAGCTACGCTTGTGCTCCTCTTGACTTTCAAACTCCCTGGAACAGAGCAGACGTGCTGTATTTTTCTCCGTTCGTTTTGCACTATGGAGACAGAGAACTATCCGTAAACTACCGAGTAGACCGTAAGCAGGTAGTTGAGTTGTCTACTCCTGAAACAAGAGAATCAGTCAACACTGAGGAACTGTTACTAAAATGGGGCGAAACAAAGTGGGGGGAAGGTAACTGGCAAAGCTATGAAATGACAACCGTAGCGTTCCCCATTAGAGCGCTCGCCTTTGAATGGGACTTCAGCATAACGGCGACTAAAATGCTGGTAGTTTCCTACGACATAGGGGTGGCACCCAATATGGCAGCAACACAGATTAGAAAGCTAGACCTAACCCTAGCACCGGACATGAAATAGATGGGATTCAAGTGGTACAAAACTTCGTTTGAAGATGGGGATGTTGTAACTCCAGACGAGATCGTTTCTGATTGCAGAGTCGTAACGAGCGAAATGAACGGGTTTATCGACCGAGCGAACTTCCAGAACACATCGTTCTTGTCAGAGCGTAAGCTACAGGACGACGCCACTAACCAGTTGTGGTACACCTTTAGCACAAACACGGTGCTTGTAGAGCCAACGGACGGAACAGCAAGCAACTTTCGCCAAGTAGACAGCGTAGCGCTTGAGCTTGACTGCAAAACTGGCGTCTTAGAGATCGAAGCAAGCGTTTGCATCGAGGTTGTGAGCGACAACGGGTTTAACGTTTCGGTGAAGGAAGGACCCGTTATGCCAGGAGAAAGACCTCGCTTTCAAATGGTCGTACTTGTTGACGATTCGGTCAAGGCGTCTACCTTCCCAGAAGGCAGCACCTGGGCTTTAGGGGCAGGCAATACAGAGTACATCAACGAGGAGACTCAAGAGCAAATCTCGAACGAACTAGACACGAACGCAAACAAAGGGGCATCAAACAAAAGGGACCTGAGCGAATCAAACATCCTCAAGCCCCTTATCCCGGCACACGCAGTGGCTGAGGGGAATATCGGATCAAATACGCTTCATTGCAACTGCATGGTTCCTATCTCTGCTGGCTCACATAAGGTTAGTATAGCTTACCGTCTTCTCCGAATAGGAAAGCCAGTAAACAATACAAGTACCTATTCTTTTAACTGGCAAGAGAGAAATCTCTACGTCAGAAATATCTTGAGGTAGCTATGGCGATAGTAAAATATGTAGAGCCGCAGGTAGGAGAAACGAAGGACGCAAGCACGGTAAACGCTGTCACCACAGCGATGAGCGTTCAGTCAAGCGTCCTAGACTCTGAGAACTTTAAGAGAGAGGGGTTCGATAGGACCGCCCTAAAAGTCGAAAGTTCAACCCTCTGCTCTGATGCACTACACCCTTCTGGGTGGTTTAACGATGTAGACGATCTGGCTGTAGCAGACGATTTTGCTGGTGAATGGAACCTAGATGGAACGGACGAGCCTGGGTTGTCTTTAACCTGGAGTGTTGGTTCTATTCCATTGAGCACAACCGAAGTTATGAGAGTTAGGTTCTACTGCCAGGTGGTTCCTCCACAACCTAGCGCTTGGGCTATCTTTGGATCCGAAATAGCCACAGTAAGACTGCGTTGTAAGCTGGAGACTGGCCTTGGCGTCTTTGTAGACTTTGATATAGAGGGAACAACGCGGATTCTCGGAAACAGTGCAGGGACAGTCGGCGTGGGGTATCCACCAGGAAGATCCACTGGTGGCAACCTGGCAACTCTGGGCATGATAAAGCGACCTTTAACCCCCTGCCGTGGCGTTAAAAGCATCTGGCCTGTTTTTACTTTCCCTCCTCCGCTTGTTTCCACTTTGATAGAGTTAACTTCACCCGCAGTGTTTTATACTCAATGCCACCTAGACGTTGTTAAGTTTCGGGCTGTGGATATTTCCAACATAGCCATGACTCTCACTTAGGAAGGTAAATGGGTTTTAACGCTACAGCCTTTTTAAACGGAGCGACTATGCTTCGGTCTGCCTGGGAAGTATGGTCGAAGGGTGCTCTTGGGGGGTTGCGCTGGCTTAACGGAAGGGCGCAGGAAACAGACGTTCGTAACGGAGTCGTGACTTCTGAAAATATTGTTCGCCCATATATTGCTGAGGGACCTCTTAATGTTTTTGATGGAACGATTCAGCAGGCTAGTTGGCGAATCAACCCAGATACGGGGGTTTTCTGGAACAGGCTCACTGACCGAAAAGATGTCTTCTTTGACCAGAACACAACATATCAAGTGGCCGTTCCAGGGATGGTTGTCACAATAGATACAAACCGAGAGGGCGCGTTAACCTCAACTGACCATTTAATCGTTTATGTTCAGGCTGACATAACAGTGGGGTCATGGAGCGACTGCCGCTTATCCGATGAGTTTAAGGAGATGGCGATTGCGGGCCTCGCCCCATATCTAGCAGCAGACCTAAAGCTAGGGCACCTTCTTGACAGAGAGAACGGAGAATGGGCACCCTTTGGGGTTAAAAGAGCGCTCCTGCAATCGTACCGTGCGACAGTGTGGGCAACGGACACCGATTGGGACTTTCTGAGAAACAGGTCAGATAACAGAGGTGCTGGCAAACCGATAATCTATATTAAGCCCCACGATAAATGGAACTACAGCATTGCTGGCTGTTTTCAGATTACGGATTCCACTCCCACAATAAATGGGTTGGTTGACATTGGGGTCTATCTCGATTTTGACAGAGTTAAGCAGTATAATACCATGTCTGGTTACCAGGGAACCCAAGAGGTCGCCTCTCAACAGTTTAGTTTCGGACCACGTTCGTTAAAGGTAGAAGTCTTTAGAAAAGAAGACTCGGTTTAGAAGGAGAAACACAATGAATCCATTTTCTGCATCTGCCGTAATGATGTTCGCAGGAGCAACGAAGGAGGCTCTTGACGCAATCCCCAAGCTGATCGAAATCTCCAAGGCTATAAATCTGATAAATGCAAAGCTGGAGGCAGGAGAAGTCCTTTCCGTACCGGAAGAGCAGCAATACCAACAGATGAGCGCTACCCAGGCTGAACTGGCAACACAAATAACGCAGGAGATCCAGCGGGGTCAGGCTGTTGACGAAACAGGACGGACAACCGAAGCGTATGAGCTAGGCGCTGACCAGTTGGCAGAGGGAACCTACAAGTTGGGCAAGGCGCGTATGGATAAGATAGGCACCAAAACAGATGCGCTCGTAGCTAAAAGAGATGCACTCGCATCAGAAGGGAGGACGGTACAATCTGAGTTTGGTGGTGGTCTAATGCAGGACGCATCTACGATGGCAGGCGTATTAGCCCAGCAGAGCGTAGAGAAAACCGAGCTTGACGATGCGCTATTCAGAATAAAACTAGGAGAAATGAAAGGGGTTGCAGGTGCGGCTGTTGACTTCGACGATGCCAAAAGGTTGCTGAAAGAAAGAAAGGTCTATTCTGACGAAGAGATCGCAGCCTTTTTGAAAACCTGGAAATATGATCCCGAATCTGCCGCGTTACTCCAAGTAGGCAACCCCAAATAGGAGCAGAAATGCCACCATCCCAAAGAAGCCCAAACCCCCTGTTGGTTTACTATCAAACAAAGTACGGCATTGAGTCTGAAGCCAAACGAGAGGAGCGTCTGCGTCTATATCAGGAATACTCTCCGAGAGAAATAGAAGCTGACATGGCGAAAGTTCTTGCCGAGAAGGCTGCTATTCAGCAGAGAATCATACTGGACAAGGGTGAGGTCACCAAGCTTGCGAACGCCAACATTATTCAGCAGCGAAGCCTTGATTTACAGATCGCGCAAGCCAAAGATCGTATGCGGCAGGCAAAAACGCGGGATGAGCGGGAGCAGGCAAGGTTTGAGTACCAAGTATTAAGCCAGGGGAGAAACACAACGGCAGACCCCTCTGTGCTTCCATCTAAATACCTAACTAGAGCAGGAACGAACAACTCGATAAATCATAGGGCTGCCGAACTAATGGACAGGGCTCCTGCGGCAATAACTGATGCAGAGTTAGCAAATATCAACATTAAGACCGCTGCGACTGATGCCTTAAGCGCTATGCAGAGTAATACATCTGGAAAGTCAATGAACGCCCGGTCTGTTGGCGCTTTGCATTATGCGCTTGGTGAGTATGGGCAAATAGCTAGACGCCACCCCAGGCTTAAAGACACCATCATAGAGGCTTTTCAAAACCATTGGTCTCCCGGCGTTTGGGGCTATAACCGAAATGCTACTATGCTAAACGATGACAACAGGGACCGATTTATCGAAGACACGATTAACTCAATCGTTTCTAACCTAGAAAGACCCTCCATTTATACCGAAAGTGACCTAAAGGAAGGACAGATTGAACTGGAGGGGGTGCAGAACCTAGAGACTTACAAGGGAACTCGGATGCCTGAGTCTGACATGGGACTTAAAGACTACGAGGGCATTACCCTGGAGGAAGCCAAAGAGTTGCAAAAGCCGTGGGATTACTGGTTTCGAGAACTCCAAATAAAACTAAGTGCATCGAAGGAACTTCATAATCTACCTTCCCACGGGAAAAAAAGCCCTTTTCTGGAGCGTCTTGAAAAGAGAAATGAAGAGCGTAAGAAGCAAGACGAGCAGGCTCAGAAGAAAGAAGAGAGAGATGAAAGGGTCGAAAAAAGGAAGGCTGCTAAGGAAGCCAAGGGGAAAACGCCCACACCCGCACCCACCACCACCACCACACCCGCCGCAACAGCAGACGAGGACCTGAACCTCGCAGAACAACAACAAGCCGAAGCTGAAACGGGCAGCGCTACCATAGTGCAGCCCGCTGAAGAAGAGACAGCCAAAGGGGTCGATGCCGCTGAGGTTGTGGACGAGGAGGTTGTGGACGAGGAGGTTGATCAGGAAACAGCCGCGTTAGACGCTATTGGTGAACCAGAGGAAGAACTCACTCCGCGACAAGAAAAGAAAGCTCTGCGAAGGATCTCTCAACAAGCCAAACGAGAGGAGCGTAAACAAAATAAGAAAAATAAGAAAACTCCTCCACCCGTCACAACTGTCACCACACCTGTCATCAAACCCGCAGACGAGGACCAGGCATTAGACAGCCTAGAGGACGATGAGGTAACAGACATCGAGGCAGGCACTGGACTTGGCCCAGGTTATCGCTACAGCAAGAAAGACGGGGTTTGGAAATATCAGCTAGTTGACGAGACTGACGAAACAAAATGGACACCTGTTGGACCTGCGGGTCTAAAGAACATCGAGGCGCACCTGAACCCCCCAGAGGCGACAACACCCGCAAGGACAGAAGAACCACAAGCCAAGAATAAGAGGCCGATAGGTGGTGGTGGTAAGTTAAATGTGCCTTGGGCAAGCGATAAGGACGCAGCCGAGGCTTTTGGGATACCAGTAGAGGATCTTCCAGCGTTCCTCGCTTGGGTGAACACCAGCGAGTTCAGAAATCAGACACCAACCGCACAAGGAAGAGCGTTCAGGATCTATCAAGGTCAAGTCTAAGGAGTATAAATGCCTTATTTGCCACTATCCCTTCAGGTGCTTGGAGCAAAACTCAAAGAGGACGTTGACGAGTATGACGAGTCGATGGCTACCTCTCTAATAAGAGATCCGGTAGATATACCAGCCGAAACCCACAACTTATACACCCAAAACTTTAATCGACTCACAGAACAGTATAAGGTTAGTGCCGAAGCGGGCGTTTTGCCAGTCGATGAAATCCCTGACTACGAAGAAATAGCGAATCGGGCAAGGGAACTAACAGATTATCAAATATCTAAAGGCACCACAGCGGGACGAGCAGGCCAATACCTTGCACCGCACGCAACAGGAAGAAGCGGGGAAGTAAGTTGGGTAGCCGCAATGGATCAAGCTTTCTCGTTGCAGTCTCTTACGCCAGGGGTGGGTGCTGTTAACAATCCCAGGACTAACCCTAACGAATGGCAAGCGGACGCTGGTGGGCTTGACGAATACCTTAAAAACCTAGTCTTGTCCGGTGCGGGTGAAGCTGAGCTTTCAGCAGCAGAATACTTTGGAAGGGATGCGCTGGCCAAGGGCCACAAAGAAACGGGCTGGTTCGCAGATTTGTTTTCAGACCCCTACATGAATGTTGTTACGGGTGATATTGGCGTCTACGAAAATAGCACAATGCGGACGTTTAGAGCCATTACCACAGTGGGCGCATTTGGGTCAGAAGCCGTCCAAGAGCTAGGCGTTGCATGGGGGCAGCACGACTCTCTGAAATACACTCTTCCAGTTGTAGGTCCGCTATCATTGGGGTTGGAAAAGCTAGGGGTTCTTCCAGAGACCACTGCTGCGGATAAAGAGGAGTTTGTGAAAAATCTCGGTGGACGAACGTCGGAGCAAGACCTTTGGTACACCAACTATTTAGTTCGATCCCTTGACCGTGCATGTACCTTGAATGGCTTTGCGGAGGTTTTTCAGGAAACAGTAGAGGCTGGTGGCTTAAACATGCGTTGGGACGAGGAGTCCCAGAAGTACGTTAACGTTGGGCACGTTCCAGGTAGCCAACTCTTAACACCATTTGAACCCGGATTTGTCGGTGACCTGTTTTGGGTAGGAGGATTTGCTTTTGACCTATTCGGAACAGCGGAGAAGATAGTTTTTGGTGGGCCTACTCAAGTAGCCAGGACCTCAAGAGCCGTTCGCACGGCATCCATGATCGAAGCAGACTTTAAGGCAGCAGGTGTGGTGATCGACCCACAACTCAAGCGGCACGTCATAAACGTAATGAGCGACCCCAGCAAAGGGGTGCTCGACTTAGCTGATAGCTACTCTAACGAATGGTTGAGGTTCTTGCAGGAGGGGATTGACCCAAACGTTCTTTTTAAGAATATGCCAGAGGAACTTCAGCGTGCGATGGATGAGTTGGCTATGGACGCCGGAATAAGGAGCGGAGTTGTAACCAAGAACTTCGGTGAATGGGCGGCATACGTCAACGACGATTACATTCCTCCCGCCTACGTCCCAACGATAAAAAGGAGCGCACGGAAAGCACAAGAAGCAGCCCAGGCAGACCTTGATTTAATCGAGCAGGCATCAAAACAGAAGCCAGTAGCCAAGGTTGTCGAAACGACTGAGGATATTCTCGAAGGTACAACCGCAAAACCAAAAGTTGCCAAACCAGCAAAGCCCCAGGCTAAGCCAAAAGTTGCCAAACCAGTAGAACCGGACACCTCCAGGGTCGATGAGGTAATAAAGTCTCTTAAAAATGTCACAGAAACAACCGATGCAAAGATAGCTGAGGTTAAGACTCTTGAGCAAAAACTAGCCAAGATAACGAAAAGTAACGCAAAGCTTGAAAAGGCCCACGGTGCCCTTATAAAGTCTCACCGAAATAAGATTAAGGAACTCACTAAGCAACTCAAAAAAGCCCCCACCCAAGAGGCTGCTACTAGAATACAAGCTGAGCTTGACGATACCATGCGTGCTCTCCAGCGCACCGAAGAGCAGATGAAGGGAATGGCTGCTGGCACTGAGCCGGGGATGTGGGGTTACCAGGAGATGCTCAAGGCCCAGATCCTAAAAGTAGAGGACGAACTTGCCCAGGCTCAAGCTACAGCAGAGCGGGCTGCGGCTTTTTCAAAGGCGAGAGAGGGGCTAGAGGCAGGGGGCGTTGAGCCAGCGTTCTCCTTCTACAAGGCTCGCGTTGATAAGTTATCCGACGAACTTGAAGGGCTAACCAAGACCTTAGACGAGCAGGAAAAGCTTCAGGGTGTCTTGGATGACTTAGCCCAGGCAGAAGAGGGCGCTGATTTACTCAGGGCAGACCTTAAAGCAATCGAATCGTCCCTGGACGAGATAGCAGACGGAGCGAAAGAGGGAACTCCAGTTCAGCGTGTTGAGGCGTTTATAGCTAAGCAAGCCAAGCTTAAAGAGGACCTTAGAAAAGCCAACAAAGAACTTGATGAGGCTAAAAAAGAAGGACCCGCGCCAGAACTAGAAGACAAAATAGCTAACCTTGAGAAGCAACTTCAGGACGCTGAGCAAAATACCAGGAACGCAGAAGCGGCAGCACGTCTAAACGTCAACATCGAGACTGCGGTTACAAAGGCTATCTCCGAGGGTGCATACGACTCCGTTACAGTTGTTTGGTTTGAAGACCCGCTTAGTCCCTGGTCCCAACCCCTAAAAATAGACCCCGAATGGAGTTGGGGGCAAAGCATGGGCCGCATTGTTTCCCTAATGGAGTCGGAGGGCACACTCGCTGAGGCATCTCTATCCGCTGATTGGTATTTAATCTGGAGAGGCACCAACGAGGAAACGCTTCAGACCATATTCAAGGCAGGACCTCAGCATCCGATTACGGCAGCAGAGTACATGCTAGGACTAAAAGGGAAAGGAGCAACCTTCGTTGGCGCTCATCGAGCAGGCAGGGTTCTTAGCCACGAGACTCCAATGGAATCTGGGGGAATCCATTACACGGCATCGGGGGAAGAAGTCTTCGTTAACTATTTCCCAGACGAGGGCATAGACTACGCCAGAGCGTCCCTTGACGATCTGAAGGCACTATTTAAGGACCTGAAAATAGAAGAACCCCAAATCGCTGACGCAGCAAAGGCAGATTACGTCGAGGCTCTTGAGGAATGGATCCCTAGAAATCAAGAACAGTGGGCAAAGAAGAACCCCGTTGACTTTGAAATGTGGAAAAATCCAAACACCTTTGAAGCTAAAGATTCGTCGCGGCTAGAGAAGGCTACCAAGAACCTGCTCAGAGCAACGCGCATAAGAAAATACTTTGTTCACAATGAAGGGGGCTATCTCTCTCTTCCGATGACTTTGGAAGAGGCAGCAAAGCACTTTATGGAGAGGGCACTCACACCAAAGGGACTCAAGAAATGGGAGAAGGGCAAAAAGATTGAAGGCAAGGACTTCCAGGGATGGCAGCGACGGGAGTCTATGGAGGGCTACAACTACGACTACTGGCGCGACGAGATCATTACCTCAAACCCCACAAGAAACAAGGAGTTTAAGAGGCGCACCACTCCTACGAGGGTGCTCGCTGGCTGGAGAAAGGAGGGGGGAGGAAAGAAGCACGGCACGTTATCTGCCCTTAGAAATCAGCACCTCACTCCGGTCGAGGCACGACTTCTTTTCAGGGAAAAATCAGGCGTCAGGTCCCGTATTGCTGATGTTTGGTATCCAGGTAAAGAATGGGTAGCAGGAGGACGATTAGGCAGGAGTCAGGGACCGGAAAAAATAACCTGGGGCTTGCTTATGGATGAGGCTGGCACTCTTCCGGTTATTCCATCAAAGCTACGAAACGCTATGAAGAAAGCCTTTGATGACTCTCAGCCGAAGGTGGACAAGGGTGGCAGTCCCGAAGACATAGTTGCATCAATGCTGCTCATAGATCCCATAGGGATATTGGGGCAAAAAACGCTGGCTAAAATGACTCCAGCCAAAGCCCACGACATCCTTTCCGGTGCTCCGTTTGCTCAGTGGTTGTGGAGAAAACGCTACTTCCGAACAAGAAAGCCGATGGCAAAGCCGCGCTCAGAGGCAGAGAAGGAGATTCTGGACCTCCTATACGACAGTTTTGCTATGTACTTCAACACAAAGGGTCCACACCAGAAAGTCGTTGACGTAGGACAGGGGGTCTACGTTCCTGCGAACATAGCCAAAGACCTCGTGAAGAGAGCGCAGGCCACCATCAAAGACGAGTTTGGAATCTCATGGAAACAGTTTTGGAACCAACACTCAGACGGTGGCAAGCTTTTACACATGGATGCTGAGACTGCAAAGCGTCTTAATCACCTATTTGACGAGCACAACTCTAAGGTAAGGGTTGGAGAAATAGACGGCAAATGGACTCTGGAGTACGGTGCATGGAGTAAGGCTTACACCGACGTAGTGAGATCAATCGGCGGCAAATGGACATCACAAGCGTATGCCATGAGAGACACGGGCTTTATTGAGAACTTCGCGCATTGGGTGACAAGAGTTTCAGAAGGGAACTCAAAAAAGCTGGGCGGGAAAGGACAGGCGTTAACTAGCATATTGAACGGACTTTGGCAGTTTCAGAAATACACTGTTCCAAAGAACGTGCGAATGAAGTTCCGCAGGATGGTTGGAAATATCCAGAACTCAGAGGAGGACATCAGACGGGTACTTCGCCAAGCGAAGAAGGAGGGGAAGGATCCGGTTGAGGCTCTAGCTCGCCTATACGCAGAAACGCCAGGGTTCGTAACGAAGGCTCAGCTTATCAGGGTGCAAAAATGGAGGGAACTAAAAAATCGTAGGGCTACCTTAAAAGAGGGAGAAATCAGCGACTGGATGGCAGAGGCAAACGCTCTGCGTAAAGACATCTTGCTGTACGTTGGGGATCCAACGGCAACCGCAAGCGTTCATCTAAAGCGAGGAGGCATCATTATTGGGGATGAGGATGCGCTTGTTAAGGCACTGGACGAATGGTCTGGTGAGCGTAGCAGTCAGATTGTAGACTTTGTAAAGTCGTTTGGTGCTCACGCCTATTCGAGCATCCCAGGACTAAGCCGAAAGGCTTTCAGGACAAACTGGAAAAAATGGGACATAGAGGTTCAAACGAAGCTGAACAACAAAGAAACAGCAGAGCTTGTGTACCAGGAACTTCTTCACTCTGGAGAGTCCGGCACACTGGAACGCCTAACGGAGTTTAATAGAGTTACTGAGGGTGTTCTTGACAGCCCTACGCTGCTAAAATCGAAGTCCTCTCAGATAGCAAGCGCAGTAACGGGGGTTATGGTCGAGAGGTTACAGAGGGCTAGATACCAAAAGGGTATTTTGCACTTAGCTGAAGACCTCGACTTCTCTGTCAGTAAGCAAGACGCTGCCGCTGTGTATAAATATATCTACCAGTATGATTCAGAGTTTTTGTCGTTGCCTGTTGACGTTCAGTCAAACGCCATCAAAGCTGTCCGTGGTCTAGGATTCGATGCGATGCCAAACTACGCATTTGACATTGGGAAACGCGGGGCGACGGGTAAAAAAGCTGGCCTAACTGCCCTGAAGATAGGCGACGAACAGATGTGGTTGCCAGAATGGGCAGCAACGGAACTGTCCGCAGCGATGAAGGAGGGACTCGACATCCGTCTAAGCCGAAGGTGGAAAACAAGGGGAGGGACGTGGGAAGGACTCGTGGACATGATAGGTCACAACTCTACATGGTGGAACTTTGCGAACCGTGCAGGCAAAACGCTAATGACTCATGGGTTTGTTCCACTTATCCGGCTTAACTACTACCTTACTAACGCTTTCGGTATGGTAGAGATGGCTTTGGGCAGGCAATCGTTGGCAAGCGGAGCAAAGCAGGTTGGTCGTGCTGCTTATTCTGGCATGATGGCACCCTTATTATCCAAGATGGGGGTCCGCCCCAGGACCGCAGACGCTCTTCCTCAGATTGTAAACCACATTGACAGTTTAGTGGCAGGCAAAAATCCGGTTTCTATGAATAGGGTTTACGTTGCAAAAGACGGCAGGGTTTTTGACTACGACGCTCTTGCCCAAGAATGGCTAACGAGGGGGGTGACAGACACCTACTCAAATCTAGTAGGCAAAGCCGACGTTGCGATGGATTTACAGAAAGGGATACGGAAGGATATGGAAAAGGCAGAGGGGCTTTTTAAGACCCCTCAAGCCATGAAAGACCTTGGATGGAACGCCGCTTTCACCGCACGGTCTTACAACCGATGGTTTAACGATGGGCTACGGAAAATAGAAGTCCATTTTAGAGGGGCAGCATTTCTCAACGCACTAGACGATGGGTTTTCTTTAGCTGAGGCGGCAGACGTGGCACGCAAGTCTCAACTCGACTTCGGTGACCTAACCAGTTTTGAAAAGGGTGTTGTTAAGAAGTACGTTCTCTTCTACACCTTCTTTAGACGCCAGTACGCAACCTACCTGCGCCTTATGTTGGAGAATCCAAATAAAATGCTGGCTGTTCATAAGCTTCAAGCTAAACAACCGGACCTATACATGAGCAGGGAACAGCAGGCCATGACCTCCAGGTACAACCTTCAGGGCTTGATGCTGGGAACCGAGGACCTGCCAGAGAGCGCTGATATTAGTATGAAGCAGAAGGTTGCTCATCACGTTTTTACAACCGGCCCGTCAACATTTGATATTGGTGTATCCCTTCTTACGTCGATGCTAGATATGGCGAGCCTTCTCAACGTGACTGACAAGGAAGTACCTACAGATCGGTTTAGGGTACAGATGGCATTGGAGCATGAGATTGGCGGGAAAATGTCACCCCCGTTTAAGCTAACCTACGACATGCTAACCGCAGTCACAGGGAACGGAACGAAGGAGTTTAACGTTGGCGCACCACAATGGATGGCTCATGCGCTACCGCAGTTTACGACTACCCGTCCCGCGACCCCAAAGGACAACCCCGATTACGTCTATTACAATAAGTTTCAGGAACCTGAAGTTGTAGAGGCTACACCCTTCACTAAGGTTTTATTGAACCAACTTGGCAACACACCAAGGCAGATTCAGACTTACGCTGAAGTCTGGAAGCTCGCCACTGACCCGTCCTATTCAGCTAATAGCCGTGAGTTTAACGCTCTGACGTTGAGAAGCTTGATTGCAAAACGGTTTCATGTACCGACGCAACGGGACGCAATATCAGAGTCAACGGGCAGAACTGCCGCTGAACTAAAAAGGATTAAAGAGTACACAGATCAAGGTACACCACAACCAAAGGAGCAGGGAAATGAGTAACCGAATCACACGAATCCAGCGCATCATTGCACAGAGAAAGGCAGGCAAACCGCCCGCAGTTACGCCAGTCATCCGTCGCCGCAAGCCAGCACCAGACAAGACCTGGACAAAGGCAAAACTGTTAGAGTTTGCCGAAAGTAACGGAATAGAAGTTTCGTCAGCAGATACCAAAGCGACTATCTTGGGGAAGTTGGGGGCTTAAATGGCATGGCTGTCTAAGGAGTGGAGCTACCGTTATCCTGTTCTCGTCCCGGTGTGGCGGAAAAAAGACGCACCAGAAGTTCCCGTCGAGTATAAGATAAAGCTTCCGCTGGAATGGGATTACTTCTTTGAGAAGGTCTTGCCGTCCGGCGCGGACGTTAGAATAACGGACTGGACTGGAACCAAAGTCCTACAATACGACATAGACAATCTATTCACCGCTGCTCCCGCCGAAAGATTCATAAACTTTAGCGATGAGTTGGTTACCGAGCGACTCTCGTTTTCGGATCAGGAGGAGAGTGTAGAGTATGGCAGTTCCCCAGACCTCATGTTTGTCTGGATATATTGGGGTAACCCGAACGCAGCGAGCCAAGCTCTTTCAGGCTTTACACCAACGCAACAGGTGAGGGTCTTTCTTGGATCGCCATCTCCTTATGTAGACCAGCCGATAGGTGATCCGGTGGTGTTAACTCCCTCTTCTACGGGTGACGCGATAGTCGAATGTAGGTTTGAGGATCCTGATTCCTTTTCTCCACAGGTTGTAGTTAAGCCACCAACCTCTTTAGCAAACGGCATTGTGGGATACGATGATGGACTAAACATATTTTGGAACGTAAGTAACGTGCGGGGCGCGGCTTTTTACACCAACAAGTACCAGCGCAGTCTACAAGACCTTGAGATTATGAAGGTGTGTTCTTATGCTACAGGCGAAGGCACACCTCAAACTATCGTACCCTTTGTTAACATTTCTGCGGACGGTACGGGATGGAACCTTGGGGTGGTTCAAACCGGATCTGGAGATATGTTCATTATGATTAACTACCAGGGAGGAGTAGATGCTGATGTCTTGTACGCAAACCTCATGGTTACAACCTTCAGAACACTAAACAACTACGGACCCGTAAAGGACTACCCAGAGAGTCGAACCCCTCGCTTTGCTGTCAAGATTAAAATAGTAGAACCAGGACCATAGGAGATACCATGAAAAAGTTTCTATCCCGCAAGCTTTTACTCACCGTAGGAGCGATTGCCCTGGTAGTTGCAGTCAACCTGCTAGGCATACCTCTCACCGAGGCAACGCTTGAGTCCCTAACTACTATGGTTCTTGGACTCTTAGGTGCTCAGGGTCTAGTAGACTTCGGAGAAGCCTGGAAGGCTGGCAACGCCTTAGCTGAGGCGGTAGACGATGAGTAATCTGCCTCTCGCAGTCAAGCTGGAGATCGAAGAGATCGCAGTTGAGGCTCTTGAGGAGTTCATGGAGGACGAGGGTATAAACTACGCCACTGGCGTCGAGCTATTAGCTGATACCATCGACGCACTGCTGCCTCTAGGGGCGCTTGTGAAGGGTCCGCTGGGCGCGAGCCTGGAGAGAGGCGACGGGCCTGCTGTAGAGGCGTTTCTGCGTGCCATTGTCCCTCTTCTCAAGCCCAACCCTACCAAGATTCTCGCACGCTCCTTGCGTGCAGCCCAGAAGGGAAGAAAGAAACGGGCAGAGCGCCTGCGAAAGCGTGCCAAGCGAATCATGGAGAGGCGTGACGGTGAAGCTGACTCCAAACTTCAGGATTGAGGAGTTCGAGGTTACTTCGGTCCTCGCTGTTAACCTCGTCCCTAAAGAGTACGTTCCGAGGCTCATGTGCCTGTGCTCTGCTATCCTTCAGCCCATCAGGGACAGGTTTGGCTACGTTAAAATCTCCAGTGGCTACCGCAGCAGCCATGTGAACCAGGAGGTAGGGGGAGTCCCGTCCAGCCAGCATGTTACTGCGGAAGCTTGTGATTTTGTCTGCCCTACTCAGCCAACCTACGACGTATGGGATTATATCGTTAAGATGGTAGGTATGGGCTGGCCTGTTGACCAGGCTATCTGGTACAAAGAGACTACGGGTCACATTCATATCAGCCACACGACTAGAAAAAAGAACAGGCGTCAGTTATTATTAAAGAGAGCAGACGGAACCTATGTTGCATGGGAGCGTGTCGATGGAACAGATTAACGAGTTCCTTTTAGGTGAACTGCGCTACCTCCGTGAGCGAAGCGACAAGCAGGTTGAGTCTATCGCTGGTCTACAAAAGAACGTAAGCGACATCGAGGTCAAGTGTGGTGCCATCGAGTCTCAACTACAAAAGCTACTCTACATCGCTGGTGGGGCTGTCCTAGCTGGAGCAGGCAGCGGTCCATTGTTCCAGATGTTTATGAATCAATAGGGAAAACCCCTCCCCCCTGCATCCTAACGACACTCAGTTCCCCAACCTACAAACAAGGGGGAGGGATAAGCTTAGTTTAACCAGATAACTTTACCACACTCACGATCTCTACACTTCAAGTCAGGATAGGTAGACTTCTTACTACCGTTTTCCTTGTCTGGACGGTTATCCCACATGGGTCCACTGCACAACGGACAGTCTGTGCCCATTTCTGAGCGCTCTTCAGGCTCAGACGCCTCGTACTGTAGGTCCTCCTTGTGCGAGGGCTTCTCGGTACGTTCAGGGGCACGGGTTGGGGTGTGTGGTGACAGGTCTACATCCTCCATCTCGTCAGCGCTGGCATAAGAACCCTCAGAGACAAACCCACACGAAGCACAAGCTCTACCGATGGAGACTGTCTCGTACTTCTTAAACTCATGCTGTCTAAGATTCGCAGGCAGTGGGTCGCTGTGCCCTACCCCTACAGGTCGCGTGCCCCCTTCCTTCCAGACCTGACCACGGAAACACAGAGCGTCTAAGCCTTCGTACTTCACTACCTCAGTAACGATTGACCACCCTTCTGCTATGGGGTGACCCTCTCTAAAGTCGTAGACCCTCTTCCATACGTTGTGATACTCCTTTCCGTCTGGTCCTAGTAGTATCCCTGGTGTGTCTGTTTTATTAAACCTTCCCATTCTTCTTCTCCTTCAGTAAGAACCTACGGGTTCCTAGTTTAGCTACCGTGTTCTCCACGATAAGCGTTGCGATGTACTCCTCAACATGAAGGGGAAACAAGCGTTCAGCGATGCTCTTCCAGTCCACCACTGTCCTACCCCGTGAGGTTTTATATGATACCTTTGCGTGCTCTGACAGGAGGATAGCTTTCTCTTGCATAGCTATCTTGATGATGCCCTCCAGATTTTCCTTGCGCTCTGTCACCTCAGCTAGTTCCTGCTTGGTCTTGAGCAAGCGGATTATAGCCTCGTCTATCTCAGGGTCTGACTCCATGATCTCTTCTGAGCTAGGCAGGTCAGCCAGAGCAAGGGCATGGTCCCTTGGCTCAGCAGGTGGGGGTACACCCTTGGTTACGTTCTCTGTCCAGAACTTATGGGCTGTCTCCTTTAGCGTGTCGATGAAGGTGGGCGACGGGAAGTAATGATAGACACAGAACCTCTGTCCCGTGAACAGCACAGCTACGTCCCACCTCTTCATGCCAGTGAGGAAACAATACCATGCACACTGAACTTGGTAAGGCTTAGGAATCATAGCTGTCCCTTCTGGACCCCATCCAATCTCATTGGCTGCTGTCTTAACCTCAACGCCCCACCTCTGAGCTAGATAATCAGGCGTTCCCACTGCCCACTCGTACTCTGGGTGTCGGGTAAACTGCCCTTGGGTGAGGGGATTGCCGGTCCTTCGGGTGTACTCTTCCGCGACCGTAGCCTCCAGGGTGCGACCCCAGTACATGCGCTCCGAGTCAGAGAAATCAATCTCCTCGCTAGTCTTGTCATTGTAAACATCCAGAGGCTTGCGCCAGTTCGACATGCCCATTACCGCAGCAACGTCTGTCCCTCCTAGTCCTGTCTTCCTCTGCTTCAACCATTCACTTCTATCCATGCTACCTCCTAGTTAAATCCTAACCTGTCACCCTACCAAAAACTGTCCGCTACCGTTCATGCCTCCAGTCACCAAGCAGTTCAAACTGCCTGGGTCCACACATTTCTAGCAGCCTGCTTGCTACCCTTGCACCGTAGGTGCTACGAATAAAGTCCACCGGGAACAACGCATGGTTACTAGCGATGATGATGGGCTTACGGTCACGGTAACGCTGGTCAATCATGTACTCGATAGCGTCCTTGTGCCTATCCTTCTTGCCTTCCTTTGCTCCTAGCTCATCGAGGACCAGGACATCGGTACTGATAGCCCGCTGGATAGGGTCAGTCAGCCCTTGGTTCTTCCACCTAGCTTGGTTGAAGTAGTCCAGGTCGCCGCACAGGTCATGCTCTGTAACGTACAGGCAACCACGTCCGCCGACTCGCTTGAGTACAGGACCAGCAGCAGCCCGCGTACTCTCGTCGTACTGGCTGAGGTAGTTCTCTAACTCTTCACCCTCTAAAGCAGCGAAGGTACGAGGGATGCGTAGCTGTGTGTTGACAAAGGCGCACAGCATAGCGGTCTTGCCTGAGCCTGTAGGTCCACAGATGTAGGCAGACTTGCCGTCGTAGTTGAACAGGTATCTAAACAGTTCGTTGTTCCTACCCCACACCACAGCAAACTTCTGCTGCTGCCTGGACTTGCGCTCGATAGCAGCGGGAGCGTCCTTCTCCCCTCCGTGTATGACATCACCGAAGTGGAACAGACGGTAGCGTTTGAGTATGCCCATCTTAGCTTGTCGTGTTCTGAAGTCAATCATCAGTTCCTCCTAGTCAATCCATTAAGTCTATCAATCCATCCTCTACTTCTCTCTTCTTCATCCCTGTGTACTCACCTCGATTAGTTTGTGGGGTTAACGTTGGCCTGCCTCTGTCGTTCCAAGCGACGGCTGACTCTGCTCTGTCTTCAACTTTGGTAGGTGCAAAGACTGTCTGCCAGCCTGTGTGTCCTGAAGTCCTGGGTAGCTCACGCTCTGGTGAAAGGAAGTACCAGTCTACTACGAGCAGTAGTTCTTCCTTGCTTACTAGCTTGAGACATGAGGCTATCATCGTCTGTGCTTTCTTAGTCGGTTCGTCTTTTGGTCTGCGCTTGTGAACTCTGGCATGTTCACACCACCGATCCCAAGTAGGTTTTATTGTTGTTATATATATATTTTTATATATAAGGACAGACTTCTTTTGTTCCGATTTGGGGGGTGTCCCGGTTTCGGTGTCATTGTCCAGGTTCGCTGGGGGTCGGCTGTCCCACTGTCCCACAAGTGTCCCACAAGTGTCCCGCGACTGTCCCAGAATCTGCCCATTGTCCGGTTTGGAAGGGGTCCGACTGTCCCGCGACTGTCCCACAAGTGTCCCACAAGTGTCCCGAACGCTGTACTGCGCTGCCTCTGCTCTAAACCTAGCAACTTTCGTCTTGCTCCAGGCTACTATGCGCCCCACTTCCCGCAGGGAAACTCCCTTTTGCAGTAGGCACCATGCTACTAAGGAATCTTTGTCTTCCGGTAGCTTGTCAAGCAGCCACGTCGGGACCTCTGTTGTGTCTCCCTTCAATCCATCCTCCTATGTTCGTGGCTTGCGACCACGCTTTTATCCAATGGGAACTTCTTCCCATCCTCTTTTAACATTCTTTTCTATCCACTGGCCAACAAGCACCGAGGCTAACCCCACGTTTTTCACCGTGAAAGCCTTGGTTTGAAACTCTTTCTTTCTTTTCGCTGAGTAATCTACAGTGGTGAAAACGTAGCCTCCGTCTGATGCCACCAGCACAGCGTAACCTCGCAGTCCATCACCTTTCTTCCATACCCTACGACTCTTCTCTCGTAGTGTCCTCATAGTGTAGGCAGAATCGTCGGACTCCGATACATCAGCGTGCTCTTTCCACTCCTCGATAGAGGTTATCTCCTCAGTCTGGAGTGCTGCCTTCTGAACGTGACTAAGATGGCTCAGTCTAACCTCACCAAAGCGCTGAAAGTTTCCAGCTTGACAGTGAGCCTTGTTGCCTCGCTGTCCGTAGTTCAGGGTCACCGTCTTAACAGGCTTACCTTTCCTGGTCTGACTTACATCGTGGGCTGTCACATTGACCAGCACCTCTGGTGCTACGATGCGAGCCTGGATAGAATCGTGAACCAAGCGTACACTAGAGAACACTTGATGCTTTGCCAGGGTATCTCTAAGCTCTGTTCGTAAAGCTCCACTCATACCACTAACCCAGCCGATAGGTCGAAAGTTTCCGTGGTCGTTTAGTGCCAAGAGCACTGACTTAACTCTACTATGGCAGGTAGTATAAGCTACGACATAGGCTGTCAGATGGATAGGCTTCTTCAGCTTGAGTATCATGCTGGGAGTTGTGAAGTTATCTCTTAGACACAGCCCTTCCCACTTCTCATGGATAGCGTGTTGATAGAACCTAAGTAGGTCATCCTTAGTGGGGCACTTCTTAAACTCAGGAAGGTGCCATCGTTGTTCACGAGAGAAGACAGGTATCTCTCTCAGGCTAGACTTGTCGTCGCAGTCATAGACTGCATAAGACAGGTGCTCTTTGTTCCGTGGGATTACTGAGTCAGGTCGCTCAGTGATGGGGCAGTAAGCCTCAGCATACCACAGCCCTTCAGGCATAGACTTGTCTAGCGTCCACTCAGTATCACCTTGACGCACGGTGTTACCTTCGATGATAACAGCTCGACCGTTGTACTTTCGGGTAGCTAAGCATATCTCTGGTATCATGTCGGTTGTTATTGGTTTGTATCTAACTTGGTTTTTATACATTTTTTTTCTCCTAGTTTTTTGGTGTGTAAGGAATCATTGGAAAGAATACGATAATGAAAAGTATGATGGTAACCACCCATTCACAGGTATCGGAAGTCATGGTAAGACCTCTGCATAGGTGAACGGTGATAGGTGAATCGTTACACTCTTGTCGGTAACGTAGAGCCAAGCGGTGTACTCTTTACCGTTGGTTCTTAGTCTGATACTCGTAGAGTTATCACCTTTCAGTAAGAACAACCCATCGGTTATGTCTGTATCCTGTTGGATAGAGTCAAGCAGTTCCGTGGTTAGCTTGTTCATTGGGTCAAGTCGGTAGACCTTAGTGAACGGTAGCATCTCAACGATAGACTCTACACTAAAGGGTCCAGTGTGAACCCTAAGACTGGTGGTAGCCTTATCGTCTGGTCTGCTTTCCATGCCAGATGGTGTCTCAGCCATGCTAACAGCATCGAAGACAGGCAGTCCATCACACAGATAGACTGGTTGCCCTTGATCTAAAGACGCACCTGTCCACACAGGATCCCACCACCCTCCGGTAGTAATACACTCCTCCACTGTACCGTATATTCTCTTCAGCGTAGGCAAACAGTTAGCCACGGTCATGCTTACAAAGGTGTTACCACCCTCGCGTGCCTCGCTCGTTCTCAATGGAACTAGATCCACGTCTAGCCCCATGTTGTTATAGATTAACTTCATTCTACCTCCAATGGTTTACCGACAACCGCAAAGCCATCGGGAAAGAAGACAATCCAAGAGTCGTGCGGGCTAGACTGATAGCGAAACACAGAAAGTTCAAGCTGATCTGGCTTGTACTCACTGCTGTATACACTCTCGACTTCTAACCAAAGCAACTCCTCTGGTTCTGCCTTCCTCAATGTTAAGTCCCTCAGCGCAGGCTTGATGTCTGTCCGTTCTGCATTGATGCGTGAAGTTCCACGCACTACAGTCCCGTCCAACATGACATGACCCCTACTCAAAGGAACACCCTCAGTAGTACACGGCACCCGCTTAGACTCAAGCTGTCTAGCGTTGTTAAACTTCAACTTCTCAAGTTGTATCGGGTTCCCGTTCACTGTTAGTTTCATACTCTACCTCCTTGAATCGGTTGAGGTCGCAGTATGAGCGCATGGTTTCACGGATGAAGGTAGAGGTGGACACCTCCCGGCGCTTAGCCAGGAGGCTGATCCTTTTGTAAAGGCTCTTGTCCATTCTCACCTTTGCATACTTGGTTGTCATTTAGGATCTACTAACTCTGCACTTGACAATCGCAATGCAAGGCCAACGTGCTGTGATGTAGTCATGCTGTAATACTCCCCACTCGCTGTGTAGTTATACACTACCAAGTTGTAGTCCTCGTCCCGCTCACCTATCAAAAGGTTATAGCTATAAAGCTTACCACCTGTTGTTGTTAGATTTGCTGTGCCGCTGGTTTTTTCAACGGTCCAGTGCCGGATGACATCTGCGTTTCTGCTCATACTCACCTCCTAGTAAATGCGCGGGCCTTGCACCCACTCGGTCTATGACTACTCTTCATCCTCATGCTGCCAGAATCCGAAGTCACTTCCATTCCCAGGATGGCTACCGAAGTAGAACCCTTCTCCCGCTAGACCGTTAAGCCTATCGAATAGAGTCTCGTTAAGCAGGTAGGCTGCATCTTCGCTGTCCCACCAGGGATCATCGTCACACGCATCAATCCCCTGAACGTAACCAGATGCAACAACCGCAATCCCAATAGGGCAATCAGTCTTCCCTAACTCAAGCACTATCTCAAGATACTGCTCAACTGAAAGGGTCAACAAGACTTCCATAAATCTAGGGATTAAATCCTGCGACCTAAGCGTCCCGTGGATTACCGTTCCTTCCATCGAATCTATTACTCCACTCATACTCACCTCCTAGTAAATGTGCGGGCCTTGCACCCGCTCGGTCTATGGTAGACAGACCTCATAGCGACCGGTCATAATGTCATGCCAGACGAACGCATCGTCTAGTCCGTTGCTTACGATGTAGACCATCGCTTCATCGGTCGTGTAGAACCAAGCTAATACTCTCATACTCACCTCCTAGTAAATGTGCGGGCCTTGCACCCGCTCGACACACAGGGTTTATGTACTCTAGGTGCTGTTCGAGTTAGCGTTCTGAATCTCATATAGTCTTGACCATTCATCAGTCAGATCAATGGAAGACAAGCTCCCATAAGTCTGCGCCATAAGCACCCAAAGGATACTCTTATAACGATCAGACTGAACAGCACTGGTGCTAACGGACGCGATTGCCCGTAGTCCTGCCAGAAATGGCAACGGATTGCATGGTAACGACGTATTAAACATCGCTGTTTGCAGTCTCTCAAAGCCATGATTAACTCCCATCATCGCATCAAAGCCATCCTCAAGCTTGCTTTCTTCTCCACTCATACTCACCTCCTAGTAAGGGTGCAGGGATTAAGGCTCCCTGCGGGCCTGCCGTTTACGCCTCAAGCAGAACGGGTATCCGTCCTCCCTCAGCTTGTGACAATCCACGTCGGAGCAGGCTTGCCCCGAAGTTTTCCAACTGAGACTGCCGAAACTCGTCGATAGACTCTTGTGCTGCCAGCGTTACCGCATCGAACACGTTGGTTAACAACCCAAAGTTGCCCGAGGTTGGGTCTTGCATAGCTCGCACTACGTTTTCCTTCTCCCCGTTGGTGATGTTCAGGCTGGTTCCGTTAGCTTCACGCTCGAACCAAGCGAACGCATCTTGGATGCTTGTCTCTAGTGCTGCATCGTAAGCTTCAAAGAAGCCCAGAGCATGAGCCATTACAGAGTCAATGCCACCCTCGATCTTTTCCTGCAACTTGGCAAAGTCGCCACGGTGCCGCGCCTTAACGGAACACGCTGGACTCCATGAGTACATGCCATTCATGCACGTTGCTCGCCAGCCACCACTACCGAAGTAGAAGCTACTGTCTCCTGTCTCACTGTTGCGAGTCTGCACCGATGGGATCCACTTGGTAAGATCAATGTCTTCCAGGGTTTGCCCCTCTTCCAGTACCAACTGCCGACAGCGGAAGGACTTTTCAGTCAACATGAAGTCAATCACAGGCCACTCAGAAGCCGCGCTTTCAAGCAACGTATCAACGCAAGTGATGTGATCGAGGATGCCATAGCTATCCGAATGAGCGCTGCGGATATACCGCTGCCCATTGTTCAAGTCTTTAGCTGTTCGAATCATCATCGAGCTAGGGTTACCCCTAAGCATTGACCCCGCTGCCATAGATGCAATGTGCTTGCCGCCCACCTTTGCCCCTTCAGGCATTGGGAGTCCAGCAATGTGCATCAGGTTACTGCCCATGTGACCGGGAAAGCCTGCACGTTCACAGAGCTTTCGGTATCCAGACTTGGACACACCCAGAATCCCGTTGTTCTTCGTGCCCTTCTGACACACTGCAAGATAATCAGCTAGTACAGCATAATCTAAGTGCAGTGCCGAGATAGGCACAACCGCATCAATCGGGTCCATGCGCTCTTGAATAGCAAGAAGGTTATCCCTTACCTGCTCCAAGTGAACACCCTGGCGTTTCTTCCAGAGCTTAGCACCTTCATGGATTCGTGGTTGTTCAAAATATAAACTACTCATCTTCTCACCTCCTAGTGAAAGGGTGCAGGCTTCTCACCTGCTTGGGATTGCTAAGGTTTAGCGTTGCTTTCCTGTTCAGCACAGTACGCTTCATATTCTTTAGCGTTAGCCTCGAACTCTTCAAAGGAAGCAGCGCCAATCCAACGCTTGCCGTTGTCTTCGCACCATTCTTTGAATGTTTTTACGTCCATCTACTCACCTCCTAGTAAGGGTGCAGGCTTCTCACCTGCTTGGGGTATCTCACCTATCTTCGAGCCTTTCACAATACTCAGAGCATAGCCAGCGCATTACGAAGTCAGTATGAAACTTGCCCAACGTAAGAATGACTACTAAAGAATCAGCTATTTTAATAAAGCCAGTCAACACCATGACAAGGCGCTGCTCTTGGGGTAATGTTCTACGGATCATCTCACCTCCTAGTGAAAGGGTGTAGGGATATGGCTCCCTACTGGCCTAAGCTTTAACTCGCTTAACTCTATCCGAACAAGTTCTTGAGTCCTTCAACGCCTTGGCTGAAAGGCTTGTGCTTCTTGCGTGCTGTCTTTGAAAGGATGACCTTATCGGGCACCACAGTCTCAGCTACTACAACTGCCGGATTGTCTTTCAATCCAAACGCTTCAGCAATCGGAGCGCTTACAGTGGCAGGCACAATGCAGTCAGCAACAGCATCGCCCCTTGCAATCGACGGCTTGTCAGAGCTATCAATCAGGACAATCTCAGTCCCTTCAGGATGCGAGAACACTGTCTCAACTGCCTGCTCGTTTGCCTGCACTGCATCAGCCTTAGCATCAGCAGCGGCTTGCGCCTCGGCTGCATACTTGGCTGTCCGCTTGGCTGCTCGTCGCTCATCCTGCTGAGTCTTACACTCAGCGCAGATGGTTAACCAGCGTCGGTTACCAATGGAGAAGACGAAGCCTTCACCCGCTGGCACCTTAACTGCATCATCAAGCTGCTTGTAATCATAGTATGAGATTGGGTTACCATCCTCATCCAGTGGTCGATGCCGCTTGATTGAACATACACCGTCGTAACGGTTGACTAACTTACTCATTCTCACCTCCTAGTGAAAGGGTGCAGGCTTCTCACCTGCTGGAAGTTCTTGTTTGTTTTTAGTCAGCGGTACTTCTAAGTGCCTGACCTTTGCTCGCAATGCCTAAGCTGCTATGCCCTTGGGTAGCATATCAGTGGGGTTACCATCGCAGTCAACCTCGCGGGGTTCCTCCCAGTTCAGGTTGAACTGAGTTGTCCTTGTTGCGTTCGATACACTACACTGAACGTACTTGTGCCATGAAGGGTGCTTCACTTGTTTGCCCTCTTCGTCACGCTTAAAGATGAAGTGGTCATAGTAGCCAGGTTCCTTTCCCGTCACACCTAGAAGCAACTTCCCACACTCTTGTCCCGTTTCTTTAGATACGCTAACATTAACGTATCCCCTTCCGGTGCAACATAGCGACACGCTCTCCCCGAACAAGTCGAGTAAGGTTTGTGCCGCTTCATGGGCTTTTGCGAACTTTGCATTGAGTTGTTTCTCATTCATTCTCTACCTCCTAGTAGGTGTGCCGGGATTGGTGATGGCTCCCGGCTTGCCAATAGCCTATTCGCGACCGAAAACAGACGTGTCCGAGTCAGCGAGGTACAGCGGTTCGCCTTTCGGCAAGATGTAAAGCGTGCCAGCGTTGCTGAACTGGATAGCATACACCCTATACATGCGACCGTTGTGCTCTACCTTGTAAGGGGTAGTAAGCTTGCGACCGTAGCCGGTTACTGTTTGCTGTAGCCCTTTCGTGTGCCACCACAGCGGAGCATAAACGAGGACGCTTGCTGTTTCTTTATACTCTAACATTCTCTACCTCCTAGTAGGTGTGCTGGGATTGTTGATGGCTCCCAGCGGGCCATGCCCTAGGTCAGAGGCGTATTACCGCAGATTATCACCAGGCTAATGCCCGTGATTACTACGGTGATCGCTCCTATCAAGATGCTGTCAATGACTAGCATGTTCTCTCCTCCGATTAGTGTAGCGGTTTAACGTCCCGCATCGACGGTCTTGAGTGTGAAGCACTCGGGCCGACTGCACCAGAAAATCCCGAGTCCGCCCGGACTCAAGCGGTGCAGCCAGCGGCTGCATCCGACACACCTTGTGTCTCGGTCTGGAAGCCCCATTCGTATAGCACTTGCAAGCCATTGTTTTCTTGCGAGTATCGTTCCAATGGGGAAACTATCAACGTTCATCTTCTCACCTCCTAGTAAGTGTAGCGGTTTAACGTCCCGCAACGACGGTTGAACTGTGTTTTTTCAACACGGTTATGATGTGACAGACGTTGATCATAAGGGTTCGTGGTTCTTGACTGTCCGAGAGCAAATCGCAAAGCTTGTCCAGCTTTTTGAGTGCATCGTCTATGACCTCATGGTCTTGAGTCGTTACTGTGTTCATTTTCTCTCTCCTTGTCTAGTGTAAGTAAAGCGCCCGACTAACTGTCAGCCTCAACGTGCGAAGACGGAGCTAACAGCCAGCCGAGCGCAGGAGGTGGAGGTGGTTGTGTACTCGTTAGAGCCACTAAGCAGTGGTTAGCTTATCTTTGTTAGTAAGTGCTTCATTTCTGCCATTGGTGTGTCTTTCGTTCGTTTCGTATAAACGACTTGAGACAGCCAGTGTTTTTGCTGGTTGCCTCTTACTCGCTTACCCTTGCTCGCTTTGATTGTATCTCTACCGATTAACTCAGTATTGATGCCGCTCTTTGTCGCTGGCTTGTAGACTTGCTTGCGACTGTTAGGCGCGGTACGCCTAACAATCCTAGCGCCGTCAATCTTAGCGTCTTTAACAGACGATTCGACCACGGAGCCTAACCATTGACCGTCAGCGGTTGCATTGTTTTCTATTGTACGGTGTGAAGCACTAAGCCCCAACGCCGTTAAAACGATAGCAGTGTATTGTGTCCTGTCTTTCATGTTGTCTCCTAGCGTTTCCGCTTAGTGACTCGAAAGAGTACACAACCGATGAGTTTGTCCCTATTGCGTTTCCCTTTACTAGTCCTTCGACGTTCATACGGTCAAGGTTGCTTACTACGAAAGCAATGTTTCATCGGTTAGAATCCGCATCACTTAGACAGTTAAAGAACATCCGCTACACTGTAAAGAAACACAGTGCAGGAGCAAGCGCCTTGACTATGGTACAACGTGCTAATCGCATGTTGGCCGCTCAGGTATATGGTAGCGAGGACATTGGAAGTCGCTACGATGGCTGGTCATGTATCCGTGCAACCGCTTTGCCAAGTCCTATAGCGCCGTCTGTCTGACCGTCTGGTGCGTCTTGTCGCGTCTGCAATGTCTCACAATCCCAACCTACCACAGACGGTGGTCTCTGATTTCTCTGTGGTGTGATGCAGGGCGAAACTGGTATATCGTCTGGTGCCAGGTTAAGTCTTTGATATGCTAGGTATCACGGTTACTTTGCGCTGGCTTATAGGGTGTGCTAGGGTAGGGGGGACCAACAAAACTCCATTTTCGTAATGGGTCCC
>Ga0209434_1000135_pt1 | contig 39093 bp, 64 predicted proteins | sample ETNvirnome_2_300_FD_184068 | JGI IMG/M metagenome (GOLD analysis project Ga0209434, IMG submission 184068) | Marine viral communities from the Pacific Ocean - ETNP_2_300 (SPAdes) (version 2) | ecosystem: Environmental > Aquatic > Marine > Oceanic | place: Pacific Ocean | collected 2013-06-22 | reverse complement strand
GAGATTTTACGCTTGGATCTACTGTTTCATCCTCAATCACGTCAACAATTGTGCCTCTAGCTATGTCTGCCAGGAAATTTTTCTCTCCATTGGCATAGTATAACTGGATAGCTCTCTGTAGCTTTGGGCTTTTAATGTCTCTATAGATCTTACTCCGAGCTGATGAAGGAGGCATCCCTATTGTCTTAGCTACATCTGATACTGTTTTATGCTTAGGATTGCCTATCTCCTTAACGATCTTCTTCTGTTGAAGAGTTAAACCCTTTAACGCTTTAGTCTTTCTATTTAACTCATTCAGTCTCTTGTTCTTCGCTTCTTTCGTCTCTGGTTTCTTTGTCATTCTTAGATTATAGCATTTAATAGTCATGTCTTGACATGATGCTAGCCTTTTGATATTTTGTACTTATGCAAAAGATAATTAAGGACACACATTCATTACGCTGGCAGAACGAAACATTAGAAATGTTGCCAAAGATTAAAAAGACATGTATCAGTCTAGATATTAATTTCAACAGCATGATTAATGATGCAGTTCGTCAATGGTATGAAGAAAATAAACACAAAGTAAAATAAATATTTTTTTTATTTGACATGTCATGACAAGACATGATAATCTTTAAAACATAATCGAATAGAAACAAAGAAACACATATATTTTTTAACCAACAAACGTCATGACATGACGAAAGGACGGTGGAAGATGAAGACGAAAGCAATTGAGTTGTTAAAAGAAGAGTATTTAAAACAAGCCCCCAATGGCTTCTTTGAGACGAGACGCGCCTGTCTCGGCGATGATGTTCATATCTCAATAGGATTAATAAAAGAGCAAAGAGACTGTTCTAATAATATAAGAGAAAATGACAGTGGTTATGGAGTGTTTACTATAAGAGAAAACGACGAAGGTCTACAATTAGAGCGATATTACCATCGTTTAAGTTGTAAGCCTGAAAGCAAATATTATGCAATGAGTCATAAAAAAGTGAGTTATAGAATAATTAAGTCAAAGAGCCCCCAAGACCTAGCTAAAAAGTTCTCTAAATACCTGACTAGGTTTTTTGACATGGTTAAGGAAGAAGTTGCAAACGATAACCTATACCGAAACGAAGATATTAAAAATGTATATCTTGAATCTATAGCCTAACCAAACAAAAGGAGGACGGACAATGAAAGAACTACGCAGAATGTTCCAAAAGCTTCAAAGTGTTGAACGTCAACTAATGAGAATGCACAAAAGAGGAGAGCTTAGTGTTAAAGGAAGTGACGCTTGGGCTGAGATAACTTGCGCTAGACTTGCATTACGTTATGAACTAAACTACTGGGATAATATTTAAAGGGGAAAGTAATGACTAAAAACCTACGAATAGAAGCCAGAGTTAGAAATAATATCTTATGGCATGCAATATTTGACAACTACGAATCAGTGGCTGATTTCTGTAGGAAGCATAAAAGGATTAAACTAACCGGTAGTATCGTGGGTAGTTTGTTGAATCTAGCCTTTCATCCTTTAAAGAAGAACTCAAAAGAATATAAAGATATTTGTATTAAGATATCAAAAGCAGTAAAGATAATCCCCGAAGACCTCTTCCCTATTGAACTCTACGGTAAGAAAGAAACAAAGACAGTGATAGAGACTTCATTCACGGATATGATCGAGTCAGGTGTAGACATAAAACAAATAGAAGCGCCAGACTCAACTGTTGATAGTGCTATGGATGATGAAATGAAAGAGGAAGTGCATAGAGCATTAAAAACTATAGACCCAAGGTCTAGCAAGATTCTAATGATGCGCATGGAGGGTGAAACTCTTAAGGATATAGCAAATATTTACAAAATCAGTAGTGATAGAGTGAGGCAAATAGAAGCTAAAGGTTTAATGATGTTAAGGCACCCATATAGATATGGTCGCTTACAAGAATTTCTTAATATTAAAAATAACCCTTCCTCTGAAGCCTAATCATATCCCCTTCATCACTATCATCTAATCTAAATAGGATAGAGTTGTATATAAAATCATCACACTCCTTGCCTTTCAAGCCTAGTATCCTAATCATCTTGTCGCGCATTTCTTTCCTAGGAGACCTAATATTCATTTCAATCTGCTTTACAAACGGTTGGGTAACGCCTAGCTCTCTTGCGAAGCTGGTCATGGTTAGGTCTGGACGCTTAGAACTCCATAGTTTTGCAAAGTAATTTCCGTAATTCATAAGCACATAATACTAGTTTGCTAATAAAAAAGATACATATTTTTAAAAAGTATTGACAAACATTAACCAAAATCATAAACTTCTTAAGAAATAAGTTGTAAAGCCTGTTGTAAATACTAACCGAATAAAGACTACGCTTTTCTACCCCATATATATTATGCGACGTAAGCGTAGTTAGGTGTGGAGCCTAATGTGACGCAGATTACTGACAAATCGGTTAATACCAACATCATTGCTAACTCGCCCGTATCTCAATTAAACCAGGAGGCAGTAATGATTGCATTTAACAAACAGAAGTATTCTAACTGGATCTCTGAATTTCTAACCAACAAAAAAGAACACCGTATTAAAGCAGTACGCAAACTTCTTATACCCCAACTAGGTGCAGAACCATCAGATTCATTCCTTGGTTGCCTAATGTGTGAGGATTCTAGAGCGAAACTATCAGGTGAACAAGTTCTAGCCTTCATCTTAGAGGCTAAAAACTATGATCCTGACTTTAATATATCTAAGTTTTACGACATCAAACCCGAATACAGACAAGTTAGAGGAGATAAATGGAGGCAATTGCGCTTCTTATTGGAGGCGAGTTAATAGGTATTTTGGTTTGGTTAATAGTAGTTAATCGTTAAATTCCAACGGGGGGAACCTTGGATCAGTACGAAATCCGTCTAATCATTCGCGAAGAGCTAAAGAACTTCTTCTACGAGTCCACAGCCCCCCTAACCGACCTCCTAAACAACCAACCCAACTCCGACCAGTTCGATTCAAAAGAAAAAGAACCAAAAAGAAAAAATCCGCCTATTAATGATATATATAAAGCTTATATAGAAGCCTCTAGTAGAAGCTTCACAACTATAAGTAGTTTAAATAAGTATAAAGCTTCTATAGAAGCTTTAAGTCTAGAAGCTTTAAAGCAAGCTTTTGATTTTATTAAAAATAAAATCCTCGATAATTTCGATAGATCAACTATTACCAATGCTTTAAGAAGCTCCAACAACCCCCTATCCCCTGATTCCGCGAGTCCCCTTTCCCCAAGATACTCAGAGGTACTCGAAAAGAAACTAAAAAGAAACACATATTTCACAGAGTTAAGGTTTAAGTACGACTGGAAGACACAAACGTTCATAAATTTAGACATAATCAGAGAAGACTTCACTAAAAAGTTTCCGACAATCGATTTAGACAATGCCTTAGAGATATACACCCGTAAGGTCAAGTCTGTTCCAAGAGATAAGCGTAAAGGAGTTATTTATTGGGATCAAAGGTTTGAGACTTGGTTGAATTTGCGTAAAGAAGAATTAGAAGGACAGAACGACAATCTTAAAGAGAAGGAACGCCAGGATCGTTTAAAACAACTGCAACAAATGACAAGGAGAAAAGATTAATGGATGAAAAGAAAGAGTTAATAAATGCTGAACTAAAAAAGATAAAAGAGATACAGGATTCAATGTTTAAGCTCTTTGAAAGTTTGAGTGCTAGGGCTAAAAAGTTAGAAGAAGAAAGATTTGGTGATCCGTTAGCTGATTTTAACCTAAACGAAGCAAGGAGGGACGGATGACAATTATAGGGAGAGAGCTAGGGGAATATGGTTTGGAAGCACTTATTTCTTATAGAGACGACCATAAGGCGTCAATTATGTTTTTAAGGAAGGATAAGTCAGAATTTGTTTCCCAGATAGTATTACACGAAGAGGAATTGGTGGATTTAACTAATTTCTTAGTTCATATGGGCCATCAAATTGATGGAAAACTAAAAGAAAAAAAGGAGAGTACAAATGCCTAAGTATACAAATAACCGAGTAGGTCTGTGGAAGAAGGATGTCAAAGGAAATACTGTGTTAGGTGGAAAGATTGGTGATCAGTTCATCAATGTTTGGAGAAACGAGAAGCAGCAAGGTAAACAGCCTAACTTCCATTTAGTAGCTCCTAAAGGCTTTGAGTTCGCTCTAGTAGCCATTGAGGGAGAAGAAGGTGCCCCAGTAGCATCAGCCCCAGCAAAGAAGGATGACGACTTTGCATTCTAAATTAACCTATCACCTATTGAAGAGGATGGAGCCAGGAGAAGTGAGTGAGCAAGGCAATAGTAATTGTACAAAGATATCTACCATGGAAGGTAGACCTAGAAAAAGCAAAGCAAGACAAGAGAATCCCCACTTCATTTACAGATATCCCAGATGAATGTGAAGATAAGGAGGCAGTACTTAATGCAGTAAATGATGAATACGATGAGGAGAGTACTAAGAATATATTTATTCTAAAAGGAGAACTCACCGATGAACAAAGAAGAATTTTCGATTCAAGAGAGTAATATCTCAGAAAAGAAGATAGTTAAGCATCAACCCCGAAAGTCCCACATAAAGTACAAACTCAAAAGTGGCAAGTTAGTTCCAGGGACCACCACTGTTCTCGACAAACTAGGTTATGGCAAGGGTGCTATAACCGGATGGACCGTAAAGCAGTATAAAGAAGGTAATGATCCAGCCGAAGTACTTAAATACCTAGCCTACCTTGGTACTCTTTGTCACTTAAAGATACAATGTCATATAGAGAATTGGACTTTAGATCCGTATAACATATCCAAAGAGGATTGGGATTATACTGATCTAAGTTTAAAGGCATTTAAGAAGTGGGAGAAGCGTTTAAATCCTACCTACATTGAGAGTGAGCGTGTGATAGTGAGTGAGAAATTTCAATGTGGAGGCACCTTAGATCTAGTTGTTCGCATTGATGGTCAGCTAACCCTAGCCGACATTAAATCGGCCTCCTCAGTGCATGAAGCTCATATTGCTCAGATTGCAGCTTACGAACAGTACTGGAATGAAGTTGAAGATGAGCCTATCGAGAATGTAATCATCATTCAAGTCAGTAGAACTACAGAAAACCTAGTTATCCATTCCATATGTAAAGAAAAGAGAGAGATTGGATTAAAGATGTTTCGCCATGGCCGTAGTCTTTATCAACTAGAAAAGGAATATAAAAAGCTATGAGTGAATATAATGTTCCATCAAAAAATACAGTTTACACAATGAAGGATGAGTTTCAAACAAGTGATCTTTGGTTATCTGCCTATTTATCAATAAATGGAGAGGTTATTAAAAATATTCTAAAAGATGGGCGGAGAGCGGTGTTTATCTTTAAAAATACAGATCAATTGTCAAAATTAATTGTTGATTTTGCTAATGACTTACCTAACACAAGTCCTATTACTTTTTTACAAAAGATAAAATCCTTAAAAAAAGCAATAGATTTCCAATAGGAGAAGATATGAGCGAATATAAAGTTCCTTGTATTGATAGTTATAAGTTGGGTTACTACGCTGGCTTTATTGATGGTGAGGGGTGTTTTACTTCAAATATTCCAGGTTATTACCCTACCCCTGTATTTAGTATAACTCAGAGGGTTGATTGCGCTGATGTTCTTTATGAGTTTAAGGATATCTTTGGTGGGTATATCTCTTATACTAGCTATTCCACTTCCCCTAATGGAAACCCCTGTTATGTTTATAGAATTTCATCCAAAAAGCATTTAAAGAAGTTTTTGCCTTTCTTAGAGTCTGCATATTTTGTTCTTAAAAGAAAACAAGCTAAAGCTTTTATAAAACATATAAACCTTTGGCTTAATTACAACAAGAGAGATCCTAATCAATCGAGAGAAAAGTTTATTGAAAATATGTTTTTATGTCGAAAAGAAATTACAGAATATAAGCAGTACAAGGAGGTGTTATGAATAAAGAAGTAGTTATTCTTACCTTAGTAGAAAGGTTGTTAGAAAAATATTTAAAGAACACAGAAGTTAAGATCACAGGCTCAAAAGTTTACAACGATAATTACGACACTACAACATTTCACATAAAACTAACGCTGGAGGACAAGAATGACCCCAAAGGAAGAGAAACAGATGAGAATTGCGATTATTAATCTAATTTCAAATCAACAGATACAAGAGGTTATTACAAGTGGGAAAGATAAACTCAAGAAGTAAAGGCAATCGTTTTGAGCGTGTAGTAGCTGGAATGATTAATTATGTTCTAGGTACTACGTTTAGAAGGGTTCCTCTTAGTGGTGGCTTGGAGATTAAGGGTGATTTATACGATGCTGACGTGCTTCAAGGTTACAAGCCACCTGAGTATATACACGCCTTTTGTATTGAGTGCAAGCATTGTGAACAAATACGTATAGAGCAATGGTTAGATCAAGTTGAGAGAGATTGCCACGAGTATAAAGAACCCTTATTGATTTTTAAAAAGAACAAAAGAGACTCATACGCATGTTTGAGATTTACTACCTTTTTAGAAATGGTCCAAAGGATCCAGGAGAAGATTTAGGGGATAACTACCCTGCTCCATGGATTGACGACTAAATACCAAGGACGGGTTATGCAAGAGAAGATGTTACCACAGAACATTGAAGCGGAGGTCGCATTGTTAGGTGCGATGATTAACTACAACGAAATTATAGATGAAGTAGCCGAGGTTGTCAGAGAAGAGTATTTCTACTTAGACAACAACAGAGTTATTTTTAGATCCCTTACCTATCTTTATAGCCAAGGAAAGAAAATAGATCTTATTTATTTATCAGAAGAAGTAACGAAAGAGAGAGACATTAGTAAGTATGAACTAACTTGTATGACTAATGCTGTTATGACTTCAGATAATTGGAGAGAGCATAGCAACATTATTAAAGAGAAATATATTTTAAGAAGAGTTATTGAACAGAGTAGAACTTTAGAGGCTAAGTGTTTTACCCCATCCGTAGACGTTGATGGTGTAGTGAGTGAGGCTGAGAGAGACATTCTCAGTATAGCTGATACATCAACGAATGGATTCCGCCTTTCCTCTTTTAGCGATCTGATGGATCGCAACTTAGCCTCTTTAGAATTAGTTCATTTACACAAAGGTGAGGTTTCAGGTTTGAAAACAGGCTATGAAGAGTTAGACAACCTGACATCAGGTTTTCAACCTGGTGATCTCATAATAATAGCTGCCAGACCTAGTGTGGGAAAGACCACGCTAGCCCTAAATATTGCTGAGCATATCTCAATGAATGAAAAAAAACCCGTCCTCTTTTTCTCTCTAGAGATGAGTGAGGAGCAATTGGGTAATCGTGTGATCTCTGCTAGGTCTGGTGTTGCTTATGAGAAGATGAAGAGTGGCTTTATGGAAGCAGATGAGTGGCAGTCTATTGTCCATTCAGGTAATGAATTGAAAGATGCCCCACTCCACATCAATGATCAGTGCAATCTAACGCAGATGAATCTTAGGCATATAGCAAAGAAGGCTAAGCGTGAGCATGATATTAAAGTTTTGATAGTGGATTACATGCAGTTGCTTAGGTACCAAGGCAAGAAAGTTGAGCGAAGAGATTTAGAAGTAGCTGAGTTTAGTAGAGAGTTGAAGGCCATTGCCAAAGATTTAAGCATCCCCGTAATAGCTTTAAGTCAGTTGAATAGAGGTGTTGAAGCTAGGAGTGATGAGAAGCCTAGATTATCAGATTTAAGAGAGAGTGGTTCTATAGAGCAAGATGCAGATGTAGTTATTTTGATGAGTAAGAGGAAAGTGAGTAGTAATGCTGATGAGTTTGTGAGCGATGAATCACCTGAAGTATTAATTGATGTTGCTAAGCAACGCAACGGCCCTTGTGGGTGGGTATGGTTAGAGTTCGATAAAGCTACGGTCAAGTTTAAGGATAAGAAAGCTTATAACTTTGATTAGGAGGTTTTATGGAAGAAAACATTATCTGTTTTTATTGTGGCAATTTGTTAATGGAATTAAATGACATTTCATTGGGATACCATTCCCACTGTGAGGAAGAAAATGATTTTGGATTACATTATAGGCTTAGTTTGGGGTTCAGCAATTAGTTGGTTAATTACGTTCATTATAGCGATCGGGAGGTATCTAGATGGTTACTATTAAATCAACACCGCCTTATGAATTACGTAGGTATCAAAAGTTAAAAGACTCTTCATTCCTACGATTAACATTACTTGTTCTTATTTCGCCTGTATTAGCAATTCTGTTAGGAATAGTTTTAATAGCAGATTGCATTAGTGGATTTATTAATAGATGGAGGGATTGATGAGTTGGTGGGGTTGGTTAGGTATATGGTTTTTTGTTTGGACGATAATAGCTGGAATAATTTCTTGGTTGTTTGATTTAGAGGGGGATGAAGGTTTTTCATTATTTATTTCTTTTTTTATTGTTTTAATTATTTCAGCAATAGTTCATTCATAGGAGATCCAATGGATGGAATGAATGCCTAAAAGAAGTCAAAAAAGCACTGGAGATAGAATGATCCCTCATACCTGCGATGTCGAGTCTTGTCCTCATGTAGAAAAGATATGTCCTAAGTGTAAGGGTATTAATTTAGTTGTTAAGAATACTCACTGTCATCATTGCGGTGCTGAGTTGTGAACACCCAAAGAGGGGGAAATGATGAAAGACATTCTCTACATAGAAGATCCTTATGTTTATGATGGATGGATAGCTAAAAGACATGAAGATGGGACTATAGAACTAAGAGATTTTTATGTGACTCAGAGCTGGTCTAAGAAAAAGAAAGCTAAATATTTGGAAGGATTATATGTCACGTATAAAGGATACGGTCCTTAATTTGAATAACGTATTAAATGTATATATTTAAATATAACTGTACACAGCTAATTAACTAAATTGTTAACTATAAAGATATACAGGGGTTACTGTAAATGATGACATGGAATTATCGAGTTTTTAAACAAATGTTTCATGGTGAAAGTCTGTTTTCTATTCACGAAACTTATTATGAAGATGATAAAAAGGTAATGGCTGTAACTGATTCACCTTCTAGTCCTTATGGCGATACAAAAAAAGAAATTAAACGAGATTTAGAGATGATGTTGGAAGCATTTAATAAACCTACTCTTAAGTGGGATGCTTGGGAGGGAAAGAAATGAAAGATAATCAAATAGCAATTTATAAATATGGTGGTTTAAAAGTTATGTTAGTTACAAATGAAAACACAATAGATGAAGTGCTTCAAGCGTTTGAATATGTTCTTAAAGGATCTGGTTTTTACATTAACGGACATCTTTATATTGTAGAGGGGGAATGAAAGCATTAACTGTAATATTTCTTTTGATTTGCTCTGTAGGGTTTTGTGAAGAAGCTAAAATAGACCATGATTTAAGAGGAGAGATAACATGAATGAATGGATCTTAATAGCAATACTATCAGCAATCAGTGGTGCATTTTATTGGTGTGGAGGACGAGGCGGAGGCCCTTGGTATCTCAATTCTAAGATGCGTGACATCCCCTGCTCTCTTATCACTGTAGGTCTAGCCATGTATTTAATAAGAGATGGTTCTTGGCAACATTTCCTTCATTTTGCCTTCCTGTGGGCTGCTCTAACAACTTATTGGAAGAAGATAACGAAGCTCTGGAAGGATGATAATAAGCTAAGACACACAAATTGGGCTTTAACAGGCTTTTTTTATGGCCTCAGTTCGCTTCCTCTGCTCTTTACTGACCTTGGTTGGTACCTAGTGGTGGGTAGAATTGTGGCTCTTACCATACTAACCACAGGGTTTGGTTTGTTTTTTAGAAGCAACATACATATCTCTGAGTTCGGTAGAGGCTTTGTTCTAGTTGCTACTATTGTAATTTATGTTTTGTGAGGTTGTTATGAAACCAACAGTTGAACGTCATATTAAAAAACTTACCCCTCGTCGAATTGAAAAATGGAATAGAAGAGAAAATAGAAGAGAAATAGCAAGATGGACTAAAAAACTTATGAAGAAAATTGTTTTAATTGATTTTGAATATGATTGGGTTTTAGAGAAAGGTGAACTAATTTTTAAGGCTGCACAAATGAAGTTTTGGGATAGGAATATAACATGAAACTACAACACCCATTAGATTACATGATTGATTGGATAAGGGAAATGCTTCCGGAAGAAAGAGATCATGGAGACCCGTATGATCATGGCTGGAATGATTGCCTAGAAGCCTTTGATGAGAACATAGACGAATTTGTGGAGCACTACGCGACATGGAACAGCGAAAACAAAAAGGGATAGACTTACTTAAACAATCTATAAGGAACAAGAATCCTTATGCTGTAAGGCAGTGTCTAAATAGATTTAAAGAACTTGGATGGTTGGATGAAGCTATCTATGGAATTCTTAATGATTGTCCCATAGACATATTAAGAAGTGCTGAAGCTGAAATATCTATTTATAGTGAAGTTTTAGATCGAATAGTAAAGATACCCGAAGAGTGGAAATGGAATGAGCTAGAACGAATAGCTAGAATGGGTTTAGAAAAAGAAGATTTGAAACTAATTGATAAGTGGAAGTGTGGTTTTAATGCTACCCTTATTAAGGATTAACTTCTATGGTTCCACTAACTTTAGTTTGATTAGCTATTCTATGTTTTAGTTTATCCAATTTAGATTGGATATCTTTAGAATAGTTCTTTAAAGGTGTGCCGAAAGGCTTGTAGGTAGGTTTTGGTTTATTGTGCTTCATCTATCTTTGTTTTAGCTACTCTTTTAAGATATTCATTACTTAAGAAGTAGCCATCCCTATCCGGTGTATGACTCTTACCAGCTTTCATTAAAACAATGTCTTGTCCTGATACAGCATGAATAGTTGTTTTACATCCTGTGAATGTCATCGAAGCCACCAGTAACCCCAGTAGGATCACCGTTTTCAATGGCTTCTTTAAATTGCTCATGAAGATCATGTGCTCTCTTTTTTCTTTCTTTTTGTTTTCGGTTACTTCTTTTAATTGAGAGCAAGATGATACTTAGGAAAGTACCAACCGCCCCAATTATTAAACCGAATAAACCCTTATCCATTGTCCTTGTTCTTTAGATAATTTTTAAGCATTTGAACTAGACCGATAATCAACCCTGTTGCAAAGCCTAAGTTGAGGTTGCCTTCACTGATCTGTCCTTCTAATAGGTTTAAAGCGTTTAGACCGACGGTAATAGCACTGGCTATAAGCACTGGCTGAACGCCTTTCCATATGTTGGTTAACCATGAAAATTTCATATATTCTCCTTTGTTAAGATTCTTCTATGGCTCTTTTCATGTAAGCCATTCTTGCTTCTTCTATTGAAGCGTCTGTTTTATGGCCTCTGTATATTATTAGATGAGCTTTTTTCTTTATTGCTAATTTAGTTTGTTCGTAGAGTGTTTCTGGAGCAGGATTAAGTAGAGGTGAACAATCAAATGAGTTCATAACCCCTGTTTGCATTGTCCTTGAATCAGGATATCTGCAGTGGTGATACTCTTGTATAGCTGCCCTACTGAGGAATTTTCTATAAGGCTCACGACGCTGTTCTGCAATCATTATGTTAGAAGGCCACTTGGAGTACGCATATTCAATTATGTTTTCCATTTTGCGTATACTAGCTCTGTTACCATCTTTAAAATTTCCTGGCTCAGTAATCGGATTTATTAACACATGAGCTCCAGAAGCTTCTGTAATTGCATGAACTTTATCTATATAACCTCTATACCAAGCTTCACTTTTTGTTATGCCAGGAGCGTTTGAGTTAGAGATAACTACCTCAGTCCATATGTTGTGCTTCTTCATAGCTGCAAGGAAAGCCGGAAGCTTTTCTAAGGAAGTATTAAAATAAACATCATCAAAATCACCACCTAATTCCACGATTGTAAGATTTAATTTATTTCTTTGTAGCGCAGATGCTAATGCTTCAGGATCAAGGAAGTGCCAGGTCCAGACTCTACCCCAACCTATAAATAACCCATGTGAGTAAGCTGTTTTACCTTGAGGCTTCTTAACTTCATCTTTGAACAAGCTACAGCTCGTTAACGATAGAGCTATAACCGCTATTAATAACTTATTCATTTAACACCCTTTGCTAGTAAATCTAATATTCGTGTTTGGTTCTTGCTTATATATTCAAGCTTAACTAACACTTCTCTTTCTAAACCTTCTTGTTTCACTTCTGCCTGACTAATTCTAGTTTCATGTTCTCTCGACTCTGCGTAGATAACTCCTAAACATGCAAATAAAACTGCGAAACCCCCTACTACATAAAGTTTTGCCCATCCATTACCGTTTTGCGCTTGCGCCATTTTATTTCCTGTGTCCTTTTATAAGTTAGCAGCAACCCAATCTCGTGCTGTTTCTAAATCGCTTTTAATAGAGTTTAAGTCTCCTATAGTGTAATCCGATAGATCAGCTAATCCATTGGTGAGTTTTGTGTATTCAGAGGGGGTATCAACAATTAGCTGTACTTCAGTTAAAAACTTATCTAAATCGTTCCCTGCATTTTTTAATCGGCTAGTATGTTCATTTAATCTACGTATTAATTCTAATGTAAAAGTTAAATCACTTGATGTTGCCATTCATGTCTCCTTTACAGATTGTTTTTAATCCAATTTTGTTGCCATTTTTCTTTATCCTTTATTCCATTAATCCTGATTGATGTATAAAATGGGCTGCAAATTCCGGTGACCTTGAAGCTAACTTTTCGATGTTAAGATTTCCACCACTCGTTTGTCTAACCTGACAGACGACATATTCTGTGGGGGTAAAAGAATCCATTGTAGTAATAGACATGAAAGTTCTTCCAGCTTCGTTGGTATCCCATTCTTGTTGGGCTATTAAAGTAGTTCCATTTTTTTCTATTAATAGCATTCTTTCTCCTGTTCCATTAGATGCAAAATTTGCATGACAAGTAATTATGTATACGCCAGTTTGTTCAAAGGTTATTCTGTCATTATTTGTACTGGTATCGTGAATTGTGTTGTAATCATAAGTCTCTGTATCGAACTCTAGGTTTGTTGTTGTTGCGGTTGTAATTGTTTGTGCGCCAGCATCAGTGACTCTACACCCTTCAACTACTGGTGCTTCCCATTCAAAATCTCCTGTTGTAGCTTCAAAGGTAAGTATCTCTTCATCTGCAGGACCGTCAACGCCTTTTAGATCGGCTTCCAGTATGGTTTCATCTAATATTTCTGTGGAATCTATTGAACCTGCAGGTAGGACTACTTCGGCTGTACCAGTGCCATCCGTAACAAAGGTATGGTCTGTGATGTCTGCAGAACCATAATCTAAATCAACGGCACCAACACCATCTAAACCAACGTCTGTGGCTACTGTTCCAGAAACTATAGCACTATCACCAGAAGCATCTAATCTTAATATCTCTGTAAGCGCTCCAGATTGATTAATAGTCCAGAACATATCAGCATCTTCAGCCCCGTCTGTAACTGTGGTGAGAACCACATCTTGAGATGCTTGCTGTTCATTTCCAGCGGCATCTTCAAGCTCAAAACTAATTCCTACTCCAAAACCTGCTGCAACTGTTCCTGTAGAATTATTACTTAAGGTGAGTACATCAACCACAGCGTCAGTAGCTGCCGTATCTTCATAAACTTCTACCTGTGTTGCGGGTGTGTTAGTTCCAAACCCTAAATTGTCTTCCGAAGCATCTATAAAGAAAGTAAAGTCGTTAGTATCACTTTTAAATTGAGTGTCGAAATCACCTTGACCGTCATTTACTAACATTTGTTCATCTATACGAACTGCACCAGTATCCACCCAGAGCGCATAATTGTTAGTTCCTTCATGGGCTGATGAGTCAACATATATAGCTGAGACGTTAGTAACAGTTCCAGTTTCTGTAATCACTGGTTCTGAAACTCTTAATGAAGCTGCTACACCAGTTGTTCCTGTTGGTATAGTTACTCCAGTAGGTTTTATTTGCACTACTGCAATGTCTGTATCAGCAGCAGAAGTAAAAGCAGCTGGTGTAATATTTACAAACCCTGTGTTAGCTGCAGCAGCACCTAATCCAATAGATCCTTTGCCTGAGAACAAGCCTGCATCTGTATTTAATAGGTTTGTATTATCATCCCCTTCTATTCTAAAATCTGAATCCCCTCCCTGTTCGTTAAATACAGCCACACCATCAACACCTAGAAATATATCAGCACCAGCTTCAGTTGTTCCACCGATAGCAATCTCATCTGCCGTCTCTTCATTTGAATGAAGAATAGTTCCTGTATCTGTCCACTCACTTGAACCGCCGACCGCTTCTATCTTGTCATAAACGGCATTCTTAGTTGGTACTTCCACTGAAGCATTCCATCCAGCTCCGTATACTTCATCAGGAACTGAAACATCCACATCAAAAGTGGGAGCATCTTCTTCATTAATTAAGGTCTTGTCTGCAACAAGAGCCTGTACTTCTGAAAACGCATCTATCTCAGCAGCTTGAATAATGTTCGCCATATCTGCTATTTGAGTTTCTAATTCAGACTCGGAATCTAACTCTGTTTCATATAGCAAATCGGCAGTATCTGTTAATGAGGTTGATGCATCATCTGTTATATCGTCATCATCCAAAGCACCATCGTTATTAGTGAATACATTCGATACATCTGTAAGCTGTGTTTCTAATTCAGACTCAGAATCTAATTCTGATTCATATAGAATATCTCCCCCAGTCACCCCTGTAATAGCATTCCAAGCAGAGCCATCATAAATACACATAACCTGAGTACTACCTGTTCCAGTTGTACAGTCATTAGCAGCGTTACCATCTTCAATGTAAGCTATGGTTCCATCAGGTGGGCTTGAAGGTAAGTCAGCAACATTAAGGTTTACTAATACTAATTTTCTGCCAACAGCAGCATTAAGCCATGAGCAATTTAACAGCAGCAGTACCGCCAGAGTTGTTGGTAATATAGATGTTAGTGATTTGAATGAAATCAATTTCAATAAACTCCTCTAAACTGGTGAGTGTGATAGCGTGGTTAGACGTATCATTTAGTTTGAACGTAATAGTGGAATCAGAGCGAAGGAGAATCTTATTCGCTGATGTGACTGTTGCAAATGCGCTTTGCGTTGTCTTAACATCATAATTCGTTGTACTATCGTTCACATTAAATTCATGCGATTCATAACTTGCATTTACTCCTGGTGATAATAAAGATCCATCAGGATTGACAACTGTCTGCGGTGTTGTTACATAGTTGCCACTTTCTACAGTTACTTGTGCCATATTACCTCCATTGATCGTCTACGATATTTACTAGTTCTTTAGCTTCTGGCCCAAGCTTATCGTTAATATATTTTTCTGCCATTAGTTGAAATACAATCTTCTTAAGCTCAAATAATTTCTTTCTTTTATAATCTAAAGATTCATATGCATTAGAGTATCTTTCCCAATCTGCCTCTAACTCTTTTCTTTGTACTTCAGAATTCTCTCTTAACTTTTCTGTTTCTTTAACCGCCTCTTCTCTTTCAAGTAGGATTGCATCTCTTCTGTCTTCCATTACTTTAAGAGCATCTAGCTTTTCATGAACCTTACTAACTATCGCTTGAGATTCTTTTACTTTTACATCAGCATATTCATAGTTCTTTTGGGCTTGAATAGCTTTATCACTAGATTCTTTTCTAGCTTCATTAAGCTGTTTCACACCTTCTTCTAGTTCTTCTTTTTTCTGTTCTGTTTCACCTTCGGATAACTTTAAAGTTTCTTCTCTTTCCTTTACTAACTTCTCTCTGTCATAGAGGAGATCTATTTGTGAATTGAGATGACCTTTAAGCTTATCTAACTCTTTTTCTTTTTGATTAGTAGTTGAGTTAAAGGATTCTATTTCTTTTTCACGTTGATCTTTGTTATCTTGAAGCTCTTTAAGTAATGCCTTCTTATTTTTATGAAGTTCAACTAAAGTCATATTGTATTTGTCTACTTCAGAAAGCATCTTATTTTTCTTAATACTAAGAGCTGATATCTCATCAATAATGCCTTGCTTCATCTTCTCGGATGAGGCTGTTTCCTCTGCTAAAACATCTTTGCGTTTAGTGAGGGCATTTAATTCATTTGTAACTTTGTGTAACCATCCGATCTTCGATTCATTGGCATTATTGGTCTTCATTAGTATCCTTTACTCCACGCCCATTAGTTCTTTACGGTGCTCATTGTCAACTGCCATGCGAGTACGCGATTAAATAATAAATTGTTCCTTATACTGATGTTTCTACTAGACGATAATAGCTTGGGTCTGAAACTATTACGCTGTATATGTGGTTGCTTTGTTTCCTTGGAATTAAAACTAACTTCTCTTCTTTGATGGTCTCCACACCCTGAATAGGCTGGATAAGGAGCCCCATTGAGAGGAAAAATATGGTTGTATTCATAAATTGGGTAATGCATAATATTTCTTGTACTATTATAACCTATTTGCTTATAATGGGTGTTGGAGGTTGTTATGAAAGTATATAAAGATCCAATATGGTATAGGGCTATTGCTTGGCCTTTCTTGAGAATATCTAAGCTATATGAAGCTACACGAGAAATTAAAGATTCTTTTTGGTTTTTAATTGCATTGTGCCATTGGATGCTATGGATAGGTGTTTTAATATTTATTGTTTTTGCATTCATATCTGAACCACTAGCTAAAATAGGTGGATATATCGCTGGATTAGGTTTTGTTATGATGATAATTAATAGTTTGATCCATTCATTTGGATGCCATTTCTTTAAAAGAAAAGACATTTCTAATTCTGATCCTGAATAGTTTGTAGTATTGTTTCTATATCAGGTGTTTTGATGGATTGGTTTTCAACTTTCTGTTTCTTAGGTTTTTTACCAAACACATCTTTCTTCGCTTTAGCTCTTATCTTATTTAATCTTCCGGATAGTTTACTCACCTGAGCATGAGGATTAGCTTTAACAAAGCTTTTATTATTTAGCATTCTATCTAATAATTTTTTATATTCATTACCAACTTGATATATAAAATCTCTTCTTTGTTCGGGGGTAGGCTTTATTTTATTACCATTTAATGTTAAATCTTTAATTCTTATATTAGGAACATGCCTTGCAGTTCCTGTTCTTTGTTGTAAATTCCACATATAAAGAATTGCGGGATCATCTGATATCTCTCCAGTTATTGCTGGATTAAAAAAGACATTAAATACCGTTCTATCTTCATCATCTATAAGGACTTGTTCTTGTCCTAACTGATCTAATCTTGGAGATAGCATTTTAGAGGCCCACGGAATTCTATCAGTTACTTGTCTTAGAATTTGTTTTGTTTCCCCCATAACAGTATCGTCATCAAAAATATCTCTAAGGTTTTTATCTGAATAAAACCTCATTTGCGCTATTAATGTTGGTATAAATGTTCTCGGAGCTTGAGCGACCGTTTCCGCAAAAGCCTTGCCTATACTAGGATTTCTTGCAAATCTTCTTACTCCTGTTAGTAACGGTGTCTGAGTTAAAGCATCAACTCCTTCAAATAACGACGTAAATGATCTTCCTAATACCTCAATGCTATTAGTTACAGGTTCTGTCTCGTTATTCCAACCATCATTCATGCTAGCACCCATTACTACTGGAAATGCAAATGGTTGAAACCAATCATAAGTAACCATTTTATCACCTGGACGAAACTTAGCCTCAGTCTTATCAAACCCACTGTATACTAATCTTTTAAAAGCTGTAGCATTTATGCTGTAGGGTTTTATACCAACAGATCTTTGGAGATCTCTGGCTATTCCGCTTTTAGGGCCTTCCAATGTAAGTATCCCATAATTATGAAGTAACGCCCCTGTCCCCACTAAACTTGTACTACCAACTAATGCCCTAGAAAAAGATTCAACAAATGCTTTTTGATTAAAATCTTTTCCTACCATTGGTTTAATAGCTTCAAATGCTGTCTTAGCAAAACCAGCGGGAGAATATGAGAAACCTCTATTTAATAGGTTAGCTGGTGTTCTTGGGTATTTTATTACTAAATCTCCGAACCCAAAAGGCTGTCCGACATTAAATACTTTTGATTTTAAATTACTTAATGATTTAGCTAATAAGCTATTATCTTGAAATGTTCTAAATAAACCAGCATAATGTGCTTGCTCTATCATTTCTGCAGTAGGCTTCTCAGCTCCATTTAACTTCATTAAGTTTTTAAGTTCATTTCTGTAAGCCATTTTATAAAAGGCTTTATCAGGAGCTCTTAAAGCAATTGATAAAGCTTTCTGCATTCCTTTTCCAAATTTACTTTGGAAGACTTCTCCTGCAGGTATATCAAACTTTGTTCCTAATTGATTTACATTCACTCCGGCTAATGCTTCTTTAGTCCCCTCTTTCAATCCTTGAACTAAACCTTTAAACTGTTCCGCTACTGATGGAAGAGCTTTTGTTCTTTTGCCTGTAAATTTACCTATAATCTTATCTATAGGCGTTGCAAGTACATCGGATATATTTTCGCCTATCGAAAAACCAGCATTACCTCCAAGGTTTCTAATGATTGTTTTAGGGTTTAATAGTTGGGCTATAGTTTGAGTCATTGCTGTTTTTTCTAGAAAAGCTTTTGTCCCCACCCTAGGAACTAATTCATTTATTGATTTAATTAACTTAGATGATGCAAATGCCTTTTCCCAACCTTCGGACATCTCAGTTATTGTTTCAGCTTGTGATCTTATATTCTTAAATTGTTGATCTGTGATATCTACAGCATTTTTAGGATTAAGTTTATTAAATTTATCAACATATCTTTGAGCATATATTTGAGCCCCTGATGGGGTCATTCTTCCATATATTGAAGCAGCTTGTATCGCTTGTCCCATTTGAGTAAGCTTTGGAGCTATATCATTTACTAATTCAGCTATTTCACTAGATGTATCTATTCCCTTTTTTTCAAGATATTCGTAATAATCCATTAATCGTAGTGAGGTAGCTGTATGTTCTGCAGAAGGTGTCTTTTCAGCTAATACATATCTATGAGCTTTGGTTGGATTCTCCGCGATTCTTAAATCTGCTTTAGCAACCGATTCTTCATTTGATATTTGTTTATAGTATTCATTGAGTTCAATTTGACTCTTCTTAGTTAAGTCTCCAATATCAGGTCTATTTTCATCTATATTTGAAAAGAATCGTCTTCTTAATAAATCTTCCCCTTCTCCTCCAAGTTTAGAAACAGTATCAATGGTTTTGTTTTTAATTGATTCTATAGGAATATTTAAAGTATCTTCACCTTTAGCTAAAATTCCCTCAACTTGTTGTCTAAGGTTTTGTATTTCCTTTCCTTCAATGTCAGCTGTTGCTTTAGCTAGATTACGAGCTTGCTTTCTTTTAAGTTTTATATTCTTAATCTTCTTTTTCATTCTAAGGCCTTCAGTAGCCTTAGAACCTGCAGCCCCGATTAACTTAGCAAACCCTGTTGGTATTAATAGTTCCCCAGCTATACCTGCTCCAGTTCCAATAACTCCATCACCTAAAGCTTCTTTAATTCTGTCAAAGGCAAATGGAGCTTTAACTAATTCTTCTTGGCTGAAATCCTTCTCTAAATCAACTCCATAGCCTAATCCTTTAAACTCACCACCAAAAGCTGGTTCAAGTAGGTTGGTTAAGACATCTTGTCCAGTTTTAATGCCTTGACCTGCCAATCTAGAGGTAACTGTTAATGCTGATAATGGATTTTGCTTTATTTGCTCCCCAATAGTCGTAGGTTCTTCTTGAGGTAATGCTGCACCTTCATCATGGACTCCCCCAAAAGAAGGGCTTACATCGAATTCTGGAGCCTCGTTTTCTTGTCTAGAACTTCCAAATAATATTTCATCAGTTCTATCTACAGATTTTGACTTCTTAGTTTTACCAAACAGAATTTCATCAGTTCTATCAGACACCTAAGTCCTCCAACAATGAATTAGATTCTTCTTTTTGTTCTTTAATAAATTCAATTCTCGCTCTAACGTCTAGTTTGAATTGTTTCTTGTTTTCTTTATCACTAGGATCTTTTAAGTTTTCAGCGTATTCATTTGATACTTGTTTAATTGCTGCATTCACGATAGAAGTTGATTCTTTTCTCGCTTCTCTTGCTTTTCTTGCTGCAATTTTAAGATTTCTACCTTCTTTTTTTAACTGTGGAATCTTATCTTTGAATCCTAACAATTCCAACTCTTCTTCAGGGTCTAGGCTTTTCGAACTTTGAGGAGCTTTTTTCTTTAAAGCTTTAACTTTTTTAGGATCTTTTCTGGCGTGACTTATAACTTCTAGAGGAGATGTATCTGCTTGCGGTGTATTAATACCACTTAACATAGCCCTAATTCCTGCGTGTTCCACATCTCTTGTTGTAGGCTCTCCAAATTGAGCTCTTTCTATGTCTGCAGCAACACCTAATGAAGCAGGTTCATTTTTATCAAGAAAACCAAAAGCTTGAGTAGCTTGTTTGTCTCTTCTTTGTTGTGGTCTTTTTCTAGCAGTTGCTCTAGCTGCCTTAGCTTCTTCATTTGCTATACCCTCAACATTACTTCTAGCCTCACCCTCTTGAACAGCTTCAAAGCTGGACATAGGCTCATCGTTTGTAACACCAATTAAACCTTGATCAAGTAAAGCTCTTTCCTCTTCACTGAATGATCCTCTAGATTCACCATTATCAAGAACGCTTTCTATGTCTTGAATTCTATCTAAACGATCAAAGTCCATTTCATCTGCAGCATTGTTCTTGATAAGAAAACTTACCTTTTGTTTTTCTCTATCAAGTATAGATCTAGTCACATTAATGCTACTTTGAAACTTTTGATCTTTACCAGCTTTAGCAAATTGAGCTAATTGACCTCCAATTTGAAATACTTGACTAGCTATATCAATTCCACTAGGACCTCTGCTAGCATTAGCTTGAGATATTGATGGGTTTGATCCTCTTGACGGTCTTCTAAATCCTTTTATTGCCATTAGTTCCCTCCTGCTGCTTGTCGTGCTAAACCACCACCCAAACTAGTTGCTGCCGGTATTAAAGATGCTCCACCCGTAAATGGTGCAGCTGCAAAGCCTAAGATAGATCCAAAGATGCTTCCAAAGAGACCACCTTTTTTCTTCTTCTCTTCAGCTCTTCTTTGGTTTTCACTCATTCTAAGCTGACCAGCAAAGTTTTCTCTATTTAAAATACGATCAAGTTCCGATTCTTTACTCAAGAAATCTATTTCTTGATTGACAGCATTTTGTTGAGTTAATTGTTGCTGTCTATTTACATTAGTCTGGGTAATAGCTCCGAACTGAGAATCGAACATTCCTAAACCAGCACTGAGACCACCGGTCTTAATCTTCTCCATGAAGTTTCTTTCACTGGTAGACATGTTCTCATCAAACTCTCTTAAGAGTAATCCTCTCCTTCTATTAAGGTCATCGGTTGCTCCAGCTGCAATATCTCCCCCAAAGTTTCTATCTACCCTCTTACCTGTGTCTCTATTAACTCTTGCAGATGAAGAACGAGTGTCTTCTCTTGCAATATCGCCTACAAGATTGAACTCCTTTTCAGCTTGAGGGCTTACATTCTTCCTTTGCATTGCTCTTAACGTAGCTTCCAACAAAGGATCATGTATGTCTAATTGTTCTCCTGGGTTCTTAGCCATTAATTATAAACCTCTTAATGTACTACCTAAGTTTATTCCACCTCCGATACTACCAAGCAGTCCACTTAGGAAATTATTACCACCACCGCGATTACTTTGAGAAACTAATATATTTAATTGTTCTCTCTGTAAGGCCCTATCAAGAGCTGATTGCTGACGAGAAAACTCTAATTGTTGCGCACCAAGACGAGCTGAGAAGTCTCTATTAGCTTTAGCAATGTCTTGAGCCGTTATACCTCTAAGCTGATTACTAAACAATCTCTCAGCGGACTCTAATCCTCTTAGCCTTGTGTTAGTAAGGAAGGATCTTTCATCTTCTGCCAACTGTTCTAAGTTACCGCCTATATCTCTAGATTCAGCTTCACCAATATCTTTAAGGTTTTCAATAAAAGCTCCACTAGATAGATTGCCTTGTGATCCTAACCTTCCGGCTACCGCACGTCTTGCTTTCTCAGCTTGTATTCTTGATCCTTCATCAAGCACACCTGCTCTTGATCTAAATCTACCTTCATTGAATACAGGGGCTCTAAGATCATTTTTAATTGCTGCAAGCAACCCTTTGTATGATGGGAGTTGAGTACCACCCCCACCTTTATGTCCACCTCCGCTACTGCTGCTACCTCGGTGCCCCCCACCTGAAGATGTCTGAGGGGCTGGCCCCCATAGAGGGACAGTGTAACCCTGTAACCCTGGAATATTAATTCCAGCCGTTTGTCCTGTGGTTGGATTCTTCCAACCAATTAGTTTTCTTCCTCCAGGACCTGGAAACTTCTCTACTTGATCTGGCTTAAAGCCCACTTAATGCCTCCTTATGAACAACCTTTGCTTTTTTTAAGTTAAATACAATTACTTGGTCAGCAAAGGCGTTATTGAAAAACTCACTAAGGAATATTTTCTTTGTGTTTGCAATGATTGCTATTTCATACTTTTTCTTAAAGAAATCCCAAAACTCTCCACTAGGATGCATTGGGTCTAACACCTTCTTTGCTAATCTAGATATTTCATATATTGAATTTCTCAAGCTTAATAATGAATCAAATGCATATTTTCTAACATCTTGAGATAGATCAAATGCTACAGGAAATAATTCCTTACCATCATTCCAACGCCAAGCATCGTCATCTAAAGATAAGTAAAGCTGATCCCCCGCAAACTTTCCCTGCCCATGATCGTAGGTACCATGAATAGGGCTTTCGAACTTATCGTAGGGAATGCCTGCCTCCAATTTCTCTTTAGCTTCCTGGGTAGTAAAATGATTTAAGATCAATTATCCTCCTCTTGTACATCTAAATATTTCGCTTGATATAGTAAGAGGCTTGCTATTCTTCTTACTGCCACTTTCATTTCCTCCAATGTTTTAACGCTTGCTAACATGTTATTAATGTCTCTTACAGTTAAGAATTTATGTTGATCGTATAGATCTTTGCTTTCTTTTCTTCTTTTATTTCTAAGTTCTTCTTTTGTTTTCTTCTTACTGTCATGGCTCTCAATTACGTTTTGTATTACAGTAGCATCAACATTATCAGGAAACTCAAACGTGGTTAAATTATCGCTAAGAGAAACCTTGAGTTTAGCTTTATGGTAAATACCATCTTCTAATGTACCGCGTAATTCAGGAAGGGCTTCTAATATTTCATCATGAAGTATGTTAGGTTTATGTTCTTTTTTAACAGTTATCTTCATAGTATTCTTTCTCTGTAGGCTATGAACTCTGATTGAGCTGCTGTGGCTATCAATGAAATGCTGCCACCACTTATATGGTGGGCAACAACTTTTACACGATCTCCAGCAATTAATTTAAGAGACCAATTTCCATGTACTAATATTACTGAGTTCGCTGCGCCCGTCAGATCTCCACTACCTCTATGTGACCTACTCCCGTTATTGATACGTAAAAAAACCAAAGCGAGATCGCCATCGTTCATAGAATATCGTAAATACGTCATAAATGAATAGATCCCGTCTGTCGGACAAACATACTCACCTGTAGTTCCATCATAAACGTTATCGTCATCTTCAAGAATTCTATCCCAAACAAGATCAGTGCTAGTATTATCAGGAATAGATTGATTAGCATTAAAGGTAACATCGATGTATTTAGATGAATGACCTAATCCGTTTGACTCCCCCCAACCTTGAAGATACTCAAAAAGAAGAGATAACTTCTTCATAGATGTTGTGCTTTTAGGTAGAAATGGGAATGTAAGCTTGCTCACCTATCCCCTCCTATTTTCTTGAAATGCGTTTCAAGACCTAATAACGTAAATACATCTGTAGTGGAATTATCAGTAATCCTAAAAGAAACACTTCGGTTGTCTCCAGAACTGCCTTCAAAAAATACCTTCTTATAAAGCACGTCTTGGTTAGCGTTACCTGTTAAGGTGACTGTATTTGAATCTGAAAAAGCTGATTCATAATCAAAGTCCCAAGCAACTACAGCATCACCACTAGCTTCTACCTCGAACAAGGTATAGAAGTGATCGTAGATCTTTTCTTTAATAGGTCCACCGTCTTGAGATTGTTCCTGATAAAAATACTTAGTTTGAAAGGATGCATCTATCGCACACGTTCCATCACTAGCGTCTGAAGTTAACAAGGTATCACTAGTATCTCGTTCATATCTAAATACACCTTGTGCACCTGTCCCAATATGCATTCTAGAAGTATTCTCATCTTCTTCAGACCAATTTAAAGCTGTAACACTAGAAGTTCCACAACCTGATTCCTCTTCAAAGGTATAGCTACTCCATGCACCATTATCTAAATGGAATATCGCTAAGGTGTCATTTCCCCAAGTGGTATCTGCTGGAAGCATAAACCATATTTGTCTATGCTTTGGATAATACTCTGCAAATGCTTTTAATTCAGTCGTATCTAAATCTGTAAATAAGGATTCTCTAATAGGAGCAGATATTTCTACAAACTGTTCCTCCTGATTAAAAGCATAGACACCATACTTATCTATGAAATAAACAATGCCATCAACTTCTACTAAAGATCTATTAGATGTAGTGCCTCTATTAGTGCTTATAAGAGATACAACATGGTTGTTAGGATTATCACCTCTTACTTCCCACACACTTCCAGACTTAAAAACAAATATGGAATTAGCTGAAGCAAATAAACCTGTAATAGCTTGTCCATCATCTTTGTTAATATCTAAGAAATCTACCTGTCTCCAAGATTCTGGTTCAGCTCCTGATCCACTGATTTCTGAAAAGTATAGCCTGGAAGGTTGATCCTCATCTCCAGCACCCCATATCCTATTTTTAAATACTTCAAGATATTTAACTGCTGGGGGTACTCCATTATCATTTAAGCTGTCTCCTAGTATAGGAGCGAAGTCACCTAAAGAAGTGTCTGCTGTGTTATCGGTATAAGTTGTGTCAACATTAGGGATTTGTGCTACATAGAAGTAATTAGATCCACCTGCTTTAGTTCTATAAATATTTTTATATCTAACAGGACCATAGGTGCCATCACATTCAGCCATTGAAGTTAAATCTATTTTATCTGAAGCTGCAGTTACTGTAGCACTAGCTGCACTACAATTACCTTCAGATCCATCCCAATGAACACATGAAAATCTATATTTATAATCTCCAGTTAATACTCCCGCTGCACCTGTAGCTCCACTTAAAGTATCTGTTACTGCTGGCACACCCATCTTATGGAATTCTGGTAGGAAAGTGAGGGCATCAAAATAATGAGTGCCTAGCGAATCTGTGGCATTTGTTCTTTGAACATAGATATTAATTTCGGTTATATCATTTTCATCTGTAGAACCAGATGTTGCTGTTGTTGTATCTAAATCAATTCTATAATATCCAGTTTCTCCACTATGAGTAATGCTATGTTGTCTGTAATCAGCCCCTACTCCAGCCGTTGAAAATCTTACTAGAATAGGACTAATAGAATCATTGGTTCCAGGAAACTCTATATAAATTAAACCATCTTTATGTCCCTCTAAATCTAATGAATCTATACCAGTATTTTGCATCCCAACGGTAGTAGTAGTTGTAGCAGTAACATCAAATCCTACGATATTAGTTCCTTCAACTCGTTTTCCAGGTTGAGCGGAAGTAGAACCGCAATCGGTTAAACAAGACCAATCACCAACAGTATCAAAACTTTCAATTAAATTATCTGATGCTTTTGCATTAAACTTTACATTTTCAACTGGTTTTACGTATCCAGGAGTTAAGTCTGGGTTAGGGATACCTCCTGTCTGAGCTGTCGCACAATAAAGCACGCCAGCCATTTGTACACAATCAAAATAATTTGTTTCTACTCCTGATGGAAAAGAAAATGTTCCCTTAGGAAATCTTGAAAGATCATGATCAACGCTTACATTCGTAGCTGTTTTATATAAAGCAACTGTAGCGTTTGCGGTTGCTACTAAACCATCAGAAGCGTCATTTCTAAAATGAACTTCCCAATAAGGCGTAGCCATGACTGCCTTACCTAAAACTGTATAATCCGCTAATCCAAAAATGTTATCGTTCTCAGAAGAAGTAGAGTAAGTAGCAACAATGTCAAATCCTGGACGCTTAACGACGCGTTTGCTATCGTAATAAACATTTTTTGCCTCCAATGCCTCTTCAGGCATAAGCAAAATCTTATTAGTCGTATTATTCAATCCCTTATCGAGGCCATAGTGTCTTTCATATTCACTGAATATAATTCGGTAAATAGAAATGACTAAAATTGTAAGAATAAATATTTTTAATGCTTTCATTTAATACTCGTCAAATTGGTAGGGTAAGTGAACAAATGAGTTACGTGTTCCGAAGTTGTCTGGAGCTATTCTCAACAGATCATCTAGATCTGAGTTAAGAGTTGATCTTAAAGATCTTATTTGTGTGTCGTATTCTGCTTTCAACAAAGCAGCTAGTTCTATATGGTTTCTATCTGTAAGTGTTATTAAATATTTTGCGTATGTAGCTATGGCGTAATCAGCTGAATCCTCTTGTCCCATTAAAGCAAAGCGTTCTGCTATATGAGTAGTTACTCCAGCTTCTGTTGTACCAACATAATCTTTTTCTAGTTCCATACTTGTTGTGTTAGTAAATGTTTTAATTTTATACCAATATCCATTGCCATCTTTTATATACCTTCCAACCATGGCAGCCGTAAAAGTTGTCCCACTGCCAGCAATAGTCGCATCACCGTTGGTAAAAGTTATGGTACCTGTTTCATAATCATCATTCGCAAAATCTCTCATAAGCATTCTATACGTGAGGTACATCGTAATAGCTGCATCAGGAACTGGATACAAACCTATCTGGTTAAACCCAGCATCTGATAATCCTAATCGAGTTACGTAATATGTAGGCGTCCCGCTAGCCCCATTATTTGAGGGGTCTGGAACCTTTTCATAAAATAAAGCTGAGTCAATCGGTTGAAGTTTTGTTGGGGTTGTGTACTGTCTAAGAGATAGGATGTGACCTAAATCTTCTACAGGTTCATAAAGGAACTGCGAACTAACTGTTGAAAATGTCGTGGACTTCATACCAAGCATTCTAATGTCGCTTAACACTCTATCTTTCGCTTGGTTTATAGCTCTAAAAAGTCTGTTATTTACAGATGTCGCTAAACTCGTAAGAGTTGTTACTCCTAGTAAAGCTCCAACTTCTAAACGCATTTCACTCGATGTCAAACTTTCACCTCTAATTTCTTATTGATTTCTTCTAACATTCTATTAACGCGATGATGAATCGTGTGATTCTCTAATACGTATCGCATTCCTTCTCTTGCTATCTTTTCTCTTTCTTCATCATGCTCTATATAATACTTCGCCTTCTCAACAGCCTCATCCATGTCCTTGTAGGTAACAAGATGTTTGCCATCTTCGAATACAGCATGAAGTTCTGGGATGTCATTGGTTAGTAAAAAAGATCCTGTTGCTAAGGCTTCAAAGCAACGCATATTGAGATCATCTTTAATGGAGATATTAAATACTATTTTAGATTCACAATACTTTCTTGCAGCTTCTTCAAATAGTCTTTGTCCGTAAAAGAAGTTTGGAAATTCTTTAAACATGGTATCCAAAGCATCTATCCTGTTGCCGGAGTTAATATGACCTACAAAACAAATGTCAGTTTTCTTTCCAGGTATTTCGTAATTAGGATAGGCTTGTGGACAGACCGCGTGAGGAAGCCACAAGGCATGTTCAATTCCAGCTTTCTTAGCATCTTCTACTGCACTCTGTTGAGCGAAGAAAACAATATCAAATTCTTTAGCCTTTTCTAGTCTCCAACCACCATCTAGGTGGGTGTCACTCATCCAACATAGATTTGGTTTAGGAGTCTTGAAAGGAACGTAAGGTAGCATTCCATATAGGGCATCTTCACCCCAATCAACATAAAGATGAAAATCATAATTACCAAATACATGCACATCTCCATCTGGAATAAAATGGTCTATTTCTAATTCGTTATCCTTCTGTCTGTTTTTTAAATCATTCCACACATATAATGGATTTCCATCATTGCGTCCTAATCGATTTTCATAGTATATCGCTAGTCTATGCATAGATTTCAGCCCCTTTTTTAACCTTTTCAGCTACCGTTACAAAACTCACAAAATTCTCTACATCAACATTTGCAACAACATGGAAACCGAACATCTCTAATAATGAAGGTAAGCTTGATTTAGTAAAGGCATGAACGGGTTCTGGATTCATTGGAATGGTATCGCCTATCGTTTGATCTGGAACGGCAATGATAAGCCGTCCATCAGGTTTTAATACTCTTCGCCACTCTTTAATGGTCTTCGATAGATCCACACAATGTTCTAATAAATGTCTAGCTATAATCGTATCTACACTATCTGTTTCAAACGGTAACTCTTCTTCTGCATTTGCTTCAATGTCAGCAACACTTAATTCATTGCTAAGGGTTGAAATTGCATCTCCTTTTTTAATCCTATCTACACCTATAGAGTTTTCAATTGTTTTTCTGAAGCCACAACCCAGTTCAACAACTTGTTCGCCTGTGATATAGCTTCTAACAAGATCCCCTTCCATATCCCCTTCTTTCATTTCGTGAATACCCTCTATTGGCTGCCTTTGACACTCGAGGAATAATTTAAAACCATGCTTTTGAATTAAAGCTTTATTGGTTCTATCAATCATATCAATCGAGTTCCAGCCCATAGGTTGATCTGGTAGACCATGAACTTTAGTTCCTGTCACAAAACCATGATGATAGATCATCACGCTTGGTTGAATTAAAAGCTTATAACCAGCTTTTAAGAATCTCATTGATAAATCGAAGTCATCCCCCCCAGGAAGCGTGTCATCGATTCCACCAACCTCTTCTAAAGCACTTCTTCTTACCGCTACGCAAAATCCAATTAAATAACTTGTAGTTACAATGTCTTTAGGTGTATTAGGGTGAAATATGTTTTGTAATCCTGATACGCAATTTGAAGTAGGTCCAACCGCTGCTACTTTCTTATCGTGAAATGGAAACAATAGGTTAATTAGCCAGTGACTTGATGTCTGAGGAACAAAGGTATCATCATTCATAAACACAATAAATTCGCTATCCGTGTGTTTAAGACCTTCTTTTAAACCACCTTCCCATCCAAGGTTTTTCTCTGTATTAACAATCTTAAGTAATTTATCTTTAGGTAATATAGTTTCTAATGGAGCTTTGCCGTTATTAACAACAACTATATCTGCAATACCTTGGTTGTGTTTTAGAATAGACTCTACGCAATTCTTCAGGTAATCAATTGAATCATATGTTGGAATTATCACTGTTGCTATCATGACACCTCTGTCGTTTTGTATTTGATGTATTCACCGTTGTGTCTCTCTACTTGTAGGTTGCTTTCTTTCCAATAAGCATGAGCTGAATCTTCAGTCACTTTAATTGGATTTCCTAGATGACCTAACTTTGTAGATGTATCAACATAAACTTTAAAACCATACTTCTTAGCGTTGTAACAAAAGAGAATGTCTTCACCTGTTTGTGATGATAGAGCAAAATAAGGTGGTTTCATTTTTCTAAACACATCCATTTTAATAAGAGCTGTACCGAAACCAAATGCATCACATTCAACCAACTTATCTTTTGGATAATTCATGATGTAATGGTTGATAAAGTAATCTTTCTTATCAATAGGATCCCAGCCATCTATACAAGAATAGATAACGGGTTTGAAGGGTGGATTCCTTGTGAATGCTAGTCCACCAACGATATCAACATCGTGTCTGTATAATCTTTCAAAAATATCGTTATCTGCGATCATATCGTCATCAATCATCCACAGATAATCCATTCCAGCCTCTAGAGAATTCTTAACAGCTTCTTCTCTAGCCATAGGGGTAAAAGTTCTTCCTATTACAAAGAAATAGAAATCAAATTCAACAGGTTCGTTCTTACTTCTTTCGGCCAATCTTCCTAAATGCAAAAAGTTTAAGAGTCTGTTTTCATAGGATTCTACTTGTGTATATCCGTTATTCGGAATTGCAATAGCAACTTTTACTACCTTATGATTCTCAGCCATATAGAAATTCTCTCCCAATATTTAATTACTACAGGTTGTGCAACATAGTGACCAGCGTGTTTCTTTAAACACGATTGATCATCGGTCACTAAAGCATAATCTGTACGACAACGGGACACCTCCAGAGGTTTTCCAAAAGGTCGTTTTACAAAACATGTAGGTGTCCACATTGAGCGTTTCCTTAAATTAAAGGCCTCTTACAAATCCCTTAATCCAGACTTGTGCTGAAACGGCAGCGGGTGTTTCTGCTGCTTTGACGTATCTGTAGAGTAGGGTTGAAAGAGCTTGGTTGGTAAGTGAACTGAAAAATGTTCCAGCTACTGCACCAGGTTTGAGGGTATCACCACGAGTAATCGTGATAGAAGTCCCTACGTGTGAAACTAGAACTGACGCGGCATAACCCCAAGCAGTTACTTGTCCGTAACCGTTGATCGCTATGTCTTGCTTTGCAACACCACCAAAACCACTGATTGTAGCAGCCGTTGAATTAACTGCGCTAACTCCATCAATAGAAGCACCGGCTTGTACTAAACAAACACCAGCACCTGTGGTAATTGATCCACCACCATCTACGTTTTTAACAACTAAACGAATGGTTTCTGCATCGGTTCTGTTAATGCGTTGCGTATTCAATTATTCTTTTCTCCTTTCACCAGAAGCTTCAAGGTTTCCCGAGCTTCATAATGAGTTATTTTCCTAACAGTTTCCAAGTACCAGAATAGCCTTCTGTATTGTCAACTGTTATTGTGATAGTTCCGCTAGAGATTGTAACCTTTGGATTAGGTGTAGCTACACCACCAACCTCAAACTTTATGTCATGGTCCATGATGTAATTCAAGCCATGCGTTGAAGCATCTAATGTGCCTGAAGTATCACCATCTGCGGTCGTAAAAGTTCCGAACGCTAACCAATGACTACCTCTTGGAACCTTTTCAGTGACTGTAAACGAAAAAGCCATTCAGTACTCCTTATGCAGTAATTCCGCTTAACACACAGTGTGTTCGACGAGAGTCAACAACTAAGTTACCGTAGACTAAAATCTGGGCAACTTTTGCGTCTTGATTCTCAGGACGGACAAATGGTGTAGTAACGAAATCCTTACCTTTACCCATCTCGAAAAAGAGATGGTTACTATTTAACAAATACATTGTTCCACTCGGACACGCGCGATCAAATAAAACAGGTGTTGCTTTGAACGCTAAATGCGGGAATGAAAGTTTACCAGTACCATCAGGACCAGTTACGGTGAGGTATCGTTCGTTGGATGCCATCGTTTTTTCGTAGTATCCAAAAACGGCTTCAGTCGTAAAGATCACATCTGGACGGGAAGAACCGTAGAGAGCGGAATTATAACCAGCTCTCATCTTGTCCACACCGTTAGATGCAAATGATCCTACGGATTGCTGCTTCTGATTCTGCCAATAAGTATTAGTAGAAGAATTAATATTTCCTACTGTTCCTGTACCAGCATCATTAACAAGATTTTGTAATCCTTCGATCTTGTTACCGCTTTGCGAAGCAAATGCGTCAGTGTTTAATACGTCCCGTAAGGACATTTCTGCGTTTTTAATCTTCCCTTCGAGAAGATTAATTATTTCCCACTCCGAAGAGTTTTGAAATTCTTCGAGTCCATTAATTGCGATACTTACTGAGTATTGACGAATGTTATATTCTGCACTCGTAAACTCATCCTGGGGTGTCGTGTCCAAAAGTGAATACGATGCGTATTCACCAGCGGTCGTGTTCTTAGCTTCGATAATCGGTTTAACGATTGTACGACCACCACCAAGGGTTTTGACGTTACCCTTCTTTGACAACCAATTGAACAATGGCAACGGATTGAAGACGTTATCTTCTAGATTCGATGCATGGTTCTGTAAAGTTGTCGAAATAAGGGAGTCGAAGTTTGAATTACCTGCCATTTACTACTTCCTCCTCAATCAATACCAAGCTGCTTTTTAGCTTTATGAAATGACTCTGCAACCGTTCTAGGACGGTCATCAGGAGTCACCGTTGAAGTCATTCCAGGAGATACGGTCGATGCGTTTTTCTTTGCATCTATCGATTGCTGATTCTGTTGTTGGACTTGTTGTCCGCTAACGAGATCATCAAACTTAACCTGTCGATACAACTCTTCAAGAGTCATATTAACGCCTGGATTTGCAGATTGGTAATCGATCATTTTTTGTCTGTAATTAGTTATATCTGTATATTTCCCACCGAGGTGTTGAAATTCCAGATCTACTGATTGATCTTTGAACTTACTAATGAGAGGATCGTGGTTGATTTGCTTATTTACCTCTTGAGCAACGTACTGAGATAGTTCCGCTCTCGTCTGAGGTATATCATCATCATAGCCAATTTCCGTTTCACTAGCAGGAGGGTTTTGAGTTTGAGTGTTGCCCCCGTAGGTTTGCTGAGCCCAGTCAACAAATTTTGAATCATTCTTCAAATACTTAAGAGTATCCGAATCTTTTCTCAAGGCAACTAGCTCTTGGTCACGCTGATTAAATTTCTGGCGTAACTCTTCGTAACTTTGTTTTAACGTCTCTGGGTCGGAAGATACTTCAGGGGCAGCCTCCACGGCTTGTCCTGAACTTTCGACTTGTCCACCTTCTGTGGGCGAAGGGGCCTGGGCTTGTCCTTCTGGTTGTGGGGTCTGGGTAACTTCGTCGGGCATATAAATCCTTTCTTGCGGTTAGCTAACCGGCCTCTTCGAGGCCATGTTGTTTCATTAATTTCTTTTTAGCTTCTCGAGAACTAACGTAGACTTTTCCTGGATTAGGGGTCAAATTCTCGGACCAAAAAGCTTTAAAACCAAAGTCTGGAGGTTGGGTAGGACTTGAATAGTCCAATTCCATCTCAGACTTGCATTCATCACAAATAACTTCACTTGTGTCTGAAATCTTTCTAAATAGTTCGACCTTGATTTTGCAATTAGGACATTTGTAATCGTAGTTAGGCATTGTTTCCTGATTGAACACCAAATGCATCAGTAGCAGGATCTGGTGTTGGTAATCCTCCTGGAGTAGGTGAAATATTTGGATTTACAGTTGCTTGCGGAGAACCTGGTGAAGGTTGACTACCTCCTACGGGTGATCCACCACTCTGAATATCTACACCAGCTTGCGCTAGCATAGCTTCATGTTCAGCTAAATGCTGCAAGAATAACTGACTTGCAGTCCCCGTCGGATCAATCTCATCTAATTCTCCCCCTTTTAAAGCGTCTAAGAACTGCATATGCCCTTTCATATGCACCAAATGATTTTCATCTGGAGTCGCTTGAACAGGTCTTCCTAACGCCATCAACTGATTTTCTTTTGACGCATGACTAGCTGCTTCAGCTTCATTCTGTTCTATATTCACCCAATCATCAGGATTCTTAATCCACTTCTGGGTCTTCATAAACTCCGATAATATTCCTGGTATGTTTAAATGCTGAGCAAACAAAGGACTAGATAAGATCTGAATAGCAGTAATAGCTTTCTGTTCTCTTATCTCTTCAGTTAAAGGTAAGGTTGAACCTGCTTCTATCTTGACATCATACTCACCCTTAATCTCATCCTCCTCGTCAGTAGGCTCCCACTTCGTATTATTATCACCCGTAATAGCAATAATCTGATCTGGAGTATAAAGCTGATTAACTAACTGATTTACTTTTCTAAAGATGTCTTTAATGAAATCAACAACAATGTCAGCCTTCTCATCAATTCTTAATTTCTTATTGGCTTCAACAATGCTTGATTCAGTAGCCGTAGTTGCTCCACGTGATAAAGCTCCGAACTGCTGTTCGTCAAATCCAGAGATAACACGCATATCTTGCTTAATATCTTCCTGGTAAAAACGATTATCAGACGGCATAGGCGCATCTGATATTGCAGATACAGCCGTACCCGCATTATCTGGAAACTTTAAAATTACACCGTCTTCTCCCCTTGCAAGTTTAGATAGCTCTTCTGGATTTACTAAACCATCGTTAACGGCATACTTCCTTCCAAATCTCCTTACATGCTCCATCTGTTTCGTTCGGTAACGATTCAACTCTAAAGTTTGAGCTTCAATGTACTTCACATCAGGAACTGGATAATACTCATCAGGAACTTCATTGAACTTCATATCCACTACAGGAAAGCCATCCATCATAAACGGCCAAGGTCTACTCTGTAGCTCTATACCTGCATCAGTAATAAGAATAACCTCTTGATTTCTCTTATCCCAAATTTCATAAACCAAAACAAAGTCCTCTTGACTTTCTTGCTGTTTACTAGGCTTATCAAGGGTGAAGAAATCAGAAACATTAATCTTTGAACCTTTTACTTGACTCACATTCTTATAAGAAGAATTGTTTTTTACATCGTCTACTGGAAAGAGATACTTAATCGCTATCCAAGGCATACGATCCATATCATCATAACCAATAGGAACTACTACTTGCTTTGGACTTAAACGATAAATATGGACCGAATCTCTCTTGATCTTTTCATTGTAATCAACAATGCCATCTAGTTTACTTGCTTCAAGTTCTACATCGAAGGTGTAGCCCACCTTCATGTAGCCAATAGAAAGAAAGGTATCTAAAATACACTTTTTTACTTCTTTCTTTACTCGCAACTCTTTAATGAGATAGTTGTCAACCGACTCTAATATTGGAGAGCGGTCTTCAGGTGTTAACCCAAACGGACTGCCGGTTTGTGCAATGCCGGTTGCTTGTTCTAAAATACCATCTATATTTTCATTACCACTTTTTTGCTGTGCATTTAACTTGGTTGGTATACCAGATCTCTGTTTTCTAGTGTTAACTGCAATACCAGGATCTTTAAAATAAAGCTGTGGAATGGAAGCTCGAATTAATGCATACGGATAGTTTACGGTAATACGGTCATCATTAGATCTAAATCCATGGAATTCATTCTTGTAATACTTCTTATATCTCTTCCACTTCTTTTCCTCTTGTTCAAGAACTCTTTCAGATTCCTTAATATCCTTTAGCCACTTCTTACTTTGTTTCTTAGCCTTCGGGTTTATGTCCGGATTATTGTCCTCACTAGAAGGAATGTTTACGTTAAAATCATCTTTAGGCGACATGTCTTATTGTGGGTACCTCCTGTATGTCATTACTTTCTCCATCAACATCTTCGTTTCCAATTCTGCCCTCCATCTCTTGCGCATTTTCTAAAAGCCTTTCCCAATACGCAAGCGTGCCTGGCTGCGATGCCTTACGCTGGGATTGGTAAGGGGGGAAACCAATACGCAAGACATCGGCCAGTGCGTCTAGGATGTCGTCGTGACGAGACTTGGGATAACGTCTCATCTCTTCGAGCAGTTCGCTTTTGTTTCTACAATCTTCAACGACGTAAAGTTCACCAAATTCAACTTTAGGTTGAAGAGCGCAGATCCTTTGGAACTTACTTTCTCTCGTATCCCTTTTAAGTAATTTGACGGGTATGTTTAGGTTTCTCTGCTTACAGACACTACGGAAGAAATAAACGACCGCTTTCTGAAACTGGACATCTTCAAATGAAATATGAAACGGCTTATAACGTAGGTAGGTTGAAATCATTTTATCGATCAACTCGTCTGGTTTGACATGCATTCTCTCAATGTCTAGGATGTAAATGTTCCAATCTTTGTCTACGCCTGCTGTTAATATCACTGAATAATCTGCGGTTGCTTTTTCTGATATAGCGGGGTCAATGGTTGTGAATATGTTTAGTGTTTCAGGTAAATCTTGTTTCTTAACCTGTTTTACTTTTTCTATTTTAAATATGGCCGTGGCTGGATCGACAGGATCATTCATGAACTGACAGGAAAAAACATAGTCGTTAGATTCTTTACGCTTCTTCTCGATCTCTTCTAAAGGAAACGATTCCGGCCACAAGGGAACGATTTTCTTTTCGTCTAAAAATACAGCTTTGATTTCTGTTTTGTAAACGTCTTGCATGTTTTCTAAGATGTAGCCGTACATATCCCCAAAGTTATAACGCGTCCCAATCACAATCTCTTCAGCTCCTGGGTCCATCAACGAATAACTCAAACGATTATGATGGAGAAGCTTCTCGCACAACTCTTTGGTCGAGGAATTCTGTTCGGTAACGCAATCGTCCTTTATCATCACAGTCCAATGCTTACCTGTTAGGTTGGTTTCCATAGAAGCTGCACTTACTGAGTGTTCTTTGGTGATTTCTGTCTTGAGGGGTATATCAAAGTGATCCTGTGTTCCAAAGTCTCCTCCAAGTGAAGGACATAACTCTGGAAAAATACTTCTAAAGCGTTCATTTTGTAAAAAATGACCTTTGATAGCCGATAACATGTCACGAGCAACAGTGGTAGTAGCACTTAATATTAATATCCTTGCTTCTGGATTGTTTATAAGAAGCCAAATAACGTATGCGGTATTGCAAATGGTCGTCTTACAGTGAAAGCGTGGCCATAAAATTAACTTACGATTGTTCTTTTGGTTTTGTATGAACTCACAAAGGGGTCTGTGAGTCTTCTCAGATAGGAATTTAAAACCTAATATGGTTCTGGCTAGATAAAAAAGATCCTTCTTAGCTCTCTCCTTGGCTACATGAAAACCAATCTGTAAAGCTAACTCAGGATCTTTATCCGCTAACACAGCAATCTTAGGCTCGATGTCTTCCCAATTCTTAAGGGCTATCAAGTCTAAGATAATATTATTTTTTTCTTGGGGATTTTTTTGTGACTTCATTTACCATACATTTGACACACATTTCTATACCGTCGTAGATGACAATACGACCTTGTTTAGAGCATTTTGGACATCTGTTTTCTATAGACATGTGTAAGTCAGGTTGGTTAAAGAAAATCTTCCAGACTGGCTAATAACCTGAACAGTATTTATTATATCATACTTTACTGGTATGCTAAAATGTATCTATGATGGATGACTTCTCTACTATTAATTCCGATGATGCAATTACAGAAGATGAAATAGGATTTATGTTTAATGTTTGGAAGGCATACGCAAAGACTAAAGGTTATTACCAACCCTTCGTTGTCGTATGGGTAGTAGACGGTGATCCAGATCTAACAGTAACCATTCCCATTTACAACCACAATTAATTTCGGAGATTCCCCTAATGATTAACTGTCCCTATTGCGCGAAAAGTGTGTCCCCTGAACCTTTACACGGTCACTACCGATGTCCTGAATGCTTATGCACTATTGATGCTTGCTGCAATGGGGAAATGTGTGAGGTTTAGTCGGGGCCATCTAGTTTTATTCTAAGATCTTTCTTTTCTTTTACAAGCTGCTTTACTCTCTCTACTAACTGAGACTCTGTACAACGCATTAAGGTTTTTACATCGTTTACTAAATCTCTGTTAACTTTGTACTGATTATACAGTTTTTTAAGTTCTTCTACGTCTCGCATTTATCCTTTTCTAAAAGCTCTGGGTGTTCGTATATAAGTTCCAAGTCTCTATCCCAACTATTAGCTATCTGCTCTCTATCTCTATAGACTTCAAAGCCTCTATCAGAGAAGCCAATAAAATCAAAGTCTAACCTCTCCTTCTCTTTGTTATCCCAAACTCTGAATTTTGGTTCTCTCATTGGTTAGTCCTTTAAATGATTATCCTTTGTTTCTTCATACTGCTTCATCCAATAATCTATTTCCTCTTGAGTCATCCATCTCTTTATACCGATAATTGGGTTTTCCTCATCCATCACTCATCCCCCTCAATCAGCTTCATGATCTGTTCTGGGGTTTCTTTGACGAAGATTTCTCTATCGGGAGTGTAGATCACACTACAATCTTCATCGCTTCTAAAAATGCCTGAGATTAAAGCCTCTCTAACAAAAACATCTGAATCTCCTAATGACCAAGTCAACTTAATAAACTTACTCATCTCACATACCCCCTTACACTGACCTCTGTTTTTAATTATCTTCGCTCCTAGACCCCCTAGAGGCTCTCAGAACGCAAATCTATACTATATCAGTATGGTAATAATGTCTAGTAAAAATTTGAAGCGCGTATAAAAGTATCACTAATGCTTTATATATATAGGGATCCTTGGGGGTAGGCACCCCCTCCCCCCTACCTCTTAGGGCTCACATCTACACGCTTACAAAGTCAACAGCAACATACATGAACGTCGCATAATGTGTACTCTGTCAAGTTATCTCGAATACATAAGGCCTTCAGCTCGTAGAGCTTACAACTTCAATTGAGACTGAGGGGGTGTTATGAGGGTGATAGCCTGTCTCAACTAGACATTAAGTCCTTGAGTGCTTGAAGCACATCATCTTTGCTATAAGTGATTGAGTGATTGACGTTTACGTTCTTTAAATCACCTGATATCTGGGCTGCCAGCTTGACATATGGAGATTTTACGCTTGGATCTACTGTTTCATCCTCAATCACGTCAACAATTGTGCCTCTAGCTATGTCTGCCAGGAAATTTTTCTCTCCATTGGCATAGTATAACTGGATAGCTCTCTGTAGCTTTGCACTCTTTAGATCCCTATAGATTTGACTACGAGATGCCGGTGCTTGACTTAAGCCTGCTGCCTTAGACACCTCACTTAATGTCTTATGTTCTGGGTTCCCTACTTCTTTGACTATCTTTCTTTGTTGAAGTGTTAAACCCTTCATTGCTTTAGTCTTGCGATTCAACTCATTCAACCGTTTGTTCTTCTCTGCTTTTGTCTCTGGTTTCTTTGCCATCTTTTAATTATAGCATTTAATAGTCATGTCTTGACATGATACCAACCTTTTGATAGTTTGTAGTTATGCAAAAGATAATTAAAGACACACATTCATTACGCTGGCAAAACGAAACATTAGAAATGTTGCCAAAGATTAAAAAGACATGTAGCAGTCTAGATATTAATTTCAACAGCATGATTAATAATGCAGTGCGTCAATGGTATGAGGAAAATAAACATAAAGTAAAATAAATATTTTTTTTATTTGACATGTCTTGACATGACATGATATTCTTTAAAACATAATCGAATAGCAACA
>Ga0209434_1000133_pt1 | contig 39282 bp, 29 predicted proteins | sample ETNvirnome_2_300_FD_184068 | JGI IMG/M metagenome (GOLD analysis project Ga0209434, IMG submission 184068) | Marine viral communities from the Pacific Ocean - ETNP_2_300 (SPAdes) (version 2) | ecosystem: Environmental > Aquatic > Marine > Oceanic | place: Pacific Ocean | collected 2013-06-22 | reverse complement strand
AGTAGAGAGGTTCCAAAGCGGTCAAGAGTGGAATGGAAGAGCACAAAGCATTGATATGGGAAATATAGCAGAGGATGCGGGACAAGAAGGTGGCTCTATTTTCTTTGGATCAAACTTTTAGGTGTTGCTACTTTTATTAGATAAATAAGTATAATTAGACGGATGATATATGGCGGGTATACTCGATAAAAAAACTCGGATAATTGACTCAATTGTTACGACCGAGGGGAAACGACAGATTTCTTCTGGCAGGCTTCGAGTTGAGTTTGCTTCTATCACTGATGGAGCGACGTATTATGAGGCAGATCCAGTTAGTGGCTCAGCTGACGCAACAGCGAGGCTTTATTTTGAGGCTGATTCTAGATCACAAGATAGTATAGTTTTTGAGACCGATGATGCTGGAAATCTTCTCGGCTTTGATGTGAGTCCAGATATCTCTATTGTAGGAAATGACATCTTTCAAAGAGCTTCGACTGGAAGTAATTTAACTGAATTTTTATATGTGAGTGGCTCTGGCGAATTCGCTAGCTTGTCAAATAGTATTCTTTCTTCCTCTATTGATCACTTTAAACAGCTTTATCTCATTGGAACAAAAGATAAGGAATTTAATATATTCACTCAACAGTTTGACGTGAGCGATTTAAATCTTACACATCGTGATATCGACTATACCATTTCTAATGAGATACCATTTAGATCAGGAACACATACAGCTACAGTTAATATTAATACAATCGAACCTCTCTTTTTAGATAAGAGACTTTCTCATATTCCTAATTTTAAATTTTTACCTCCAATGGTGATTGAGCCAACAGATTCAGATACGTTTAGTGTCGATGACTTTAACCGATCACCATATCCAGAAGGAGATTTTTTAGGCCAGTATGAGTCTTTAAAGTCCTTAGAAGAGTTTTCTTATGGCGAGCTAATGAGAGAGCTAGACGGTATTGAAAACTATGATCAAGGAATATCAATAGATAAGCTTATGACTACTAATTCTGCTTATATTGAGGCAGCATTTAAAGCAACGTGGTCAGCATCTGAGACACTGTATGATCAAGATACCTCGCTAATAGCAAGGGTCCCTGAGGTGGAGAGAGAGCACGTATATTTCACTTCTACTTCAGGCGAAAATAATATTATTATGCAAATGTTTGAAGTGGATCCTGATTCATCAAATTTTACGAAACTAGATATTATTGATTTTGGAGAAATTGTAGTTGATGAGGACTCTAATCCCAATAAGCATGTCTTTTTTATAGGGAAGGTTTTTCTTGATGATTTTGGAATTCCTACGTTTATTAATCTTTTTACCATAATAATGGATTAAAATGTTTGTAACTAATGATAAAAGAGTTAAAGATGTTCTTGAGAAGGTTTCTTCTACGGAGAGGGTAGTTCTTATATCTCAAAGCTTTGATAGTTCTAGCGGAGAGAAAATTTATTCTATTAGAGTGAGATTTTCTGCTGATCTAAGAAAAGCGATATCGTCTAATTTGACGCTAGTGAGAGTTTCTATTTTTAAAAGATTTAACTCAAGAACCACCAAGATGTTTTCAGATATTGAAAATGTTACCCCATCCTCAGTCATGTCAAGAATTAATTTTTTTACCAATGATGCTCGACGCAAAGCAATTGAAAATAAAACTGATAATCTGCTAATGGAAAAAACGACTGACTTAGCTTCGTTTATAGACAATAGTGTTCGTGCCAATCTTTCGAGTCTATCTGATAAGCATGCGTTTAAAGGGGAGAGAACCATTCTTCGTGTAAAAGCCAGCGAGCTAGATTCTTTAAGAGGACAACCTCAAATCTTACAAAGAGAGTGGGCGAGAAATGATCCCGCCAGGCTATATGGCACTACTTCTCCGCATGGCATTCCAGCATACACATTGAGAAATATGACTTTTGACTCCATTATGTACGGATACGACCCTCCATCTCTTTTAGTAGGAGAGGTAGGATTGACTCCCATAGGGCTTAGGGTTGGAGATGGTACATATTTCTTAAAAGATACTTCAACAGGACACTATGATCTTGATCAGCTGACAGTGGGTCTGAGGTCTCAATTTGAAGTTAATATGCCAGTGGGTAAACCAAAAGCTAGCGGACTGCCCGAGAATGTTAAAAATAGCGATATTGTTCCCATCTTAGCTAAAAAGATATCTTCTAGAAAAACTATAGAAGTGATATTTGATATAAAGAAATCTCAAATGATAGGTCATCCAGACTTCTATATCAAGGTAGATTTGCTTGATTTTAGCTCCGGCCTAATATGCCAGACTTTGAGATTTTCTTCTAATATAGATTCCCTGATACTAGAGACGCAGTCATCTTCTCACGTACCTAGTGTGCAAACTGCACGAAACAATATAGACAAGTCTGTATCATTTGTAGCAGCCGGAAAAGATGTGGGAACCAAAGGGGTTGCAGTTTATTCCCGTACACTTTCTGCAACCCAGTCTATTTTAACTGCAAGGTGGACAAGAATTTCAGAGTGGGATACCACACATATTCAGACGAAGGATGTGTCTCCAGATAGAATCCCAGCTGGCGGAGTCTTACCAGGGACTAATTATAATAGCACACTAGATAGTGTGCCGTGGAGCTCTACAAACTACGGAGCAACTCGTCCAGCGGCGTCAGATTCAGTTGTCACCATCTATAGGAGCTGTCCTATCGGAGAAGATTCAAATCAAATTGGAAACTTTACATCTAGTGTGATTCCGGGCACATGTAGCCAGAGATGGCTTAATCATCATTGTGTAGTATGGGCCAGTAATCATAGTGATTATATTAGCATTAAAGCTTGGAATTTTCCAGGAAATGCCATAGCAATCACATTGCTTAGAAAAAACATTACGACAGCTGAAGCAGATTTTAAACGAATGTTTCGCAGCGAGGTTAGCACTAGAATGCCAGAAAAGTCTAGTGGCACAGTCCTCATAGGTGACATGGCAGTGGCGGCGGCAGCCGCTGGAGGCTCTGGTGCATCAATGTCTGACATTAGAAAAGGGGAGATTGACGCAGAGGGTAACAGTGATATGAAAGATGTAAATGTAAATGCATATATCGGAACAGCTCTCAGTAGCGTTAATTTTACTGATCACACAGTAAAGGAGATGAGCATCTATGAATATGCTGTAATGATCCACTATAAGGATGGCCGAGAAAAGGCTTCAACTAACAGCAGCGTCGTGGCTCATACCAAGCCAGCAGGACAGTACACACCTATATTAACAGAGTTGACTACACTTCCTCTTAAAAAGAATGTTACCGGTGCTTACGCTGGAGAAAAGGGCATGCTTGATAAAAAAATGCAAGATGCCTATGATAGAGTTACGGGTGGATATAAAGTATCATTTAAAATCGAAGGTATGGGAACTCCTGATTCCGATGCTCAAAGGCTAGCCAGATCTGAGACAGTTTCATCGATACTTAGCTTATTCGGAACCACTTCACCGGAGACTACAGAGATGGCGGGTCTGCTATCACAAGAAGACGTGATTTCAGTTTATATTACCCGACTTGATAGGGTAACAGGAGAGATCTACGATTTTGGGTCCTTTAACGTGGGTGATACCTTTGCAGATGATGGAGTACAACATCCACCGCCACCTCCCATAGCCGGGAGAGAATATATCTATAGAGCAACCGCTATGTCAACCACACTCCAGCAAGCCCTCCAGCGAGCAACATCTCCTCAAACAGGTATCCAAAATATGATGAGATTCATGTCCCAGGCAGCCAAGATGGGAAACCCTTCTGCCCAGGCGCACATAAAGGCGCTTATTATGTCCCTATCTAGTGATCCTAGAGAGAGCATTGCGCAGGAGATGTCTCTTGATAAGGCGTCGGTACAGATGGTAAAGTTTTATGATTACTTCACCATGAGGACATCAACATTGCCAGCCGCAGGTGGCGGTCGCGTGCATAATAATCCCACAGCAGGCGGTGGCACCCTGGCTGCTCTCGACTTTGCGAAAGGAACTAGTGGAGCACCTAAAAGCGGATTTAGTACGCCTCTGACATCTAAAAACGGCCTCTCTGACTCGACAGGAGATTATACAGATCTTTCTGTCTCCCTATTGTCATTGAAAAAGATGGTAAAGATTATAAACATAACAAGGACATTGCCTAGCGGCCATATTAGGATTAGCTTTTCTATAAAGGCAGAAATTAACGACGTAGATTATTTTGTTATTCGTGCTGAGAAGCAAGGAACGTCTTATATATGTGGAACCTGTCACGGTCTTGCATCTTCGGGTGACACGGGCGACAATTTTATTTTTGTTGATACTGTTAACTCAAACTACGTGGGCAATATAAAATATCATATTATACCTGTCTATCTAAATGGCATTATAGCTCAGGGAACTGCTTCTCAATCAATATTTCTCGAATGGCTCGGAGAAGAAACGCGCTGCGGAACTAGAAGCCTCCCAGAGGCAGGGAGCCTTGCGTAAAATGATAAAACAAGGTATGTTATGACAACTTTAGATAAAACTAACACCTCTATTTCGATAACTGAGTCTAAAAATTTAAAGACCGAGTCAGTTTCAACTAGAATGTCTGCAGTAACCATTCCGTTTGGAATCGAACATCCATCAGATTCTGGAGATAGTATTCCAACCTCAGCTGAGTCTACCGAGACAGGGTCTACCGGAGAGATAACATATGGTAGCTCTCTTATCTCTGACTTGACAAGGATGCTTAACGATAAGGGCCTTAGTCACTCACAACCGTCAATTTTAGGTAGTTTTGAGTTTAAAGATCTGTATGATACTAATGATGATCTATCTACAGCTGCACTTAATCTAGAAGCTGTAAAAATAGACAATGTTTATGCCATTACCGGTGCTAATCAGATGATAGATCTACAAAGCACTCTTAAGCAAGTAATATATAGCCTGGTTAGCGGAGGTAGCGCGGGAGTTGAACTTTTAGAAGGTATACGTACTGGAGATTTTATTCAACGCTTGACCGGAATCGATTACTTTGAGACTGAGGGTGATGCGGGATTATCTAGACAATTCACGGATGCGTTGACGGGAATAGAGCCCTATCTTGGGTATCTTACGGAGTTTGAAGCAATTAATGAAGATGTTGAGAAAAGTAGTGGCTTGTTATATTCTCTCTATGCTGCAATTCAAAATATTATCACATCACTTGATGTCAAAACTTCATCGTATAATGAAGGAGAGGCCTCTAATACAGGAAAAATGGATGATGATCTAGGCTACCCGACAGAGGATATTGATGAGCACTTTGTGGGAAATTTAGAGACTACTCTATCGGAATTTTTTAAAGGTGAGCTTTATTTTGGAGATAGCGCATATAACTTTACATCTAGAACGTCTCTTGTGACACAGCTTTTGTGTGACCTGGGTTCTTCTCTCATGTATGGGCCGTTAGACATGACTGCTGAGGCAGAGCATTCTGCAATTCGACCCTCAGCTGAAGAGTCTCCCTGGGAAGCGAGACAGGAATGCTATAATACAACAGTAAGAGGTGTTGCATCTAGCGGAATTAGCGACAGCGGTGAGATGATTAACACAGGTAAGGTGTTTAGAGATGATTTACAGACAGCCCTTTCACCGCTAGAAAAACCAGGCAATATTGGAGACACCTTTACGTCAACTGAGAATGGTGAGCTATACGCAATGTGCCAGGGGGTAGGGGTCGATGGCCTGGCCAAAGTTTCCATGTTTCTCACGAGAGACTATGCCGCTGCATGCTTAACAAATATTACTATTAACACATACGTGAATTCCTTTGGAATTGCTCTGAATGACAGTCTTGACCACATGGTGCAAAAAATTGTAGGGTGGGACCCTTCAGTTTCTCAATCTATCCTTGGGTCAAGTATGAATAGCATTCCCAATGCATCTCTGGGAGCAACATTGGTCCCAAGTGTTAATGACTGGTCTAGCTTTGGAGATTCACTTGTCATACCTTTTGATTTAGATGAAACTCTTTCAAGTGACGGAGCAGACGATGATGCTCCGCTTTACACCACTGGCAAGCGATATCTAGTAGATCCCATCTTAATGAGCCCTACAATTCCCCGCTTAAACCCAGAAAAGGTGGGCGCATGGTCTTCTGATTTTCAACAAAAGATCTCTGACCTTATGAATGTTTTAAATAATGGATTTTTTGGAGGCCAGCTCGTTATTCATAATGGCTCTATTAGAGGGAGCCTGTTTTTTGAGCACGCCATCAGCCAGTTAACTTCATTTTTTCTAACTGGGTATCATTCTGGTCTTCCTGCTGACGGAGGTGACTGGGACGGTCCGTCAGATAATTTTGGACAGTGCCTTCGCTTATTCACATTCCTCGCTTGCTCACAATCTTCTAGCCTGAACATGGCCGCTTTTGAATATTTAGCATGGCGATATGAAATTAGAAGAGATGAGGATAATGCGTCTCAAGAGACTACTAATAGCTATAGCAATGCGGTTGATAATTTTATAGATGTGTTGATAGAGGCGTATCCTGCGTTAAGCGGAGAGGCGATGTATGAAGAGTGGGACAGCGACCGCTACACGACCACCGATAAAGACTGGCAGTCCTTCTCTAGCCATACAGCGTCCGGGAGTGGTTTTTTTAATGAGGGTGAAGTAACTCAGACACTATTCGATAGCGGGGAAATCAAGGTCAATGCCTGGGACCCAGAAGACAATGACTACGGGACAGCTACTCTACGTAATTACTTTTATGACTTTAACGTAAATCAGATATTTGACTATGTGTGGATGGGTCTTGAGGATTTTGAAAAAGATGTGTGCTCCCGCAATGCTGTCAGGCCGGGTATAACCACAGGATTGGAAATAGGTGTCTTTGGAAGGCTAAACGCGATGTTTCAGATGATGGTGCGCGCTGCAAGCTCATGCGTAGACGTTCACTATGAGCTTTTATTGAAAGCGTGGGCTCACGGCGGCAAGGGTGGCATCACCTGGCACAACTCCTGGAAAATGCAGTGGTCCTATTGTCCTAGAAATGTTTTGGGATTCTGGCTAGCTGAGCTCGGTATCGCTGCCAAGAATGTTGATCCCAAGCCTGACTACTACGGCGAAGATCGTTGGGCGCAGTGTTACGGAACAGAGATCGACGACACACTAGAAGCTCTTCAGGCCTCTGGTGCGGAGACCCCCGAAGGCATGCCGGCAGCATCTTGGTCCTATCCTAACGGTGATGCCTACGGGGCAGCTTTTGATGTCATGAGAACAACGGTGGGTTACTGTGCTGCCTGGGATGTGAATGTCTATAACTGTTTTAACTTTCTCAGTGCAGTTTCAAATAGAATAGCAAGCGCAGTCGAGTCTTTAAATGGAATCTTAACCTCTACTGAGGTTGTAACAAATAAATACTCAGATAATTTTTTGGATTTTTTGAGAACGGATACCACGCTTGGAAGTGTTTTTATGTCTACAATTAACAAGGAACAGCTTCTCTTGTCTAATGCCTCTCGTTATGCCCTAGCACATGAAAATCGAGAGTCACCGCATCTACCTGCTAGCATCGCTGTCTTAAAAAATCAGATTCAGTGTTTAGGGACCGTAATGCTGGCATCGCACTTCATCAGAACCCTCACGACAGGTAGAAAACGAATACTCACAGTAGGCCTACCTGCGGGATTTATGGAATATATGCGTAACATTACTGTTTCAGGCAGAAATGATATCAATTATAGAGATTCAAATCTCATCTACATCTTAATTCACAAGAAAAATATGATGGACGATAGTGAGATCTATTCTCCCAAGGTGTTTGCATTTGATGTTTCAAAGTTTATTATAGAGGGAAGGGCAGGCATAGCTGACGCGTCATCTAGATTTGCAGATGGCCAGGATGTTGATGATGTAGTATCTAACGTAGCAGTCCAGACCTTTGATTCCGATCCGGCGTTCACTTATAATGAAATAAAGGGACAGGCTTACGACGATGGCGGCGGGAATTCGGCCATGGCACTTACCGGTAATGAAACTAGTTTTTATGAGCTTGGGGGAAAGGGAGTTGACATTAATCAGGCGTATGGATTTATTTATGCAGGACAGATATATCACAATCATGTCACCGATTATTATTTAAAGATGTATTTAAAGGTCACGCTGGGAATTGACGTCTCTGAGCATGCATTCTTTTTTCAGGACGAGGATACCCACTATGGAATTAATTCCACCACCTCTATCCAGTATACAGATCTAGATAAGAGGAGCACCTTTGATAGCGGTGCAGAAAAGCTTGCAAGATCTGATTACCCAGAGGCTGGGTCTGGTAGAGACCCGGATGTAGGTCAAACACTGCAATATCAAAGAGTGTTATCAGAGATGGCCCGATCAGTGCTCTTTAGCCCTAACAAATATGAAAACATGTGCATGTATCCTAAAATGTTTGAGAGAGTTTTTTGTATGCTAATCGATGAGGCAGATTTTGATCTTTGGGATTCTGAGTCTGATGATAGTGATACCGGAGAGACATCTGAGGAAGAGGGTCTGACGGAGGAAGAAATAGAGTCTACAAGTCCGTATAGTTTTGTGCTAGAGGAGGCAGATGTATCGTCAGCAACATACTATCAGTTTACAATTCAATGTGTTCTGGGTCCAGATCTTGGGAAAATATTTCGAGGGGAAATTAGCACAAGTGATCTTTTTTCTCTTGAGAATGACTTGAAATCAATGCAGGCGATTGTAGATGCATAGTGACATAGTTAATAGAGAAAGAGAGGAATAATGGGATCCGATAGATACGATATATCTGCTGAATTTGCTGATTTTGGTGGGACCAAATCAGTAAAGGAGTTTACACTAACTAGCGATCTTTCGTGTGATATGCCGGTAGAGGACACTTACTCATACCCAGCAGCACCCCTAACTCTCATTAACATTCCTGATCCTAAAAAGACTACAGCAAGCTTTACGTATAACTTTTATATGCCTGATGAGAGAGCTGCTGGTGTCGGAGAACAATTTTCATTTGATTTAAAAAAGCCTACAGAAAGATTTCTTTTAGAAGCTGCTCTTGAGCGTCAGCCTAGATATGTTGCAGTTGAGATCACACCAGCCGATTTCAGCTCAGAAGATGATATGCTTGAATCACTTAAAGACACTATTAAAATTGAAGACTATGTGGGTCAGATTATGTATGAGGATGCTATTTCTAACGCATATTTTAGCTCTGTCAAGCTAAAGGACACACAAGCAGATGATGATTTTTATCTAATTCTTTCATCTTCAGTGTCGTCGTTTGGAAATTTAGATAAGCTAACTGGTGTCGAGGCAGCAGAAAAGTTAGCGGCAGCCATAGAAGAGTCTAACATGGCTGCGGGAAGCCTGATTCGTGAGACCATGGGAAACATGCAGTCACAGGGCGTGTCATATGCTGAGGGGGATATTGACCTAGAGACAGCAGCAGAGTCCCTAAGAAATGTAAAGCTTCTCGAGTTTGACTTTAATGTGAATAACTTAATTTTTGGAACTATGGTTAAAGCCTCCTTAGATGATCAAATTAGTGTTTATGAAGATGAGCTTCGCGGCATTCAAGCGACTGCCAGCACCGTGCAGGATGTAGCTGTGGCTTCTATCATGCCTGGAGTTATAAGCGCAGATGACTATGAGATGGGCCTAAAGCCCATACTTCAGCAAGTTATTCCTGCATCATATGTGGGAGAAGACGGGGAGATGTCTACCACCCATCAGTCAGCTACAGTGCCTGTGGGATTTATTATTGAGAAAACAGAGATAAGAGAGGACGGTGGTGAAATTAAGTATGAACCCATGTATGCTGATGGGCATTCTAATCTAGCATTCATCGATACTGGGGTTAGATATGGCGGAGTTTATGTTTATCGTGCCAGGACTGTTGCTCTTGTAAGGTTTGAAGCTATTTGCAGAGATCCAGAAGGTGTGGAAGAGGATCAACTCGTGATAGCAGTGTGTCTGATGGCATCAGGAGGAAGGTTAATTAGCGCCTATTGCACAGAAACGATCCCTCCCCCTCCTCCGTCAGATTTAAAATTTATGTATGATTATGAGTTTGATAATCTTATAGTTTTGTGGCAGCCTCCGTTTAACACGCAGCAGGATCAGGTAAGATATCAAATTTTGAGAAGGACCTCAATCAATGTGCCTTTTACCATCATTGCAGAGATAGATTTTGATCAATCAGTATCTAAGGTCACACCTCCGGAGGTGGTCCCAGATAGTATTTTATTGCAAACAAAGCTCCCGCAAACAGCCTATAGAGACGAAGAGTTTACCAAAGATTCAAATTTTATTTACACAGTTGCATGCGTTGACGCCCGAGGATATACCTCAAATTACTCTATTCAAATGCAGGTTTCATTTGACATATACAAAAATAAACTGGAGACTTCATTAATATCAAGGTCTGGTGCACCAAAACCGTATCCCAATCTTTATCTAAATGTAGATACATTTGCTGATTCAATGAAAGATTCTGGTCACTCAAGAATGAAAATTTATTTCAACCCTGAATATTATAGGGTGATCAAAGAGACATATGAGACAGTTACCACACCAGGAACTCCTGTAGTTCCTCCTTCTACAGTTGAGGTTAAAAGAACTGAAAACCTTAACGTGATTGGCGAAAAATATAAGCTTCATATTATCAATACTGACTGGCAGCAAGACTGGCTTATAGATATCAAAATCATTAATGAAACAGGACCTCCTGTCTCTGTAGATGCCAGCTCAGCTGAGGTTGTAACTTTGGTACTTGAATAGGTGGGCACGTAATGCGACATATTTTACTTAGAATGTTTATGTAATGTATATTTACTATCAGGAGATGACAAATGGGTCTTTTAGATCATTCAACTAATAATATTATCATTGACGCTGTTTTAACTGACACCGGAAGAGCGTTTCTTGCGAGAAATGATTGTAGTTTTAACATTGTTAAATTTGCTCTTGCCGATGACGAGGTGGACTACGGAATTGTTAAAAGATTTGGCAGGGTTGTAGGTTCTGAAAAGATTGAAAAAAACACCCCTGTATTTGAGGCGTGCACAGCACCAGATCTTAGCTTAAAGTGGAAGCTTGCGTCATACGGATCAAGGACGCTAACTCACCTTGCGCTGCTTAAATGGATTACAGGCCCCAATTCATCTGGTGTCATAGAGCTGGCAAGGACAAATGTAGGAAGTGTTAAAACTTCAGCTGCAGTTTCCTGGACTCAATATAGCCCAGCTGGAAAGACTAATGCTGTTGATGGTGGTGATTTTATGTGGAGAATTCTCATAAAAGATGGAGGGTTCGTAGGTGTTAAGGGTCTAACTGCCACATCTATATTCACTGATGGATCACACGAATATATGGTTCCAGCCAGCTCTCTGATCGGTGAAGGCGGTTTTACGGCAGGTGCTGTAACTCTTTATGCTAAGTCAGTTGACAATACAACGTTTTCATTATACAAGGTATCAGGTCAGAGTTACGTAAGAACTAAGATATCTATCTTTGGAAACAATACTGGTGAATATCTTTCCGGTGATTGCACAATTCAGAGCGGCTTATAAAATAAGAATTCTAAAATAGGAATTAGGAATATAAAGTGGCAACATATAAAGAGATAACTAGCGCAGACATTAAGACAACAAAGTCTTTTTTAAATCAATTAGTTGATGTAATTCAAGAAGATATTTCTGGCTCCACCACTAGGAAGAAATATCAGGTTTTCGTTACAGGTGGCATCGGTCCAGGAATAACGTCTTCTCTTTTTCAGACTGTATACGATCAGGATTTTTCTTTACAGACAGCAAATGCTGTTGTAGATCTCACAGCTGGACTATTTTCAGGGAGTCACGTTGTTACTGGTTCGCAAACCGGCGTAGATTCAAATGGAAAAGTTCTTTTTGCTTCTCAGTCTGTCATGATACGTGAGAAGGTTTCAATCTATCGACAAATGGCACAAAATCTATTGGGAAATGCAGACTCTCAGTTCACAGCACCCTTTGCTCCTTGTGGGTCAGCTACCGATGATCAAAAAATTGGTGAGGCATTATTTATATGTTTTAAGAGGCTGTTTTCTAGAGATGCTATTAAGCGAGAAAGCTTTGGAATGAAATTTTTTCAAAGTGCTTCCTGGGATCGAGAAGGTGGTCCGGTAGTTCACCGACTTCAGCCAAACCTTAATGTCACCTCAAACTCAGGGTCTGCTGTCTATACAGATGTTGGATCCTCTACTTCGTTGCAGACATCCTTTGGAGGAACCATAGGAAATGTTGTTGACTCTTCTGACTCCAGCAGAACTGTTGGAAATATCTTTTATCAGAGAGGGATCGTCATCCTGGACATGAAAAAGGTAATTTCAGGAACTCAACACGTATCTGGTGCTATTAATGCGATGATTGTAGGATCTCCTTACGCAGACGTTCCCAGTGGAATGATGGTGATTGGAGATGAAAATTCTGGAAATAGAATGGCACGTTTTATTCCCGATCTTTTATCTTCTGCATCTATGGATAACATATTAGACCACTTTGCTTCATGCAGGTTTGGGTCTAGTGGATCGTGCTCGATTACTTTCCAGAATGAGACAGCTATAAATTCTACGCTCATCTTTTGCCGCATTGGGCCGGATGAGTTTAATTATTCTTCAAATCCAACTTATACTGATACTAATGGTAGAATAAATGTGATTGATATCGGATCTGAAAGTACACAAAAATCATTTTCCTATTTTACAACAGTAGGATTATATGATGCATCAGACAACCTATTAGCAGTCGCCAAAATGTCTCGCCCTATTCAAAAATCAGATGAAAATGATTTAACAATTAGAGTGAGACTTGACTTTTAATGTCGAGGACCAATGTCTCTTGTTAAGATATACCCAGAATACATTGAGCAGTTTTCACTTACTTTACATCCGAAAACCTTATTTGTAAGTTCATCCCTGGGAATAACGGGCACGATGCCTTTGGCAGCTCGACCCAGCTCTAATCTAAAAGAAGTTATTGATCCTGCAAAGATAGGATCAGATCCGTGGGTAGGGTTTGATGAAACTGTTTTTGATGCGGTGCTGGCTCTTGAGTCTGCGTCAGAGACTGTAGCATTAGCAAACGCAGATGGTACTTCTGCCAACATTTATAGCACAATGCTTGGCTACTTTGACTATGTTGATAGTGCTCCAGCGCTTGCCAGAAACACTAAAAATTTTAATATTTTGAGATATGAGCCACCAGTAACATTGGATATGAATTTCATCTCTAAGAGAATTATTCGTAACACTCTTATGCCTTTTTATTATGCTAGATACGATCAGTCTTCCTTCTCTTATACCAATTATCATACCTTGAATTTTTTTACCAGCTCCCAGGTTCCGTCCAATTCTGCAATAATTTATCCAAACTACCCTAGAGATCCCTTTCCCAATTCATCAGTCTCTAACAGTGCTGTTAAAAACAATACACGACCTTATTTTCCCACTGGATCTTTTTCATTTGATTTTTATATAAATCCCCGCTATACACTTGATGATCCTGCTGCATCCTTTAAAGCAGGTACAATATTGCATTTATCTTCAACCTATGCAGTATCTTTAATCTCGGGAAGTGAAAAAATTGATGGACTTACCAGTGCTTATAGGATTCTTTTGCAGCTTAGTCATAGTGCTGATATACCGCCTTCACAGCTAGCAGTCTCTCCTACATCTAACAAGACTTCTACAAATAGTGGTGAATATCCTTATGATTTAGTTTTCCTTTCACCAGACAATGCTCTTAAAAGGAACCAGTGGCATCATGTGACTATTCGGTGGGGAGGAAGCTCTATGAATGCGGGAAGCGGAAGCATTCTTGTTGATAAAGCTGCTTCTACGTTTAACGTTCCATCTTCTTCAATACTCCCTCCCAGCCACATAGCATCAGATGCATTAATTCTTGGAAATTATTTTGAGGGCTCTGGCGATGAAAAACAATTTTTTAATAGTACAGCAGCTTCTTCAGAGGGAGTTTATAATATTCCCGGTGCAGGATCTAGCGATCCTACGAATTTTTCCTTTAATCATCCTCTTAATGCTGAAATTCATGATGTTAAGATATTTTCTGAATACCTTGACGATAATCTTGTAGAAGATTTTGAAAAATTTGGAAATAGCTCTATAAGGGATATGATTTTTTATGTCCCCCCGTTTTTTGTTAAAGAATCTCCCACTCGAGATGTTCATCTCACACCTTTTGAAACTGAATCAAAAAGCACAGAAGACCCCTTTAATGTTGACTTTTCATTTGGAGTAGGCGGACGACTTATTAATCTAGAAAATTTTACCAGAGAGATGGTTACCGGTCAGTATCCTAGACTTTATAATTTAACTGCGTCCACACTGCCAACACTGGCAACTAGTATAACAGCAAATGAATATGTGTATGCTTCAGGCTCTACAAGAAAAAGAAACTTAACTATTTTACCCAATGATAACGGCAGGTTCGTTCCTGACTACGGATTGCTCGTAAGCGGCTCGAAGCAAACTGCTATGTCAAAATTTGTAGACCCAATCACCAACACATTAGCAGATATGGGCATTATTAACATAAATGAGATGGTATCTACTGGGTCAGAAAATCGTGCGTTATCAACTGTTTCAACAGCTGACATTATAGCAGCCAGAGATGGGACCAGCACTTCATTGCCAGACGATACGAGTGAAACAACTTTAGCTTTTCTTCTCGCGGGAGTCTCACCAGAAAGCACTGCCGGCACTGCCGGGTCGACATTGACAATATTTCAGAGAACTGGCGACCCCAGCTCTAACGAAGTTGAGATTTTTGATATTTCTAACCTTTATTATGGTAACTCGATTATGGAGAAAACATTTTCTCTTAGAGATTCTAACATTACGGGTTCAGGAGGCAAGGTGGATATTCTGCTTAAGGATAACGGTGCTGGTAGCCTTTATCGAGCTAACTGTAGCGGAAGTCATCCAGTCTGGGCTAATGTGGGAAATGTATTTTATAATGAAGGTCTTGCAATTGTAAAGTCTCCTCATCTTCCTTTCTTTGGAAAAGATCAGTTTGAAGCCACTTTTACAGGCGAGCAAAATGTTCATACAATGATAGTTAATGTTCCAATACCAGTAGGGCAATTTAATTCATCTTCTAATCCGTCATATAGACTAATATCAGCGTCTCTTGATGCCAATGACACAGATCCAGCATTTGTTTATATAAGTGGACTTAATTTACACGACGATAATTTAAATGTTATTATGCGTCTCAATTTATCTCAACCAATTATGAAAAGAGAAAGCGAAGAAGTGATGATACGATTTAAAAAGGATTTTTAATGATTCTAGGTCTTGATGTATCAACGAGCTGTACTGGTTGGTGTATTTTAAGTGATGATAGAAAACTAGTTAAGATGGGATTTATACCGCTTGCTAAGGAAAAAGGTCTTTTTAGCAAGGCCCAAAAAGTGCATGATGCTCTCTCTTTAATTAACATAAAACATCCTGTCACTAAGATTTTTATAGAAAAAAATCTTCAAGCGTTTAGGCCTGGCCTTTCTTCTGCTGCTACATTATTAACGCTAGCGCAGTTTAATGGCATAGTTTCTTATTTATGTCATTGTGAGTTTTCATTAGACCCTGAGTTTATAAATGTTAATTCGGCTCGAAAGAGCTTAGGGATTAAAATTATTAGAAAATCTAATGGAGGCAAACCAACCAAGCATCAGGTTTTAGACTGGGTTTCTAGTCAGATTGACGATACAAACTATGTGTGGCCAGTCAAAATTTTAAAAGGTGGCCCTAGAAAGGGACAGACTGTTTTAGAACCGGGCTGTTACGATATGGCAGATGCCTATGTGATAGCTAGATCTGGGCTTATGATATGAACATGCGAGAAAGTGGACTGTATGTTTTATTATGCAAAGCTACACAGCTAAGCTACATTTTCTAAAGTCTATTTTTGGAGAAATTCATGTGGCTCGTGATGGAATTAATGTTTCTGTCAGGTGTCCTAATTGTGACCAGGGCAATAAAAAGAAATTTTCTATTAATCTTGACAACTGGAACTGTCATTGCTGGGTTTGCGATATCAAGGGGAAAGATTTAAGGATAATTTTAAAAAAATTTATTAGCAATGATTCTTCACAATATTTTGTAACTAATTTCTTAGATGAGAAACGCATAGCACCCTTGGAAATGCTATGCGAAGAAAAAATTTCTCTACCGAAAACATTTACGCTAATTGCAGACAGCATAGCGAGCAGAGATCCAGACATAAAAGCTTGCATAAGATACCTTAAGAAAAGAGGTCTTTCAGGATCAGCTCTTTGGAGGTTTAGATTTGGAACAGCAGATGCAGGATTTCATAGAAGACGAATAATCATTCCTTCATTTGATGACACGGGAAATTTAAATTATTATTGCTCAAGATCGATTGATTTAAACGTGAAACCCAAATATTCTAATCCTCGAGTAAATAAATTAGATATCATATTTAATGAGATCCACGTAGACTGGAAAATGGAGCTAACACTAACTGAAGGACCTTTTGATTTAACAAAGTGTGAATTTAATGCAACGTGTCTTCTAGGTTCTAGTTTGAGTGAAGATTCTTATCTTTTTAAGAAAATTGTATCTAATAAAACGCCTATCTTGCTCGCGCTGGATTCTGACATGACCAAGAAATCACAAAAGTGTGCGCGTCTTCTCAGCTCGTATGGCTGTAATGTAAGAATTCTAGAGCTAGGAAAATTTGCTGATGTTGGTGAAATGTCTAGCAGTGATTTTGTTTTAGCGAAGAAAGATGCTTATACCTGGACGAGGTCATCATCTATTAAAAACATGATAAGATCAATTCAAACAGGATCTATCATATAGCTTTGAATATTTATTTATGTAATTTTGGATTTGTTTGATGTATAATCTTTTAAGGAACTTAATAAGAGAAGAGATTAAGAAGCTTATGAAAGATGACGCACTTTTTAGACGTCATGAGCTACCTGGGCTCGAGCACTCTAAGGATATCCCTGGAATTGAACCTGAAAAGACAGTTCCGGGAGATGAAGACGTGTGTCCGCTATGTAGAAAATTTCATTCTGAAGATGAGTGTCTTTTGAGCCCTTTATCTTGATAAATTTTTAAGAAGTAAGTGCATTGCATGAAGATTATTCATATAGCTGATATTCATTGGAGGGGTTTGTCTCGACACGAGGAATACAGAGAATCCTTTTTAGACTTTTTTGAACAAGCACGAGAATTAAACCCAGATGTCATCTATGTCGGGGGTGATATTGTACATAGCAAGACTCAAGGAATATCTCCAGAGCTGATAGACAGCCTCTGTTGGTGGTTTACGGGACTATCTAGGATAGCACCGGTTCACGTCATATTGGGAAATCACGATGGCCTAATTCTTAACAAAGACAGGCAAGATGCGATCAGCCCAATTCTTTCAGCATTAAATAATCCCAACATTCACCTTTATAAAGAGTCAGGAGTTTATCCTACGGGAGTTCCTGGCTTTAATTGGTGTGTATTTTCATGTTTTGATGAGGAAGAGTGGAAAAATATTCGACCTGCGTCTGGTATTAATATAGCGCTTTTTCACGGCGCTGTATGGGGGTCTACGACTGATATTGACTGGCTGATTGAAGGAGACGTAACAGCTAATTTTTTTAATGATTTTGACTTCACATTGTTAGGTGATATTCATAGGCGACAATATCTAGATGATAAGAAAAGCGTCGCCTATTCAGGCAGCACCATCCAGCAAAACTACGGGGAAGACACGGGAAAAGGATTTTTATTTTGGGAAATAGAAAGTAAAGATAAATTTACTAGCACATTTTATCCTATTTTCCATAGTTGCCCTTTTGTTACAATTGACTGGAAGGGCTCGGTTGAAAAAACACTCGAAGAAGCAGATTCTTATCCTGATCAGTCAAGATTTAGAATAAGATCTGAAAGCGTTATAAGTCACGCAGATAGTAAACAGATTCAGTATGACCTTAAAAGAGAAAAGGAAGCAACTGAAGTTGTCTTTAAGTCTGAGTCTTCATTTGATGCGTCTAAGATAAAAATAGAATCAGGAACGTTTAATAAAGAAAACCTTAGAGTCTCTAAGACTCATAAAAGATTAATTCGAGAATATTATTTAGGCAATGGTCTAAATGATGAATATTTTGAAAAATTTGATGATCTTATAGAAAATTACATGTCACAAATATCAAATGAAGAAGAAATATTAAGAAACACTAGATGGGAAATTAATTCATTAAGGTTTGATAATCTTTTTGCCTATGGTAATGACAATATTATTAATTTTGAAAACTTGCCTGGCATAACAGGAATTTTTGGAAAAAATGCCAAGGGAAAGTCTTCTATAGTTGGGTCACTTATGTATGGACTTTTTAACACAACTGACCGAGGATCAATTAAAAATATTCATATTGTTAATAATAGAAAAGATTGCGCTAGAGCTGTTATTGATATAAATCTAAACGGAGATCCCTATAGGGTTATAAGATCTACAGTTAAACATCAAACAAGAAAAGGAGAGATTTATGCATCAACCTCTTTGAGTCTTCATAAAATGAATTCATCTGGAGATATAGCTGAAGATATAACAGAGGAGCAAAGAAGAGAAACTGAAAAGATTTTAAGAAGATTAATTGGTACGTCTGATGATTTTTTAATGACATCACTAGCATCTCAAGGAGAGATGAATACCTTTGTAAAGGAAGGTGCTACTTCTAGAAAAATGATTTTAACTAAATTTCTTGATCTGGGGATCTTTGAAAAGATGCATGAAATAGCAAAGTTAAAGTCGTCAGACATTAGAAATAAAGCTAAGCTATATCCTGACATAGACTGGGATGAAGAAATCGATAACCTTAAATTTGACATCATCAATAACAAAGAAGAGACAGATGGACTTGAAAAGATTATCAAAGACAAAAGAGGAATCTTGAGCGATCTTCACATTCGCTTGGCTATATCTGACAATCCCGATGTTATAACTGAGGGAGAGTTCACTATTCAAAGAGAAATTGTTGAAAGATATAACGATGATATAGAAAGCCTTAGAGAGAAAGAACGTGATCTAAATGAGAAAATTTCTCATATGAAAGACAAAAATAGAAAAATAGAAATGGTAAAATCTGACTTTTCTATTGATTACCTTGAGTCTAAAATTGAGGTTCAAAAAAATCTTGAAAGATCAGTTGTTGAGATTCAGCATCAGTTTGAGCAAGACAAGAGAGAGCTTAATAGGCAGAAGAAGTCAGTTAAAAAATTAGGAGAAGTTCCTTGCGGTGATGCTTTTCAGTCATGCATGTTTATTAGAGATTCTCATCGAGATAGAAACACTGTAGAAGATCAAAAGGAGCGCGTTAAGAAATCACTTGCACTTTTAAAAAATACAAAAATTGCGCTTGAGTCAGTTTTAGGTGAAGAAATTGAGAAAAAAATTAAAAAATATGAGGGAATGCTTAAAAAACAGTCTGAGATATCTATCCAGGTCTCATTGTTAAACGTAGACGTTAACAATGTTACAAATGAAATCAATCAAGTTTTGATTAGCGTGTCTAGTGCAAAATTAAAGCTTGACGATATGTCTACTCGTGTTGTCAAGGATGAAGAGAATCCAGCATCTGTTATAAGGTCGAGCATTATCTCCCTAGAGGATGAAATACAGCGCCAGGATAAGAAAAAATTAAAGCTAATTGAAAAAATCGCCAGACTCAGGGTTAAGATCTCTGATATGAAAAATAAAAGGTCTGAGTTTAAAACGATCAAAACTGACTTGAGAATGTATGATCTTTTCATGCAGGCTGTTTCCAAAAAAGGCATACCTCTTCAGATTATGATGTCTCAGTTGCCTCTTATTAATTCTGAAATTGCTAAAATCTTACAAGGTGTAGTAGGATTTACTGTTGAGCTTGAGGCTGATTCTGAATCTAATTCAATGGATATTTTTATCAATTACGGAGATAGTCGACGAGTAATAGAGCTGGCTTCAGGTATGGAAAAAATGATGTCTTCTCTTGCAATTCGAGCTGCATTGATTAACGTCTCCTCTTTGACTAAAACAAACATGCTAATAATTGATGAAGGATTTGGAGCTCTTGATAGCACAAACATTGAAGCGTGTAGTAGACTTTTAGAGTCTCTTAAAAAATGGTTTAGGAATATTATTTTAATTTCCCATATAGATGAAATAAAAGACATTGTAGATAACTCAATAGAGATTTCAAAGATTGGAAAAGATGCGTTTGTAAAACATGAGTGAGAAGACTGAAAAATTATACCAATATCGTCCTGAGGGATATGTTGTCATATCTGATAAAAAGGAAACTGTGCCTCTTTTTTGTCCTGTGTGTGAGTTTGCAATGATTTCATCGGATGATCGTAATAGCTATGTTAGCTATCAATGCTGTTATGATTGTGAGCTTAGATGGGCACAATCGATGAGAAAATCATGGCTAGATGGGTGGAGACCAGAGCTGTGTGAGATCGAAAAAGAAAGAAAAAGGAAAAGAAAGATTCCTCCTTCATTTCACTTTTAAATAATAGACCTAATTATTGTTGGGAGAGCACCATGCTAAATTCTGAAGAAATTAACGCGATCGGCCAGATCACTGACACTACAGTGGGGAGAGGATCAACCACAGTCTCACCAACGATGTCTATTAAGACATCTCTTCAGGGAGACACTCTTTCTGTTAATTTTATAACTGTGGTATATCTAGCGTCAGATAGAAACTTGAGAGATCAAGTAAGCAAGGTGGAAGAAGAATCTCTCAAATTGACAAAAGATTATGTGTCAAATCTAAAAAAGGAATTCAAAGAGATGACGGGCAGGGCGCTTAAGCTTAAGGAGCTTAATACAAACGATAGTGTAGAGATAATTACAGCCCAGTGGTCCACACCGCGAAGAACTGCATATTATCGAAGATTTACAAACTTTCACTGTGAATAAATGTCAAAATTTAACAAATCAAAACAAGTATCCGAAATTGTTAAATGCGGCAAGGACCCGATATACTTTTTCAATTCATATTTGAAAATTCAACATCCGGTTCGCGGTCTCATAGGCTTTGACACGTACCCATTTCAGGATGAATGCGTAGATGTGTTTAATGATCATAGATTTTCGATAATTTTAAAATCTAGACAGCTGGGAATGTCTACTCTAGTCGCTGCATATTCAGTCTGGATGACATTGTTTCAGAAAGATAAAAATGTGCTTGTTATTGCAACTAAGCTTAGCGTCGCACAAAATTTTATCTCTAAGACTAAGACGATGATAAGGAGTCTTCCAAAGTGGCTTATTTTGCCAGAAATGATCACGAATAATAAACAGTTAATTGAATTTAGTCATGGATCATCTATAAAGGCTATTCCTACGTCTGATGACGCAGGTCGCTCTGAAGCGTTATCTCTTTTGGTTATTGATGAGGCAGCATTTGTTAGAAATTTTGATGATCTATGGACTGGGCTATACCCTACGATCTCCACGGGCGGTCGGGTGATTATTCTCTCCACACCCAATGGAGTGGGAGGGCAGTATTATAAACTTTATACAGAAGCAGAAGCTCAGCTAAATGAATTTAAATCCATTCGGTTACCGTGGGACGTTCACCCTGAAAGAGATAAATTGTGGTTTGAAAAAACCACAGCTAACATGTCCGATAGACAAATCGCACAAGAATACCTTTGTGACTTTGCATCTTCGGGACAAACTTTTCTTACTGATAGGGATATTGCTTGGGTAGGAGATATGTGTCGTCCTCCAAAAGAGAGAGCCGGACCAGATATGAATGTCTGGATCTGGAAATACCCGCTAAGCGAGCACACTTATGTGATGTCAGCAGACATAGCGAGAGGTGATTCAAAGGATTTTTCGACATTTCATGTTATTGATATCGGAGAGGGAGAGTGTGTCGCGGAGTATAAGGGAAAAATTCCACCCGACAGGTTTGCTGAAATTTTGGATGAGTTTGGTAGAAAATATAATAACGCTCTCTTGTGTCCAGAAAACAATAGCTACGGTTTCGCAACCATCATGCGATTAAAAGATCTTCAGTATCCCAATTTATATTACAAGAATAGAAAATCGATATATATTGGAAAATATGTCCCAGCTCGTGAGACAGATAATGCTGGATTTACTACTAGTGGAAAATCAAAAAATCAGATAATAACAAAACTTGAAGAGGTTTTACGAAACAAGCTTATTAAGATTTATTCTATTCGATTTTATGAGGAGCTTAAAACCTTTATCTGGAAGGGAAACAAAGTTCAAGCGATGAAAGGTTATAATGATGATCTTATTATGAGCTTAGCAATAGGAACCTGGCTCTACGATACATCCCCGGAATATAGCGGAAACTCGAAAATCCTTAATGATGCAATGTTGCGTGGAATGAAGTTTGAAAGAAATACATATGATGATCTTCCTGAGGCTATTCTATCTGGAAGACCCGATTCAAGCAAGCTCGAAAATCCGAAAACTACAAGTAAAACGGGTGCAAAAAGACCAACTGGCTGGGGTAATAAGCTTAATATTTCAGCAGATCATGACTGGCTTATTAAGTGAGGTTATAAGTGGCTACTCAAGACTCACAATCTTTATTTAGAAGATTAACGCTGCTATTTAGAAGCGGCCCAGTTGTTAAAAGAAAGGTAAGAGAGTTCAAGGGGTCTCAAAAGACCACCTCAGCTTTCGAGATGTTTAGAAAATCGCAGAGTCACGTTTATAGCACTGCTATGAGCGCTTATGGCACATATGATAGAATGGCAAGGTATAGCGATTTTTCTGAGATGGAATATACTCCAGAAATAAGCTCTGCTCTTGATATCTACTCAGAAGAAACTGTGGCAGCTGATGAGACTGGAAGCGTTTTGCATGTTTTTTCTGAAAATCCTACAATTGGACGCTTGCTAGATGAATTATTTTATGATACACTTAATGTAGAATTTAATCTAACTGCCTGGGCGAGAAATTTATGCAAATATGGCGATTTCTTTCTTTTCAATGACGTAAGCTCAGATCACGGAATTATCAATGCTTTTCCAATTCCAGTAAATGAAATTGAGAGAGAAGAGGGTTTTGACCCTAAAGATCCCATGGCAGTGAGATTCAGATGGGTAACTCAGGGAAACCAGGTTCTTGAAAATTGGCAAGTTTGTCATATGAGAATTTTAGGAAATGATGCCTTTTTACCGTATGGTTCATCTGTTCTAGAAGCAGCTCGTCGAATTTGGAGACAGCTTATTTTAGTTGAAGATGCGATGCTAGTTTATAGAATCGTGCGATCACCAGAAAGAAGAGTTTTTTATGTCGACGTTGGAAATGTACCCCCGGAAGATATTTCCAATTACATGGAACAGGTTCAATCAACGCTTAAGAGAGCACAAGTGGTGGATAGAGATACGGGAAGGGTTGATTTAAGATACAATCCTTTAAGTGTTGATGAGGATTACTACCTTCCGGTTAGAGGCTCTGAGTCAGGAACTAAGATCGATACTCTTGCTGGTGGGGCAAATGCTACTGCAATCGAAGATGTAGAATATATTCAAAAGAAGCTTTTTGCTGCTTTAAAGATTCCAAAGGCATATCTTGGGTATGATGAAGGACTGGGCGCAAAGGCTACGCTTTCGCAGGAAGATATTAGATTTTCAAGAACAGTTAATCGAATTCAGAGAACTGTTATAGCTGAGCTTAATAAGCTAGCAATTATTCATCTTTTTTCTAATGGGTTTGAAGGAGAGGATCTTTTAGACTTTACCTTGCACCTGTCTAATCCCTCTACAATCGCTCAACAACAAAAACTTGAACTCTATAGGACTCGATTTGAGATTGCTCAAAGTGCAATGACAACCGAAGGAATGGTAAGTAGAGATTGGGTTAGGAAAAATGTCTTTAAGATGACTGATGATGACATCGAAGCCATAACAGTTGGTAGGGTAGTAGATAGAGAGCAAGATCTTGAGATTGAAGCTGTAAGACTTCCTGGCGGCGCTGCAGCCGAGGGAGAGCTTGACCTTGGGGGTCCCCCGCCTGAAGCAGGAGCGGCTCCGCCTCCAGGTATAGAAACAGCTGGAGATCTTCGAAATAGTAACCAGCTACCAATTCTTGCCGGCGAACCAGATATAGTGTCACTATCTATCGACGATGCAAACGCTCCAATAAAAGCTCAAGATGCCGTCGATTATCTTTCTAATGTTTTGAAAGAATCAGATGAAGACAAAGATGAAGATGAAGATGATCCTATAACACCCGCAGAAAGAGAGGAGTGGAATCGACCGAGAAGAAAAAAGGGATCCAAAGATGCTCGGTTTGTAGATCATCTGCGCTCAGTTAGCCCTGATAGGAATGATGCATCAGATTCCATCACTCACCCAGATGGCCTTAAGAATGCGCAGTATCAGAGAAATAGTGATTCTAAAAATCCACTTAGAAATGCACATAAGATGCCTAAGCTAACCGAGTTTGGAAATGATTTTGAGATTTTAGATTATCTAGATGATAAAATTGAAATACAGGCTAAGATGACAACAAGATTGCAATCTTCACTGCACTCAATGGACAAGCGACTCAATATTAGAAAGAAAGTTCTCCTTGAAAATGAAGCAGTAAATGAAGAGGGTGATTTGTCTTGAAAAGACATACCTAATAACATCTAATTGTTTTAGAAACTCTGGGATTTGAATTCATCAGGGACGGAAGATGTCAAAATCACACAATAAAAAGAGAAATGTTGGAATCATTTATGAGCTTTTATTAAGATATATTTCTAATAATCTAATAAATGATGATAAAAAATCAGCACAGTCAGCATTAAGAATACTTGAAAAAAGATTTCATAAATCTACTGAGATTTATAGAGAGTTTAGACTTTTTAATGCACTTGCAAAATCAACTGTAAGTGATTCTGCTATTGCTGCAGCAATTTTAACTGAAGCCAAGAGTGCTGCTCGTCGAGCTGACAAAGGTGCTCTCAATAAAGAAAAATCTTTGCTAATACGAGATATCAATCATATTCTAAACGATTCTAGCTTTTATTATAGAAGAGTACCTGAATATAAGACATATGCAACTATTCAAAGCTTACTGAATGACTGGAGAAAGCTAGATGAAGCAGATTTGTTAAAGATGGTCGAATTAGAAGGCAAAATGGTTGAATGGCTTTTAAGTGAAAAGACAGATGAATCTCTTGATGAAAATATAGATCCCAATGTTGATACATTGGTCGTTAGGATTATGACTGAAAAAATAAATTCTAAATACAAAAACAAGCTTAATGAAGATCAGAGAAATATTATTAAGTCGTATGTATTTTCACTCTCATCTGACAATGGCAAGAGTATTTCTCAAAAACTCGACAACATGAGAGAAGATACAGTCAATCAGCTTTATAAGTTTAAGAAGATGACGGATAATAAATACATTCTTGAAAAGATAGATCGAGTTGAAAACTCCATTCTAGAAGTTTCAATAGATAATGTTGATGATGCAGTTATTTCTAAATTTTTAGTAATATCCCAGTTGCAAAACGAGATAAAGGAGGCGATAAATGAGCTCAGGTAATCTTAAACTTCTCACAGAGTGGATGCCACTAGCATACACACAGAAGACACTTCAGGAGTCATTGGCGATAAATAATGGAAAAATTCTTCTCCGCGGTGTATTACAAAAATGCGATACCCTAAATCAAAATGGTAGAATTTATCCTCGGTCTATTTTAGAAAGAGAGGTAATGAATTATCAAAAATTTATTAAGGAAAATCGAGCGCTTGGTGAGTGTGATCATCCTGACTCTTCTGTTGTAGAGCTTAAGAATGTTTCTCATATTATTCGGGACGCGTTTCTTGAGGGGGATTCTGTGGTGGGAACAGTTGAATTACTTAATACACCTGCAGGGAAAATTTTGCAAAGCCTAGTTGAATCTGGAGTGACACTTGGTATTTCATCGAGAGGCGTGGGATCAACTATAAGTGAAGGCAATGCGCAAATTGTTCAAGAAGATTTTCAACTTATATGCTTTGATATGGTTAGTGAACCATCCACGCCAGGTGCTTTTATGCTAACTGAAGGGAAAAACGTCGATCTTAATGATCTTAATAAGATTTTTAACAGGTCAGATAAGATTGATAGAATTTTTAATGATATTTTATCGTGGTAGGTGAGAGAGAATGGCCAAGTTTTCCAGGCGTGATTTAAAAGACGTTGTTAAGGAGTGCCTAGTTGAAATTCTTCAGGAAGGGCTAAGCGGAGATCGACAGACCTCCATGATGGCTGAGAGTATTTCCTCGAGAGAGACTATGTCCCAAGACCCATTGCCAAGAAAAAGATCACTTGACAATATTTCCTGGAATAAGAAGCCCAAGAAAAATCCCAATTTTGAAAAAAATATAGATAACATCACTAATCAGATGACATCTGATCCTATTCTAGCTTCGGTGCTAGCTGACACCGCAATGACAACTCTTCAAGAGCAGGCGAGCGCAGATTCAGGAATGAGGCATTCTCCTTCTGCAGCTAGAGGAGACAGTGCTGATTTAATGATGTCTCGATCAGACCCTATTGATATTTTTGGAGAATCTGCAGGCAAGTGGGCAGAACTTGCCTTTGGAAATGCCTCCAAGCTATAGATATAAAGGAGGGAGAATAGAATGGCTGATGAATATGCGACAGTGAGACCCTGGGGCGGACATCGAAACGGTGGCTTGGGACGGAGAGATGACAAGTCTCTCAAAGAGTCATTTCCATTTTCTCCTCTTCCGGTTGGAGCAGACCCCACCTACACATCAAAAACTGTTGAGGATATTGGAATCGCTGCGTTGAACGGAAACGGCGGCCAGGGAGATCTCACACCAAACATAGGTGTAAGACAAGGAAAAATAAAAGACTCTCAAGGGTATTATTTTCTTGAGAAACCTTTCGATCTCAACTATGAAGATGCACCTGACTATGATGAGGTATTAGTGTCATCAGCACAAGGAGACGGCTTACCAGCGACGCCCTTTGTTCCCAACCTCAACTCACCAGGTGGAAGACCGGGAACAAATAATAATCTATCATCACATAATGTACCAGAGTGGAAAGGTGATATTCAACCTCCCGGAATCGAATACGGATCTGGAATCCAGAGATCTAATCCATCAGTATCGTCGGAGAGAATATCTCGACAGACGATAGGGGATTATCTTGATTCATCGTATGGAAGCTCATGGCCGCACTCAGACGGCTCTTCTTGATATAATTTGAGAAATTAATTTCCTTCTTGTGTATATGTATTATTGTTGCTACATCTAGGAGAGATATATGTCTAAGTCCGTAACGCTTACACCTAAAGTTTTAAAGTCTTTAATTTCTGAAGAAAGAAAAAAGCTTGAAGAAAAAAGCAAGTCTCGTACCAAGGAAAGTTCAGATATTTCTTTTAAGACAGTAGAGGATGTCTGGGCTGGTGGAGATAATCTTGTAAATAAAATTGATTATGTGAAGGCACTCAAAATTCACGAAGCACGCTTATTGCGTAAGGCAAGAAAGGTAGCTAAACTTAGAGAACTTTTAAAGAGAAAAATTTTAGAGGAGATATAATAAATGGCAGAACAACCGCAAACTATTGTTGAACCCGCAGCTCCTACCGACAAACCGTACGGCACGCGAAGTGAATCTAATATGCAAGCCATATATGCTTCATCTCCCATTTACGCGGGAGATATAAACGATGATGAAAGAAAGGCACAGTTTCAAGAGCTAGCACTAGATGGGACAATTACCAACGGATTAGGGTTAAATTCTTTTAGTAGAGATTTCTCGGATGCACCAGATCTGGGTGAGGTCGACACCGGCGCTGGTGGACTTCCTGCATCTCCCTACATGCCTAACCCCACAGCTCCTGGTCCCGGGAGCGTTTTCCCAAGTGATCAGGCAGCTTACACTGGAGAAATTCCCGACCCGGGCGTCGAATATGGAGTGGGATTAGGCGGATTAGCATCACCTGTAGAGACTTCAACCAATATTTCATCACAAACATTGGGAGACTATATCTCTGGAAGATCATACCAGGGTTCTGATGGTAGGGGATAGTGCCGAACCTTTATTATAATCCGGCTAATTATGATAGCAACGCTGGCGGCGGATATGGTGTTGCCGGACGTCCCGCTCCATCGTTTGGTAAAGGATCTGGCTCAGAGACCATCATGGGTTCATCTGAAACTGGCATATATCTACAGCCCTCTTGCCCTGAAGTGAGTGAAGAAGAACAGGAAGAATTTGAAGAGGAGTTTCTTGGAGACTCTGATGATATAGATGCATTTGTTGCTAAAATTAACAAGTGGCGCCCACGATTTGATCCTTCAAGAAGGGCAGACCGTGCATCCTTTGTTTCAAACCAGCCGCTTAATATGGGACTTATAGGGGAAGAAAGCCTTCCTAATGTGATGTCAGGAATTGCTCCATTTTCAAATAAAACTCTTTATCCAAAAGGTTTTAGTGGTCCTCCTTTAGGCACCGGAGGTGCTAGCCAGGCATTTAGGACCACAGGAAGCTATAAAAGAACCGGAACTCAATTTGGAACGTCTAGGGCTCCGTTTAATGATCCCGGGGAGGTTGACGTTGATATTCCCGCATACAGTTTTCTAGATGTCATCGATCCCGACCTTAAGACGTTATTAAGGCAAAGGATAAAAATTCTTAGGCTACTTAATCAGATTAGGGACTAAGCTTAGTGTAAAAATGAATTGTACAGAATAATTAGAAAGGTAGAGGATTAAAAATGTCAAAATCTCTTTATGACGAAGCTATCGCTGAGGCGCATCTCCTTAGAGAGACAGCAGAAAAGAACGCAAAGAACGCAATAATTGAAGCAGTTACTCCCAAAATTAGAGAGTTTATTGAACAACAGCTAATTGGCGAAGAGAATTCACAAAATGACGAACAAGATGTTTTAGATGACGTTGTGAATGATATCGTGGGGATAAATGAAGCTGGTGCGGGATCTGTGGAGCTTGATGAGACTGCTTTAATGTCTCTGGTAGGTCTTTTGGGAGGAGATGATATTCAAAATATGTTGTCTGATTCAAAATCTTCAATATCTGTAAGCGATGCAGTGAGAGAATCACTTTCTTCTCTAGATGAGAATGAAAAAGCTAAGCTATCCAGTATTGCACATAAACTTACACAAACAGCAGATTTTTTTAAGTCCAACGATATACCTAATGATATAGTATTTGAACAGGAGAGTTCAGCAATGGCAGCTAAAGACGATATTCTATATGAAATAGATCTCGAAGAACTTCGAGGATCAATGCAGGAGTCTCGTAGAGGAAAAAGAACTAGCGACGTAGAACTAGCTAGACTTTTAAGAGAGGTCAGCCTAATAGTTGATCTTGGAGATGAGGTCGAACTTCCTGAAGACTTAATGCCCACAGTGAGCGTTGTGGAGGAAGAGGAAGAAGAGGTGGACGTTGAAGATTTTGAGTCTGCAGAAGAGGTCGAGGTGGATGTTGAAGAGGAAGGTCCCCCGCTCCCCCCTCTTGATGAAGTACTTGAAATAGATCCAAGGATTTTGCGGAGTGAGCTTGTAAGGCTGAGAAGAAGTCTTAGTGAGGCATCCGGCAAGGATCTAACTAAACTGAAAGGAATTAAGGACGCCATGGAGTCCAGCTGGGGCGGAAGCGGAAGCGGACGTGCCGGTCTTAAGGGTGCATACGGTGGCACCGGTGGTGGAAAGGCAGGCGTCAAAGGTGCATATGGTGGAGGAAAGGAAAGTGGTGACCCGCTAAAGGTCAAGCTAAATAAGCTTTCTGAGGCCATGCTAAAGGAGAGACGCAATAATCGATCTCTCAGAAATAGGCTCAATGAATACAGAAGTGCTGTTGAAACACTTCGTGAGCAGTTGACAGATCTTAATCTGTTTAATGCGAAGCTTCTCTATGTTAATAAGCTTTTGCAGAATGAAGGAATCACTTCCGCTAAGCGGAAGTCTGTTATTCAATCTCTTGATTCTGCTAAAAGCCTAAGAGAAGTTAAGCTGTTATATAAGAGCTTGGTAGAATCCTTTAAGGAGAGAAAGCCAAGTTCTCTTTCTGAATCAAACGTTCGTCGAACTCTCGGTAGTTCTTCAAGGACTGTGGGAAGGTCATCTGCCCCTCGCACAGAATCCTCTGAAGTCAACCGTTGGGCAAAGCTAGCGGGAATTAAAGAGTAACGGAACCATTATAACTGCTAAGGAGTAAACAAAAAATGGCAAAATCATTCACTCTATCACAGCTGACTGAGGGCATTCGCGATCGTAACGTGGGTGCTGAGGGCCAGCGTCTTATGGAAAAGTGGACTCGAACGGGTCTGCTAAGAGGTCTCAGCGATCACAGTCGCGAGATCATGTCTCGACTGCTTGAGAATCAGGCTGCACAGCTACTGAGAGAGCAAAACTCTCTGTCAACAGGTGCTGGCAACGCCACCTCCTCTGGCGACATTCGAGGCTTCACAAACATCGCTTTCCCGATTGTTCGTCGGGTTTTCGGCGGACTTATCTCTAACGAGCTCGTGTCCATCCAGCCGATGAGCCTTCCCTCTGGGCTGCTCTTCTATCTGGATTACACATACGGCACACGTGTTGGTGGCGACGCCAACATTCAGACCGGCGCTGCGGGTGATGCTGATGCTCAGACATATGAGAAAGGCACCTCGATCTACAACAACCCCACTGGAAAGGGAGTCCGAAGTGGTTCTCTAGCTACTGGCGGTCAGTATGATCTTGTTGGTCACTCTTATACTAAGGTTCACGGGACTATTAAGGGAACGACATCTAAGCAACGTCTAATCCTTCTTGCTTCCGGCGCCTTCCAGGGCAACGCAGCAATGCAGCTCGGAGGTGTCTGTCATGCCACCGGTACTGATGGCAAGCTGCTACAGTTCGACCCTCAGGTAACAACTCTTATTGAAGATGATACTGGTCTAGATGGAGATGGTAGATTCCAGCTTCTAGTTTTCAACCTGAATCAGATTGCAAGCTGTACTGGTCTTGACACCACGCAGGTGAAGGATTGGTCACTCTTTTCTGATGAGCCTACGACAAAGGGCGTCAAGGTTCTTGGTGATACATTCCAGGGCGGAAAGAATATCCTTAACCTCCGACGTCTCAACCAGCTTGGAACGTGGAATTCCAGCGCTAAGCAATTCACCTCAGACCCGATGATTGGTGTGAATGACACCAACGCTGCTTTCCTTTGCGTTGTATCTGGTGCATATATTGGACCGCTTGCACCCACAGCTACACAGACGCTGGGCATTACTGCATCTTATGCGATGGGACCATCGCTTAATGTTGGCGGTGATGGTGATACTCTTACCATTCCCACCTTTGAGTCGAACTTCGGTACGTCTCCATCTCCGGCAATCCCAGAGATTGACATTAAGATCGAATCCATCGCGGTAACTGCTGCAACCCGTAAGCTCCGTGCTCGCTGGTCTCCAGAACTCGCACAGGATTTGAACGCCTACCACAGCCTCGACGCTGAGGTGGAGCTCACACAGATCCTCTCTGAGCAGATTGCTCTAGAGATTGATCGTGAGATTCTTAATGACCTCCTTACTGAGGCAAAGGGTGCTAACTACTACTGGTCTAGAATGCCTGGTAATTTCGTCAACAAGACGAATGGTAACGTCCAGAACAAGGCCTCCACGCTTGCTGCCGGTCCTACCTTCACAGGTACAGTTCGGGAGTGGTATGAGACCCTTGTTGAGACCATCATTGATGTAGCTAACGAGATTCACCGTAAGACCCTTAGAGGTTCTGCTAACTTCGTGGTTTGCTCCCCGGACGTTGCAACAATCTTTGAGGCTTCGGTTCTCTACAAGCCCAACATCAGTCTTGATGGTCAGGGTCAGGCAAGCTCTCCCTTCCAGCTCGGTGCTGCACCGATTGGTTCGTTGAGCAACCGCTTTACGGTCTACAAGGATCCCTACTTCCCACGGAACAAGGTTCTTGTTGGATACAAGGGTGGTAGCTACCTGGAAACAGGCTATGTATATGCACCTTATGTACCGCTGATCGTGACTCCCACTATCTTCGCACCCGAGGACTTCACACCCCGCAAGGGCGTGATGACTCGCTACGGTAAGAAGATGGTTCGAGCTGACTTCTACGGTACAGTTACTGTCATGAATCTCAACATCATCTAATCGCAACGATTAGTGATAATTACAGAGGCGACCTCATTTGAGGTCGCCTCTTTTGTTTATATCTTCTAATTCTTTTTTTATTAGATAGATATTTATAATTGTAGAAACATGAGTATGATCTTAAATGGCGAGTACTGTACATTCTAGTTTTGACTCAGAGTTTTATGCCGACGGGAAGTCTATAAACAAGGATAGGAGAGAAGAGAACATGCCTGAAGAAAAAAAGGATAGTTTTTATGAAGAGGCTGCGAGAGAAGTTTTAAATGACGCAGCTCAAGTGGGACAAAGTCAACCCCAGGAACAGTCTGAAGATGGTGGGACTCAAGATAGTCGACCACAGCCAGCTGTAGAGGTACCTACTGATGATTCATTTTCGAGCGATTTCGCTGCTGGTTTTGATGATTTTGACTTTGTAGAAGCATATGATGATGATCCGGTTGCAGTTGATGATCAGATGCTTCCAAGCAACACCGCAGCAAGTGCAATCAAGTGTGCATTTTTAGGTGTTGGCGGCGGTGGAGGAAAGCTAGCAAAGGCGTTTCTGGATCTTGGGTTTACCAAAACACTACTTATAAACACTACTGTAAAAGATCAGCCTGAGGGTGTTCCGTCTGAACACTTCTTACTTCTTCCTGGCGCAGATGGCGTAGGTAAAGACATTGCCTTAGGAAAGAAAGTTCTAGAAAATAACAGCGCTTCTGTAGAAGACTCCCTTAGAACAAGAGTTGGAAAGGCAGACTGGTTATTTGTTCTCGCTGGAGGTGGCGGTGGAACAGGCAGCGCGTGCCATGTTTTGCAAGGTTCTCTTGATAGATACCTTAAGTCTGTGGGAGCTTCTGGAAAGGTCGTATACATTGTTACCAAGCCTACAGCACAAGAGCTTCTTAACCCGACTATAGCAACTAACTATGAGTCATTATCAGCAGACGTGGCACTTCACCCGCATATTCTCATTGACAATGAGAAGCAGCTTCAGCTTCTTAGGGGCAAGGTGGGCATGCTTGGCTTATATCCTACAGCAAATAAAAACTTTGCTAAGCTACTGTGGCAAGTTCTTAAGCTTGCAGATGAAAATTCCCCAATCCAATCATTTGATTCTAAAGATCTTGAAAGAGTCTTGGGAACAACAGGGAGGATGGTAATAGGAAGCACTGTTGCAAGAGATGTGAGCAAACAGGACATCGGAGCAATGCTTTATCAGGGCTGCTTGCGGTCATCACCTTGCCCAAACCCAGGTGGAAAGGCATCAACCGGTGTAATGCTCCTTGTGGTGACGCCCCAGATGGCATCAGACCCGGGTGTAAGCAAAAAGATCGAAGCAGCACTCTCCTACGTGGGAGGAAGAACTGATACATTGTTTTCAGGCGTATATGTTAAACAACCGCTTCCTGGCCTGATTGCAATCTCGGTGATCGGCGGGTTTTAATATATTAATGATTATTTCTCATGAGAATGAGTTTATTTTCTTTAAGCCTTTAAAATCTGCTGGTTCAAGCATTGAGTTTGCACTTGGCAACCAGTGTGGAAAAAATGATATCCTAACTGGTTCTCCTTACCGAGACGAGATAGAGGCAGGATATCAAGATAGAAACAATGAAATAGTTAGGCGTCTGGTCGGCCAGCAGGCTAAAGATTATCTAATTAGAGAAAAGGGAAGTTTTAACCCCCCTCCGCAAGTCTTGTTAAAAGATTTTTATATTGACGCTATAGAAGGAATTTATAATACACATATCACTCCCGTTAGATTTTTTGAGATCAATAAGGGCAATGGTATTTTTGATAATTATAAAACAATATCTATTGTGAGAAACCCCTGGGATGCGCTGGTGTCCTTCTACTGGTGGTCATCATCTGATAAAGTCATGGCAAGAAAAGATGGAGATAGCATAATGGATCTTGGTATAGATGAGTCTGCTATGTTGCCTGGTCTAAGAGGGAGATGTGATGATTCTCCGCAAATGCTAAGAAGAAAATTTAATCTTTTTTTGAAAACAAAAACAAACCCACTCCAGCCGTTAGCTTCAAGCAAAAACCTTCAAGAATCTGGAAGAGATACTGTTTTAAACCATTTCTCAAAGATAATGAATGAGTTTTATCATTATAAGAATTTTGACTTTATCTTGAGATTTGAAAATCTTCAAGAAGATTATGATAAACTGTGTTTAAGCTTATTGTTGACAACTGCCCATCTTCCACGACTCAAGTCCGTAGAAAGAAAATCTAAAATGCCATTTCATGAATATTACACTGAAGAATCAAAAAAAATGGTCGAAGATCTCTTTGCTGATCTCATATCAGAGCAGGGATATAGATTTAATTAAATTAAAAAATTTTTAGATTTATATTTTTTAAGTTGTGATTTCTTTAGAATCGTGTCAAGATATTGGATACTTATGTGTAGAAGTGTGTACTACCTCGGAGGGATCTTTTGGCAACTTTTGCAAATACTGGAAACCCTACACCGTTTGGATTTTTTGATAGTGACACTGCATTTCAACAGGAAGCAGATAATCTCATAACCTTTGTCAAAAGAAAGCTAGGCGATGATATTCTTAGTGTTGAGCTTACAAAAAAACAAATATGGGCCAACTTAGAAGAAGCATCCCTTGAATATAGTTCAATTTTAAACCAATATCAGGCTAAGTCTCAGATAGTTCAATTTTTAGGAATGCCAACAACAGGCTCTGATGGTCACATGTCCGGATCAGAGGGTCGATACCCTAGGGAAAACTTAGATTATTTAACAAGATTTGCTGAACCATACGCATTTGAAGCTGGAACTGGTGGATCCTATGATATGATGTCTGGATCAATTCAGCTAGTTAAAAATCAACAGGATTATGACATCTACAGCACCCTAAAGGATGCAAGCGGAGATTTAATTTTCTCATCTAGCATGAACACTGCACCTCGATCAAAGCTCCAGATAAGTGAGGTCTTTCACTTCAGCCCTCAGGCAGCATATAGGTTTTTTGACACAACTTCAGCAATCAATTATTTAAATAATGAGTTTTCATTTGAATCTTTTACGCCCGAGACAATTTTTTATGTTTTACCTGTTTTTGAGGACATTCTTCGAGCTGGGCAGCTAGATCTTTCCAATAGGGTGAGACGCTCAAACTACTCTTATAAGATCATTGGAACAAAAATAAGACTATACCCGCTGCCAACCCAGGACACACCCAGAAAGCTATTTCTTAGAATTAGATTTTTCTCGGATCCTCTTAATCCTTCTTATCAGGATGAAACCATAAAAGGCGTGTCCAATCTTTCAGATATTCCGTTTGGAAAATTAAAATACTCTGAAATTAACAGCATAGGAAGACAGTGGATCCGCCAGTATGCACTATCATTGAGCAAAGAACAGCTCGGACTCATTAGATCAAAATTTGGATCCATTCCAATTCCAGGTGCAGACCTGACGCTTAATGGAACTGACTTAGTATCACAAGGAAGAGAAGACAAGAAAACATTGATAACACAACTAACTGAAATGCTTGAGACAATGACATATGATAAGCTCGTCGAACTACAGGCGACAAGAGCTGAAAACATCAACAAACAGCTAAAATACGTTCCAATGCCGAACGGATTAGCTATCTTTATGGGATAAACTATGTCGAGATTGTTTATAACTGAGAGGGAGATAAACTTTATCAATGATCTTGGAAAGGAGATAGTAAAAGATGTTATTGGGCAAAAGATCTATTATTTTCCAATCTCTGACATAAAGTCAAATGTGCACGACGTATACGAAGAGGCTCCCGACAAGGTGTTTGAAAACCCCATAGAGATAGATGTGTTGGTAAAATATGATCCTCAACAGATAAGATCTAATACGTTTGGAACAGAGGAGATGTATAAGATTGAGGTATATGCGCAAGCTAGAGACTTACTTGATAAGGAGATAGAAGTTAGAGAAGGAGACTTTTTTAGCTTTGGATCTGTTTTCTTTGAGGTTCTTGCTGCACCGGATTCATCAGTTATTTTTGGAGAAATTGAGCATAAGGGATTTATTACCATTCAAGGAAAACAGGCACGCGAGGGTCAGTTTATATCAAAAACTTTCGGACCTACAGACGAGAGCTATTCCGACCCCGATGCTGTGCAGAAGACATTTGCTCAGCAGCGTGGATTCAAAGATAATCAGCTTGGTCCCACAGGAGATGTAAGAGCATTGCAGCAAAAGGGTGTGCTTACTAAGCCGATTACAGGTCCTGCAGAGGTGTCTCCCAAAGGAGATCCTGAAAATGTAGGATCTTCATTTTATGATGAGAGCTAGAGATGACACGAAAGATAGACACAGGATATGAAGGAAGCGTCCCTGAGGATTTTAACATCCCATCAGTGGGAATAGTTGATATTGACAGGTCAGTGTTTCAATTGTTTGATAAACGTCTTTCGTTTCAAGTTGAGGTAAACTCTCAGGCAAAAAAGGTTCCAGTGGTCTTTGCAGCAGGAGAGAGATTTGCCCTAGCTAGAAGACGTCATCCGATTAGAGATAGAAATAACGCTATAATTCTTCCAATAATATCAATTAAAAGAGGTGCTATTGATCATAGTCCGTCGCAAGGGGGCTACGGGACAGCGATATCATTTAGAAAACAGCAGTCATACGTTATTAAAAGAAGACTAAGCGAAAAGGATAGAGATTTTCAAAATATTGTCAATAAGCTTCGAATTAAAAATCAAAAAAATGTTGCGAGTAGAAAACATTTTCAAAAAGATACAATTTTTCCTGGCAATGACGCTCGCGCAGGAACTGTGGCTACGCGTCGACAGACAGACAACTTATCGTTTTTAGACGATCCAACGGGTGATCTTTTAAGAAGTGATCTAGGACAAAATATCTTTGAAATAATAACTGTACCATATCCTAAGTTTATTACAATAAGCTATGAGATAGTTTTTTGGACCCAATATATGACACAGATGAATCAACTAATTGAATCTATGATGGCACAGTTTGACGGCCAAGGGCATGAATTCTTTCTTGAAACTGATAAAGGATATCAGTTTGTAGGCTTTGTTAAATCTCCGCTAGATGCCGATGACAACTTTCAAGACTTTACAGATGAAGAAAGAATTATAAAGTGTAGCTTCACCATGTCAGTTCCCGGATATATCATCGCGCCAGACCATCCCAGCCTTAGACAGCCAACTAGAAGATTTCTTTCAGCACCACAGGTTGAGTTTGGATACTTTGACGTGAGCACAGATGTTAAAAAAGTGGATGTCTCTCCGGGAGGCACTGGGGATATAAATAAATTTATTTTGTCTGACACTGAAGATCTTACAGCTACGGGAGAGACACCTAACTATAGGGGAGAGATTAATGCAAGACTTCTTGATGTTATTGAGAATCCCTTTACCGGCGAGAAAAGAAATACATACGTGAAGATTTTGACTAGAAATCAGCGTGCCGGCGAGACTGTCGCAAGCAGCAGGATAGTTGTTGAAACAGAGACAACTCTAGACACACTAGAGTAAGGACTTTTGACAACTTGAGCGATAGTTATAACTGTAGAGATTTTCATACGGGAGATTGATAGATGGCTGAGCAGACTTTTAGGTCACCAGGCTTCTTTGAGAAAGAGATCGACCTTTCCCAGCGTGAGGCGGAAATTGTCGGAGTCCCCGCTGGAGTAATAGGCACTGCAGAGATGGGTCCGGCATTTGTTCCGGTTACCGTAGGCTCCTTTTCTGATTTTGAGAAGCGATTCGGTGATCTTAATACATCTATGTTTGGGCCCTATGCAGTTAATGAGTTTTTTAAGCATAAGACTGCATTAACCTACGTGAGGGTATTGGGTGCCGGAGCTAATGAGACAACGACAGATATAGAGAATACTCGAGTTTCAGGCATTGTTAAGAACGCTGGATTTAGAGTCGATGGATCCACAGAAAACAGCACTGTGAGCTACAATAGGACAGGTCGCTTGGGCGCAGTTCAGTTTATTGGGGTTCGACAGTTTGTCTCTGGAGCAGCAGCATTTGCTGAACCCGAGCTTAGTGATAATGACAGCATTAACTTTAATTCTGCTCAACAGATGGGAGAGGCATTCCTTATAAGAGGAATGATCATGTGTGCTACTGGCACCCGTGCTATGCTTCTTGATTACAACCAGTCATATTCTGCAGCCAACGTTGCAGATGACGTCGCCTTTGTTAATCCGACATCTACCGACACCTTTTATAAGACATTTAAGTTAGTTCTTTCATCAACTGCTGGTGCGACCTTTTCAAAGGATGACAGTGCTGCAGGAATTAGGATCTATACAGCTTCTCTTGATCCGTCAAGTGATGCGTACATCTCAAAGATTCTTAACACAGATCCGGAGAGATTTCAGAAGGAACAGCACCTTCTTTATGGTCACTTTCCCATCGAGGAAGAGGTTGCCTCTATATCAACGAGTAATGTGAGACCTGCTGTTGCTATTATGTCTGGAACGCTTAGCACAAATGAATCGTCCGGAATCACCTCAATAAGCTACCTTGAGTCCTTTGGCAGATTTGACACGAGATACACCACACCTAAAACGACGTGGTTTATCTCTCAGCCTTACGGAAAGTCTGAGAACAATCTTTTCTATTTTGAAACAATCTCTGACGGTGAAGTGGCTAATTCTAAGTATAAGATCTCTATTTCAAATGTAAGAAAATCTACTGATCCCAAGAGCAGCTACGGAACCTTTTCAGTTGAGGTTAGAGAGTTTGGTGATACTGATACTGATACAGGCATCGTAGAGAGATATTCTAATTGTACGCTTAATCCTAATGATAGTGATTTTATCGCTAAGAAGATAGGCGACTACAAGGCGGAGTATAACTTTGACGCAGAGAGTGTAGATGAGAGAAAGGTGGTGGTCTCTGGAAAGTATCCCAATGTTTCTTCTAGGATACGTGTTGTGATGAGCAACGCAGTATATGAGGCTGATGTTCCAGAATCAGCTCTACCGTTCGGGTTTAGAGGATTTCCATCTCTTAAGACAACAGACACGCTCACCGACAGTCTGACGACAGCGCTGGTAGGAACATATGCTGAGCTTGGTGGTACTGCAGTTAAGAGGCTAGGGTATGTCACTGGCACTAGTGGTCACCTCTCCCACTACACACATCTT
>Ga0209434_1000132_pt1 | contig 39327 bp, 54 predicted proteins | sample ETNvirnome_2_300_FD_184068 | JGI IMG/M metagenome (GOLD analysis project Ga0209434, IMG submission 184068) | Marine viral communities from the Pacific Ocean - ETNP_2_300 (SPAdes) (version 2) | ecosystem: Environmental > Aquatic > Marine > Oceanic | place: Pacific Ocean | collected 2013-06-22 | reverse complement strand
CGGGGGCGAACAAGCCCCCGTTAGTCCCTCTGCGCCCGAAGAGGAAGGCGCGGGAAGTAGAATGCTGCGCGGCTTGGAAGCTGGCGGCGAAACGCTACTTGCATTAGGTGGCGGCGCTACAGCCTATGCTGGTGACGTACTCAACATCGATAGTCTTCAAAATCTAGGCAAAGAGTGGGCCGCGAAATGGAAGCAAGCCCAAGCCGAAACGCTAGGCCCATACGCCAGTATCTCGCTGGAAGGCGCGCTTCAAGACCCAGAAGCATTCGATTCTTTCCTTGAGTGGGCATCTATTCGTGGCCCGCAAGTTGCGGTTTCAATGCTGCCAATAATCGCGGGTACCCTTCTAGCAGGACCGGTTGGCGGCTACGCGGCAATGAGCGGCATTGCGGTAGGGGACATTTATGGGGAGCAACTTGAAGCTACCGACGACCCAAATGCTCTAATCACTACAGCCGGTGCTATACCCTACGTCCTTCTCGAACGTATGGGCTTAGGCGGGCGTGTCATGAAGCTCCTAAAAGGCGGCGGGGCGCGATCAGCGGGCTACGCCAAAAGGTTGATGAAGGAGCTTCTAACCACACCAGCGCGCGAGGCCGTTACTGAGTATGGTCAGGCCGCGATTTCCGTTATAGCACATGCTATAGAGTCTGGGCGCAATCCGCTTGAAGCTCTTCAAGATCCTGAAATTCAGGCGCGTATGCGCGAAGAAGCGTATAGTGGCGCGCTGTTGGGAACTGCCGCCTCTACCGTAACTGCGATACCTCGCGCCGAACAGCCATCGCTTGCTCCCCTTAAAACAAAGAGCCAGGAAGACGTTGCCGACCCAGGACCAACCCTCGAAAACTTTGGCTCGCAAGTCAAGGAACACGCCGCCAAGCAGAAGCAAGGCAAGCTATCCGCCGACGAGTGGATGAGCTATTTCAAGAAGCGTCAGATTCCCCTAGACGAACTCAACGCCTACGGAGTAGAAGAGTGGCTTCGCACGCGTCCCGGTAAAACAACGCCCGACGAGCTAACCAACTTCATCGAAAACAACGCCTTCGACCTCCAGGAGTCTTGGAGTATGGAGGTAGAACCTCCAATCTTTAACGACCCGGAGCCTGTCGATGAAGAAGGTTACCCCGAAATAACCGAACACACTACCACAAGCCACGATGGCCGCTATACCATTAGCGGCACTCCTGAAGATCAATCGTGGACAATCTATGATAACAAAACCAATGAATGGGTGCGTGGGCCTATGGAGGGTGCGCGAACGTTCAGAGAAGCCCAATCAATCGCCAGAGTAGACAGCGAAAGTCAAAACGCAACATTATGGTCCAGCGAAACAACTGAGGGTGGAACAGACTATGGCGAAATGCGTATCTGGATGCCCACCCGCCAACAAGTGCCAGCGAACATAAATGAAGCCGGTGCTGTATGGTCAGAAACGAGCGAAACAAACGATCCCGATAGAAAAGTTCATACGCTTACAAGCAAACATAATGCATCAATAGGAAACATATTTCACGCGAAAGATGACAAGTTTGTTATTATGTCTCCAATCTCTTCTGCTGTTTCAGGACAGACGTTCAATACAGTAACAGAGGCAAAAGGTTCTCTTGAAGCAGCTTACCTGAACCAATATTCACCAGAAACAGTTGGACCGAACTATCGGTCGCACGCGTTTGACGAGCCGAATATTCTCGTGTGGAGCCGCTTCAAAACTCGCCAAGGGCCAAACGGCGAACGTATCCTGTTCATCGAAGAGATCCAATCCGACTGGCACCAAGCCGGTGCAGACCACGGTTACCAAAGTGAAATGCTGAGCGATCCAAACGTTCTTCGTCTACGACAGATGAGAAGAGATGCTCCCGCTGAACAGTCTAGAGGCAACTACCATGAGCATTGGAGAGACATGGAAGAGGTGTGGCAGCAAATTAGGAACGACCACAACATACAAGAAACAAACAAACAAGTGTGGTTAACCCGCACTTCGGGCGGCGTACCGGACGCGCCGTTCAAGAACAAAAAGCATGAGGAACTGGCTTTAAAGCGCATGATGGCATATGCCGCGCAAACCGGCCATACCCACATAGGTATAACTGACGGCGAACTCCAGAACGACCGCAACAACGAGCCACGCGGCGGTAAGGGCATGATCGAAGCTTACGACAAGCGTATGCCAGGGTTCATGAAGAAGTATGGCAACCGAAATGGCTGGGGAACCGAAGTCCAGCGTTACGTCCCCATCACCGATACCTCAGACAGTATTTACCACGAAGATTCGGATAGTCATTCTCGCCCCGAAATGCACTTGATGAAGATCACGCCGAAGATGCGCGACGATCTCCTGACCCGCGACCAGCCCCAATTCGCCCCCGAAATCCAGACTGTTCGCGCGACCTTTGACGAAACTCGTGTGCGTAAGATGCTTGGAGATAAACTTTACGGGTACAAGCATCTTCACGCCCTATCAAAAGAGATAGTGCAAAACTCTTTCGATAGTCTAAAGGATCAACTTGATGTTGACCCCACTCACCAGGGCCATGTCATGGTGAATTTTAGACCAGATGACAGAACAGTTGAAATTATTGATAATGGCAATGGGATGTTGCCAAAGGATGTTAATGAAAAGTTTCTCGCTGTGGGCGCGGAAGGTAAAGCTGTAGGAAGAAGTGGGGGATTGGGTTTAGCTAAGTTACTGATTCTTGATGCTTCCGAGTATATTGTTTTTGAAACAGTTCAGTATGGCGTAAAATCATCTTTTAGTATTTCTAATGCACAATATTTAGATAAGGGTGGTTTTGAACTTAAGGTCGAAGATACGGCAGAACCAAATGGCACATACTTAAAACTTACTATTCCTGAATACTTTGAAAGATCGGATGGCTCTACTGATTATGTCTACTTTAGCTCATCGGTTTCTGACGAAGCAGAAGTTTTTCAAAATCCTTTAATACACCCCACTATTAAGTTATATGCGAATAATACTTATACTGACCGTGAGGCAACCGAATTTAAGAAGGATGTCATTGAGGGAAATCTTGACCCTGTTGCAAGTATGCCAGCGGATGTAAAAAAGATGGCTAATCTTGAAATTCCTGGTGGTATTGTTGAAATATACATGGGAACTGAGCAACATGGCGCTGATGCTTATCATTCTGTTTTCTCTGATGGAGTGTACCAATTTACAAAAGATATAAGACAATCTGACGGTAGTGATGAGTTCGTTCCCTATACTTTATTTTTTAATGTAAAATCGGATGTAGCTGCGGATCATCATTTGTATCCTTTCACTAACCAGAGAGAGAATTTTCTACCATCAATCCTTGAAGATATTGATGGGGTTATTGTCCCATATATTCGATCAGTATCTCAAAGTCGCGAGAGGCAAAATGTAGCTGATACTTTTAAGCGCAAAATGATGACACTGCATACGGATGGTACCTTAACCGATACCGGTATCGATCAGCTTGTGTCTACTGAACGACAGCGGGAACTAGAAAAACAAGCTCAGTCTCTGAACCTAATTACTACTAACAATATTACAATCCAACACGGTATTATAGTTGATGGTAATGGTAATCCTGTCTTTGATCCTAACAACACAACTCAAAATGTTATATTGGCTGATTCTAGTGCCTACAGTATCAGCCAAGACCTTGTTAACGCGGATCGTGGGTGGTTCCACACAAATCTAGACTTTGATATCTTGGAGAAAGCCGATAAAGACTTAGGAAATATAAACAATGAGTCTGCAAAACTTATGCACGCCATTGCGTATGTTTTCAGAGAACTTCAAAAGGTTGTAGCCCAAATGCCAGGATATGAGCATATAGGATTAGGCCATACTCCGGTTGGAATATCTTTGGATAAAGAAAGTCATGGCGTTCATATTATGGTCCCATTCCAAGCTATGTTCGTAGATCCTTTAGGATATGAATCTGCTTTTGATCCGGTAATGGATAATGAAAAGTTTCTAAGGTACCAAGCCGCTCGTATTACGGAAACTATGATTCACGAGATGACTCATACGAAGGCGTGGGATCATGGAGAAGGTTTTATCAGTCACACATATCCACCTTTGAACGGCCATTTAGCAACAACTAATCCCAATAGGGCTAATCTTGAACAAATGGTTTACGACACGTTGAGCCATTATCCAATGACCTTCTTAAAATTAAGGGAGTTACACAATGATGCGAGAAATCTTACAGACAGCATTGAGGGATCAAAAACATCCCGAGATCCAAGCAGAGGCGATCCTAGACAATTGGGAAGAGCGCGCCGAGAAGATGGGGTGGGGCCACATCCTCAACGAGATCTTCTACATCAGAAAGGAGCGCAAAAAGGGCAAACCAATCAAGGAAGTTTTGGAGAAGTCCTTCTAAGTCAATATATTAAACACCGTCGCCGTGTTACCGCTGATAATCTAAGAGATGTTCTGCGTGAAACCGGCGTGCCCTATCGCCCGCTCAACACGGAGCAAGAGAACGCCGAAGCCGCATCCCTAGCCATCATCGCCAAGCTAATAGGCGACGAGGTGGACGTGCAGTTTGCCGCGCGCACCGTCAAGGAACTGCCGGTCTTCAAGAACATGAAGGGCGAAGGCGGGGCGGGCGCATACAACGGCATGAAGCGCATAATCGGGCTAACCTTCAATCCCGACGCCACCTACATGCAGCCTCTAACCGCCTACCACGAAGCCATCCACCACGTCCAATCGTGGATGTTCACTGACAAAGAGCATCAGATCCTCCTGAACAAGAATAATCTACTCCGCAAGATCGCCCGCGAATTCATAGGTGAGAAGTTTGATGGCTCTCAATGGGATAACCCACGCGAGATTCAGGCCATTGTAGGTCAAGCGCTCCACGTCCGACGCGACTGGACCGAAACCCAGCTACGCCCATCACCGCACGTCAAGAAGCTTCTAAACCGCACAAACAATTTTCTAGAGCGTTTAGTCAACTTCCTCAAAGGACTAGGTTACAAGAGCGCCGCCGATCTCTATGCGGACATTAACAGCGGTTATCTACTCTCGCGCGATTTCCGACGCGACACTCCCTACCTAAACGATGCTGCTTTCATGGTGGACATGAAGCCAAGTCGCCTCGCCCAAATGCTCAAGGGGAGCATAATCATCAACCCGGACGGTCTGCCGAAAGCCATGTACCACATGACCCGCGCCAACTACCCATCCGGCCAAATGGATCAGCGCAAAGCCCAAGAAAACGATATAGGTCTTCACTTTGGCGATTTCAACACAGCAGTAAGTCGCGGAAACAGTCTACGTGATTCTCCAGACTCTCTATCTGATAGGGGCACGGGGTACGCTAACTTCCTTCATTCAGTCTTCCTGAACGTCCGTAATCCTGTTCGTATTCTCGATATGGGAAGATGGGACCATGTGGTCGTAGCAGATAAGTTGGAAGATATGGGCATAATCTCACCAGCGTTGCGGCAAGAACTTCGTACATTTGCCGGAAAACTAGAACGTGCCCATAAAGCTACTGGGCAAAACTACCTCTACAAAGACATGAAAAGAGATCGTCGTAGGCTCAATAATCTCCTTCTAGAAGCTTTAAAGCTTCGGGGGTACGACAGTCTAGTTTACATGAACGCTATTGAGGGTCCAGGGACCGATTCATATGTAGTATTTGACGAGGCGCAGATCATTCCGATCATGCGCGAGGAACACCTCGATCCTGGCCCCGACCTAAGAGCGGCAATGACCAACCTCAAAAAGGTCAAAGCTTTCAAGTACGCTCACAACCCGCTCGAATCTCTACGCGGCGTTAACCTGTTCAACGAATTCATAAGCTCTACCAGCCATCTGGCCAGTAAGTTCCCACTCTTCGGTCAAATCTATGACCTTGCCGGGGCCAAGAAGCGTCACCGTCAGCAACTCGCTGAACGGGGCGGCAAGATTTTCCGCGATGCCCTACGTAAGCTCAAGAAGGGGGAGCAAGAGAATTTGCAAAGAGCCCTGGAGCTAGCTGACTATATGGGACGGCACCCCGAAGCCACACCGGACGGCGGCATGCGCATCACTCACGATGGTGACGAAGCCATCGATGAGTTCGTACCGGGCGACAGCGTAACCCTCTCGGCAAAGGAAGCAGAGTCATACCGCAAGATCCGCGAAGCCTTCAACTACATCATAGACGAGTGGCAACTCAGCTATCGCGCGAACGCCGCCGAAACCTTTGAACTGGTTGGCGCTCTCAACGACCAGCTAGACATCAAGGTCCACGCCGACATGTCCATCGAAGACATGCGCAAAGTCGCAGACGCTTTAAAGCAGCTTGTGGCCGACCAGAGCGATCCCGCTCAAGTTACCGTCACCGACAAGGACGTACTCGCCAACCTAAAAAGCCTAGCGACGAAGATGGAAGACACCACAGTCGCCATGGAATCGTTCGAAAGCTATCGCAATAAGCCGTACTTCCCGCACGTCCGCCACGGTGATTATGGCGTCATGGTCTACCAAGAATATCAGAAGAAGGACGGCACTACGGGCCAAAAACTAGTCCACCTAGAAACCGTCGAACGGCACGGCGCGAACCGGCTCTTCTGGAGAGCCAACGTCCAAGACATTAAAGCCAAGCTCCGCAAGCGCTACCCAGGACTCATCGTAGAAGACAAGCGTATGACGAACGAGTTCCTCACAGACAGCATGGACAAGAGCTTCATCCCACAGCTTGATACTATCGGCGCGATGCTAACGACCTCCGACCGTAAAGCCTACGAAACCGTTCGCGCGCGCGCAGAGGACATCATCAAGAAGAGAGGCTTCAGTCGCCACTTCAGTCACCGGAAAAACATACCGGGCCACTCGAAGGATATGCAGCGGGCCTTTGGTGCGTACCTCCTAGGCGCGGCCAACCTATCCTCGCATATGCGCTACGACAACATCCTAAAAAACCACCTGGGTGCGATGCGCAAGGCCGAAACTATTAACCCAGAACTCATAGACTATTCTAGCCGCTACGTAGATTACATATCTTCACCGGTCGAAGAGTTCTCCGCGTGGCGTCAAGGCATGTTCCTGTACCACCTGGGCGGCAACATATCTTCCGCGCTCATCCAGTTCGTGTCGCTGCCAATCTTCTTCTGGCCGTTCCTAAGCCAGTTCGTGCGCACCGGAAAAATCAACAATCCATTCAGCGCGGGGGCACGTATCATGGGCGGCGCGCGCGACGTGGTGAAACTCTTCCTGAAGAGCAACGCCGCCATGTTCAAGGGCAACCTGCCACCCGACCCAACCCTGATCTACAACCCAGAGCTAATCCGCAGCATTGTCAAGGACGACCAGCTAGCCGACGACTTTATCAGAGCCTGGAACGAGGGCCACCTTAAGCCCCTCCTAAACCTCGAAAGCATGGGCCTCGATACCGCGCGGAAAGCTGGTGGCATGGGCGCGTCCAAGCTAAGCCGGGCCGGTGATATGCTGATCACTCTCTTCAACTGGGCCGAAGTCTCAGCGCGTATGATTGCCTTCCTGGCAGCGCATCGCGTCGCCTCGAAAGCCGGGACGATGGACAAGGTTAACCGCGTCATGGCTAAGGACGGGCGCTGGCAGCACATGGACAAAACGCCGTACAACTTTGCCGTTCGCGGCATCGAAGACAGCTTGGGCGCATTCGGTAAGGAAAACCGTCCGCGCGTAATGCGGGGAATCGGCGCACCTATCGGACAGTTCGGGCTATACCCACAGCTAATGATGGAAACGATGACGCGCGAAGCCGTTCGCCAAGGCCCGGAAGGCAAGCAAGCCCTCGCCCACACAGTCCTAATCCTCATCGCCTTCTCCGGTGTCGCCGGACTCCCCCTAGGCGAAGACCTGATATGGGCGCTCGAAAAGATGTGGAAGGCGGCAACGGGGCGCGACCTGAATATTGACAAGGAACTTCGCGCCGCCGTTGAAAGTACCACAGGTTCTCAATTCGCCGCTGACTTCATCGCAGCGGGTGGCTTCCAGGCGTGGGGCATCACGGGCGATGCGCGGCGCTTCGGTCTAGGTAGCCTACCGCTCACCAGTTCCATACGCGGTCTACTAGGCGACAACACGACCAACGACATCCTAGGCGTTCCGGGCGCAACCGTCTTCGGCAAAGTCAAGAACGCCCACGAAGCCTACCAAGCCACGGAATCCGTCGCGCGCGCCAGCAAGGAAATGGCACCACCCATGCTGCGCAACGTCGTAGACGCTTATCTATGGAACACTGAGGGCGTAAAGAACCGGCGCGGCGAGAACGTCGTAGACCAAGCCCGCAAGCCAATCTTACTGACCCCAAGAGAGACTATCCAGAAAGCCGCCGGTTTCACTCCGGCGCGAGTAAAGGCCGCGCGGGATCGCCGCTACGCCATGTCCCGCCTAGAGCGCGAGATCCAAGACAAACAAGCGTCCGTCTACAAACGCCTCGTCAACATCATCCTAGAGCGACGCCGCGCCCAGCAAGCCAACGACGTAGAGAAGGTCGAAGAACTTCGTGGCGAGCAGCAAAGACTCTTCGATGAAGTCAAGCGCCATAACAAGAAGATGCGCGAGGAAGAGAAGTACCACCTGATGATCAAGATAGACAACAACTCCATCCGCCAGCTAATGTTCAAGCACATGTACGGCGAACCGAAGGGCACTCGCAAGTTGGCGCGGCGCGAGCGGGAAAGAGTGCGCGGCCTCTATTAAACCTCTTGACATTCCCCACATTCTATGCTATAGTCCGCCTACCAAAAACTGGAGGAACACATGGACACGCCCACACTTCAATTCACTATCGACACTGTCGCCCTACACGGCGGCAACATCGCAGCCGCAGCCCGCACCATGGGTATCGCGCGCTCCACAGTTAGTAGCCGCGCCAATCGCGCCGCCGACCAGGGCTTGAAACCCACCGTCGAATCTCCCGACATAGACATCCAACACGCAGCCGAAAAGGTTGCCCTCGAACAGGAGATAGGCGCTTTAAAGCTCCAACTCAAAGATGCGCTGCGCGAAAGGGTCGATCATGATAAACTTCGGGGCTATGCCTTTGACCTCGGCAATTACGAAGCGAAACCTCCTGCATGGATTGATGACATCCCTGGCGAAGGTCAGCCCGGATGCCCCATTCTACATATCTCTGATATCCACGCCGGGGAGAAAGTCAACCCCGTGGAAGTGGCGGGGCTTAACCGGTATGACTTCGCTACGATGGGTAAAAGACTTAACCGGCTGGCCCACAACGCATCCAAGTTTTGTCATACTCACATCGCCAAGCCCGATTTTCCGGGCATCGTTGTCTGTCTCGGTGGGGACATGGTCAATGGCGATATACACTCTGAATTCCGCAGCACAAACGAAGAGCCCGTACTACCAACTGTATTACACATCTTCGAACACCTCATCGCCACATTGGATCATCTCGCTGAATCGTTTGGGCGAGTGGCCGTATTTACAGCGTTCGGAAACCATGGTCGAAACACAGAAAAGCCCCAGTACAAGATGGCGGCTTACACAAACTTCGACTGGATGCTCTATAACATGCTTGCCAAGCACTACGAGAACCAGTCCACCCACGACGTGAAGATCGTCATCAGCGATTCGTTCGACAACTTCTTCCGCGTCTACGGACACGGCTATCTACTCACCCACGGCGACCGATTAGGTACCGGGGGCGGCGATGGAATTGTTGGTGTGATTGGCCCCATCATTCGGGGCAGTAAGAAAGTCAAGGCGGCATACGCCAAGATGGATATCCAAGTGGATACCATGATCATGGGTCACTACCACCAGCGCATACCCCTCAAGGGCATACGCGTCAACGGCTCAGTAAAAGGTTATGATGAGTACGCTATGGGGCGGCGCTTCGACCCGGAACCCCCAGAGCAAGATCTCTGGCTGATGCACCCAAAGCATGGCATTACAATGTCGATCCCTATCTTCCTAGAAGAGACTGACCAGCTCCATAATGATTATTCCTGGATATCCTGGCCTGCCCAAAACATGTAGTGCAACGTTTCACTACCTTCCATCGAAAACTGAATCAACTGCACTCCCTTTCCCCTAAAATCGAACCGCTTCCAATACACTTTGGTAACAGTCGCTGTAATGGGGAAGGTCATATGTGTGCAAAATCCCGTAGTGATCCACATCTGAAACGCAGCCTGAAGGAGATCGTAGTTCCGCGCAATTGCAGTTTCATCGAACAACTGGTTCAACGGCTCGTCCGAAGAGCAGATATAGTTGGGAATAAAATCCTCGCCCACCTCAATCGCGGAAGCGGCACCACTAATACCAAGCGTTAGGGCCAAGGCCAAAAGCATTTTCTTCATGACAGCTCCTTGATTAAACATACCCTACCAGTATATAATAGAAGCAATGATAGGAGCAACCATGGCTACAATAGGTGAAATCATGAGTGGAATAGCCTCGCTATTCGGCTTAAAAGGAGAAGAAGACGTGCCTGCCCACCGCATCCCTGAGCAAAAACCCACCCAGGCTGAATCGTTTCAAGGGGAGCAAGGAATAGCGCAGCGGCAGGACTACGGATTTGAACCGATAACGCGGCGCTTCGAACAAGGCCCAACGATGACCCCCTTCGCCGTCCACACTAAAGGGCCAAGCGGGCGCGACCTAATCGGTATCGGCCACAACGATCCCCACCACAAGTACACGGGCATCAGCTCCGCCGGTATCGAAAACCTATTCCACGACGATATGGACAAGGCACGGTCGCGCGTCAAACGTAAAATCAAAACCAAACTAGCCCCTCATCAACTAGAAGCTTTAGCCGACATTGAGTTCTCAACTAAGAAGGGAATCGGGACAGGTCTGAAAGCCCTACTAAACGAGGGGAAGATGGCAGAGGCGGCACGGTTCATGCTCAAGTACCGCTATTGGCACGACAAAGACGACAAGCTCCAGACATCTCAAGGTATGGTGGACAGGGCTCGCGCACGCTACAATGTCTTCAAGTACGGCTTCTATCCCTCGCTCGAAGAGGGCGAAGACTTGCGCGAAGCTTATGCGGCTGGACGATTCACCCCTAAAAGAAAGCCACAGCGATGAACAGCTTCTTTTCCTTAGATGAGTTAAAGTGCCCCTTCTCTAACCGCGTCGCTCTTGAAGAGGGTTTCCTCGACCACCTAACCGCCCTGCGCCAGGACTTCGGTTCGCCCATGATTATCACGAGTGGCTGTCGCTCGCCCGAATACAACAAGATTACTCCCAAAGCTCACCAACGCTCTCTCCATCTGATGGGCAACCCCTACCACAAAACGGACACCATCGCGGTAGACGTATCGGTGATGGACAGCGCCATACGCCGCCGCCTACTCTTCCACGCCATCCTAAAAGGTTGGTCAGTAGGCGTAGCGTCCAACTTCCTCCACCTCGACCTACGGACTATGTACCTTAATCTACCGCAAATTGTATTCCATTATCGCCGCTAAAAGAAAAGCGGACCATTTCGGCCCGCTTGATCTTCTCCAACAGCTTTCGCTTCTTGTTTGGGATGGTTCTAGGTCTGTACCTAGGGTCACTCAGTAGGGCGTGGATCTTGCCCAACCGATATCTTTTTCGTTTGGCAATTCGCATTTCCTTGCTCCCCTTAAACAAATAGCTGTGGTTGGCGCTCCCGGTAGGAGTCAAATTTGGAGCCCCCGGTAGGATTCGAACCCACGACTTCCAGTTTCGAAGACTGGCACTCTACTCCACTGAGTTACGGAGGCGATGATGTTCTCTCATATGGCAATTAGCGCACAAAACAATGGACTTTCCTACCTCTCCCTCAAATCTACCCTTACCAAACTGTATCCAGGCTAAATTTTAGCCTACTAGATATGGTGGGTAGCCTAGGAATCGAACCTAGTTTGCGTTGATTTACAGTCAAGACGAGATCCAACCTCTCCCGCTACCCCTTGCTCTGGTGACCATAAGGGGCGTATATGGTTACTGTGGTTATCATGGTGGTCACGGGAGGATTCGAACCTCCGACTTCCGCTTTCGTAGAGCGGCGCTCTGATCCACTGAGCTACGTGACCTTGGAGGATGGTATCGGAATCGAACCGAATGTTGGGACTTTAAAAGAGTCCTGCAAATCCCAGTCTGCTTTAAACTTACCATCCATGGAGGATAGCGGAAGATTCGAACTTCCTGCGGGAGGCTTAAGAGGCCACTACAACAACCATGCTGCTTTACGCTCGCTATCCACTATTCTTCGTTGTCTGGTTCAGCCATCATCTTATCGTGGTCTTCGATGAAGTCGTCCGCGATCTTCTGGAAGATCTCCGGTTGCTTCGTCATGGCCACGTAGATAGCCGCCGCCCCGATTTCGTGGGAGAGCATGGCCCGATCTTCATCACCACCAAATGCTACAAACTCTTGCCCGGTGGGCGTAAAGACAATGGCACAATCTGACGTGCCTAGTTCGAGTCGGGTTGCTTCCCCCTCTTCACTGATGTTCTTCATCTTGATCCCCTATTATGTATCAAAACACGACTTTAATATTCTATTGCGTGTCAAAAGTGGTAGCCCCGACTGGATTCGAGCCAGCATCTCCGCCGTGAGAGGGCGGTATCCTTCCGTTAGACGACGGGGTCAATTGAATTCGGCGGGTAGGATTTAGCGTTCCTGATACGGAACAAACCTACTTACTCCTTCTAGGACGGTAGTGCGGGGCAAATCGCCTAGAAACACCCCCCTGTTTCACTGAACCACAGCGCCGCCGAAACTGGTACGCGAGGGTGGACTCGAACCACCAAGCGTCTAGGTTTGAGCTAGACAGGTTTACCTTTTCCGTCACTCGCGTATTGGACGAAGAGGGGAGACTCGAACTCCCTTATCGCGGGTTGCAACCGCGCGCCTCACCTGTTTGGCTTCTCTTCGATAATGGCTTTGTCTTCGTAGACTTTGATAAAACGCTCTAGTTCGCTGATGCGAGCGTTCAACTGAGCGATCTCTTGCACAGCATCGTGCCTGTCTTGGCATTCCTCTGCATACATGTCACGCCAGCGGTTCAAGTGGTCTACCACTGTATCTAACGCCTCTGTGTCTTCGGGAAACCAAGCCTGGAACTTTGAATTCAACGCAGCAACCTTGATTTCCTCGTTGGGCAACCTTTCCCCGTCACCATTGAATAGGGGCTCAACAAGCCAAACATCCCTGCGTTTGATGTCAAGATCTTCAGAGCCTGTTGCAGTCTTGAAAATCTTATAGCCAAATTCTCTCATCTCAATCTCCTATATGGTAGCCCGTGTAGGAATCGAACCTACGTATCCCGGTATGTAACACCGGAGCTAATCCCCTCAGCTAACGGGCTTTAAAGCTGGTCCTCTCGCCAAGAATCGAACTTGAGTCGTCCGGTTATCAGCCGGGGGCTCTACCACTGAGCTACAAGAGGGTGGCGGAAGGCGTAGGACTTGAACCCAACACGACTAGCGTGCAAGTCGGTTAGCAACCGGTTCCGTCACCCTGACGGTTCACCTTCCCCTTTGTCTTCTTCCTTACTCTGTTGCGCCTTCTGGGCTAAATCCATCATTGTGTGGTAAGCTTGCGACATACGTTGGTTCTGGGCTTGTTGCGCCACGGCGTTTCGTTGGACCGTAAAAAAATCGCTCTGGGCTTGGGCCATTAAAGCTTCTCTCATTCCAACAAGTTTGGCCTGCCGATACCCGTCATTAACTCCCATGAAGTATGCTTTCTGTAATTCCTCGTCGGGTTGTTTAGGGGGAGCAAGGTAAAGCAGTTCGTCCCACTCTTTCCCTTCCTTCTCTATCAACGCAGTAATCTTGTCCACCGCTGAAAGGATCTCACCATCGTATTCGCTAGTCAACAGTTTACACAATTTCACGAGTTTGTCAAGCGTTTTCTTTTGCATAACGTTCTCCGTAGTGGTACGGGGGGTCGGACTCGAACCGACAGGCCTTTGTTTCTAAGACAAAGAGGTTTTCCAATTTCCTTCACCCCCGCTCACAATATGAACAAACTCCTATACTGTTCCTTATCTTCGATGTACGAGTGCGGCAACCTCTGCTTGAGAAAGTCTACTGTTTCTTGCCGCCCATCAACTAGGATTACTGGCACATGTAGCATGTCGTTATTGAAAGTGATTCTACAGTTGTCAGTAAGTTCTGGTCCGTCCACGTAGAGAAAATCACAGTCCCAGCACGGGGTCACAGAATGCTGCCAAATGTGTTCCCAAATGCGTGTACTCTCGGTATCCTCACCGTACCGGTATGGAACATCAATTTGCAGTAGGTGCGTATCCCATACGGACGAAACCCATTGTGAAAGGCCCATATTATATACGTCGCTTTTACTCAAATTCCACCAATCTTTGTCAGTTTCGACTGATTTGATGGAACCACCGTACCCCAGGCGCTTTAAAGTCTCTCCGATCACTAGGGTGGACCAACCTGAACCATACTCCATGATTCGCTTGGGTCGAAGACGTTCAACCAGTGACTCGATAAACTCTAGGTCGCCAAGATCTGGGTCTAACGCTTGAGCCGTATGGCGAGTCGAATGTTTTACCACCCAATCAATTGTCTCCATCATGATCTCCTAAAAATGGCGCGGACACTCGGGTTCGAACCGAGACATGAAGAGTGGCACTCTCCGAGACTACCATTATCCTATGCCCGCCCTGGTGGAGCGAGAGGGAATCAAACCCTCTGACGGAAACCTTGCAAGGGTTTCCCGTGACCTCATCACCCGCCCCTAAACTAAAGACTTATACGTCTTGAAGAACACGTCACTAGGTTCCCTGATCCCTAGTGGTAACTAATCCCTTTTCTTGTATCATCGCCATTTTAATCTCCTGAAATCTGGCACCCCCGGAAGGAATCAAACCCTCTTTCCTCGGTTTAGAAGACCGTGACCCGAATTCATCGGCGGGGGTATGGTGAGAAGTCAAGGAATCGAACCTTGTTCTTGTGGGCTTCAACCACATGCTATAACCATATCAGCTAACTTCTCATGGTGGGACTGGGGGGAGTCGAACCCTCAACAAGCCGTGTCTGCCAATTGCACCACAGTCCCATGGAGCCCCTATCAGGAATCGAACCCGAATCGCCTGATTACAAAACAGGAATAATAGCCATTATACTACAGGGGCGTTGTTGGCGGAAGGGGTGGGAGTCGAACCCACACGACGCTGGTTAGTCCGAACGGTTTTCAAGACCGTGGCCACCTCCAATTGGCTTGCCCTTCCTCTAGCTACCTCTTTTTAAGGGGAGCAAGTTATGGTGTAACCCGTTTAACTTCCTCAGTATATAGGCAACCGTTCCATCTTTGTCAAGGTATGCCTTGTACTTTCCTCCATATCCGCTGGGCAGTAAATAACCACGCGCTTCCAAATTTGCCGTCACGACCTGATGATGGTCAAACCACGCCACCGGAATTTCCTCCGGGCCGCGAACCTCATAAACTACGTACATCGGCTTCATCGGCTGGCTCCTGACCTAGGACTCGAACCTAGAACGACGAGATTAACAGTCTCGCTCCCCTACCGAGAGGGACCGTCAGGATCATTAGCCGCTTCCAAATGCGCATCAACTTGATCCCACTCCAAACCTAGGCGGCGCATTTCCATTTCCGCCTCGAACTTCGAAATCTTCCCCGCGATATAGCGGTTCTCGATACTATGCAACGCGTCGCTCCACACTTGGTCATTACTCATTCTCAACCTCCAGTTGAATGGCGCGGACTAGGGGAATCGAACCCCTATCTACCGGGAGACAACCGGTGATTTTGGCCATTAAACTAAGCCCGCGTGGTAGACGCATAAGGAGTCGAACCCTAATCTAAACCCTTATGAGGGGTCAGCTTTACCGTTAAGCTATACGTCCATGGGGTGACGGAGGGGACTCGAACCCCCTAACACAAGAGTCACAATCTTGCGGCTCACCAGTTTGCCTTCCGCCAACTTAAACCCTTATTTCTACGGGACCGGTCCATTCCCCGATCCACGGTTGCCAATCTGCGTGGTCGATACGTAGCGGGAACCTTTTACGCACCTTTAATAGATTCCAGTAAGTAGGTTCGTATAGCCGGTGCCGGGGTTGCCACTCGCCACGAGGTAACGCGTCACTTTTCGCGTAGTTACAGGTGGGGCAAGCAATCACGAGATTCTTCCACTCCGTTACTCCCCCCTTGCTTCGTGGTATGACGTGATCGACCGTCACGTTCGGCAGCTTTAAAGCTACTCCGCAGTAGGCGCACACCGCATGGTCCCTGTAGTAGAGGTTGTCGGATGTAAGCGCCACGTTGCGGTCCAGCTTCAGGTAGTGCGTTCGCGCCACCACGCTGGGCCAATTAAGCTTTGCGGTTGGGGTTTTGATGGGCCGATCATACTCCGACACTACGACGCACGTTGCTCCCCCTTGGTTGTAGCAGCGAGTCACCGCGTCTTCAACCGGAATCGCTTGTACGGGCATAAGCGAGATAGGAGCCATGTCGGCATTCAGCACCAACGCTCTAAGACCTATCACGACTCTCTTCTCCTTTAACACAAAGATTGAACCCTTGCAACTGGTGGGGAGGGAAAGCTTTAGGCTCTCCGCTCCCCGTCAGGATGGTTGGATTCGAACCAACGGCATCTGCATTCCAAGTGCAGGACTCTGGCCAGACTGAGCTACACCCTGTTATGTAAACACTTAACTAAATCCGTTAACCTTTTATGGCAGGGGAGGAAGGACTCGAACCTTGCGAGCATGAGCTTCAAAGGCTCATCTGCGCCCCGCGCGCTCCCCTATAATGGCAGAGGGTGAGAGAATTGAACTCGCCGTTTTTCGGTTCAGAGCCGAACGTTCTACCATTAAACTAACCCTCCATTTGTATCCCTAGGGGGAATCGAACCCGCCACTTTCAGATTGAAAGTCTGATATCCTAGCCGTTAGATGATAGGGACGTACTTGAAGGCCGAAGGTGATCAACCCTATCGACGGGCCAAGCGCCGGAGGTAGTATAAAGCTTGATCATACTTGTCCGCCACCGGTTACCCCTAAAGAAGCGGGGGAGTCGGTTAGTCTTGCTTAGCTTAACTTCCCGGCTCCCCCTTTTTGCTCCCCTTATTCTAAGACCATATACTAATTTGTCTGGTTTGTCAACCCCCTTCTTCACTATTGCCGCATAATTTTTGATAGCGGTCGTCGTGGAGGTTTATACGAATGGCATCGCGATCCGTCAAATGATCGACAGATGCATCGTCCATGGGGCCAATCTTGAAATCGCTTGCGCAAAATGCTTTGAGATTCACGTTACTTCCTGTTGAGAATGCGGCGCAACCGCTTACGAGCAATATCGCCATCAGTAAGGGGCTGAACTTTAAGAGCATCGGTTACCTTCTCGGTTGTCTTAACAGAGTCCTCGACTCGCGCTGCGTCTTTCCCCGCTTGGACCAATCGCTGGTCCCTGAAGTATTGGGTGAGTGAAGCGAACAAGTCAAGGATACTCTTTACAATTGCTAACTGGGAGAACATCAGTCCACGGAAGCGCGGAGTGACATAAGACCAAGCCCACCTAGAATTTCAGGAAGTTGGGAGAGAAGAGCATTAAGGCCAATATCGCCCACCAGAAAGGAAGCGACAGCCTGTGCGGCCACGAGAAAGCCAAGGATGTATGTACGCTTTCCGCGAAACATCCCACCTTTAAGAAAATCCAACATGTGTTTCTCCTTGAAATGGCACAGGCGCAAGGATTCGAACCCTGACTGACAGTTTTGGAGACTGTAGTGCTGCCGTTACACCACGCCCATAGAATTGGAGCGGATAGGGGGAATCGAACCCCTCGTCTTCAGCTTGGAAGGCTGTAACTCTACCATTGAGCTATACCCGCAAACCATTATAGCATAAAAGCGAACATGTTGTGCCAACGGAACATAGTTTACATTATGAGTGTAAGATAACCGTTTAGCTTCGGCTCGCCAAATTGGTTGCAGGGGAAGGAGTTGCACCTTCGCGACAATGGTTATGAGCCACTGCGGGAACTGTTCCTCCCTGCATCATTATGAACACCATACCACACTTCTCTTGGTTTGTCAAGTGTTTTTATCGGACGGGGCAAACTCCAGTGTCGCAGTCGGCATCATCGATCTCAAAATGCCCGCCATTTCCATTCGGTAGCTCGAACTCGCCAATCTCTTCGACGTAGGCTTTAAAGTCATCGGCGCTCACTACCTGTTGTGGCAGGTAGGTATGCTCCCCCGGCACCTTAGTCGCATCGGTGCGTGGCATAAACGCCACCCCCACATACTGATCCCAGTTCACCTGAAGCCATTCCGTCACATCATAAATTTCGCTCTCATCATAATAGACAGTGATGGAACAGTTATGATCGACGTAGGACCGCATCAACATGCGATACCGTTCTAGCTGATCTATGGCACTCTCAGTATTGACTTCAAAGCCATCAACATTATCGAAATGAACATCACCCCACTCAACGGGAAAGCTAACCAGCATTGAATCTTTCTCAATCGGATTCGGGAACACTCGGTACCCCGTCTGTTGAAGTAAGGGGAGCAAGGGATCGTGCCGATTGAAGTTGATGTTGTTCAGCAAGTACCGGCCAAGAGGCTTATGACAGCCCTCAGTAGTGTCCATGATCTTGCTCACAGTCCCGCTAGGCTTGATTGTGGTGACGTTCTTAGGTCGGGGCTGGCCGAGATCGTCGGCCATGGAATACGCTCCCATCGTTGCTGCATTTCTAAGTCGTCGGTAGTCGTAGCTGGATAGATCGGGCCTTCGTATAATACCTGTGAGTCCGACTCCACATAAGCGAAAATATTCGTTGTTTTCATGCCAAGATCGTTGCAGTATTCCGTCGTCAAGGTTAACGAGGGTTTGTCGGTAATTGGCGCGGGCGGTAAGATACACTGCCCGTTCGAGTCCATTAGGATTATCTTTAAAGGATGCAAGGTCTATCTCCGTCAGATTACAGAACGATTTGTTCGCGAGCAGAATTTCCGCACAAGGATTCACCCCGCTAAACCAGGGGGCGCGCTCCAACGCCGCACTGCCATTGATAAGTCCTGGCTCACTGCCTCCGCTCTCAATCACAAGTTGAAGAACCTCTTCAGTCTGTTCGTAGGTGGGTTTAGACCAGAAGAGTAGGGAGTTGTTAGACTGTGCGCGTTGTGGGTTATTCTCGTAATGGTTGAACTTGGCTGTGGCGAATTCATACCAGTTGTTGGAGCCGTAAGAAACCAGGGCAATTTCTGCCCCCCTCCTACCGGTCTGTATTACGCCTAGCCAATTCATGATGTCCAACATGTCGAGGGTAGTCAAGAGTTGGGCGGCACGCCGGTTCAGGATAGCTGCGATGGCAGGAAGAGCATATGCCAGCACGTCCGCTCCTGACGAGATGTACCCGTAGCCAGCAAGCCGTGACCCGGACGGGCGGATCTGAGAAAGGTCGATAACCAACTTCTCGGCTGGGTATTTCCCCGCCAGGAACTTGCCTATCATCTTCGCCCAAGCTTCGCCGCTGTCCCCTACCTGAATCGTCCACACCTTCGTCTTCTCGTTCCATGTCTCTTTATTCCCCTCGCGTCCACCCTTCTTAGTTCGGGTAGATGGTATGACTTCGATGTCAGGGATGGGCTTTAGGAAGCCGTTCAGCGTCCCTACAATGGGCATGAAGCCCACACCACAGCCCTGGAGTAGGAGCCAGAAGGCATCAACCACATCATGTACTGTTTCGACCTTGAGGAAGGAGCAATTGAACATGCTAGCTTCACGTCGCTTCGCCGTATCGGTTCCCCCTAGCCAGAGGGTGCGCCCAGCGGGCAGCGCTTTACGGTAGTAGCTTAGTGCGCGGAATGCGTCTAGCTCGTCTTGCTCCCCTTGAACCAACTCGCGATTGAGCGCGCGCTCCCAAAGCCAACGTTGGTGTAGGATTACGCGATCAACGGTTTGATCCCAGGTTTCAAAGCTTGCTTCCCCTTCATCGAGGGGGCGGTTGTAGGTTCGTCGTGTTATGATCTCCGCGCGCGTACTTGTCATGCGTAGAAATCCTCGATATAGGAGAGGGCATCGTCCATCTTCGTAAAGATGCGATCAGTGTGGTAGATTAACCAGGGTGATATGGGAACACTATCTACGACGGCAATAACAGTTTTGCCAGCGTCATAAGCGTACATGATCTCCATCGTGGTGCCGGTTGACATCATACTATAGTTTACCAGAACAAGGTCCGACTCGTCAATGTCTTTCTTGTCCAATTCCACGATTTCTTTGAAAAACTTGTGAGTGCTGCCGGTATAATCGCGGTCCATGGGATCGAAGAACTGCACCCGGCCACCTAGACCTTCAGACAAACGTCCGACCACATTGGCCCGCCACAGGATAGCCTCGTCCCTACTCACAAAGTTGATTGGCCCGCTCAAGTAAATCTTCAGTGGCTTGTAGTCAACCTCAAAAATCTTGTCTGTCTTCGGATGTGGGTGACTACGATCAGACCACCCCCAATCATTCTCTCCATTCAGGGTGCGGTTAACTTTTGTATCGCTCATTACCATTGCTATCTCCAGTTCAGGGTGATGTACTTCCACTTAGCTTTGGGATCGAAGATCTTACTCCAGCGGAATGTAGTTGGCTCACTCCACTTCAACTTTAGGTTGTGGGTAGCTTGCACAGCGCGAACTTTCGTTGCTGGCCAGATGGACTCTGCCAAAGGGACGTACAGCGTTCGCAACTCGGTAAGGGCGGCTTTGCTGACGGTGAGCTTACATTCAACAACCACCACGAAATCGCGATCATCAGGCAGCACAATAACGTCAGGACTACAAAGGCCTTTCCCGCCCGCATCCTCATAATCGATCCACGGTCCATGGAGGACATGTTCTTCTCCATACTTCGCCCTCAGATAATCCGCTACTTGCTTTTCGTAGCGTAGTCCCGCCGCTGCCCAAGATCGTTTGTTCGGCTTTGGCTCCGGTATCTTCTCGGGCCGTAAGTCCAGTAGGGTAGCGGACTTAAGTAGTTTGATCTTGCGCTTTTTCTTCCGCCGTTTCGCCATAAACCTTTACCATGTGAGATTCTTTCCTGGTCTGACTAGGAGTCCGTCGATCTTGATCAGACCGGCATCCTCCATTGCCTTGGGGAGACTTTGGGCTTCGGTCACTGAGCGCGCCGTGCGCATGACCTTCCGATTGAAGTCCCTGATAGTCATTCCTTTCGGGCTGTTCCGTAACTCGGATAGAAGATCCATACTCGACTTGCCGATTTCGCTCATGCCAAAGCCAAAGAGGGCGATGGGCATTGTTGCTTCAATCTCGAACATAAGACCCTTCGTTTCCTCCCAATCTTCCGGCGTGATCAGACGGTCGTTTCGTTTGGACGCGCTGACCGACATAGCTACCTTTACGAAGTGGGCCTTGCGCCGCCCGTTGTATTCCAAGAGCCGTGGGTGCATGGGCTTGGGTTCGAAGTCTTCGATGATCCATTCATTCACTTCCTTGAAGAAAGAACCCTCGCGCCCACCTTCCCAATCGAACGCCCCCTTAATCTTGGAGATCTCAGCTAGGTCTTCGCGAAGAGCTTTAAAGAGTCCGGGAGTCCAACCCGGCTTAGGAAACCCTGTCTCTTTGAACTTTCTAGGATCGTACACCACAAGCAATCGTGAGAGGAATCCCTGGTTCTGCACATTCTTAGGTAGGTTGTCGATGAACTGCCCCGGAGTTGCGCCGAAGATAGCATTGAGGCATGGCGCGCGGATGTAGATCTCTTTGTTGCTTCCGGTTTTGGTTTCATGATTGTAATCCGGTCGCCTGTCCCACATTTCAGTCAGAAACTTTGGCGTGTCTTCATCGTAGACTTTCATGAACGTGCCAAACTCACTAACCAAAAGACTCGCGGACGAATCATAGAAAGGCTCGCTGTCCGCAAAGCTTGTTAGGGTCATGTCTACGTGTCCTAGCTGAGCAAGATTGACTACCATCTTCTGGGAAGTTATACGGTCAGCCGCGATCCGTAGAGGATCATTTAGGCCATATTTCTTCCAACGTTCGTGCCAGTTCCGTTTCCCTTTCGTGGAGTTGCTTGGTACGGCAAGCTCTTTAAAGCACTTCATATAGGGCAGTTCGAAGCTGGTTGATTTTCCTATTGTTGACCCACCTACTAAAACGATGAGCATGTTAGATCCGATCTCAAACCCTGCACCGTCAAACCACGCAGTTCGGCCTAAAGCTCCAGCTATTGCTGATATCGCGGCCCATTTGCAAAATAGGGGGGAAGACGGAACATCTACTGTGTTATCCAAAATGGCTTTAATCCAGTTCGGAAAGTGTCTTCCCTTTTCCATTGAATTGGTCCTTGTATACGTCCAAAGTTAAGTCAGTAAGGGTGATATCCATGGTTTTGATAATGCAATTCAAGTCTTGGATAATGTCACCAGCCTTGTTGTTCCAATCCGATTGCATCTTCAGTGCCTCCACGATCTCATTAAACTTTCTCTCTAGTCGATTTAAACGTTCACCTACTGTCATACTCATATCTTCCTCATTCCGTTGGGATTGATATCTTCGTCATGGTCGCGCCAATTCTGGCCAGCTACCATTTCGACGGGGACAACCATTTGGCGTCCTCTTACGGGGATGGGGATGGTCATTAGCTCCTGAACGCGTGAGACAACGCGGTCGAAATCATCTTCTCGTACCTGCGCCACGATAGCATCATGGCCCTGGCCCAGTATCTGTAGGTCGTGCGGATCGAGTTGATTCCAAACATGCCATAGCCCCATGTTCAAGAGGTCACCTATTGTGGACTGGGGAACATACGCAAGGGCTTTACGGAAAGTAGCGTCATCATTAAGTCGCCCCCAAAACTGTCGCTTCCTGCCCAGTGGGGTAGTCAGTACGCCGGTAGTCTGGAGTTCGTGGCGAACTTCATCGTGCCAATCGCGAATGCCGGGAAACGCGCCCTCGAACACGACCATATCCTTTACACGCTCGCCCTCTGATATAACATCTCTCATGTCCCAGCGCAACAAACTTTTTTGGGGAATTTCGCCGCCCATGTATTTCGCCTGGAACACAGTAAGGAATTTCTCTTCCACCTTCATCTGCCTTCCAAGGGTGCGCGCCGTTCCTCCGTAATTGGAGCCGTGCCCCGCCACCTTACTCATCTTGCGGTGCGAGAAGTCCCGGTAGTAAGTCTCGTCTGCAATCGGGCGATCCTGTTCAAGATTTCCTGTCCACGCCTTATCGGGCCAAACCAGTCGCGTAACATCTGTGTGCAGATCACCAGCTTCACAGGCTTGTATGTACCGTTTATCATCCGATAGGTAAGCAACAGCCCGACTCTCTGCCTGTTCCAAGTCAGGGTATATAAGTATGCACCCTTCGTCTGGTATAAATATCTCGCGGAGTTCGTTGGTAAGGTTCTGCCCATTGGTACCGCCCCCAAAGATATTCTGATTTGAACTCCACCGCCCCGTATCAGTCCCGGCAACATTGAAGCTGAACCGCATTCGCCCATCATCATCAATACCGGCGCGCAGCACAGAGGTCTTCTTCTCCAAGTCGCGCAGCCGCAAAATCATCGACGCGAACGGACGGACGCGCGGATACCCTATCATCAACTTCTCTAGGGCATCACGATCAATCGACAGCTTCTTCTTACCCTTCGCAAAGGAGAAGATCTTAGGCAACCTCAAGTCTTCGTAGAGTAGCCGCTTAACCTGCACGTCCGAATGGTAGTTAAGGGTCTTACCTAAGAACTCCCGGCATAACTTTTGAAGGGGAGCATCCTCATTATCAATGAACCATTTTCCACTAGGCAAGCGCTTCATACCGCCAAGAGCCTCGATGCGCGGCACCATATTCAACATCAGTTGATCACGCTTATCCTTGTCAACGCGCATGCCGCGCCGAGACATGGTAATAGCTGGCCCCAGCATGTTACGTTCAAAGTTGTACGTACAACCCGTCGTACTAGACTCTAGCTGAGTGGAAAGCTTCTCGAAAATCTCATACATGACGGAACAGTCAAGCCCGTTATAGACCCACATCTTCTCATCGGCACTAAGACTTCCTGTATCGATATCGCCTGTTTGAAATTCAATCATTCCGGGTACTCGGGTCCACCGACAACGGGCTGCGTGATAAATTGCGTGGGATCGTCAGGCTCTGTCGACCACGCAGCAAGGTTTGGTCCTTGGGATTTCTGGTTCTGCATCCAGTAGACCGCCCCAGCAATATAGACCATAGCTCCGTAGAGTTCCCTGGTAGTGCGGGCACCGTAATTCCTATCTTTGCTCTCCCATATAGTGTTGGCTTCCTGAATCTTCTTCATCGCCTGGAAGAGGGGTCCACCAGCACCGACCATATCCGCAATGGTTTGCATTGGTTGCTTGGAAAAGTCCGCGCCATGATGTTTGCCGTGGCGTTCCCAGCCCTTCCCGTCCGTCGCTTGCTTTAAAGCGGTTTCAAAGATCTTCTTCAGTTTCTCCATAGGGACTTTCTCCTGCCTCAAGCTTTCCAATTACGTAAAACACCCACTCGGGCTGAACGCACGCCAACTCACACACCTTGTAGAAGTCAGGGTAAAAGAATCCCCTCCTATCATACATCCATGCGTATGATTCTGACGTTACATACGGCTCGCGCTCAACCTCATCGGGGCTGAAAACATCGATCAACATCTGATCAAGAAAGGCGCGCCACATTTTTAATTCAGGTTCACTACCACGGAGTTCTTCGGGTATTGGTAACCTTTCGAAAATCGGTTTCCTCTTGTTTATCATCTTCTTTCTTACTACGCATGTTATTACCATAAAGGGCTTCCCAAAGTTCTATCGCGCCCTTTCTCGCGTCTAAAGGATAAACTTCCTCGAAAAGCTCACGTCGATAGGCTTCGCGTTCTTCCTTTGTGGGACCGGGCCAAGGTTCTCCACCTTCCTCCGTTTCCCACACTACACCACAACCACGCTTGCAAGCCCACTTATACCTATGCGTGCCATACCCCGCATGACTAAGAAGCCAGCGGCCTTCATCGTGAGGGCAACAATGCTCACAAACTTTACCACGGTTCTCATCGTACATGTAACCGCCGGTATTGTTGCAAACCTTGCATTTAGGCATCGCGCTTCTCCGCTTTGAACTTCACGAGGTTCTTCCAAGCCAGTTCGTCGGTGTAGAGGGAGCCAAGCATGTCGAGCCCCTTCTGTAACTCGGGCTGGAGCGCGTGGTGCATGATCATGGTGTCTTCAATCACGCCGCGCACCTGAACCCCATGATGATTGAACATCAACACATCGAAGGCGGCGTTCTGAAACATCTTGGCGACGGGTGAATATTCCATCAATTTTTTGACCGCTTTCCACACCCGTTGCTCGTCATTCCATGACCAGAAACTTCCAGTCTCCGTTATGATCGGTATGACAAACGAATCTTGCGGGTTGGGCGCGAAACCTATTGTCGAAATCTGATGGTACTTAGTCTCAACGTCGCAGCCCAACAAGGGAGCGGCTTTAAAGAGCCCGCAGTACTTCTCCACTTCGTCAGCGGTTTCCGCCACACGTACCAAACGGTTCGGACGGCGAACCTCCGGGTACTTGGACTCGCGAACCGCCTTGACAAGATCAGCAACAACGATTGGAAACCAGTTGTACTGGCGTAATACCGCCGCAGGGTGATAGGTAGGTAGCACCTTGTTTAAGGGGAGCAAGGAATTGGCGGTAATGGTGCCCCGGTGTTCCGTAATCTTGTGGAAACCAGTAAGTGCCCAAAGGGCGGTTGCGCCAAGGGCGACGATAATGTTCGGATTCTCCGCTTCCAGTTCGGACTTTAGGCGTGTAATCTCCGCGTCAAATTCGGGGCGTAGGTAGCCGCGCGTACCGTTGACGGGATAGGGCGATTCGAGTTTGGCTTTCTTGAAGTCGCCGCGCTTCATAAAGAAATGCTGGACGTTGTTCTCGGGCGGGCGCTCTTCGAAGACGTTAGTGACGAGGGCGGTTTCGCGTTCGATTCCGGCTTGCCCTAGAATGGACATAGCGTAGTTATAACTTTCGTATCTATCTTCGCGCGTGAGGCCAAACAGTCTTCCGGCTGCGCCAACGAACGGCTTACCGGTGAGGGCCTCATCTACCCCCGGCGCTTCGCCAACGAAGGCAATACTTGCTCCCCTTAAACGAGGTGGCTGAGCCTTAACCCTTTTTAGATTTGGCATCCCGCTTTTCCTTCTCTTCCTGGCCAAGCGCGACGGCGATTAGGAGGATCTTCCACATTAGTCTTCCTCGCTTTCAATGGCCTCACAACGGAGACAGTATTGGTCGATCCATACTTCGCGCTGGTGGGGAGCTTTAAAGCCGATTGAGTGGCGTTTGTAATCGCACATGTCTTCCTCGACAGGCCATTGCTCGACGCGTATTTCTATCTCGTTCCACTTATGCCCAAACAGCTTACACAGGAATTTCACGAACAGACATCCACTCCTTAATCGCAAATATCTCCCTGTCGAGATACATAGGTTCTGGACCCACTATAAAGAAATGGAGTGTGGCGCTTTTTATTTCGAACCAATCGGCTTCGATCATCTTATGAACGGGCCAAGGTCGCCATGGTTCGGCTGGATGGAAATAGTTATACTCGACATCATATTCTGGCATGACTCGCTCCTAAACGGAAAAGGGGTGGACGTAGCCCTTGCTCCCCAGGCGACTACACCCACCCCCTCCGGTCTGAAGACTATTCGTCGTCTTCAGGAAGCCTCAGAAAGCGCTTTACATTGATGTAAGGCTTATCGCGGCCTTCTGCGTGCTGATGCTCGACGATTGCACGAACTTCAGTACCGATAGCTGATTCGAGAGTCTCAGCGATATCGGCGTTGGGGTTGTCCACATCCAGGCGGAAAGTTTCGCGCAGGATGCTCTTCGTAACTCCGAGACTGGAGTCGGACAGCCACAGCTTCGCCCTCACGGGGAAGATATTGATGAGGTCTGAGTCCTCAACTTCGTCCGCCGCAACGACACGGGTAGGATTGAGGGAGTATTGAACAAACGGAGTCTGCTTATCGTTTGCTTGGTTGCCCTGTTCCTGCTTGGTAACAGTGAAGATGAAATCACCTTCAGGGCAGTCTCCCGCTTCCTTTACATCGGCAAACGAGCCGGAAAGGATTTCGCCAAGTTCTGCGCTCATGTTGTTTTCTCCTTAATGCTTGCAGCGGATTGCTCTCTAAATTCTAGAAGGAGCATACCCTATTTTGAGTTAGAAGTCAAGGACTTTTTTGCGTTGTCCTGAACTTTTTCGAAAAACGCGGCAAGGTCTGGTTCCTCGTCCTGCGCAATCAGGTTGGGCGCTGTGTTCTTCAGGTCCATCTTTGTGTCGGACACCGTGCGAAGTTTGCGAACAACCTTACCACTTACTATCTTGGAGTCGAGCCGTACTACATTGTTGAAAAAGCGCCCGACTATAGTCGAAATGCCGCGCCCGCACGATGCGGGGTAAGCTTTCGTTACTGCCTTCCCGTCTTCCTCGATATACTGGAGGTGGGAGGTTACCACTACATTACACTTGATGTTGCTCGACATGATGTACGAGAGGAAGTTGATCACGAGGCGTTGAGCCATACCCCATTCGGGCTGGCTTAGGTTCTCGGTCGGCTTCCGTCCGTTCTTTGTCAGAGCTACGCGTTTCGCCGCTTCACTCATGAAGGTCAGCGAATCTACTACGAGTACATCTTTGTCGGTCCACTCACGTATGTGACCAAGATCTTCGTCCTGGGTTTTCCAACCGTCGAAAATCAGTTTGGTCGCTGCGACGAACGCCTTCGCCGTCTTCTCGTCGTCAACCACCGTTTCGTAATGGACGTGGTCAACGGCTTCTGGCTTCACCAGGGACGCCAGGATATCGAGTCCATCATCAAAGTCGAGGATGCGGACGTTGTAACCCTTGTTTGCCAGATCGGCTACGAGGGCGGTCTTACCTGCCCCGCTGTCACCTACTACAAGTAGCTTGGTGCGGGAACTGGTGGGGTGCTTACTGAATTCTGCCATTATATCTCCTGTGGTATGTCGGTTCCGGGCGGAATGGTGTGCCAGCGTTTGGCGTGTAGCTCGCGCAATGTTATAACGCCGCTATCATTGTCCCAACCCAGGTTAAATGCTACGAAAATCAATCCCCAAGTTAATCGCTTGCGGAAAATCAGCTTCCGCTCAGACACCCGGTTCTTGCCCAGTTCCTTGAACTTCTGATGGGTCTTCTGAGTGACATTGTGAAGCGCGCCTTCCAAGTGGTACTCCCCCTCTATTATATGGGGTCGCCCAGACACATTTACAAGGTCAAAGTTTGGCTCGACGGTAATTGCTGTGCCGAAAATTTCTGAAGGTGCGGCCAGCTTCCCCTCTGCCGTGAAAATATACTTAAGCATTCTTAATCCTGGGTGGTGCGACGATGTAGTCTTCTGCAATCCACGTTTCGCGGTACTCGGGGCACTCGCGGCAGATGCGCGCATATTGGCATCCCCGGTAAGCGTTACAGTTGCTTTCATTGAAGGGCATGTAACCGGATTTGTGTTCCTTGCGGGCCTGAATTATGGAGGTTCGCATGTTACGCTCGAACTCCGAGAGTTGGCGCGGCGCGAATTGGTAGGTGTGGCGTCCGAAGCGCGTAAAGCCCACCGCCGTCTGAACTGCGTCTACGATCAATCCTCTGACCTTCGTACCTAGGAAGGATTGCAGCGCCCAGCAATAGGAAATGAACTGGATGTTGGGCGAGAAATCGCGGAAGTAGAAGGACGACATGGTTTTCGCCGTGGTCTTTCGATCCACGATGTAATAGTCACCGTTGTACTCCACCAGTTTGTCGATGCGGCCTGACCAACGCTCCGGGATGCGCGGGATAGGTATCTCGAAACGGACTTCGATGCCGGGTCTGCCGCTCGGAAGACCTAGCATGTTGAGTGTATCGTGGCGGTACTTCTTCTCATACCAAACCAGGGCGCGAATCAAGGTGTCGAGGTTACGCTTCGTGTCGGGGTTTGCTTCGAAATAGTTTCCGTACTGGGAACTGACAGCGGCGATGGCGTGCTTTAAAGCTTCCTTGCGTGTAGCTTTGTCCCAAAGCGATGTTTCAAAAACTTCCTGCCCTAGGTGCCACGCACTACCCCAATCTGCCGCGAGGGTTTGCTCCCCACCCGCAAAACGTAGGCGACGCGAATCGCGATACCACCAATAGGTGGGGCAACGACGATAATCTTGGAGCGACGAGGCGTCCCATATCTGTTGCCAACCCGTTTCACTGAACTTATTAATCATTTGATTCCCTCTCGCTCCACCAGTTAGGAAACCCTGTCTCTTTGAACTTTCTAGGATCGTACACCACAAGCAATCGTTATCTACATTATTTGATGTCAGCAAAGCTCTTTCCTTTCGTGATAGAGCTTAAGTCGGTCGAGGGTGGGGCATCCTTCTTCGCCTTCTTCTTCGCTTCGGTCGCTTCCCACTTATCATTAAGGGAGCGGTAGTGAAGGAGAAGGGCTTCGAATTCCTCTTCAGTCCATGTCTCAGGGTCTTTCCCAAGGGTTTCGGAGATCTGAACCTCTTCGGCTGGATTCTCGGTCATTGGATCATCCCTGTAGTCATCGGGTGAATGAAAATTGCTTCGTCTTCCACCGCTTCCTCAGTTTTTCCCATTCTCTCTTTGACGAATTTCTCATACTCGGGGCCGTGTTCCGTTACGCTCTCAGCACACATGGAAAAGACGCCGTGGGTAATCTCCACCCCATGATTAGCAATCATTATTTGGGCAAGCGTATCCAGCATGGTCATACACGCCATGTTCAGCGGCACTTTCGCGTCAGACATCTTCATGAAGCAGTCAGCTACGGCGCTCTTTGCTTCGGGAATCTTTTTCATGGCGCAGGCTATCTGTTCCGCTTCCTCTTTGGTGTCGTCGTCATCCATAAGGGTCAACCTCTTCCGCGTATTCAATTGTTATACCGCTTCGCCGTAGGTCACGGGCGGCGGCTTTAAAGCTGTCACCCATCCGCGAGTGATCGAAGTGCGACTTCAGCGTAACGACTCTGACGGGTCCACCCCGTTTGTCTCGTGCCAGTATGATGTCAAGTGCGCACGCGTGACATGGTGGGATGGGAGCCACGTACAGAGTCGCGCCTACTATATCGTTCCTTTCTGAGAATGTCAAGCAGTTTTTTTCCGCGTGGATCATGCGGGGATACTTTTCATCGCGGTCATTCAACCATTCTTCCTTGTCGGGAACGGATGGCGGAAAGCCATTGAAGCCCATCGAGATTAGTTGCTTATCCACGGCGAGGATAGCGCCAACCTGCGTGCTGGGGTCTTTACTACATTCCTTGGCCCAATACTCCGCGAGCCTAAGAAAGCGATGATCCCATTTACTGAGCAAGTCCCGTATCCCTCAGTGCAAGATGGTCGGCTATCTTCTGGCCCGCATCCCCTTCCCCATAAAGCGAAGAGGTGTGATACAAACGTTGCTCACGGTGAACCTCAACCGCGCGCTTAAAGTATTCTTGGCTATGGTCGGGCATCCTACCAAAGTCAATGTGGATGACGTTTGACGCGCGCTCACGGCCTGTCTGCCGCGATCCGATATCGATTACTGGCGTACCCAGGTAACTACACTCGCGGATTCCCACGGACGAATTACCAATCAACATACGGGAGTGGATGAGCAAGCGATAAAACTCTTCCGGCTCAAAGTTATCGTAGAAGCGGAAGCGGCGGTCGAAGGGCTTATAACCATCCCGGAGTTGGCGCAGCGCCTTCGATATAAGGTTGGTACCAGCATCAATGTTGGGCCACATCCACACCACCTGCCACGAAGAGGGGAGCAAGGCTTTAACGTATTCGATCAACTGCGCGATGTCATCTTGAACATAGGTGTATTCCGTCGTGACCGGATGATACTGTACCACCACGTAATCATTGTCAAGGTGGAAATCCGCGCCAGAACCCTTATCACTCATGCTTCCATTGGGGGGCGGAGGGTTGCTATTTCTCACGGCCTTGGCAAGGTCGATTGACGGGCAACCTGTCACGCGAATGTCAGGAACACCTCCCACCATCTTCTGGATCAAGTCTCCGGCTTTCGTGGTTGCCGGGAAGTGGATATCGGCAAGCTGGGTGATGGCGTGACGGACCTTATTGTCGATTGAGCCGGTACGTTCGCCGCCCTGAACATGGGCCACCGGAATGTTCATGTAGCTACCAGTGATGGCGTTGGCGAGGGTTTCGTAGCGATCCGCGATGGTGACCAAGTAGTCCGGGTCGAGCGATTCCAAAATGGGAGCAAGCTTCAGTAGTGCCAAGCCGGTGGACTCTGGCATCTGCGCCAAGGTGCCACCCTCAATCAAACTATGAACCGTAGCGGCTGGCTTGAACCCATCGGCCAACACAACATTCAGTCCTGAAAGTGTGAGCCCCGCACCGACAATCAACTGTAGGTTGAGTTCTGGATGGGATCGGATGGCGGAAAGGATGGACTTCGCGCGGGCATAGCTAGCCCGGTTGGTCACGACAACACATATGTTGGTCATGTCTTACCCCACTTGTGGTGGTCGGGGCCAGGAGAGACATGGTGGGCCTTCCTCGTACATTCGATGAGTCTATCGCGGGCGACTTTCGCGGCGCGTTTGGTATGGAAGTACATGCTAGGAATATCTTCCTTGACGATGCGGTTCCGGCTATCGCGCACGATGTAGAGTTGTAAGTGGCTCATATTTTAAAACCTTCCGGCTTGGATGAGGGAGCAAGAGTTTTAATGCACGAGCGGGCAATTTCTCCCCCATCTCGCTCTGCAAGGCTGGAAATTTCCCCCTCGGGACATGGCAGTTCGTGATCGATGAATTCGCGTTTTTCCCAGGACTTGGGATCGGCGTAGAAGGCTAGAACCCTTTCAAGGGCGGGGTTAAGCATGGCTAGTCTCCTAGATGTTTAAGGGGAGCAAGGAATTGGCGAGGTCGTTCACTAGAACACTTGCTCCCCTTATATGTTGACCGTCCAGTTTAACGATACCTTGGCGATGATCGGTAGCTGGTTTGCCGTGGCGGCTAGTTCTTTAACGTTCTTGCGTTACCGCGTTCGTTCAATCCAACATCATCGGCTGGCGGATGTCGAAGCGATCACCGCCGTCCCCGGCCTGCACTTCGATTTCAGTTATGGTGTCGATGAAAGGCGCCTTGAACTGAAGACCAGGGTCGGTTTGGTCGATAGCCTTGCCGAATCGTTTTTCAACTACAACGTGTCCCTCGGGGACGATGTAGAAAGTTCCGCTGGCTATGATGAGGACGACGAACATCACGCCTAACCAGCTAACTAGTTTGATGGCTTTGTCAAGCACTTTCTTACAAAAAAACGAGCAGTATGACGACGATGACAATCAGAACCACAGCACTTGACTGCACGAGATAATCAAACATGATGGTAATGCGATAGTGCATCCCCCTCATCAATTTCTTCGCGCGTCACCGGGTCGATCATCTTGACCGCTTGTTCCTTGCTAATGAATTGTAGCTCTGCCCCTTTCCGGGAGAGCATTAGTTCACGCATCCAAGGCTTGTTCTCGTTCTGCGTTTCGTATGCTCGACGGTACTCATGAAGCTTGACTAAGAGGCGCATCGCCGCTTTCTCGTCACTGTTGAGAAGAATCAGACCTTCTCGCACTCCGGTTGCGACTGACATTGCGCCCGCGACCCAGTATTCGTGGAGGTCGGCGTTGGCATCCAGGGAATATTTACTTAGATTACGCATGTTTTACTTCTCCTTTACTATCGATTTACTAAGTCTTTCCAAAGATCTTTTGGCTCGCGATACTGTATGATCGTGCGCATATCCTCCGCTGCGGCGAAGAAACCGTGCTGGTAGTACCAGTCACGAATTTTGTCCCACAGGTATTGCTCATTCATCAAACGTTACCTTGTGGAGTGGGAACAGGCCATAGTGCCACGATTCAGTTAGGTGGTTCAAGGGTACGCAATCGTAACGAAGCGTACTCGTGTCCACTACTTTACTGCGGAGATATTCCCCAGCGTAAATACAACTCGCTCTGTCGTAGAACGGTGATTCGAGAGGTAGTATGCCTATGTAGGCGAGTAGAAGCCACTTCAATTCCTTGCTCCCCTTAAAAGATTTTGTCGATTAGCTGCATCAGGTAGGCGTGATCGACTCGGTCGGGGTTCTCGCGCTTTAAAGCTCTTATAATTTCGAGGAAGTAGGCAGAATCGACTCCGACAAGTTGATCTTCGAGGACGGTGGGGTCTTCAAGGTCGAGTTTGCTGACTTGCCACGCCATCTTGAGAATTTGCCCCGCGTTAATGGTCCAGCCGCGTTGGATGAACTTGCGGATGCGGAAGAGGGAGCAGATTGGGTAGAGGGAGCCCTGGTAGGTGAGGTCGCGGTTCATCAGGGCCAGGAGGGCTTCCTTGTTGATGTGCAGGGCGTTGTCCCAGGACTGCCACCAGTTCGTGCAGTGAACGAAGTCGAAGTTCTTGTGGATCTCGTCCGCATCGCCGTAGAAGCGAATGATGAGTTGAACCTTGTCGGTCAGGGAAATTGCGTTGGAGGTCATGAGGATCGGGTGATACTTCAGACCTTCCTTCTGGGCGCGCTGATCGACTCTGAGAACGCTGGCGGCGGACTCGACGTAATCTTCGATGCGGTCGGGATCGGACAGGGTTTGGCTTTCGAAGTATTCGTAGTTGTCCTGACCATCGGCGTTAATGATTCCGGCGCTCTTTACGACGATACGAATGCGCCCCCCGTCATCGGCCTTGACGAAGAGTCCAACATCTGATGATCTAACAGAGTTGTCGAAGGAGGTTGAGGCGTTCTCGTCTTGGAACTTGCGCACGTAGTATTGGGTGATGGCGAGGGCAGTCTCTTGATCCTTGAAGTAGAGGTCGAAGTCGTTAATCTCTTCGTTCAGGAGCATTGAGGCGATAGCGCCACCAGTGATGATGGTGCCATTCTTCGCGAGTGTGCGGGTAGGCTCGTCATCGATGGACTTGACCCAAGCGTTGAACTTGTGGCGGAGGACGCCGCGAATGACTTTCTCTTTCATGTCGATCTCCTGATTTTGCCCACTGTAGCACATTAAGGGGAGCAAGTCAAGTAGAAAATATTATGATTATAGCGATAAATTATGCCTGATTATCCTATTATGCTATTAGGGGGTGTCGAGGCCTCGCGTGTCTAACTCTTCTATATAATATATATATTATTATAGGTTTATTATTATATAAGGAGGGACGCAACACCCCTGAATAGCATACTAGGTTAATCAGGCATAATATCGCACTATAATCATAATGGGAAATCAACATAGTGTATAGGTGGGGTTGTACGCGCACTATATGTTGATTAGGCGTTGCCACGGAGGCTCTGTTGCATTGCGGCAATTTCCGTTGCCGTTGCGGAGAGGGTGAGGTTTGAGTCGGGATCACGGATGGGGATCTTGAATTCGCCTTCGATGGCGGCGTGGCAGACACAGTTGAGGGCGTCGAGGTAAGGTAGTTCGAGGGTCGCTTGGGTGGCGTGGATCATTTTACGTAGAGCGTCTTCGCCTAGTAGGCGTTTTTCCATTCACTTGCTCCCCTTAAAAGGATAGGCGGTCACTCCATTCAGGTTTGCGGCAAGGCCCTCGGCCTCGCGGCAGGCAATGGCGAAAGCGCAGCGGTTGCTCTTCCCCCAAAATTGGCGGTCCCAGACCTCGACGACGCGGATGACGCCCCTGGCGCGGTCGCTAATCATGGCGACATCTTCGACGCCATCTTCGACCTCGATGACGCCAACCTTGCCGTAGCGGCCCCAGCATGAGTTGGGCATCTGGGCGGTGGCGGTTTTGGTGATGTACCGGGACACGGTCAGCCCTCCGCGCTGTAGATGGCGAGCGCCTTATCTTCAGGCAACTCGTTCAGGATGGTGGCGTTCGGGTGGGCGGTGAGGATGATGCATGTCATGGTTTGTTTCTCCTATGCGCAGGCGGTCCAGTCGGGACCGGCGGCTGAAAGGGTGTTTACTGTCCTGTGGATGCTCACCCAGGCACGAGTATAGCCGTGGGGCTCTAGGAGGGCCACCCGATTGAGAATACGCTTAGAGAGCATCTGAGGGGTAATGGTTTTGCTTACCTCCCCGGTTTGGATGATGCGTAGGTCGGTTAGGCGGAGTTTTGCGCGCACTAGGGTGGGAATGTAGAGGAGTTCAACCCATTCGCCCAGGTTCTTGCGCTTTTTCCATTGGCGCGTGACTAGGACACGGCGATACCCGCTGCCAATACGGTCGGAGAGGACGTTGTTGGTGTTGAAGACCTCGATGTAACGCACGCTTTAAAGCCACCAACTGTTAAAGTGTTCACGCCACTGCCCGCACCAATCGTTGGAGCTTACTTCGGGCCATATAATCATACTGTCGTCGCTAATGAGCGGCGCATGGAAACGACAAAAGCCGTTGATAGTTATATTGTCATCTTCAAATATTGGGCTATAGAATCGACAGTGGATGCATTCGGGATCACGGCTTGGGTTTGTCGGTTGCTCTGCGATCATGGGAGGTAACCCCTTCGATTTGGTTGATGGCTTCGATGAGGAGCATGTAGGTCATCGGGGACGGGAGTTCGAGGGTCTTGACTTTCAACGATTGGTGGATCGTGTAGTAGACGGTGGTGTGTTCGGGCTGACCATCGCGATAGTTGATTTGGATGGTTTCAATGTCGAGGTGTGGCGGTGTGCGATTAGGGTGTTCAGTCATATTCCTTGCTCCCCCTCTTCGAGTACAGGGGTTTCGGTTAGGTCGTAGTAGGTGTCTTCGGACTGTTCGAAGCAGAACGGGCAAACGTCAAACATATCGGGATTGTACGTATCTCCGCAGTCTCTGCACGTATTTAGGCTGAGAGTGTATGTGAGTTTCTTTCTGGGCATGCTTTAAAGCTCCCCGCGATACCAGTGATAGCAGACGGCGGCGATCCAGATTAGAACGGCGATCCAGCCTACCATCAGTCGAGCCTTTCGCGGATTAGACCGTAGGGGGACTGGCCGCGTAAATGGAGTTCGTAGTTTATGAGGGCTTTGGCGGCCTTGAGGGCGCTGTCAAGGGTGTCGAGTAGGGCGAGGGCCTCATCTAGGTCGAGGTCGTGTTGGGCGCTGCCCAGGTAGAGGCGGATGGGCTTGTCAGTGGGCCAGTCGGCTTTGGCTTCGATTTTCATAGTGCAATTCCATTTGGTTCGGCGGAAATGGTTTGCAGGCTTTCGCCGGAACCGACTACGCAGGACGTACCGTCCGTGTGGGTGTAAAGGAGGGTCCAGCTTCCCGCCGTGTTTCGGGTAATTTCGAGGACGCTGCCATTTGCAGCGAGGCCGACTATGTAGGGCACTTCGCCATAGTTCTTGTTGAGGTGGGCGAGGATTTTGGCGCGTTCACCACATACCCGCTGAAGTTGCTGGGTGGCGGCGGGGGTGGCTATCAGGATAGCCGTGATAGCGGCGGCGGCGAGGGTGATTTTCACAGTGAAAGGCTTTTTTCTTTTATTTCGCTCGGCAGGTAGACCCCGGCGAGCATGAGGGTTAGCGCGCGCGAGTAGGCGAAGGGATCGTCCTTGTCGCGTTGAGCGTGGATGCGTGCGGCTTGCTTGGCTGACGCGCGGAAGGGGGCGCTGGTGTTGGGCGCTTTAAAGTCAGGGACGCGGTCATTGATGTTGACGCCCTTGAGGATATCGTTGGCGCGGCGCTCCATGTATAGAGCCATGCTGATCATGCGGCGATGTCTCCCAGGACGGGCGGGGTTGGCGGGTTGTCTACGGTCCAGACGCTACCGATAAACCAGAAATTGCCCGGCATCGCGGCGTGGATCAAGAGTGCGCCCAAGGTTTTATGGTTGGCACGAACAACGCGACATTTGCCGGTGCCGTCACCACCATAGCGAACTGCATCGCTGGTTTCCTCGACAAAATCTTTGGCCTCGCGCAGCCCTACGGCGCTGGCCTCGCGCACGAACTTGATGGCTAAGATTTTCTGGTCGAAGAAATGGTCGGTTGGGTGGAACTCGAAATCGTAGAGGGTCATGGGGCTTTCTCCGTTGGGCGGGGAAGGGTAGAGCGGCGGCGCTGCTACTTACGAATGGTTGCCCGGACCACTCGGAGCGCCACCGCCCTATTCTATATATTTAATCATTGCGGGTTGGGATGTCAAGGCTTTTCTTTAGAGTTGTCCTGATTTTCCCGTGGATAAGGGGCGGCGTTGGGTCGGGTGGCGACTTGACGGGGATCAAGGGTCCGTTCAGCACCCGGCGGTGGCCTAGTAGGATGCCATAGGGAGAGTATACACTAACCTTACCGCCCTTTGCGAAATATTCTTTGAGCATGGTTGCCTCGATTTACTAGAGTTAGCGCTAGGGTAGAGGCTTTAAAGCTCCCTACCCTAGAACAAACGCTAGGTTACACGTGGGTTGTGGAGTCCTTGTCGGCGTAGTCCTTGTCGGCGTAGACCTTGGCGTCGTGAATGCGGTTGAACGTGCGAACAAGTTGCTGGCCGGTTGCGACAGCTAGCAGGACGATCTTGCGCCGCCAGTTGTCGGTTTTGAGGGTGCCGATTATGTACGTGCCGCACCGGCTGCGCCATACGGGGTGCTGGAACGAGTAGTTCGGGTAGCAGGCCGGGTTGGCCTTGGTCCAGCTGCGATTATATTTTTTCTGGATGCGCTTGGGCTTGGCCTTGACGGGAGGTTGGGCGGTCGGGTCCAGCTTGAGATAGAAGCCGCCGTCCGGTCGCGAGTAGCGGTGCGTGACGATACCGTGGCGCATGGCTAGGATGTCCGCCATCCATCTTGCGTTGTCGCCGGTCGGCGCGTCTACTTGGTGCGGGGTATATCCGGCGTCAAGCATGGCGCTGGTGAAGGCCACGACTTCCGAATAGTCGCCGTTGCGGGGAACGGTGGCTTGGAACGGCTTTAAAGCGGGGTTAGGTTTTTCGCCGGGGGCGGTGCGCGGGGTCATGATATAGTTCGCGGTAAACATGAGCATAGTTCCTTCAGATTAGGTTGTTGCATAGGGCTACCGCTAAGCGGCGTCGCCCTTCGGGGGTCATAGTTTCGGGAAAGTGCAGCGCGCGTATTTCACGAACGCCAGAATATATTTCGTTGTCGTACTCGTAAGCGGTTACCCAACGCGGCGCAGTGATAGGGTACTCGTTGGCTTCATAGGGGCCGTCGATAAAGTCCAGGGCTTCGCCCAAGCGGACATTTTCAACGGAAAAGCCGCTATCGATAGTTTCGCCGAAACCGTCTATGAATTCGTAAGTTACATTGAAACCGGGCATGATAACCTTCAGTGTTGTTTCAGGTGGACTAGGATAGGCTTTTTACTAAAACAACCGCCGGTGCAAGTGGTGCAAGGCGCTTTGCTAACGGCTTTAAAGTGTTTATGGTGCCAAGTTTTGGGGCAAGCGAAACTATCGGCGCGCGGCGTGTCGTTGTCGTCGCCAAAATACATGGCTAGCCAGCCCTCGGCCTGTAGCTCGGGCCACTGGTCGATTGTTTCCGGGTCAAGGCTGGCCGCAACGTGCGCGTTAGGTAGTGGCATGAGTAGTTCGAGTATAAGTGCGCGCAAAGCTTTGTCGCGCCACGCACGGCACGGGAGCCAGAAATCGGTATCGGGGTTGGTCGTGATGATATCATACCAACGCAGAACGTCCGCGCGATTAGAAAAGTTTTCACCGCGCGTGCAACCTCGGAACCGCCGGGTTGACTTGCGCTTGCGCTTCATAACGGCTTTAAAGCTTGGGCCGTCTAAGCGTTGGTAGTAATTTTCGTTGCGGATATCGCGCGGATGGATAGCGGGAAACGCGCGCTCAAGCTTGTTATTGAAGCACGAATTCCAGCAATACTCGGTTGCGTGGACGCATGTTACGTCGCGCGGTCGGTCTAGGGTAAACATGCCGATATCGGTGCAGTAGCGGATCACGGGCTTTTCCTTTGTTGCTTGCACTACTACTTAATGGCTAAACGGAATATTTCAAGGGGAAAAGTGGGGGCGAACTAAATAAATGCTCGCCCCCATAGGTTGTGCTTAGTCTAGGCGTCCGCTAGCGTAGACGGTAACGCCCTTGATTTCGGCGCGAGTGATTTCATCGGCCATAGCACCGGCATGCGCGCGCTTCCTTTCGTAGGATTGACCGTGGGCGCCAATCCATATATCAACGCCGCCACGATGGGCTTTGTGCGCGTGGCCGTTCTTGACTAACCAACGGGCAAAGCTAGAATTCCCCGGTGAAACGTTTACCCAAGCGAAACCGCACGGCCCCTCGGGCACTATCCATTGTTGCGCGACGGGCGACGTGTCGTCTAGTTGATTTGTGTGTTGCGTAACGGTCATGGCTTCAGGGATAGCGTCGC
>Ga0209434_1000130_pt1 | contig 39679 bp, 41 predicted proteins | sample ETNvirnome_2_300_FD_184068 | JGI IMG/M metagenome (GOLD analysis project Ga0209434, IMG submission 184068) | Marine viral communities from the Pacific Ocean - ETNP_2_300 (SPAdes) (version 2) | ecosystem: Environmental > Aquatic > Marine > Oceanic | place: Pacific Ocean | collected 2013-06-22 | reverse complement strand
AGGAGTTTCTATTTTTAAGAAAAAATCCCTTTCTAACAGCTGCTATCATATTTCCCACTATTTTATTTGCCCTATCTAAAGATTTTGGACCAACAGAAACCTGTACAAGCTCGCATATCTTTCCAGGCTTTGCGCCCCGCTTAAGTAAAATAAAGCCACATCTAATATCTTTCAGTGGAATTCCATGCTTTCTAGACCAGTAATGCTTATACAGGATAAGCTGTGCTGTCATTAAAATATCCTGTTTCTTATCACGTCTCCAACCCCATGATCCAGATGTTTTCCAGTCTAGAATCCAATACTTTTCCTTACCCTGTTTATCTTGGCATTTAATAATTGCATCAATGTATCCTTTGAAATTCAAATCTCTGTTTTCAATTGACTCGTAGAGCATCTCTTCGGCCTCAAAGGTTTCCCAGTTAGAAAATGTCTTATCTAGAAAGCTGGGTACTTCATTCCACATATTAGTGGCCCATTCACACCACTCTTCAACAGGGACATGTTTATACCAGCCAGGCATTTTTTCATACCACTCCGGCTCTCCAAACCCATTTTTCTTCCAGGCTGCCCTAATATTTTCAAGCAATCTTTCGCTAGGGACATCACCTGTCTTTAAAAAGTTTTCGCAGCCTTCATGAACAGTTGTTCCAAAGTCCAAAAATGGAGAAGGCTCGAATACATCTATTTTATCAATATGGAGGAGCTTATGACGCCAAGAACATTCACTCCAGCACTTGACTTCAGAAAAAGATATATGTTCTTTATTAGTTGGAAATAAATTCATAATAATATTATAACCAAAAATATCAATCTTTACTAGTCACAGCACCCTGAATATCAGCCCAATCAAAAAAATTTCGAACCTCTAAGTTTTTATCCCAGGCTGCTTGCAGTACTGTTGGTGTGACACCTGCTTCTTCCATCTTATAGATCATAGCATTCAGGTCTTTTGGAAAGCACTTTCCTCCAAACCCTAGCTGATTATCATGACCTGGAACATCAAGATGTGAATTTCCAATTCTGCCATCTGTTATAAATCCTTCAGAAGCATCTTGCCAATCAAGCTCCAAGGCATCACATATCTGCTTCATTTCATTCATAAAGGAGATTTTTACTGCAAAAAAACAGTTTGCCATGTACTTTATTAACTGTGCTGTTCCTGTATCTGTTTTTACCATCCGCTTATGAGGAAATCTTAGTTTGAATAGTGACTCAACAACATTCACATCCTCTTCTTTGCCGCCTATCACAATACGTGAAGCGTTTATAAAATCTAATCTTGCTGCTCTTTCTGTGAGAAATTCTGGGCTAAATACTATTCTTAAATTGGGATAAAGTTTTTGATATTTTTCTGTGGTTCCGGGTACGACAGTTGATTTAATTACAAATATATTGTTTTTTCTCTTGTTTAATTTATCAATGGCCTCGAATACAGAATCCATGATTTTGAGATCTATTCTCCCACCTGTTTCTGTTAGCATTGGAGTTGGAACGCATACAAATATTACGTCTGCACCATTGATTGTCTCTTTAAGTGTGTGTGTACAAAGACTTTTATCTGTATCATAGACCAAAATTTCATCAACATGAAGTAAAAATCCTGCAACAATTGCAGAACCAACGAATCCGTTTCCGATTACACCAATAGTGGGCATCTATTTCCAGTCTCTAGCGTTCATGTTTTTATCATCGATGAACAGATCATAGACAGGCTTCCCAAACTTCAAATCATGGTATCTTACACCCCAGATTGCCAGCTGTGATTTTGTTAGATCAGACCAGTCTATACCTGTTCCTGTTCCTCGTGCAGTCCAGTATATTACAGTATTTCCTTCTTCAAATAGCTTATTTGCCTTCTCAATATTCTCTTGAAGCGGTATTGCTTTTGCGTAATCTCTGCTCTTGGGAGTCTCACAGATAGTTTCATCAATGTCGATATAGATTATCATTTTCTCAAAGTCTTCATTTTGGCAAGCTCTGAACAGGATGGACTTCTTGGACCTCCAGAGCCCATCGACTTTTCAAGATCACGAATGCCCTTAACTAATTTAACTAGACCGGATGGCTCTACTGAACTTGACTGGTCCGACCCCCACATACTCCTGTCAAGTGTTACATGTCTTTCTATCCATGTCGCTCCCAGCCCAACTGTCGCAAACGTTGTTACAAGACCGTATTCGTGGCCACTGTAGCCTATTTCCTTGGTAGGGTGATTGTTTCTTAACCATGTAATATATGATAGGTTCAACTCCTCAACAGGACAAGGGTATGTGGAATTTGTGTGAAAAATAAGATCAGGACATACTTCTGCTGCTGCTTCAACTTGGCTCTCATCACTCATTCCTGTTGAAATCATTAAATAGTCACAATTTTGACGTGCATACTGACAAAGAGATATATTATTTATCAAAGCAGAAGGTATCTTCATAATACACCCTCTATCAGTAGTATATTGTGTCATAAAGTCAACTGAATCTCGATCCCACACACTTGAAAACCACTGTATGTTTCTAGATTTGCAGTAAGCATCAATCTCATCAAATTCTTTCTGTCCAAATTCAATTCGCCACTTGTAGTCGAGATATGTCATCTCACCCCACGGTGTTTTTCTGATTACACTTTTTTGTGCATCGGGAACACACACATCAGGATTTCTCTTCTGAAATTTTACATAATCACACCCTGCAACAGAAGCTAGATCTATTAGCTTTTTTGCAATGTCGATATCACCATTGTGATTGATTCCTATCTCTGCAATAATATTAACTTTTGACATTGATATGATTCCTACCATGCTGTCCACCCCCCGTCAACTGGAATTACAGTTCCATTAATATATCTTCCACCATCTGAACATAGCAAAGCTACTAGTCCGCAAACATCTTTTGCACTAGCCATTCTACCCATTGGAGTGTGATTGCAATATCTTTCCCTAAAGACAGGATCCATATATTCATTATCAACACCTCCAGGACAAATTGTATTTGCAGTGACACGAGGTGCGAAGTGAGTCGCAATATATTTTGTTAATCCTGTAACTGCGTGCTTTGAAGTAACATATCCTACATGCTTAACAGATGTGGGATATATTGATTTTTTTGGTGATGTTATTCCATAAAGTGAACTAAAATTAACAATTTCAAGATCACCATGATTATTTTTTATAAACTCTCTACATACTGAAAATAGTGCTGTAACATTGCACTCATGATATGCGTTTAGATCATTTTTATCAATTTCTAAAAAATCATTAACGCACTTGACATTTTTATCCATGTGATGATTCATTCCAAATAGATTTATAAGTGAATCAGCATTATTTTTACTGAAAAAATCTTTAACTTGATCTTCATCTGTCAGGTCTACACCTAAAGAAAGATCTACTCTTATCACATCATAGCCACTTTCTTCAAGGTGCTTACTAACAACAGAGCCTATTAAGCCCTCTGATCCTGTTATGATTACTGTTCGCATGTATCCAATATAAGGCTTGCTAGATTGTACTCACTCTTATTGTTAGTTGTATCACTATTTTCTACCCTATTGAAAAAATTTATAATTTCTCTTCTAAAAGATTCATTTCTTGGAAATTTAATACTATTAAAATCATAGATTTTTTGTTGTCCGTTTTTGTGAGTTATTTTAAGTGTGCATTCTTTATCTTCACTATCCATAATTGATGAATATTTTACAGGTATTCCAGAACAGTCTAGCTCTGCAAAAAATGAACTATCTGCAGGAATATCAAGAATATATTGTTTTTTTCTTGATACGACTTTAAAGCTTCCAAATAGCTGGTATATTAAATCTAATCCATGACACAGTGTTAGTGCGACACCATCATGTGCAGCGTATGTGTTTCTATAGTCTTCCCAGCTATGCCATGATGGAAGAAAATCAGAGTGCCGCCATTCAACCTCTTTTACATCGCTTAGGTCTATTGTCTTGATTAGCTCATGATATCTTAGATTAAATCCAATTTGAAACACTCTATCATCTCTTAGGCTATTTAGAGAATACAAATCTTTTTCACTTGTTAAAGCCGGCTTCTCAACAAAAATATGACTATTTGAAAAAGTAGAAATATATTCTGCATGCGTGTCACTTGGAGAACATATAATTGTCACGTCTGGATTCCATGATTTTGCTTCATCGCAGTCATAAAAATATTGTGCAAATCTAAACTCTGGTCTCTCTGCTCTTCGTAGGAATCCTATTCGAAGAGACGGATCAAGATCTGTTACTATATTTGTTGCATGACGAATCCCAGTTGATCCGTGTCCGACTATTAAAACCTTTTCTATACTCATAGAACGTAATTTGATGCTGCACCATCAAAGTTGATTGTGACACCGCTTAGATAGCTTATATCATTTTCAACAATTGAAGAAACAAATCTTCCAATCTCTTCTGGCTCTGCTGCTCTTTTCATTGGAAGAGATTTTTCAAAAGCTTCCATGTCTTCAACAAGGGTATTTAATCTATCTGTTTTAATTGGGCCTGGAGCAATATTGATACAGCTAATTCCCCTGGGCGCTAAGATCTTTGATACTGACTTTAAAACACTTACAAATGCTATTCTAAAAGAATTTGATAAAACTAGGTCTGGATTGGGCTCTTTTATATTAAATGACGACACAAGAAAAACGTATCCATTATCACGAATTTTAGATTTTTGAAGCATTAGACAAAATCCTAAAAATAATTGTCTATAATACTTGTCCCACTCTGAGATCTGTATGTCAAAAAACTTCTTTGCAGGCGGACCGCCTGTATTAAGAACAAGAATATCAATTTCACCTTGATCTTCTACAAATTTTAAAACTGAATCTATGTCTGATGTATCTAAATCATTGCTAGATGTTGCAGTTACATCAAATCCTAAGCTTTTTAATGAGTTTGAAATCCCAGCTCCAATACCCCTAGATCCCGCCAATACAGTTGCTTTTTTCATTCCATTCCCTTTATTTGATTTTTCATATCAGACTTAACTCCCGTTCCTACAGCCTGCGATAATTCTAATATGTTTTTTATAAAATTATCAATAGAATAGATAGAAATTGCATGCTCTTCATCTGGATGCTTGTCAAAATTTCTCTTATTTCCCTTTACATATACAAAAAAGTCGCTTGGCTGAAACGATACTGCTGCATATAGCACATTTAAATTTTGACAATGATTTCCAAATCCAACAGGTCTATCTAGTTCTTTTTTCATTACTTCGATCATTTTTAAATTTACCAAATCTATTTTATGCGTAAGCTGTGTATGAATCAAAGTTATCTGATTTTTTCTCTTCTTTGATCGTTTTAACATTTTTTTGATATCTGTAATTGTGCTGACTCCTGTTGAAACATACACTTCTTTAGATGTGTCTAAAATTTTTTCTATCAGCTTTTTATTAGAAAGATCTCTGCTTAGTATTTTATAAAAATCGACGCCCAGAGATTCAAAAAAATCAATTTTTTTAATATCACTTATTGCAATTCCTACTTTCTTCTTTCCGCTTATTTGACTAATTATTTTCTTATAAAAATCATCGCATAGATAAAAAGATTGCCATTTCTTTTTCTTATAAAACTCACTCTCTCTAACTTGAAATGTAATAGCGTCAACTTTGCTCTTCAGAAGTGCGCCAATGTATGTTTCTGCGTATTCTTCGCTTCCCATGTGATTTATGCCAATTTCAGCAACTATCACTCACTTCTCCCAATTAGCTTTCTAATTAATTCTAAATCATCTTCTGTGTCTACCTGAAAGCTTTGTGATAATGGCATTTCAACCACTCCCTTGTTTCCGCCATATCTTACGCCGGAACTTAAAAGCTGCTCTCTAGTTGTGAGATAAAAAGCGCCATTCTCAAGATATGTCTCGGGTCTCATCTGCCTTCGAGGTCTCTGTGATGGATTCCAGGCAAGTGGAACAAGTTCAAGTGACCACCGTGGAATCCAATGTTCTTTCTGGACACTAAACACTGAATCATATCTTTTTTCTCTCATCATCTGTAGACCTCTTTCGAGATACTCTACTTCAAGAAGAGGTGACGTTGTCTGTATAAATGCAAGTACGTCAAATTCGACATGTTCTGCAAAGTGGAGCAAAGCAGCTTCACACTTTGATGTATCTTTGGATATCTCTTCAGGTCGCATTATGACATTGGCGCCGAACCCCCTACATGCTTTTGCAATTTCTTCATCATCTGTGCTGACCCATGTTTCATCTACAGATGACATAAGCGAGTTATTTACTGCATAAAATACAAGAGGTTTTTCATCAATAAGCACCATATTCTTTCTAGAAATTCCTTTTGATCCACCTCTTGCAAGTGTAATGGAGACAACTTTCATACTTTATCTCCTAGAATTTAAAAAAGATAATAGTAAAAATTTTTCTTCACTATTCATTGTACGAATCATTTCAAGGTGCTCAATGCTATCAACATCAATAGTTGAATCAGTTACATAACCAAGAATATTATCTCCAAATGTCATTTCATTTTCAACTGTTGATCTCTTTACAATATCTAAATACCCATTACCTCTATACGTTATAGGAAAAATCTGTCGTGGAAGATTTGTATAGTCAGTCAAGTCATTAAAAGATTTAAAAAATCCTCTACAATATTTGTCTTGCTTATAAAATAGTTTATATGGTGTCTCTTCAATTTCATGAATAGTACGCAATCCAGATGAATTCACACTATTATCGTTATAAAAATTTATAATTTTTGACATTAGATCAGGCCGCCTCAGTGGCGTTGTGGGTCTTATTAACACTATTTCATCAGCTTTTGAATTATCAAAAAAATGACTCAAAAATTCTGAATCTGGTGATGTAGCTGTTGCAAATTCTGCAGGCCGCTTAAAGGGCACACTAGCACCATACCTTCTAGAAATATCAATTATTTCATCAGAGTCTGATGTAACAATAACCTTTTCGATTTGCTTACACAGCATACATGCAGCAATTGAATAAGAAATTAAAGGGTGCCCAGAAATTAATTGCACATTCTTACGATGTATACCTTTGCTTCCACCTCTAGCAGGTATTAATGCTATCACTTACACATAGACCCTTGGTAAATCGTACATACTATGATCAGTGTTTACAAGGCTGATATCTATTTGCTGCTTGAACTCATTCATCCTATTGACATATGGCAAATAATCATGAGAAGTTCTATTCTTGGCAGTAACTATTCTATCTGAAGGTGGGTGTGAGTAGTTGTGTTTTTGTCCACCGTCAAACCCTGAAAGAAAAATTCTGCCGGCACCAAAGTACATTGCAAGCTCTATGCACCACAGCCCTGCGTTATACCATTTTGTTCCAATAATATCATCACAGACAATAGATGTCTCAGGACTTGGGCTGCTTGCTTTATAAATTTTATTGGGTCTTCCAAGATCTGACCACTCATGAATCATTGCATCAAGATACTCACTAACAGGAATATCTCCAACCCAGACATCTCTATGATTTTTTGGGTTTAGTGCAAAACCTCTCTCATTGCTAAGGGATTGTTTATTTTTATTATGAAAGCATACTTCTGTTATTAGTTGTGAAAGAATCATATTACTAGATGTTAAATCAACATTATTCTTTTTATACCACATAATTGCTAGAGGGTCGTGAAGAAGATGATAGTCATATTTGTTATTTGGATTTCGATAGTTACAACCCAGAACAATTCTATCCTTTGTAAAACCCTGTCCAAGATTTTCAGATGACGGACCTCCGCCGACAATTATAAGATCATCACCATTTAAAAAGCCTTCGATCTCACTTACACTATTGTACATTTTCTTCCATGTGATTCAATATCCTGTCACTCGAATTCTCTGTATACAGAAATTTTTCCTTAGCATTTTCCTCATATAGTTCATCAAGAATTCTGTAGCTCTTGTTTGGAATATTGATCATTTTCTTATTCATCATTACTGCTTCTTTGACACCAGTTGAGTCTGTTCCTATAATGTCTTCTGACAGTGACATTAGTTCAAGTGTTGTTGGCGGGAACCATGTATCATCATAAAAACATGGGTAATTTTTAAGATCTTGTTGCCAAAATTGATGCTTCTTTCTCGACTTTAGAATTGGAATTTTTCCTACTGATAGCAGCTCACTGCAAATTCTGTCTAAATCAAATCCACCTCTATGTTCTGGTCTTGGATACATCACTAATGTGTATTTAAAGTCAGGATTAAGTCCGTATTTTTGACAAATCTTGCTTCTATCAAATTCGATATCATATTTTGGTGAGCCAAGATATAAATTTTTTGGATTATTTTCAATATTGATATCTAGACATTTTTGAGCACCTGCATTCCAGGTATCTGTGGGCTTTTTTAATGTTTCTCTTACCATGTCTACAAACCATCGAGTAGGAAAAACAACATAGTCAACTTTATCAATGTATGTAGGATATAAACTGATGTAATCTAAAAGAACTGTCAAGGTATAATTTACCATTCCGCTTCTCACCTCACAGCCTTCGATTGTCACACACACATCTCCTGTGTCACCGTATTCCATATCATGGTGATCAATAAGAAAGTCTATTTGATTTCTATTTTCAGGAATTGAAACACCGTTATACTTGAATCCCTCAGTTACTTGAAAAATTGGACAGTGACCACGTTTTTTAGCATGTATTGCAAGAGGCATAAAGTATCTTAACGCAACACAATCATGAAAAGGAAAAAGTATTTTCATTTAACACCAACTGCCAAAATCATCTTTTCTTTAGAGAATCTTATTAATTTTCTGTCATTTGTGTTTGACATATCACTTGTCTTCCACTTGAAGAAATCTGGTAAAAAGGATATTATAAAAGGAAATAGCTTCATGAACGGATATTTCCATGTAAAGGGTAATTGATAGAAGTATTCAGCACATTTTACATCAAAATTATGCACCTTCATACAATTTCTAAGTGACTTAACAGTGTATGGTTGAACATGTGTAAAATCATCATAGAAGTTTTTCATTTGACTAATCCAGTCAGGTGTCATGCAAACAAAAATTCCACCTGGCTTTAGAACTCTGTGTATCTCATCAAAAAAATTAGAAGTATTTCTAATATGCTCACACACAGATTTGCTAAAGATAAAATCAAACGTGTCGCTTTCATATGGTAGCTTCTCTGATTCAAAATCACATATCTTTGTTTCAAATATACAATTTTCATCAGGATAAAGATCTATTCCGTATCCCTTTGCATTTATATGCTTGCAAAAATAATAGAGCTGAATTCCTTTACCAACTCCTACATCAAGAATTTTAGCATCTGGCATAGGAGCATTAAAAAATCTATCGCTGATATACTTGCAAAACTTTTCAGGATATGTGTTTCCAGAATCCTCTGGATATATGACAGATAGATAATTACTCATTTTATGCAGTTAACTAAAATATACAGTTGCGGACTTTCTTCCCAAAGAGAAATCATATCAAATATTGTTGACTTGAATAGTCTTAAAAAGTCTTCTGGTAAGAGAATGCTAGGGACTTCTTCAAATATTGATTGCTTAACATTGTCATATCCAAATTTTTTTACCCAGCCTGAAAATTTAATAAATTCTTCATGTGACTCAAATATATCGTGCCAGATAGTCGACCATAAAAAATTATCTTCACTATAACAAAACTCATGTTCGCCATCTTTTACCCAGCCGATTTTATAGTTTTCAAATCTCCAATGATCTCCAAGTCCCCAGTCAACAAATAAGCGCCCACCATCATTTAAAATTGTATGACAATTTTTAATAAACTGCTTAGGATTTTTAGAAAAGTATGCGCATCTTGTGCAGACAACTAGATCATATTTTTTATCAATATTCCAAGAATCATCATTTATATTCCAATTACCTAACCCTAAATCATAAAAATCTTTTTCATCTGAATTGAAAACATTTGTTAGTGAATTTTCGCCGTTAAATCCCAAGAAAGCAATCTTATCCACATTTTTTTGATATATGTGATCGATATACCACTGAAAAATTATCGGATCTGATCTTCCCATTATTTTCTTTTTCTTGATACTGGTTCATTTTCTGCAAGTGCTAGATCATGCTCATACATTATTTTTACAAGTTCTGCAAAATTAACCTTTGGTTTCCACTTTAGTTTTTGATTTGCTTTTATGGGTTCTCCCTCTAGCAGAGGTACTTCATGTGGTCTAAAAAATCTAGGCTTTATTGACACATATCTATCGATGTCAAGTTCAGCTAGCTTAAATGTCTCCTCTAAAAATTCTCTAACTGTATGTGTTTCACCTGTTGCAATTACATAGTCATCAGGCTCATCCTGCTGTAGCATTAGCCACATTGCCTCAACATAGTCTCCTGCATATCCCCAGTCTCTTTTGGCGTCAAGATTTCCAAGATGCAATTCATGTTGTAATCCTAACTTTATTCTTGCCGCTGCCATTGTGATCTTACGTGTAACAAATGTCTCACCTCTTCTTGGTGATTCATGATTGAATAGAATTCCTGAAGAGGCGTGCAATCCATATGCTTTTCTATAATTTCTTATAGAATGATGTGCAAACACCTTGGCACATGCATAAGGAGATGCAGGCATTAATCGAGTGTCTTCATTTTGGGGATGCTCTGGGTTGTCTCCAAACATTTCTGATGAACTTGCCTGGTAGAATCTCAGATCAATCTTTGACATATTGCATGCTTCTAGCAATCTTAATGTGCCTAGTGCAACTGTGTCAACAGTTTCTTCTGGCACGTCAAATGAAACTTTTACGTGTGATTGTGCAGCTAGGTTGTATACCTCTTCTGGCTGATACTCATTTATAAGATAGTGTAATCTTCCTGTATCTTGCATGCTTCCATATACTAAAGAAAAATTTCTATGATCCATAATATGATCAATTCTATCTGTGCAAATAGAAGAGGTTCTTCTTTTAACACCAACTACTTCATATCCTTTTTCAAGCAATAGTTCTGCTAGATACGATCCATCTTGGCCTGTTACTCCTGTTATTAGCGCTGTTTTCATAATAAAATATTATCCATATACCAGTTATACGTTTGAGATGCACCAGAAATAAAGGATGTAAATTCAAAATTTGGAATTATGTCAAGCAATCTTCCATTGCTTCCATCCTTTCTATACTGGCCATCAAGATTTCCATTAAAGAAAATCTCTAGGTTCTTTTTTGATATATCAACAAGAGTTTCCGACATTGTCATAATTGATAAATTTTCATCTGGCGCGACAATTATTGGATCATCTGTGGCATGTTTATCAAGTAATTCTGGAATAGCTCTACAAAGATCATCTACATATAATTGTTGTCTAAGTGGCTGTCCTGTTCCCCAGACTTCTATCTTATCACCATCTTTCGCTTTTGCAATTTTAGAAATAAGCGAAGGTACAAAATGTGAAGATTCAGAATCAAAATGATCATTTGGGCCATAAAGATTTGATGGACAAAATGTTGAATAATTCAATCCATACTGCTTTCTATATGAAGCAGCTTGAACATGAAGCATTCTTTTGCTAAACCCGTATGAAAAATTTGTAATTGCTGGTGGCCCAGAGAAGAGATCCTTCTCACTAAATGGATAATTGTCTACTGTGTCTGGAAATGCACAAGTGCTTAGTGATGCAAGCAGTCTACTTACTCCATGCTTGTAAGCATAATGAACAATATTTGTATTAATCATCGTATTTTGATAAAAGAAAACTGCCTGATTTTCTGCGTTATCCTTGATCCCACCCACTCTAGCTGCTAAGTGAACTATTGCATCTGGTCTTATATCCAGAAACATGTGTCTTGTGTCATCTTGAACAGTTAAATCATAGTCTTTGGATGAAACATAGATCCAGTCTGGTTTGAATCTTTTTAAATTTTTTCCGACAAATCCATCGCCGCCTGTAACTAAGACTTTCATTTTGATTCCAAGACTATATTGCTAATAAATTTTATATCATTTTCACTAAGTTTATCGTGACATGGAACATAGAACCCATTGTTATGAACTTTCAATGCACTAGGAAGATCTCTCTTTTTTCGATCCCAGAACGGCTGCTCCTGTATGCTTCCGCACACTAGTGGTCTACACTCAATATCATTATCAAATAAACTCTTAGCAATTTTTTCACGATTATCTGCCATTAGAGCAAAGCCAAGGCATGAAACCTTCTCTGTTTCGCTTGTCTGAACCCAGAAATGATCTTCAAGCAAAGCTTTATACTGTCTATAGTTTTTATCCCTATTGTCAATATTGCCGTCGAGCTTTTCAAGCTGTCTACGCCCGATAAAAGCACTTAAGTCAGTTGAACGTAAATTCATGCCCGGATAGACAAAGGTAAAAAGACTCTCAAATTCAGTAATATTATGCTTCTTAATATGCCGCTGTCTAAAGTCGTCATCCACATCTCTTAACCACCCATGTGACCTAATTGACAATAGTATATTTTTTAGCTCTCTATTACTTGTCGAGACCATTCCGCCTTCTATTGTTGACATGTGATGTCCAAAGTAAAAAGAAAAAGAGCTCATAAGACCAAAGCTTCCAACCTTTTGACCCATATAGTAAGCACCATATGCTTCACAGCAATCTTCTAATAGAATTACGTCGTATCTTTCACATATTTCAGAAATTTCTTTCATCTTATTAGAATGTCCCAAAACATGAACAACAATTGCAATAGAGGGTGATTCCTCTTGACATATTCTTTCAAAGTCTGAAAGGCACAACCCTAGATCTTCACTATCACAATCACATGGAATTGGTTCATATCCTAAAAGCATTGCGGGTGATACAGTTGTGACCCAGCTTATTGAAGGCACAACGACCTTCTTATTCTTTAACAAATTAGAATAAAGAAGAGCATGAAACATCATAAAATTTGCAGATGAACCTGAATTAACAAAAACTGAACTTTCTTGTCCTTGCCAGCTTGACCATTCCTGTTCAAATTTTTCTGTTTCTTGACCTTTTGTTAGCCTGGGATTTTTATCAAGCCACTCGGTCAGTGCTATTAGATCTGACTTGTCTATTGTTTCTTCTGCAAGATTTATCATATCATCTCTCCCATGAAGCAAAACTGACTATCATTGGCTTCTTGCAAAAAATCAATTAGCTCATCAACTCGTGTATCACTTAGGTAATTTTTATCCCATTCACATGCGTGATAGACTATCTCAACATTATCAGACATTTCTAATTTTTTTATTGGGGGATAGCAGGTCGCATAAATTACATTCTTAAACTTCAGATCGTTACCCTTATAGTGTTCAAGTGCATAATCCTCTTTTAATAGTGCAAGAATCTTAATTCCTACACTTTCTGCAGCATTAAAAGAGGCTGCAGACATTCTCCACGCTGGTGGTCTAAATATCGGCTTAAATTTTTTATGCAGCCCTGCTTTTTTTACTATCTCAAACATTGCTTCAAACAATTTTGTAGCATTTTCTTCTGTTAGATCTCTAAACTCATCATTATCAGAGCTTCCTGGAATTCCATGATGATATCCATGGTATCCTATTTCATAATGACTGTCATCTAGTTTCAGCAGACCTTCACAAAAATCTGGAAATAGATCAATTTGTAGAGGTTCCTTCGTAGAAACACTTGGTGTTATTGTTCTCCAATATGATATGGGCACAAAAAAAGTAAATTTTGCATCAGGTATTTTATCAATTATACGCTGGCATTTATCAACAATTGCCAGTGATGACAGTGGGTGTGGAGAGACATCATCAATGCTTATGTTTATCTTTGATTGCATAATATATCCAGATATTCCTCGACAACATCATCAACAGATCGATTATACTCTACTATCTTATTATGGTAGGTGCCATAATCATTAGAAATAGTGTTTATAGAATTTTTCATTTCATCAAAGTTATTAAATGAAACACCATAGTCTCTGCAATATTCAACTATACTGCCGCCTCCAGAATGATATGCAACTGGTAAACCAACAGCGAGGGCCTCAAGCACATGATTAGCGCCTGCTTCTTCTAGTGATGCTGTCAGATAGATGTCTGCATTTTCGAGCTCTTTTGATATGCTATTCATCTCCATTGGAGGTAAGTAATTTGCATTCTTGAATGAGAATCCTTCTGGAAGCCTTCCAATGTATGTAAAGTTTATATCAAGTGCATCCATATTTTTATCAATGTATGAGTAAAAGTCAAATCCCTTCTTTGGGTTTGTTGACCAGTGATGAGTAATTAAATTTTTTGGTATTGTACTGTACGTATTTTTTCTTCTTTTATAGAAGTCTCTGTGCGGACCGTTTGGTACAATTGAAAAATTATTTCCAGTAAACCCTATGGTGTTTTTGGCCCAGATACTAGGAAATATGACAAAGTCTGAACATCTTGCTGATTGTGTAACAAGCGCTGTTAGCTCTGGCTTACCATGTGTTCCACAGTCACCTACTCTCTGTATTATTCGTGAACCAAACACTTTTTTATGATTTAAAAAATCACCATACCAGAGACCTGTATTGTCAGGTCTGGGATCGAAACAAAAAATAATCTTTACATCATCACTAAGCGTATCTGCTATTTCGAAATTTTCTTCTATTAGCCTTTCATGTAATGCTGTAACAGATTTATTTCCGCCGCCCCACGGGCCACTTACTGGCTTTCTATTTATAAAAATTTTCATGCATCGATTTTTGAGACTAGAAGCTGGTAATCTCTAAAAAATAAAAAGTCAATATTTGTTCTTAAGAAGCAGTCTATTGCATGTGAAGGTGTTTCACATATAGGCTCTCTGTCATTAAAGCTGGTATTTAATAAAATTGGAACTCCCGTCTTTTCATTCCAGAGTTGCAAAAAATTATGGTACCACGGATTATCATCTTTTGTCACTGTCTGTAACCTTGCAGTGTTATCAAAGTGAAGAACTGCTGGAATTTTTTCAAGAACTTCATCCTTAAACTTAACAACAAAACTCATATACGGGCTACTTACATCATCTTTAAACCAGTTTTTAACCTCTTCTCTTAAAATGGACGGAGCAAAAGGACGATACCACTGCCTGTGCTTTACCTTTTCATTTATCATATTTTTCATATCTGGACTTCTAGGGTCTGCCAAAATACTTCTATTACCTAGCGCTCTTCTTCCTGATTCTGATCCCTTACCAAATACTGACACTATATTCTGATTTGCAAGCAATTCAACCACATCAGAATCACTAGCGTTGGACACTGTTACCTTTTCTGTCATGCTATCTATTATTTCTCTTATTGCGTCTTCTTTATGTGTTTTTCCAAGGTATGGCGTGAAATTATCATTCCATACTATTCTTGGGTTATCCATTACATGATGCCAGACAAACTGTGTAGCCCCTATTGGTAATCCGCCATCATGAGGTGTAGGTGTTATATAGATGTTTTCAATATCAGGAAACCATGTTTTAATCTTTCCCATCATTACAGAATTTAATGTTACGCCGCCAGCGAGACAAAGATTTTTTGTTGGAATTTGACTAAACATTGCAGAAAAAATATTTCTGACGACTTTTTCTGATGCTGACTGTAATCCTGCAGCTAGGTCAAACCTATCCTGTTCACTTTGATCAGCAATCATTGCCCATTTATTTAGATATGGATGCTTTGGATCGTTGCCTGGTACTAGGGCACCCTTGGGTTGATTTGACGGTTTATGTGATGCTGCCTGAATATCAGTAGTTAGCATTTTTTCAAAATCTGCTTCAAATCTCGACGGATCACCTAGCGCTGCCATCGCCATAACAGAGCCTGCCTGATGACCTCTTGGCCAGCCTGATTGTAGCTTAAAAATATATCTTGTTGCCCTTGTCCACAATCCACCAATATTAACCTGGTGCAGGGGAAATGAATGAATGTGTTCAATTTTATTCTCCTTTCCAAGCCATAGTGTAAAAGCAGTTGAAAAATTATTTTCTTCAACTCCACCGCCATCCATTGTAATAATAGTCGCCTCATCAAGGTTACTAGAGAAAAATGTATTTGCTGCGTGAGCCTTGTGATGACCTACAATGTAGACGTTTCCCCCATTCTTCTTAATCACCTCTAGCATCAAATTATATGACTCTTGGTAGTGAGTTAATTTTGATGAAGGTGAACAGGTAACAAGATGCTGTATGTCTTGATACTCTGGATAGTTCTTCATTAGAAAATCTAGAGAGTCTCCTGCCGGTTCTTTTTCTCTAATAAATCTCTCATATTCGTCATGCCTAACAGGTTGTCCGTCTTCCATAATGAAATACGAACAGTCATGCCCTGACCATGCACCTGCAATTTTCATATTCTATTCCTTATTTTTTAAGTGTGCTACATCACTATCGACCATTATCTTGACAAGTTTTTCAAAGCTTGTAGTTGAAGTCCAATTCAAAACCTTTTGAGCCTTTGAACAGTCTCCAATTAAAACATCAACTTCTGCAGGTCTCATGAACCTTTTATCCTGTCTGACATAATTTGACCAATCAGAAATTCCAACACATTGAAATGAGACATCTAAAAACTCTTTAACAGAATGACATTCTCCTGTTGCTATGACATAGTCATCAGGCTCATCCTGCTGCAGCATTAGCCACATTGCTTCGACATAATCGACAGCATATCCCCAGTCTCTCTTTGCATCAAGATTTCCAAGTGTAATATGATCAGATATTCCTAATGAAATTTTTGCAACTCCATCAGTTATCTTTCTTGTTACAAATTCAAGCCCTCTTCTCTCTGATTCATGATTGAAGCATATGCCGGAGCAATTAAACATGTCATATGACTCTCTATAGTTTTTTGTTATCCAATGACCGTATAGTTTAGATACACCATATGGGCTTCTTGGATAAAATGGAGTTTTTTCGTTTGCAGGACACTCAACAGCCTTACCAAACATTTCTGATGTGCTTGCCTGATAAAATTTTACAGGTGAGCGATGCTCTCTTATTGCTTCTAGCATTCTTAACACTCCTAAGCCTGTCACGCTAGATGTGAATTCAGGAGTATTCCAGCTCTCTCCAACAAATGACTGCGCAGCGAAATTATAAACCTCGTCCGGCCTGCTTTCATTTAAGGCTCTCAAAAGAGAATTTTGGTCTGTTAAATCTCCTGATATAAAATTGATTTTTCCTGTGAGGTGCTGGGTATTAGTCCTATTTCTATTTGAAACTCTTCTCTCTAGCCCAAATATTTCATAGTTTTTTTGCAAGAGAAAGTCTGCCATGTGACTTCCATCCATTCCATTTATTCCTGTTATAAGTGCTCGCTTTTTCAATTTATTTACCTAGTACTGATTCAAAAAGATTAATATAATTTTTCTTGTGAGATCGTATCTCATATTTTTTTACTTGTTTAAATCCATAATCGATGTCACTTTCTATCGGAAAATATTGCTCATTAGGAATATTGATAATACAGTTTTCAGAGAGAATTGTTGGAACTATGCCTACATCTGTTGAAACTATTGGGACTCTCATTGCAGATGCCTCTAATGCTGATTGTGGGCCACCTTCATGCCTTGATGCAACAATGTAGAGATCACATGCTGCATACATCTTTTGTAATTGGCTGACGGGTGATAATTCAAAGTATGTATATTTTATATTTTTATTATCAAGCCTATTCATCACATACTGCCTTCTAAACCCGCCTAGAAGTACATGCATATTTTCTTTATCTATCGTTTCCAAATACTCACAAAATAGATCTGGTCCCTTTTCTAGCTTTGGTGTCTTAAGATCTCCGCCTTCTGTATCTCTTTGAAATGAGCCTACAATGAAATCACTAGCTGGTAAGCCTAATTCTTCTCTGCACTTTTGCTTATTCAGTGGGAACCATTTTGATTCATCGTACCAGTATCCCACAACCTCAACTGGCTTTTGTGTTAATCCTTCCATCATTTTTTTAGTCTTGCTATTTGGAACATGATAGCAATCTACAAACTGATCTCTTACTAAAAAGTCTCTGGTCTTTTCCTCACTCATTTTTTCTGGAACAATATGATGAACAGTGACAATAACCTTCTTTTCAATCAAAATATTTGGGTGTATGTGATTCCAGCACCACCCAGCGAGGAGCCACAGAATATCGCATTCAAGAATGCTATTTGTTGAAATTTCTTTATTGTGCTGATACCATTCTTGTGCAATTCTATCACAAATCCAGTTCTCTTGTGGAGCAAGAACAAATACTTTCATTATTCAACAAGCCAGTCTGTGATGTAATCATCATCTTCCTGCTTTGGCTCCTCTGGTTCATCTATTTCAAATATTATTTCATATTCTTCTGATGATGCTTTTGTTATGTCTATAGGGTTTTTCTTCCAGTTTCCAAATTGATCAACTGGAGCATCCCAGCCGGTTGTTTTTGCAATCTCCTCAATTGAAAATGGTCGGTTTTCGTGAGGAATTAAGCTTTCAATATTAATCCATTCATAGTATAAATCATCTTTAGCTTTCCAGTACTTTCCAAATCGCTTGTTGCCTCTGACTCTTGCATTTGTTCCTCTTGGATCTGTAAAAATCCCGACACAAATAGGGATCCACGGCAAATATGTCTTCAGCCTGCCTTTAAATGCGCTATCTATTTTATCGCTTAGATCGACTTCTGCATTTCCTCCGCCAGTAGGAGTTTTCCACCCACCCACAGCATCTATCACGAGCCTTCTATAGGCACAATCTCCTGCACCATTTACATTTTTTCTTGTTGAGTCAAGAGCGAAAAAGGTGTCATTAATCGGAATTTTTGTAAATATTGCATTTTCAAGTCTAACTCTTCTCTGACAGTCTAATAAAATTGACCCAACATTATCATTTTGCCTGAAGAGATCAACATAGTCTTGGAGCCAGTTTTTTCTTATAAATTGGCAATCTCCCTGAAGCGGGAAGATTATATCACCTGTTGATTCTTGGAAAATTATATTAAGCGCATCTGCAAAATGTGTAATGTGGTCAGAATCATTTTGACCTATGCTTAATTTTTTATCATCCCTGTAATCCTGTTGATTAATTACCTTCCACCCACGATCCTTGAGTGACTGTAGATACTCTTCTGTTCCATTCTCTCTGCTATTATCATCTACACATAGAAATTCTACATCTTCATAATCACTAACAGATTCCATCAATGATTCTGCACAGCTTCTCAAATAGAAAAGTCGATTATAATTGTTTATTCCGAATGTTACTTTCATTTGAATTCCTCATAGTCAATTTTAACACATTATTGAGTACTTTTATTCTCTAATACAAGATTAAAAACATCAATATATTGATTTGAAACATCACTTATATCAAGAGAGATTTCTGTCAGGGTATTTTGAATCTTTGCTGAAAAATCCATTCGAGGAGGATTATAGAGCCTAACTGGGGAAAAATCCCAATCATTCTCTTTAATAATAGTTGCATTGTTTCCAGCTATTTCTTTTGTTCCTCCCGCAGAAGAGCAGACTATTTCACAGCCACATGCTCTCGCATCCACAACAACATTTGGACAATGATCTAGCCATGCAAGATGTATAAATTTTTCACTTCTCTTATAGAGTGAAATAAGAGCTTCCCACGACAGATCGCCTGCATAAAAAATTCTAGGATGACTAACCTGAATATCAGGATTAGCACCAGCAATAATTAAACATGTATCATCTGTTGCAATCTCAAGAAAGTATCTTACATTTTCTTCCAGCCTTTTATGAGGTCTCCAAGAAGAAGCACAGGACCATATTTTCTCAAACTCATTTAGTCTAGGATTGTCTAAGGGCTCTACTTTAGAAATAAGATCAATAGATGTTCCATTATGAATTACAACGCTGTTATCATGATCACCAAACCATTTCTCAGTTAGAGATTTATTAAAATGAGACTGGTATATCACTGCATCTGCTGCATAAAACGTCTCTTTGATCGGTGTATTAAGAGACAGATAATCCTGATCTGAATTAAAATAAATTCCGTCCAGCCTCTGAATCATCGGAGCTACTTTGAAATGTGATGCTATAAATGAGAGCTGTATATCAGGTGTGATTTCCTTTTGGGGTGATGTCATCACGTCTATATTCTTTTTCTCTAGCTCCCTTAATAGCTTTTTTGCAAAAGAATTAGGGCCCGATCTGGAATGAAGTGTAATATTATCAAATAGAACTTTCATTTATCTATTTTGTGAATCTCGCCTGAATTTTTGTCAACAAGCATTCCTTTTTTATAGTTTGTGTAGCGATGATCGTTTATTTCTTCCCAAGCCTTGTCTCTTATCTTTTCTAGCTCATCCGGCGGAACAATCGTATTGATCATATTTGCCTTTTGCCAGTGCATTTTATCCGGGTCATAATCACTTGAAAGATTTCCATCTCTCATAGCAGAGTCAAACATTGGAGTTCCCGGAAGAGGCATCACTAAAAAGAAGCTAGCAGCATCAAGGCCATTATTCATGCATTCTTTAGCAAAATCAATTGTATACATAATTTCTTCTCTTGTTTCATCAGGATATCCTATCATATAGTTGCCTGCGATTCTTAAGTTATAATCCTTTAATGCCTTTAGTAAGGCTGGAATATTTGACTGCTGAATATTCCATTTGCTTGACGCATACTTCGATATTATTCTGGGACTAGCAGATTCAAATGGCAGTGCTATATCTCTAAATCCTGCTTGTGCAAGTGTTTCTATTACTTCAAAGTCAGGTTCTCCGCTTTTTAGCAGATGAATAACATTGACTCCATTTACATCAAGAATTTCAAAATCTAAATTTCTAATCTTTTTAATTAGCTCAATTGCTCTTCTCTTTTTTCCAAAGATTGAATCATCTTCTATAAAGATTTGTTTGACTCCAAGAGACTTTAAAATATCAAGCTCTTTGAGAACTCTTTGATCAGACTTTATTCTAAATTTTCCAATAGGCCCTGACATTGTTCCTTTGCGTTCACCTGCTATGTGACAGTATGTGCAGGAAAATGGACAACCCAATGATGTCATCATTGAAGCATATTTTAATTCCTCATCAGGTTCAAAATGACCTCCGTGCGGCCTTCTAATTTTCCAATACCTTTCATTTGGAAGAAGATTCCATGCTGGCAAAGGCAAATCATCAAGATTCCATATGATATCACCTATTGCATTACTTTGTTTTGGCGTTCCATTTTCAAGATATGCTACCATTGGAATGTGAGTAAAGTTTCTACTTCCGCTTTCTATAGTTCTGACTATTTCTACAATTGTCTTTTCTGATTCAGAAGTGCAGATGAGGTCGACACCATTATCAAAAAACTTTTTTTGTCGATGCCTTGCATTGACACCTCCTGCAACTATAAGCTTATTAGGAAATGTTTTTTTAATAAGTCTTGAAGTGTTTAAAACCATTGTCTCCTGATGCGTGAAAATAGAAGTTAAGCCAACTATATCTGAATCAGCTACTTCTTCAAGAATTCTTTCATCTTTTACGCCTGTCCTTTTCATTCCAGTGGGCAAATCAGATGAAGTGTAAAATACGTCGTCTAAATTATCCTTTTCATTTCCTACACAGGCATCAAATATTTTTACTTCTGTGCCATTTTCTATCAAGGCTCCACCTAGCATGGGATATGCTAAAGATCCGTTAGGCTTACACATCATCTCAGGCCAAGTTTGCTCAGGAGGATACAAAAGTGTTACTTTGACTCTCTTTTTTGGAAAATTATGCATTTTTAGTAATCCACTCGTCGACTCTTTGTCTCCACCTTAAAATAATTGGATCAGTGTGAAAATTTCTATATGACGAACGACCAACATGCGTAAACACAGGCTCTCCGTTAATTTGATGTTCCTCACCTCGCATTCCCGCAGTCATAAACTTACACCTTTCATCATCTGAGTTTATTAAAGGTAGTGCTATCCCGTCTCCACCGCGTATTTTAATTTTAAAAGGTAGTTGCCAACCAACATCTAGGTCAATAATATCCCCAGGATCTCTTCCAAATACTCTGGCATTTGTAGAATCAATTGTTATCTGCCTTTTCTTTGCAGGAGTAAATGATATACTGCTGCACATCTGCAATGCTTTCACTCTAAATAAACAGCATATAGCATTAGGAAATTTTAGATATTTTGATCCACTATATTCTGAACCTATGATAACGATATCGTCATGAATTAAGCTAAGCATTTTTTCATCCCAGCTCTTTGCAAGAAAAGCGACGTCTGCATCAACTATCATTCCAAAATCTTCTGTCATATTGCTGAATAGCAAATCGAGACAAAGTCCATGGCCCTGACTAGATACTGGATTATCATTTACTGCATCAATTATTTTTATCTCTGAGTCTGTGTCTACAGTTAATATTTCATCGGTATCGACACTTTTATCATTTATTGCAAGTATAAATTCAACTCTTTTTTGATCACTTACAGTCATATTTGATGACCATATTAAATGTTTAACATAATGCTCTGAATTGATTCCACACGGAATTCCTATTTGAATTTTTGATTCCATTTTAAACTAAAAACTATTAACAGCTTCAACAACTGTTTTCCTATCCTCTTCTGTCAACCACCATCCGACAGGAATATTCATCATTTTTGAACAAAATTCATCAGTCCCTGGTAAGTCATCTCTTTCAAATTTTTTATACACAGAGTATCTATCATTTCTTACATGAACAACATCTGTTGCCACACCTTTGCTTGCCATATGACTCTTAAATTCATCCCTATTATCTACAAGAAGACTGTAGATCCAGCATGCAGACTCAGAATTTTTTGATCTTTTGAGCTTTTTAACACGTGAATTATTAATATTTTTATCAAAAAATGCACTATTATCCTGGTGACTTTTAATAAGCGACTTTATTGTCTTCATTTGCTCAAGCCCGATTAATGCATTTAAGTTGTTCATGTGAAACTTATATCCCCACTCTGTGACGTCCTGCTCCCATCGAGATTTTCCTGTCTTTGCAGTATACTTTCTGTCTAAACCAAACCACCTAAGGCTTTTTATCCTTTGGTCATCATCGTGGTTTTTTGAGCAAATTGCACCGCCGTCCGCGGTTGTTAAGTGTTTTATTGCCTGAAATGAGAAGCATGTAAAATCACTATGACCCCCTATCGGGATTCCATTGTATGTTGCTCCGAGAGCATGTGCAGCATCTTCAATTACCTTTATATCAAAATCTCTTACAATTTTATTAATTTCATCTATCTCAAATGGCTGGCCGGCCCAATGGACAGCAGAAATAGCCTTTGTTCTAGGAGTTATCTTTCTTTTAACATCACATGGGTCAATATTCCCAGTCTCAGGATCAATATCTGCCCAGACAAGCTTTGCACCAAATACAGATGCAGGCTCATTTGTTGCCATGCATGTCATAGGTGTAACAATTACCTCATCATCAGGTTGAATGTCACAAAGCCTAAACGCTAGTGTCAAAGCTGATGTGCAGCTATTGACAAGTGAACAATTTTCATTCTCAACATATTCAGAAAACTCTTTTTCAAATCTATCTGAATATTCTCCTTCTGTCACCATGCCGTTTTCAAAAAGCTTATCTATTAATGGTCCTAGTGTTCCAGGATTATGAACTTTAAAAAGATTTATCATTGCTGTCTCCTATTTTTTGACTGTACACTTTTCCATACGAAATACGATCACACGCCCTTTCAAAGAAATAATATATGATAAAACCGCTAATGTTCATGTAAAGCGCATTAATAATAGCCCTTTCTGACACATCTGACACAAGAATAATAAAGCTATTAAGTATAGCAATAATTCTCCATATCAAAGATTTTAAAAGGCTTCTAGTTTTTGTTTCAATCATTGCTGTTTTCCAAATAGCTCTTCAAAGACCTTAATATTATAGTAAGTCTTGTCGTCAAAGCTATATGTTGATAAGTCTATATTTCTTAAAATTTCATTAACAGAGTCTCCAGGAGAAAACTGAGGGACGAAATCAAGCTGATCTTTTATCTTGTTATTTGTTACTTTATAGTTTCTACATTCTGGAATATTTTTAATCTCTATGTCTACAGTGATCCCATTATTTAATAACTCATCTCTAATTTCATCAGCTAAGCGGCCCATTGTGTAATTGTCATATGATACATTAAATACACCTGTTATTTCCGGGCTTGCTTCAATTGCCCTGATGTATGCTGTGGCGATGTCTCGTACATCTGTTAAAGGTCGCCATACACTAGGGTTATTTACAACTATCTTTCCCTCTGTCAGCGCAAACTTTGTCATTGTGTTTACAACAAGATCATATCTCATTCTCTTGGAATATCCACCTACCGTTCCCTTTCTAAGAGATATTGGTCTAAATGTTTCATCTTCAAAGCTCATAACAGCACTCTCACCCAACATTTTTGAAATACCGTATGGAAACTTTGGAGAAACATGAGAGCTCTCATTCATCAATTTATCAGCTGTATATCCATAAATACTGCATGAACTTGCATACACAAATCTTTGCACGCCTGCTTCCTTAGAAATAAATGCAAGATACGTTGGTGAGGATGCATTCTCAACAAAGTTCATAGATGGGTTAAAGTTTGCCATTGGATCATTTGACACACCAGCCATAAAGATGACAACGTCAAATCCAGAAACATCGTCTGGAGTTAGTGACCTAATATCAGCATTAATTATATTTGTTTCATCTGGAAGACTATTTCCAAACCACAGTAAATCTACAACAGTAACATCATACTGTCTTTCAATTAGTTTTGGTACTAAGACTGAGCCGATATATCCTGCGCCGCCTGCAATTAGAATTTTTTTCATTATTTATCCTTAAAATTAAATTTTGGATTATTTCTATATTCAGAAAAAGACTGTGCTGCCGAATCCTTTTCTGATAATATTAAGCTGCTTTTATCAATGCCCCAGTCAATATTAAGCTCTGGATCTAGAGGATTTATTCCGGATTCTCCATCTGAGTTATAAACTGCTGTGCACTTGTAATGTAGCACAGTGTTATCTTCAAGAGAAATAATTCCATGAGCATAGCCCGGTGGAACCCATAGTTCTTTTTTATTTTCTGCCGTTAGCATAAATGATTCATAAACTCCATACGTTGGTGATCCTTTTCTTACATCGACAATGACATCCATGATTGCACCGCTTGCCACCTTGACAAATTTTCCCATTGGACCGTCCCACTGATAATGTAGGCCTCTTATTACATTCGCCCTTGATATAGAAAAATTATCTTGGACAAATATTTCATTAAATCCCGCTTCTTTAAACGTATTCTCATTATATGATTCGTAAAAGCACCCTCTGTGATCATGAAAAACCCTTGGTGTAAATACAAAAACATCATTAAAATTTTTACTTTTTTCCTTTGCAACTTTCTTCATTTAGAAATCTCCATCTTCATCTCAATTCTCTTAATTTTTTCTTTGCCCCTGAACACTGGGTCGGTTTTTTTGTTTGTTCTTTTAAATCCAACTTTTTCGTAGAGAGAAATTGCTCTAACATTAAATTCTAAAACGTATAAGATAAACGTCTTAAACCCAAAAGACTCTAACATAAAGTTCATAAACTTAGGGTATGCCAGCTTTGCTATTCCCATTCCCCGGTATGTTCTATGTATGTCACATCCTATAAACACACTGCTTTCATCTTCATTCCATGAAGATGTTCTAAAATACCCTACATCATTGTTATTATGAGTCAAAATATAAAATTTTGGCTTGCTTTTCCTGAACCATTCGCGGCATTGATTAATTGTAAATCTAGTATTATCATCAAGAAAATCGGCACATTCATTTCGTATGGCAATAAAAAATTCAAGATCATCTGCACACATTTCTCTAAAGCGTATCATCTACTGATCTTCTTTCTTGGCGATAAACCCTCTAGCTCTTACAAGGTTTATTGTTGAAATCTGCCTCATCTCAGCCCAATCTCTATCATTAACTGACACAGAGTTTATGTTGTATCTATAACACACAGTGTCTATATACTTTCTCTTATTTGAAACGCTTAATATCGGCAACATTAAGGCTTGATCATATCCACGCTTGAACCATTTTAACTCTTCATCCTTAAAATTTTTATCAGATATTTTTTTTAACAGTGCACACCTGAACGTTCTTAAATGAGAACTGCACCATGGCCAAAAATACGGATCTACATTGTCTGGCATATCATTTGATATATTGCTTCCGTTTATATCCCATTCATGAGCAGTCCAAACAACATCGCTACCATTACTATACTCATTATTAACAATTGACACAGCATCGTTATTGCACAAAAAATCATCTCCATCAATTGTTGCGATAATGACATTATCAGCAACATCCTGAAACAGTCTAGATGTTTCAACAATATTTCTTAATGCAAACTTTTTAACTGAATTTTTTCTACACGAAAACCTGCTGTCGTTTGTGCAAATTTCAATCATTTTTTTCCAGGTATCATCTTCTGACATGTCATCAACCATAATACATGTCCATCGATCATCAGACTGAGACTGTAATGATGAAGCAAGCTTGTCAAGATTTCTTTCTGCATTAAAGCATGGAACTACAAATATTATCACTTTTTATCAATCCAATTTCTTATAATCTCTGGATTACCCTGTGACAATTTCATGTGCGGGGTCTTTTTTGAAAAATCTACCTTTGTATGAAAAATCCATCCGCCCATCTCATTTGCAAGCTTTTCTGCGAAATTATCCAATTCCTCATCTGTTGTCTCAGACCAGGGCTTATTAAAAAACATGTTATTTTCAGCAGTATCATCCTGGCTTATATTGTATAGACTTTGCCAGTGCTTTGACCAGTAATTCTTGTATGTTCTTATTTTTCGCTTAATGTCGAACCATGAGTAATGATGAGCACTCGGAAGACTATTTGTCATCTCCTGGAACCACATCTGATAATTGCTCAATGCTTCCTTGTCGGAAAATGCTTGATTTCTCAGTGCATCACTTTCTCCGGTGTAAAAGTTTGCAAATTCAACTCTTTCAAAGGTGTCACTGCGAATATAATCACAGCCATCAGTACCGGGTAGAGAGTACATTTCTCCATTCTCATCGAACTTTCTAAGCTCTTTTGGAACACCATGTGTGATGTGAGGTTTATTTCTACTAAATCGCCACTTCCACGGCGTGACATCTATTCTTATCTTTTCATGTCCACCCCAATATTCAATTACAGGTAGTGCAAGAAGGTCTATATTTTTTGGTAAGATTTTTGATAAATTCGCAATCTTGTCATAATCGTCCTGATGAATAACCTCATCTGAATCCTGCTGCCAGCAAAATTCACCCGTGCAGAGAACTCTTGCAAATGCTTTTTGTAATCCATCAAATACTGCAAACCTTGGATGATTCCAGTCCCTTACATTCTGGTGCACAAGTAGCTTTTCGTGCTTCTCTGTCAGCTTCTGAAGCTGCTCCCAGGTCCCGTCCTTGGAACCACCATCAACAACAACTACCTGGTCACAGAAGGCAAGCATGGACTTTATGCTCTCCACAAAGGGATAATTCTGCTCAATACAATTCAATGTGGTAGTATATCCACTGATTGTTGGCTGATATTCGATTATCTTCTTTATTTCATTCCAAAATCTTTTTCCTGCTGACTTGAGATAACCCTCAACAGCGTTTAAGTCAGCTGTATTAAACCACTCCTCATTAATGTGCTGTACATTTTCATTTGTAATGATGTCACAGCCTAATAGCTTTGCCTCTATGATAAGCCGTGGACATGTATCCTTTCCCTTCGGTAGAAAGACTAGCGCTTTTGCCTGTGAAAGCCTTTCAAGCATATCCTTGTATGGAAGGTCCCAGAGAACCTCGTAGTCAAAATTCTTTTTCTTGCAAAGTGCCTCACCATCCTGTGTTCCCTTTATCCAGGATGTTGAACCTACAACAAGATACTTCTCTCGATTGACATCCTGCGCTTTTATTCGCAAGTAATCAATCTCACTAAAGAAATCAGAGTTGAATACAGATGATAGAACGGTATTTTTAATCTGCTCAAGAAATGGAAATGCCTGATGATACTTTTGCATCTGCTGCTCTGACATCCACCAAAGAGACTTTGCTCCATAGTAAAATGCTGAAACCATCTTTCCATACATTTGATTCTGACAGTCGCACGGCATGTTCTCTGCCTGCTCATGCTTTTCTGTTGATCTATACTTACAATATTTGTAATCAAACTCAATAATTGAATAATTTAAGTTTGCAACAATTGTTGGAATGAGATTCCAGTCCATTGATGAATAGTTTCCAAAAATCCAGTGCTTTCTTATTCCCTGTGACAGAAGTTCTGCTGTCACCTTGCTTGAGTGTAATTTAAAAACTTTATATGTCGATGAATCAATTATTGCATCAGTTGTTAATTCTGCTCCTCCAAGATGATCAGACGAGAACATATCTCCAACAAAGACAATGTCACAGTCATCTGGTACACTTGGAGGAGGCTCTATATTAAATGGACTACGATTGAACATTTATGGCGCTCCACAAAGAGATTTTACAGCTCAATTTAGAGAAGTTTATAAAATATTGCTACCCAGCATGGTAGGTGCATGCTATCAGCTTTGTAGTCTCTGACTCCTGTGACCAATCAACTGCTTCTAGTGCCTTTGCAACTGTGTAGTTGTGAAGGAGATCGTCAGATTGCTTCATACCATGACCGGCAACATTTGATGAGCAAATATAGTCACCTGTTGATATATTTCCGCCCTCAGAGCAGACAAGTATGTTTCCATCACCAACTGCGTAGACTTGATGTGATATTGATCCATCCATGTCCTCTAACTCTCCTGAGTAGACTCCGATCACAGCTCTATCATTTGCAGATGTTGTCATGCTCATATTATAGTGTATGTGTCTGTTAGTTTTTTCGATGCTATCAACCTTCAACAAAATTCCGTAATTACGAGCGTCTTCGTCCTCTACAGTTCCAAAGTGACCACCTGTAAATTGATTATATGAAACTGTGGAGCCGGTGAAAGTGATATTTCCTATCTCTGTCCCATCGCCATCACGGAAACTCATTGCAGTGTTTGTTCCTGAGCTTCCTGTTGTCCCACAGTCTATGCGAATGCCCCTTCTGTTTGTATTATCTCCATGGTGCTTGACATAGAATCCATAGTTGTTTGTAAAGTCTGTCTGGACCTGAACTCTTCCAATACTTCCAAACGTGGTGACACCTGCTGCGCTGTCTAGAAATCCCATCTTGCCACCGCTCACACCTGCTTGCACATAGAAGGCATGGGTATTACTGGTGGCTTCGACACGAAAATTGTTGGAACCGTTGGCTTCTTCATTTATGACAACGCCGGTGGAGTCAACATTGAGGGCTTGCGCATTTGTACTTTCGATAATTGTTTCAAAGGCAGTATTACCCTTGTTGATGTAGATTGTGTTTGCGCTAGAGTCTATAAAAAATGCCTCATCCTCTCCATCTGTCTCAATTCTAAAGTCTACATTGGCGTTGCTATCCTGATTAAAAATTGCACCGCCTGGGCCTATTGTCATTACAACATCATCATCGTTGTGGAATGACGCTGTGAAGTCATTCTCGCCTTTATTAATATAAAAGCTGTTTTGACTGGCATCGAGGAATAGTGCCTCATCCTCTTTATCAGACTCTACCCTGAAATCTACAATGTTGCTTCCTCCTTCGTTGACGACTACAGTTGCGGTGCCGTCGCCAGCATCGAGTGTTATGCATTCAAGAAGAGTGCCGTCATTAATTTGAGAGAGCTTCATATCGGCGTCTTCTAAGACGATACCTCCGGAAGGCTTAATCGCACCCGTCACATTCAATGAAGAGACGTTTCCAGAAACATAAAGATTGTTTGTAACTAATGGCATGATTTATTCCTCTATCTCCTCAAGCATCATCTTGAATCTCTTTCCTGACTTATTGTTGACAACACATAGGTAATCCTCTTCCTCAACGATTGTCCAGTTGCCTCTCTCATTCTTAAGATGAAGGTCTGCTGTGTAGACGTTTGCCCATCGAGTCGCATCTGATCCTATATTGTAAACATTGTGGCTGCCTGGTAAGACATCACCGTTGAAAATTGCAGCTGTTGAGAGTGTTCCCGCTGATGACCCGGTCGGGCCGACCCTAAGAGTTCCGCTTATAACTGCATCGCCGCCGAGAACAGTTGTTCCTCTTAGCCCTGCGCTACCTTGTGAACCAATAACACCTGTGACATATAGAATTGTATCATCACCAGTTATTCTCGGAGCTCCGATGAGAACCTCACCTGAGGCACTGGCTACAAATGTATATGTTGGAGGTAGTGCTCCGGTAGCAACTTGATGTGTAGCTCTAAATGTACCACTTACAATGGCATCGCCTCCGAGAACAGAAGTTCCTTTAACAGCGCTACCTTGTGAACCAACAACTCCTGTAACATAGAAGATCGAATCAGTGCCTGGGGCGAATGGTTCTCCTACGAATACATTTCCATCGTGAGTAATTCTCATTCTCTCAGTGAGATCAGCATCATCATCTGTGTTTGTTGCAAATGTGAGATTTGTATCGCGTTTTGTTGTTGTTGTTCCCGCAGATGAGTCTCTTTCTGCACGAATTGCAGCACCTATCGCATCTATATCAATCTCTGAGGAGACATCGAATGCTATTCCTGCAAACTCATCTATTCCAACAACCCTATTCTTTAGAACCAGTGTGAAGTCATTGAGTGTGTTTTCTGGCATTGACGGATTACTTGCTGACATCTCAACCATCAGACGGCCGTAAGGTGCTCCTGTGCTCGCTATTCCGATGCCGACACGATCATCATACCCATTAACGTAAAGCATGTGTGTGCTGTTTTTAGACTCAACCCTAAAGTCAATCTGCTGATCACCGTCTTCGTTTATGATGACAGACGGTCTTGTGACGCCCGTCATTCTCAGTATATCGCGGACGGTACCGCCATCTCTAACATTAAAGACGATATCCTTGTTTTGTGAAAGACTTTCGAAAGTCCAATCGCCGGAGTTGCCCTGGAATATGTTCAGGCCATAAGTGCCGTCGTCTTTGAGAGTGATAGTCCCACCGTCTGCGTCAAGTATGATATTTCCAGCAACGTCTAAAGTTAGATTTCCAGATGAAAGATCAATCTCTGTTCCGTCGATTGTAATGTTGTCGACCTTCACTCCGCCGTCGGCGGTAAGCACCCCATCGACATCAAGTGTACCGGTTATTAGCATCTCAGACACGGTGCCAGACAGATAGAGATTATTGCTTATGAGAACACTATCTGATGAAATATGTGTCTGTGTGCCCTTAATTGACCCTGTCAACGTGATGTCAGAGACATTTCCAGAGAGATAGGTTCCAGCTGGCCCGACTGATAGAATCGTGGTTCCATTAGCCTGGAGTGCGACGCTGGAAGCACCATCTAGTGTGAGTGAGCCTGTTGACTCTATCTCTGTTGCGACAGACGACTCGATGACCTTCGATGCGCTGTTCTTAATCGTTCCAGTTAGATTGAAATCTGAAACTGATCCAGAGAAGTGTGCATTGTCTGTGGTTGCCAGCTTGGCGACTGTGAGCAGATTAGAAGTTTTGTTGAATACGAGACCTGAATCTCCAGCAAATGCTCCACCATCATTAAATTGAACCTGGGTATCTGATCCCGCTGGAGTTCCACCGGTTGCTGAAATTGTTAAAGCACCTGATGAACCCGTATTAATTGTGACATTTGTTCCAGCGATAAGATATTCAGATCCATTGGCCAAAGTTGTTAGCGATCCACTTAGTTTGTCAGCAAAGACTGAACCTGAGAGGTACATGCTATTATCGACCTTGATCGAATCAGCAGATATATGTGTCTGTGTGCCTTTAATAGATCCTGTCAGTGTGATATCAGAGACATTTCCAGAAAGATAGGTTCCGGCTGGACCAACTGACAAGATCGTGGTTCCATTTGTCTGAAGGTTGACACCTGTTTTTCCGTCTAGTGTGAGAACACCAGCTGTTGTCTCTATCTCAGTTGCCACAGAGGACTCTATGACCTTAGAAGCACTATTTTTAATAGTTCCTGATAGTGCAAAGTCTGATACAGATCCTGAAATGTGCATATTTCCGTCAAATAGAGACGGTGCAAGTATATGCATGTTTCTTCCATGTGCACCTGAGACAAGAAGTCCCTGCTGAATGTATGCACTACCTGAAATCGATAGTGAGCCAGTTGATGTTGCATCTATCTCTGCGACAATCTTCTCTGCATAAAATGTTCCAGAGACGATAACATCGCCACCAAAAACAGCTGATCCTGTATTTGATGTGTTTCTTGATCCCGCTGTACCGCTTACAAAGAAAAATACGTCAGATCCCACATCAGTCGTATCATATATTAACCCTAATCCTGGCCCTGCTATAGAAAGAGAGCCTGTGGAAGTTGCCTTATGATTTCTATCATTAAATACTGTGCTACTGCCTCCGCCTTGAAGAGCTTGAATTGTAATAGTGTCTGTGCTGGCGTCTGTTGTAATGACTGTATTGTTTCCTGCAACCAGAGTAAGCGTGTCACCTGTTTGTTCTGCAACAACGTCACTCTGTCCTGATATTGAAATTGTTTTAAATGACTCAACACCTGATGCTGAAATTGTCAGCTGACCTGTGGAACCGGTTGAAACAGACACACCTGATCCTGCAACAATATATTCTGACCCATTAGCTAAAGATGTTAGTGAGCCACTTATGTTGTTTGCAAAAAGTGCTCCTGATACGTGTAAATTACTCTGAATTGCACCTGAAACATATAGCGCCGGTGGAATTACGCCTGGGTCTCGGCCTGCTCCAATTACAATCGCTCCTGTATTAACAGTTATATATGAGCTACCACTTATCTGGACGTCTACTCCGGAAAATCCATCAAGTGTGAGAGATCCAGCAGATGTTTCTATTTCTGTTGCTATAGATGATTCAATTACCTTAGATGTAGAATTCTTTATTGTTCCAGTTAGTGAGAAATCTGATACAGTTCCTGAGAGATAAATACTATCATTTCCAGTCCCTAGTATGTCTGCTCCACCTGTCTGCAATCTGACACCTGACTTTCCATCTAGGGTCAAAAATCCGGCTGCTGTTTCGATTTCTGCCCCGGCAGATGCCTCTATTATCTTAGAAGCTGACGTCTTTATTGTTCCTGAGAGAGAGTAATCTGATACAGTTCCTGAGAGATAAATTCCTGCAGCGCTAGTTGTCAAGATATCTGACCCGCTAGTTTGAATCTTTATTCCTGAATTTGCATCTAGTGTCAGCTCACCTGCTGTTGTCTCTATTTTTGTTGCTGCGGATGATTCAATTACCTTAGATGAAGAATTTTTTATTGTTCCTGTTAGTGAGAAATCTGATACAGTTCCTGAGAGATGAATATTTGATCCATCCTTGCCAATTGCTCCTGATACATAAAGCGGGCCAAGGAATGTTGTGTTTCCTGTGCTATCAATAGAGATATATGGTGATCCATTGGACTGAAGACTTATTCCTGATTTTCCGTCTAGCGTCAATAATCCTGCTGATGTTTCGATCTCTGTGGCTACTGAGGACTCTATGACTTTAGATGCACTATTCTTTATGGTGCCTGTCAGTGCGAAGTCTGAGACAGAGGATGAGAGATAGGTACCAGCTGGTCCAACTGAGAGAACTGTTGTCCCATTGGCTTGGAGATTTATGCCTGTCTTTCCGTCTATGGTTAGAGATCCTGCTGTTGTCTCAATCTCTGTTGCTACAGCTGACTCAATTACCTTAGCAGCTGTATTCTTTATTGTTCCTGATAGCGCAAAATCTGATACTGACCCAGAGATATAAATGCTACCAGAACCAACTGACATCAGCATAGACCCACTAGTCTGTAGAATGACCCCTGTTCTTCCGTCTAGAGTCAGTGCACCTGCGGCTGTTTCTATCTCTGTTGCTACTGAAGATTCTATGACCTTAGAAGCACTGTTCTTTATTGTGCCAGTTAGCGCAAAGTCTGAGAGAGACGATGAGAGATAGAGACCTTTTGTAGCCCCGACTCCAATGCTCACATTTCTTTGATCATCGATAGCTATTACAGTTGTTCCATCTTCCTGGAGATTTATGCCTGTTTTTCCATCTAGTGTTAGGGCACCAGCATCAGTCTCAATTTCGGTGGCAACAGAAGACTCAATTACCTTAGCAGCACTATTCTTAATCGTTCCTGTTAGTGCAAAATCTGACACAGATGATGAGAGATATGTTCCGGCTGGTCCGACTGAGAGAATAGTTGTCCCATTTGCCTGTAAGCTGACTCCTGTTTTACCGTCTAGAGTTAGTGCACCGGCATCTGTTTCAATCTCTGTGGCAACTGACGACTCGATAACCTTCGATGCAGAGTTCTTTATTGTACCGGTTAGTGCAAAGTCTGACACGGAAGATGAGAGATAGGTCCCTGCTGGTCCGACAGACAATACAGTTGTTCCGTTTGCCTGTAAGTTTACGCCAGTTTTTCCGTCTAGCGTGAGAGATCCGGCATCTGTTTCGATCTCTGTTGCGACAGAGGATTCGACTATCTTGGATGCAGTGTTCTTTATTGTGCCAGTCAGAGCAAAATCAGAGACATTTCCTGAAATGTGCATGTTTCCGTCAAACAGTGATGGCGCAAGTATGTGCATGTTTCTTCCATCTGCACCTGAGACAAATAGTCCGTGCTGGATGTATGCGCTACCTGAAATCGATAGTGAACCAGTCGATGTTGCATCAATTTCTGCAACAAGCTTCTCTGTATAAAATGTTCCGGAGACTACTACATCTCCTCCGAAAAGTGTAATGTTTCCTGGATGTGTTGTCCCTGTTCGACCTTTTCCGTCAACTGTACCTGAAACAAACAGGAAAACATCATCGCCAACACCTTTAAACATTGATGTTGCGGAATATCCGCCTTGTAGGTTAGAAGCATCTGAAGCGCTATAAATTGCAATTGATGCGTGTGTTCCAGAAATAGCACCTGACGCTATTAGCTGTGAAACACGTATTTGTTTAGCTGAAAAATCTTTTGCCATTTATAAATCCTTACACACCAAATGTCTTGCTTATTGCCACTAGGTTAACCTCGCCGCTCCACGGATTACTAGAAGAGACAATTATTTGGTTTGATCCAATGCTGTGAATAAAAAAGTTTGGGGCATCCTGTGTACTTCCTGTTATCATCGGAGTGATTGACACTGCTGCAGGTTTATCAAATGCTGTTGTGAGAGTAAACGTGCCACCAGTGTTATTGGAGAAGGTCACTATTCCGTGTTCTAGACTGATTCTTGCCATGTTATTCCTTAATCCGTCGAAATCAATATCACGTGAAAGTGTACAGCACCAGTAAACTCTTGGCTTGATTCAAATGTTACGAAAGTTTTTGTAATATTGCTAATGTAAATATTCACATCAGCACCATCATTTGAATCCGTGTCAACAGCTATTGCTGTTACAAAAGGAGCAGAGTCATATATTTCAGTAAATGTATGTGTTGCTGAGCTTGCTGCTGAAAAAGTTAATGATCCCGCTTCAAGAATCGTCTCTTTCTCTGAAAGATATGACTGAATAGGCTTTCTCCTAATATACGGATACGTCTTTCGAAACCTATTTAGATCTCTCTTTTTAAATGTTGTTCCGGCCATAACACTACGCCCCAAAGGTAATTATTCATTAAATTACGCTTGATGCCAATGTTGCTAACTTTGATCTCTCTCCGCGTGTCAATCTTACGTGCCCTGCAAGTGATTCGTCTTTAAATTTTTCAGTTACGATTGTCAAGCCGTTAGAAAATGTGTCTATATAAGGGGTGTCAACCTGGTCCGTGTCACCCAGGAGAACTATTTTTGAATTTTTTCCAACTCTTGTTATAATAGTCTTGAGCTCATGGATTGTTCCATTTTGTGCCTCATCGACTATTATAAATGAATCATTAAATGTTCTCCCTCTTATATAGGACAACGGTGCTATCTCTATTTGACCTCTCTCTTTCATCATCTCAAAGTATGATACATCTGAGAATGCTTCTCTGAAATTATCCATTACCGGATAGAACCAAGGCGACATCTTATCAGCTATATCACCTGGAAGGTATCCTAAGTCTCTTCCTACTGGCTGAATTGATCTTGTCATAATAATTCTTTTATATTTCTTTTCATGAATTCCAGATAGTGCAGACATTAGTGTAAGAAATGTCTTTCCTGATCCTGCTATACCCGTTAGTGTCACAAGCGGAATATCACTTCTACACAGAAGCTCTATCGCAAATTTTTGCTCTTTATTTCGCGGTTTAACGTCAATTGAATCACTTATGTCATTTTTTAGCTGACAAATCTTATTGTTATCAACAATTCCCATCATCGACTTGCTTCCTGATTTTATCACAACAAATTGATTTGGGTGCAGGTCAACATTTATAAGACTGGTTTTTATGTGTCCTTTTTCATAAAAAGCATCTATGATATTGTCATCATCGATTTGTATCTGCTTATGTCCTGTATAGATCTGCGACTTGTTATCAACAATATTATCTTTATAGTAATCCTCTGACGGTATTCCTAGAGCATCACACTTTACTCTGAAGTTTATATCTTTTGTGACTACAATAACTTTTTGATCATTTACCTTTGAGAGCTCATTTGCGACAGTTATAATTCTATTATCTCCTGCAGACGGATCTAATCCTTGTGGAACATTTAAACTGTGATTTATTTCTACTCTGATCGTTTGATTGTTAAAAATCTTAATTCCCTCGTGAAGATGTCCATCTTGTCTTAAATCATCTAAAAATCTATTGACGTATCTTGCATTTTCACCCAACATTCCCTGCTTATCTTTAAATCTATCCAGTTCATCTAGAACTACTAGAGGTATAATAATGTCACAGCCAGGAAACGAATGAATTGAGCACTTATCATAAAGAAGAACAGAGGTATCAATTATAAATGTTTTTCTATCGCTCATATGTCAATCTCATGGTTTGTAAGGTATGATTATATAAGATCATATCAATTATGGAAATTTTAAAAAATGAAATGTTTTGAAGCGCATGAAAAATATAAAAAACAGTGCAAAAAAATACAGTGTAGATATTGGATAAATTGTAGCACATCAATGAACTGCACTCTCCTAGCATCAAAGACTGGTCCTATGACGTTGCAAGAAATTGGTGACATATTCGGTGTGACAAGAATGCGAATATGTCAGCTTGAAAAAAGAATACTTCAAAAAATGGAAAATATTATAAGTGGAAGAATCGACTAGAAGTCTCAATTGGATAGTTTCCTCTTTACATAAATATTGAGAAGTGTTAAGTCATCACTATAATTTCAGAACTTTTTTCTAATTATCGCTGACTCTATTTCCTCTGTGGTTAGATTAAGATCTTCCTTTAGTGCCCACAGACATCTCTCAATTTCATCAGACTTGCTCTGGACATCCTCAGAATTGTCTTTCTCTGTGCTCTCTATAGCTTCATCGTCTATAGTTTCTCTTTTGTGCCATAAAAAATCAAAAAATGTCACTTTAAAGTCCCTGATTCTTCCAAAGCCAGAGAGCACTGCAAATAGCTATTGGCCCAAACCAGCCTGCCCAATCATAGGACACAATTAATCCAGCAACCAGGCAGGCAGTATTAAAAATATTCTGTCTATCAGATAGTAGCATTATTAACAGTATACATCTTTTGTACTTGATTTAAACAGCTGCTACTAAATATTAAAATCAAATAATTTATGCAAAGATGTAAATTACCATCTATACATTAATGCAGAATTTGGAATTGGAATGATTCCAAGCCCATTAGTTCCCCATTTGACAGCTAGTGGTAGCTCAAATCTAAAGAGCAGGTTATCCCAAAACATCACCTGCATTCCGACACCAGGTCCTGCAGCGAAATCTAAGCCCTCGTCGATCACAGTCTCGGATGTCTCCTCATCTGTCTCAGGATCCCACGTATACTCCTCATAAATATCACGATAAAGATGACCTGCCATTCCTAGTGAGCCATAGAGTCCGACTCGACCGTTCTCATGAAAATTACGCTTGAAATTGACTCCTCCTGCAATTCTTCCTCCGTCGCTCTCATCCCAAACTGGTAATCCAGTTATCTGTACTCCCCATGTAGGATTATCATAGGAGTATGACAGTCCAATTCCGTACGTTGATCCGGCTGCAAATCCAAGTGAGTGTGTAGAATCAGCATATGCTACAGATGAAAAGAGCATACATGCTGAGGTGAATAGTATTTTAAACATTTTTTTCTCCATATAGAAAAAAGACGTTACACAGCAACGTCTTCAAGCCTGATTCTATACATCAAGTTTCTAATGTAAAAATACTGACTATTACTTCATCCCACCAAAGAATGAAATTGCTATCAACCCCGGAATCTGGTCATTGACATACACACCAGAAAAAAGTGTCTTTGTTCGACCACCCACATACGAAAAAGCGGCCTCTAGACGATTGCTTATATCGGGATCTGATGCCATTTCTGATGTTACAAGCAGTAGTAGTACTCCGGTTTCCGGATTTTTTGAAGGGGGTAAGCAAGGTGAGCCTCTCAAGCATCCCTGAAATACAGTGGAGCCCAGATCGACAGTGTCAGGATCCTTTATAACAGTGCTTCCTAAGAATATACGACCATCAGTTCTTAAGCAACGCTCTAGATCCTTTGTGTCAAATGTTTGAATTGGTGAACTCTTATCAGCCAGCTTTAGTACCTGCCATACTAGCTTTGCAAACGTGCTATTAGCAGCTGGGTACATATTCAACATTCCCACCTTACCACGGAGGAGTTGTAGCTGCTTTTCATTATCAATGACCAGGTGTGGGTGTTCCTTTACTTCGTCACAAAGTGTATCATAGTTTGTCGATATTGTGGGATTTAATAGCTCCTGTGCACTTGGCTTGCTCACAATATATACGATTTTTCCGCCGGCTTCTGTGGACGTTAGGTATCGCTGTATGGCTTTATGCAGTACGTGACATGCGGACCCGGTGCCACCGCCGCCGCCGGCTAATACAAATAACCAGTCTATCTTTCCGATCCTTGTTCGTAACGCATCTTCGACTAGAGCACTGTTATCTTCTAATACTTTCTTACCAAGATTGACATCTTTTCCTACACCGTCTGCACCGGGCAATAGTAAAAAGTGCTGTGGATCAACACCGGGGGGCTGATCTTTTACTGTGGTATTGATGAGCAGTGTCTTATTAAACCCTAGATCTAAGAATGCCTTTGCTAATTTTCCGCCGCCTCCCCCGAATCCGATGAATCCACAGCTGATCGCAGATGCTGCAACATTTTTAGGCAACATCCTTTCATCATGGGCCACAGTTTCATCATCATAGTTGCCTAAGAATCCAAAATCATCTGTGTCTCCATAGAATTCACTTGTTCCTTCTGCATCCTGATCGTTGTCTTGTGTGCTCATAGCGATTATTCTCCAAGAATGTTATTTATAAATAGGCCTATTAGTAGAATATTACCCTATCTGGTCTGTGAATGAGCTGTGGTAATAAAATACAAATAAAGCAAAAATGGTGGACCCGGCGGGAGTCGAACTAGTGACAGACGCTAGTTAGCTTTTTTCTAATAGGCCTTATTGAACCGGCAATATGACACGGGTCTTCATCAGTTTTGGTTCTCTGTTGCCAGCCTCTCATCATATCAGGAAGCTCCTTCAAAAAAGGATACTGTGACTCATCATCGAGGGAGACGGCCTCCTCGGCAAGAGCCTCACACTTCA